>Ga0197142_1002202_pt1 | contig 17230 bp, 12 predicted proteins | sample GBS60_MetaG_FD_148614 | JGI IMG/M metagenome (GOLD analysis project Ga0197142, IMG submission 148614) | Sediment microbial communities from Great Boiling Springs, Gerlach, Nevada, United States - GBS 60_MetaG | ecosystem: Environmental > Aquatic > Thermal springs > Hot (42-90C) > Sediment...
TTAAAGATGAACTCTCACGCTCCAATGTTTCAGTTTTACCTGCTACTTTTGAAAATGCTTTTCGTAGAGCTCAAAAGGTTCTTTCCCAGGCGAAAAATTATAGCAAGGAGGTCTTTGTTGTTTCTGATTTTCAGAAAAGCTCCTTGTTGCCTTTTTTCGACTCGACAAAGTTTTTTGACGAAAATACTTCATTAAATATAATCCAGATTGGTGGAGAATCTAAAATTTCAATTAATAACTTATCTATTGATACAGTTTATCCATTGAGCACCATCTACGAGGTGGAGAAAGCAATAGTTTTTGAAGTTAAAATTAGAAATGGTTCTGAAAATTCTTTCGAAAATGTAGTTTTAAGCCTTTACGTAAATGGAGAAAAGGCTTCTCAAAGGATTTTTAATATAAAAGGGAAAAGCTTTCAAAGCGTGGTTGTAAGTTTTGTTCCTAAAAGTTTTGGTGTTTACCGCTGTATGTTCGAAATCGAAAGTGATGTCTTTGACTATGATAACAAATATTGGGTTGGTCTTATAGTTCCTGAACCCCCAAAAGTCGCGTTGATTACTGACAGAACGTCGGAGTATTTAGCAACCTTTCTGCGTGCTTTGGATGGAAAAAAAATAAAATATCAGGAGTTGCACCCAAATTTTTTATCTAATATTAATCTTATGGAATTCTCAACAGTCATAATAGAAAATTTGCCCCAAAATCAAGATGCTCAGTCCAAACTTGCCGAATACGCCAAAATTGGTGGTGGGATTTTGCTTTTTCCAGACCCTAATGGCACAATCAAAAGTCTTTCGTCATTTCTAAATCTTCTTGGGATTTCAGGAAATATTGAATATAAAACTTTTTCTGCTCAAAATCAACCAAATTTTACTTTTATCGATAGGAACCACATTTTGTTACAAGGTGTTTTCAAAGGTACCTTAGACGGGAAATCTGCAACGATTGATCCTTTGGAAATTAAAGCTTTGATGCCAATTTCAAGTGGGATTTCGATTTTTCAGACCAATGCCGGTTCTTTTTTAACCGAATTGAAGTCCGGTGAAATAAGGATTCTGTATTGTGCTGTCCCCCCTTCAATAAGTTGGGGGAATTTCCCTGTTTCATCTATTTTCCCTGTATTAGTTTTTCGTTCAATTTATTATTTGGGAACACCATCGTTTGTTTCAAGCATAATTACTCCTGGAACTGTTCTGTCGATAAATATCCCTAAATCACTAGCTCGTGGCACTGTTTTCACTATTGAAGATCCTTTGGCTAACCAAAAAATTTTAAATGCCGTAAATTTGCCTTCGGGAATGCTTTTGGACATTCGAGATTTGAACTTACTTGGGACATATGTTTTGAAGGATAATCAAGGGAAACCAAATGGGACTATTTCTGTAAACATTGATTCTAAGGAATCGCAGCTTGACTTAGCCGAACAAAATACAATTGAAAATTATTTTCGTGGGGTAGTAAAGAAAGGTGTAAAAGTAAATTTTCTCGGCAAAGCGAATAGTTTTGTTGAAAGAGATTTTCGTCAAGCCTCAAGTTCCGAATTATGGAAAGTGTTCGTTTTGCTTGCTTTAATTTGTGCAATATTCGAGATGATAGTTGCTCGAACTACTAAAAACGAAACAAGCCAATGATAATATGTAAAAAATTGTTTTATTTTAGTATTGGTGATTTTGTTGAATATGAATAATTTTGATAACATTGTTGTCCATAGGAAAGTAGCCCTCCTTCGTGAGAAAATCGAAGAACAAAGAAAAATTTTATTAGAGTTGATAGAACAATGGTATCATCTTCGTTACGTTGTTCAACCAAAAATAATGTTTGAGTACGATAAAATTTTTGGAGACCTCGAAAGTGAACTCGAAGAGAAAGCAAAACTATGTAGTCAAATGGAACGAAAAGTAGAGTTATTTTTTGTCAAAATCAATCGTGGTATGAAAATCACTCGGAAACTATGGGAACTGATAGATAAATCTATTAAAGATAATAAGGATGAATACGATAATTTTGGAAAAGTGCGAACAAATAGTCATCCTTTCCCTTTTGTTTTTCAAACACATTCAATTAACAATGAGAATCTCCAAAATGAAATTTGTCGGATGTATCGGCAGCTTGTTAAAAAGTTGCATCCCGATGTTGCTGGTGAGAACGAATTTTTTAAAAAATTTTGGATATCAATTCAGGATGCATATAAAGAAAGGAATTATTCGAAAATTAGAATTTTCTACAAGCTTTTGAACAATGATTTGGCAGGTTTAGAAATCGATGATGAAATTATAAAAAAATTAGAAGATGAGTTGAAAGATTTAAAGTTAATGGTTAATATTGAAAAAAGAATAATCGAGCGAATGTTGAACAGCGAACCATTTATTTTTGAAAAGAATTTAAAAAATTCATATTGGATTGAACAACATCGTGAAGAACTAAAGAAAAAAATCCATCTTTTAGACCGTCAGATCGACTTTAATAGGCGTTTATTAAAAAAAATAGAAGAAAATATAGAAGATGAGCTTGAATGAATTATCAGGGAACGTAGTAAATCTCGCTAATTTGGTAGATTATCAAGAAAACTCAATTGTAAGTAGGGTTTTAGTAAAGAAAAAGGGTGGAAACGTTACTCTTTTTGCTTTCTGGAAAGAGCAGGAGATAAGTGAACATACGTCCCCATTCGATGCTATGGTTATTTGCCTCGAAGGGTGTTGTATGGTAAAGATAAACGGGGACGAGAAAATTCTGAATTCTGGTAATAGCATCCTGTTCCCGGCCAATATACCTCATTCTGTAAAAGCATTGGAAAATTTCAAAATGCTTTTGATAATGATTAAGGATTTTCAATAAATTTGAAGGTAAAAAATGGCTGTTCAAACGACAACTAAATTAATTACTATTGATCGTCATATTAACGAGGAGCAGGATTTACACCCCGAAGCAACAGGTGAGTTTACTTTTCTACTTCATGATTTTACTTTTGCAATTAGATTAATTGAACGGGAGATTAGACGTGCAGGCTTAACCGATATTCTCGGCTTGACCGAAAATATGAATGTACATGGCGAAGCCGTTCGTAAGCTTGATCAATTTGCATACGAAGTTATTTATCGTGCAATGGACCACAATGGTAACCTTTGTGTGATGGCTTGCGAAGAGTCGCAAGGATTAATGAAAATTCCGGAAAGGTATCCCAAAGGTAAATATGCACTGGTATTCGACCCACTTGATGGATCTTCGAACATTGATGTTAACATTACATTAGGAACTATTTTTGGTTTTTACAAAAGACTTGACCCTTCACTACGTACTGATGGTACCGAAGAAGACATACTGCAACCAGGGAGGAAACTTGTTGCTGCTGGTTATGTTCTATATGGCAGTAGCACAATTCTTGTTTATACAACTGGACACGGAGTTAATGTCTTTACCTATGACCCGACAGTTGGTGAGTTCCTTTTAACCAAAAAAAACTTGCAAATGCCAAAATGGAACAATCAGTATTCTGTTAACGAAGGCTATTATCACAAGTGGGATCCTAAATTTCAACGGTACATTGATTACATTAAGACACCATCTCCCGACAAGAAAAGGCCATATTCACTTCGTTATGTAGGTACCGCAGTTGCCGATGTACATCGTGTGCTTCATTATGGGGGTATTTTTATGTATCCTGCCGACAAATCCAATCCAAATGGTAAGCTGCGTTTACTTTACGAGGCTAATCCTCTTTCCTTTGTGATTGAACAGGCAGGCGGCCGAGCCACTAATGGAAAAATAGATATTCTAGACATTGTTCCTACTTCAATACACCAAAGAACTCCTTTATTTATCGGGAGCATTGAAAATGTCAATGAGCTGATGGAATTTTTGAATTCTTAAAATCAATGAATCTTTTGGATAAAGCTACTCTTGCAATTCCCAAGGGATTAATTATTTTTTTTTAATTTTTTTTTAATTGTATATATAATCAAGTACTTATAATTTCGCATCGTTTAGAAACAATATCAAGTGATTTTGTGAGTTTGGTTAAAACTAAAGTTTTGGTTTTATTTTTGTTTTTAGCTACCTTGCTTACAGGTGGGGTGGTTCTGTTTTTGATTGCCAAAGGATTTCTTTTTGCTGATAATTTGAGTAAAAGTGAAAAGAAAAGTCCTACCATTGAAGAATATGATATCTCCGAATTTTTTTACTATACACAAGATGGCAAAACATCTTGGTATGGGAAAAAGTTTCATCGAAGGCGAACTGCAAGTGGCGAGACTTTCGATATGTTCCGATTAACTGGGGCACATCGTTCTTTGCCTTTTGGAACCATAGTTAGAGTTAAAAATTTAAATAACAATCGTACTGTTTTAATTAGGATTACCGATAGAGGTCCTTTCATTTATTCAAGGATCTTGGATCTTTCTTATAGAGCAGCCATAGAATTGGAAGCATTGGGAAACCCTCGTGTTAAGATTGAAACATTAGTGCCTGAACCCGAGCTACTTACTTCTTTGAACGATGAATACTATTTTGGTTATTCTTTTGACTATCCGCTAGTTTGCCTCCCAAAAAATAAGTTGAAAATATTTGGTGAATTCGACGATTTCGACAAGGCTGTTGAGATTTATAAAAGCACCCTCGAAATGAATTCGAATCTTTTCATTTACCTTTTTGTTCCATCCAATTATGTCTACAAGAACTTGCGTGAAATTGATTTGAAACAGAGATTTTATATTGGCTACTTTGTTCCCACCGATACAATTTTTAGAAATAATTATTTTGTTGACAAAGAAAACCTCGAGTAAATCCAATTTTTTTGTAACTTTGTATTTTGAGAGATTAATTAGGGCTTAAAAGTGAAAAAGAGATTCTTTTTTTATTGTTTTTTCCTTTCATTTGTTTTTTTAGTCCAAAGCTTTCAATGTGAATCGCCTGAGCTTACTACTGCTAAACTTGCTATACGTAACAGAGACCTGGACAAAGCAGAGTTGAATTTGGAAAAAGAGATTCGGAACAATCCTGCCAACGCTGAAGCTTATATTTTGCTCGCCGAAGTAAAACAGATGAAATACGATTTTCTTGGAGCGGCGAAAACAATAAATAGCTCCGACTCCGTTATCAAAGATATTCGCTTGCGATTCCAGGCCGAGCAATTTAAGGGCCAACTTTGGAGATTGGCATACAACTCTGGCATCGATTTGTTTAATCGTTATTTTGGGACTAAAGATTCAAAGTTCCTTGACTCAGCAATAAGCGTTTTTAAAGCTGGTGTATTAGTTCGACCCCAGATTTACGATTTTTATCCTTTAATTGCCCAGGCTTACGAAATCAAAGGTGATACAGTAAATGCTATAAAGTACTATGAAATTTATATTCAAATGATAAAGGAAGAAATTGATTTTGCACGAACTTTTGGTGTTTATTTGAAAATGCCACGAGAGGATTTGATTGCAAAAATTGGTAAACCTATATATACTCGTGGGATTAGATTTTCTCCGGATAGAGATTCTATTGCAATTGATAAATTTGTTTTCGACGGCAAAGAAGCCTTTGTTTATTCGAGCGATAAAGTTGGCTTTTTTACAATATTTGGTTGGCGGGTAAATCCTCCAAAACATTGGCCAAGTGACGAAAAAGAGCAACCGACAGAACTTAACTCTACACCTTTTGCAGCTCTTGCCCAGATTTATTTCAATCGTAAAGATTATGAAAACTCTGTCAAATATATTAAAGACTTATTGCTATTGGAACCCGACAATGTTGAAGCTAATGCGTTTTTGGTAAATATTTACCAATTAGAAAACAAACAAAACGAGGCAATTAATTTTGCTAAATCTCTTGTCGAACAAAATCCCCAAAACAAACTTTACCACGCGATATATGCTGACATCCTTTTGCAATTAGGTCTTTACGATTCAGCAATTGTAGAATACGAAAGAGCTTTAGAGATTGATCCAAAATTTGACATCGTTATTAGGAATTGTGCAGTAGCATATAAAAACAAAGTGGCAGAAATTCAAAAAAGACAGATGGAAGCAAACAAGTTGAATGAAAAAGAATACATTGGAGACCTTGAAAAATCTGCACAGTATTTTGAAAGAGCAAAGGCTACTCCTCGTTTTAGTACAGATTTTGAACTTTACAAAGATCTGGCTGAAATATATTTTGTTTTAAATAAGCAACAAGAGTTAAAAAGGACAATTGCAGAAATGGAAGCCCTTGATGCATTAGTTAAAGATGAAGATAGAGAAAACTATTTACTTGCACTTTTGAAGGTGTATAGTTCGTTTTTAAAAGATGAGACTAAAACCAAAGCTGTTCAAGATAGACTGGAAAACTTAAAAAAGTAGAAAGGAGGAAATCAATGGATAAAAAAGAACCACAGCAAATTCAACAACAAATTAACATCGAATTAGGAGAAAAAGAAGCCGAAGGAATTTATTCCAATTTGGTAATTCTTTCGCATAGCCCTGCTGAATTCGTTTTTGATTTTACCCGTATATTGCCCGGTTTACCCAAAGGGAGAGTACTTGCACGGATAATTATGACACCTCAACACGCAAAGTTATTTATGAGAGCATTAATCGAGAATATCCAAAATTATGAAAACCAATATGGGGAAATTAATATTGACCGAGGCGATAAGATTTTCCCTGGTATGGGTAATTTGCCAAAAATTAATTAATTCATCTGTTTTTGGTTATCGTAGATGATTATTTTTCTTTTGCAAGGGAAACCCCCTTGTTTTTTTTAACTAAAGTGAATGCAAATGGCTTCGGGACGATATGTATTAGTCTTACACACACACTTGCCGTGGGTTTTGCATCATGGAACTTATCCTCATGGTGTTGATTGGTTGAACGAAGCAGTTGCTGAATGCTATATCCCTTTGTTGAATGTTTTTAACGACTTGCTTTCCGAAGGAATAGTTCCAAAGGTTAATATTGATATTTCTCCTGTGCTTTGCGAACAGCTTGAACATCCTGAGTTTCCCAAAATTTTCGAGAAGTACTGTCTTGATAAGATTGACAAAGCAAAAGAGGACGAAAAAAATTTTACACAATGGGGTTACCATCCACATCACATCTATTTAACAAGATTTTGGCAAAAATGGTATGCCGATAGACTGGATGATTTCAAGAGTAAATATTCCTGCTCAATTGTTAAGTCTCTTAAATCTTTACAGGACCTTGGAGCTGTGGAAATATTGACTTGTGCAGCAACCCACGGTTATTTGCCTTTATTAGGAGATGATAGAAGCGTTGAATGCCAGATTCATTTGGCTGTGGAAAATTATAAAAAACATTTCGGCCGTGAGCCTCGCGGAATTTGGCTTCCTGAATGTGCTTATCGTCCTTCATACATTTGGAAGTCGTTTATTCCGGTTTATCCTTTTAATCAAGAGAGGTTACGACCCGGGATCGAGCAATTCCTTGCGAAATATAATTTGAAATATTTCATTACCGATCAAAATTTGTTTGAAAGGTCGGTTCCAATAGGATATTTTGTTGATGATACGAAAGAAAAATATGAAATTTTTGCCAATCCTGAACAGTCACGATTTGATTTTAATCCTTTGCAGTTAGTTAATGTATCTTCAAGCGAAAAAATAGAATATGGCACAGCTGTTGTTTTCGCTCGCCATCAGATGATTTCGATGCAAGTTTGGAGTGGCGACATTGGATATCCGGCCGAGCCGGATTATCTTGATTTTCACAAAAGGCATTTAGATTCTATGTTGCGCTATTGGCGCGTTACCGATAAAAAGGCTGATATGTTATACAAATCTCTTTACTATCCTGAATGGACAGCAAAGAAAATCGATTTGCAATCCAATCATTTCATCCATCATCTGGAAAACACATTGAATTGGTATTTTAACAATACCGGAATTAAAGGAACACTTTGCACACCTTTCGATACAGAGCTTTTTGGTCATTGGTGGTTCGAAGGACCAGAATTTATTAGAGCTGTTATTCGTGGTTTGAATTATTCTCCCTGGGTGAAAATGTCGCTTTGTAGCGAGGAAATCCTTAGGGTAAACCCAAAGTTGATCGTGAAATTACCCGAAGGCTCCTGGGGGGTCAACAATAATCATGATGTGTGGAGTAATCCCGATACCTATTGGACTTGGGAGGCTATATATAATGATGAAAAAAGATTTGGAGATTTTTTATCTAATAATCAAAGTAATTTAAATAAAGCTGAATTGGAACGAATTTTAAAGCAGGCTTTAAGAGAGCTTCTTTTGCTCCAATCTTCCGACTGGCAGTTCTTGATTTACACTCGTTCTGCAAAAGATTATGCTGAGCAAAGATTTTTCTTCCATCATTCCGATTATAATCGACTAATGGATTTTGCCGATAAAGTTCTTTTTGGAATTGATCTCGCCCCAGAAGAAATTTCTTTCTTAGTTGAGTGTGAGATGAGAGATTCTCTGTTCCCCGAATTAAAGCTCGATTGGTGGAGTTTTAAAATTTAAGATGAACAATATAGTTCGTAACACAATACTTCTTGGTGTTTCTGAAATTTTCAGCAAGGGCATTACAGCACTTGCAATTATTCTTTTGGTTCGGAAACTATCACCCGAAGGCTTTGGAATATATTCATTAGCAATGACATTGACTTACTATTTTGTTGGCTTTCTGCATTCTGGCTTTTATACTATTGGAATGCGGGAAGTTTCTAAATTCCCCGATTCTGTATCTCATTATGTCAAAAATATTATTATTTTGAAAACAATTTTTGGAATAGTTTCATATGCGTTATTAACTATTGTTGTTATACTTTTAGATAAGCCCCCCGAAGTAAAATCGGCATATCTGATTGCGGGATTATTTCTATTTATTCTGGTTTTTCATATTGACTGGGTTTTTCGAGGCTTGGAAAAGATGGAATATCCCGCAATCGGGAGTATTATGCAGGGTATTGCATTGCTTGTTTTTATTTACTTGTTTGTGCATTCCCATGATGACTATAAAGTTGCTATTTTGAGCTACCTATTTTCTTGGCTTATTATGATTGTTTTTTTGAACATTGTTTATTTCAAAAATTTTGGTTTGTTCAGTCTGGATTTTGAGTTTAATACTTTGAAAGAAATTTTAAAATTGTCCCTCCCAATTTCCATATCATCTGTTCTTATTGTCATATATGCAAATGTTAATATTATAATTCTAAACATTTTTAAAGGTGATTATGAAACAGGTATATATTCTGCTATGATTAGGCTGATGAATGTGCTTTTGCTCCCGAATGGTATATTACAGATGGCTTTTTTTCCTGAACTCTCTCGTTCGGTGCTTGACGGTAACTTTAATGCAACACAAAGAAAGTATCTTCTGGTGGATTTCATTATAGCTTTCTTTCTTGTATTTGGTATGTTCGGTTTTTCGGAAAAGGCTATCTCATTGATTTTTGGACAAAAGTATCTTGTTGGTGTCTCAATTTTTCAAATTTCTTTGGTATCTTGTATACTGTCGTATTTCACTGCATCGTTAACCGCTGCCACTTATGCTTTGAATAGACAAACCCATTTTTTAAAATCAAGTGTAGTAGGTAGCATCGTTTCTATTACTTTGAATTTGCTTCTTATTCCGCGATATGGGGCTATTGGTGCCATAATTTCGCTTGTTATAACAGAAGCGAGCGTGTTTTTGAGCCTTGCATTTTTTAACCGAAAATTAAAGATAATGCATACATATGCTGAGGTTACGAAACCTTTCTTTGTTGGAATAATCTCAATTTTATTGGCAAAGGTTATCGAAATTTTTTCTAATAGTTATATAGGGGTTTTAATTTATTTAATCTTGTTTTGGACAATTGCATTTTTAAGTAAGTTAATTACAATTGAACAATTAAAGAAAATTTTTAGTTTTCGTTTTTAAATCAACTTATAAGAATTTCCTTTTTGCTTATCCATAATTTCTTTGTAATAATAGTTGTCTTCTGTAAGTTCTGAATCCGTTATGTAATGAATATCAAGAGCTTTGGTTCTTCGAAAACCAGTATTTATGTATATAATGTCTTGCAAAATAAAATTCCAGGGCTCAAACCAAATGTCCATTTGCTCTTTATGTTGGGGGTTGCCATCATAATGAATTAATAAATCGACATCGGAAGTGTCGGAAGCACTTTTGCTAAAAACAGTTCCGTAAAGATACACACCCTTTATTCCAAATTTTGATGGATTAATTTTGCTAATCATTTTTTCAACAAATTTCCAGCGAATTTCCCAAGGCGGTTCCATTTTTAATGCTCGTAGATCCCTCGGTGTTTCGATAAAGTAAACTGGAGAGAGAAAAGTTTCAGTAAAGAGACCCAAGGAAATACCTAATTCAGAATTATTGAATATTCTTAAAACTTTTCCATTGGTTTCTTTTGGAATAGAAACAACTTTAATCAAATGCATTATATGGGAATATTCGGGAAGAAATTCAGGCAAAAAATTGTGTGATTTAAATAAAAAGTGTTCATTAAATAAAGTTTCCTCCTCTTGGGGGAAAATTGGAATGTATTTAATGTCCGATTCAATTAGGTCTTGGAAGAAATGAGTGCCAAATGAAACCTCAGGAGCAAAATTTCCTACATTATAAGCGAGTTCAATCAATGCGGCTGTATTGTTTATCGATGAGTAATTTACCTTGACACCAAGTCGGAAATCATCGCGGGTACCCCAGCGGCCAGGTCCAATTAATGCAAACTTTTTTGGTGGTAGAATTTGATTTAATTTGGCAATTGCCTCGGCAACATCATAAAAGTCTTGTGGATTGCTGATTCTTGAATAATTAATTGGATCAACAAATACAACATACTCAATGTCGGGAGACTTCCCCACATTAATGAATTTTTTGCTTTTGAAAAGAACATCTACATCGGAAATTTGGGTGGGAAATTCAGCACTCGCAAATTCTTTAACTGTACTTTGCGAACGACATTGAAGTAGATAAAGATATTCACCATCGAAAGCGAATTCTATATCAACCGGTACGTTAAGCTCCTGTTGTAAAATTTTTAGAATTTGATGCAATACTTTTGTGAAATTTGTTTGTGATATTAGGTTTTGAAATGTTACAACAATGTCGTCGTTAAGGGGATTAACTCCTAAACCAACAGGACGGCGAACATAATTATGTTCGACAATGGAAAAAATGTAGTTTAACATTGGGAAATCAAATCCCAATATTTTTACAAGCTTATCGATTTCGACGGTTTCGAAAGAATTTTTAGAAAGGTTGATTAGATCGATTTTTTTAGGCGAGTAACGGAGATAATCTTCTGTATTTACATAAATTGATAACTCGGGCTTTGCAATTGATGTAATGAAGCAGTAGTCATCCCCAAGACGGTCGACAGCTCGTGTTCCAAGCCCAACAACCAAACGAACTAAACCATCTTCTCTTTCAATTCTCGGAGACCAACGAAAATCATTAAAGGTAAATGCAACTCCTGCAAATGCAGGGAAAAAGTAATTTCCATATCTTTTCCCAACGACTTCCTGAATCATAATTCCCATTTCTTCGTTAAAATCGAGAAGATGATGCTCAATGCGATAACCTATTGGTTCAGGACTAAACGTAGATGCATAAACTTCTGCAATAGCATCCATAACTGCATTCAATCGTTCCTGTTTTGTTCCTTGATTCGCAAGGAATATACTTTTATATTTACCTGGAAAAGAGGCTCCAAGCCTATCTTCAAGTAGGCTTGAAGAACGAACAATTATGGGGTTTTCTCCAAAATCGTCCAAAGCCCGGGAAAGACCGTTGACTAATTCAGGGGGAAATTGCGAATTTTTGAATACTTGTTTGATATTTTGATATTCACTTCTTATCTCCTCAAGAGGCTTGTATTTTTGTTCAATTATATTTTCCAAGTTATTATAATAAAGAAAATCATAAAAAGAATCGGATGGAATAAACCAAGTTTTTGGTGTTTTGATTTTATTCAATGCAAACATTGAATCCTGTTCGACGAAGCTTTTGTGTTCTTGAATGTAATTTTGTATAATTTTACTTGCTAAAATAATCCCAGCAGCTTTTCCACCGAATCGACCTACCCCTTCCGATGTAATTATTGTTCTTTGTAATAATTCGTAAAAGTCCTTTATTTTTATAAAATTTTTTGAAATGTGGACATACTCGAGTTGGTCAGAAAGTAATCGGCGAGATAGAGCAACTCTTATTCCTTGTACGGCTGGTGATAAAGCATATTGGGATTCAAGCTCTTCTAAATTTGGGTTTTGGAAGTAATATTTTCTTATTGCATCAGCGATTTCTTTTAATGGGATGGTCTCGTAAGCCAAAAGGCGAACGAGATGGCTTGATTTCTCCTCAAATATCCATTTCTGTATAAAGTATAAGATTTGCTCATCGGAGAAAAATTTTGAAGAAAGTTCGAAAATATCTTTAGAATATGCAAGGGTGTTTTTCAAAAAGGTTTTATTAGTAAGTGTATTAGTTTCAATAAAAGAATGCTCGTTTGCCAATCCCCAATTTCCAATTTCATATGATAATTGCTTTGCTTCCCTATATCCTTTACAAAGGAGGAAATTCAACATTTTGTGGGAGAGAATAGAAATCAAATAAGGATCAACTTGGCTTAAAATTTCGACAATTTGATTCCATTTTGCTTTATTATCAATATTTTTATTAAAATTTTCGAGCTCCGACCTCCTTATTTCATCGAGCCATAGTGATTCAGCAATTTTCCTTGCTAAAAAAATGAACTTGTTATCAACACCTTTTTCTTCTAAAAATTTTGGATCTAAGGTAAAAACTTTAAAGGTGCCATAAAATTTGCCGTGGAATTCTATTGGATAGCTTTTTTCTACTTTTAAATCTTTTTTAAAGTTTTCTTTAAGAATATTGTCATTAATGATAACTTGGAAACCAAATCTATCGATTGGGACGTTTAGTAGTTCAGGAAGTTTTTCGAATAGGTCATTTAGTTTCTCGTTGATTTTTCTTGACTTCTGAAAAAGTATTTCTTCAATATTTACTATTTTATCGATTTTCATAATTGTTTCTTAAAATTTATGATACTAACAAAAGGTATTATGAAATTGTATAGTTCATTTGCAATGAATAAAGTTTTTTATAAATCCCTTCAAATTTAATCAAATCGTGGTGTTTTCCTTTTTCGACAATTTCGCCACTATCGAAAACTAAAATTTCATCGGCATCAACAATTGTCGAAAGTCTGTGGGCAACAATGATGGCGGTTTTGTCTTTCAAAGTGGAATTTATTGCCTCCTGAACAACTTTTTCGGACTCGGAGTCGAGAGAAGAGGTAGCTTCGTCGAAGATAAGTATTTGTGGATTGCGAATTATAGCCCGTGCAATAGCAATCCTTTGCCGTTCACCTCCCGAAAGTATTACTCCGCGTTCACCAACAATAGTATCGAGACCTTGAGGAAGTTTCATTATGAAATTGTAGGAATTCGAAATTTTGCAGGCATCAAGGATATCTTGTTCAGTAGCATCGGGATTACCAATTAAAATATTATTTCTAATTGTATCATTAAAAAGGATTATTTCCTGCGATACAATTCCAAAGAGTTTTCGGTATTGTTTTATATCGAATTCCCTTATATCTACACCATCGAGTAGGATAGAACCATCGGTAGGGTCGTAGAATCTAACTATAAGATCGACAACGGTTGATTTACCGCTTCCGCTCGGTCCAACAAGTGCAATTTTTTTACCTTTTTGAATTTTAAGGTTGACATTTTTAAGAACCGGTTCAGAATCATAGGCAAAAGAAACATTTTTGAACTCGATACAATTTTCAAAAGAGGTAATTTTTTTTGAACCGGGGTGAACTTCAACTTTTTGTTCTAATATATTAAAAACTCGTTGGGTGCTAACAATTCCACGCTGAAATTGGGAAATATTGTGGACAATTGTAGCAATAGGGCTCATAATCGAAAATAAAGCAAATAAGAATAGCATTAAATCTTCGGCTTTCATTTGATTTTGTAGAACAAAATTGCCACCCACAAGAAAAACTACAACAAGAGCGAAGATTGCAAAAATTTCGTTCAATGAAGGTACAAGCGAAATAATCGATTGAAATTTAATTGATGAACGATAATACCTTTGAGTTTTATCGAGAAAATTATCTCTTATCTTATTTTCGAAATTGTAGCCTTTGATAATTTTAATTCCGTTCAATGCTTCTTGAACAACATTTGTGAAATCGGCCATAGCAACTTGCATTCGGTTTGCATATTTCCTAAGATAATTTGTAGAGATTCTAAGGATTAAAACAGTAATTATGCTTGAGCTAAAGGCTATCAAACACAAATAAGGTGAAATTGAGAGCAAAAGAAAAAGGTATAAAATAACTTGAATTATCTCTCGCAATAACCCTGTAAAAGCCGATACAGTGGTGGAATTTACTACATTTACATCGTTAGTCAATGTAGAAATAATATTTCCCGATTGTGTTCTGTTGTAAAAGCTTAAATCTAATGAAACAAGTTTTGTAAACAATGTATTTCGAATGTGACGAACTATTCCCTCTTCCAACCTTGCATTCGATATTGAACCTAAATATTTAAAGAAGTTTTTGAGTAAGAATAATAAGATGATGAATAGGCCCAAATTAAGCAAAGTTTGTTGAATATTATTTGGCGAAACTATCAGACTTTTTAGCATCGAAAAAAACTGGGCTTTGACTTTTGCCAACCCTCCAAGTGTTCCTGCATCGGCCTCTGGCAGTATTTGGGCATTGAAGATAAGTTCAAAAATTGGCTTTATTGTTGCAACGGTTGCAGCGGTTAAAGAAGAGAAAATCGTATTTAGCAAAATTGTTAGGAAAAATAAACCAACGAATGGCTTTGCAAAGGAGAAACTTTTTAGAAAATAATAGCCCCCGCTTTTTTCAGGCATAATTCATTGTTGCTGTTCTTTATTTGCTTTGTTGGTTTTTTCTTCCTCGATAAGCTTCAAAATTTGTTCGTAGAGAATCTCCTCGTCGCCTGTGGCGTAGCCGTTGTGTTCCCAAACGATTTCTCCTTTAGAATTGACCAGGAAAGAGTGTGGAGGATTGTTTACTTTTAAGGCGCGCTTGAAATCACCATTTTCATCGAGATAAACTTCGTATTTCCAATTTCTGCCCATTACAAATGGAGCCACTTTTTTTGAGCTACGCACATCGTCGATCGAAACTGCAATTATTTTGATGCCTGTTTCTTTTTGCCACTTCTCGTATACTTCGTGAATATTGTTCAACTCCATTATGCAAGGCTTACACCAAGTAGCCCAAAAGTTAATCACAAATGGCTTCCCTTCGTTATTAAAATTTTTGGTTTCAACTAATTCACCTTTCAAATTTTTTACTTTAACATTGGGGATAGTTTTGTTGAGTTCCTTTGTATAGGAAAAGTTGAAAGTAATTGCAAGAAAAATTACAAATATCAAGCAAAAAAAGTTCCTCTCTTTGTTCATATTTTTTTAAATTTACATTTTGAAAAACAAAATTACGAAGAAAAATGAAAAATTTCTTGATTATTTTTGTATTGTATTTTTTTTCTGCATTTATATTGCAAGCAGGAAGCATCGAAATTGTTTCAATTGATAGCCTTGTTTCCGTGGCCCCACACGTTAGCGAAACCAAAGCAAAATGCATATTTAAAAATGCTTCAACGGAAACAAAAAGCATCAAGCTCAGAGTTACTGCTACGAAGATTTCTGAAGGGTTAGAAGTTTCGTTTTGTTGGGGTCCGATTTGTTACCCACCTCTTACAGAAAATGAACCTTTCCATCCTGTGGATGTTATCACACTGTCTGCTGGGGAAACTTCGGGTGATAATGAATTCTATTTCACGTTTATTCCAAATGGATACGAAGGTGAGGCTGTTATAGAGGCTTTGCTTTACGATAGGGATAATCCTTCGGATTCGTTGCTTTTGACTTTCCGTTTTGTCTCCTATACTCTTGGGGTTGAGTTCGCTGAGAAAAGCTTTACCTTTTCTTCAGTTATCATAAATCAGCTTTATGACCTTGAAAATTTTGGATTCGATTTACAAAAAACCCAAATTTTTGACATCTCAGGAGCATTAGTTTTTAATCCAAGACATTTGCCTAGTAATGATTATTCATTAATTCGAAATAAACCATACCTAGCAATCCAATTTTCTCCGAGAAAAATTGTTCTATTCCGATTTTAAAATTAGAGACAAAAAAATACTATTGGTACAAAATTTGTTCTTTTAACTGCTATTTCTCATAATTGGGGGGAAATATGTTCTTTAATATTTCCAAAGAATTAATTTTAAAACTGAGCCTACTTATAGCATTGAGTGTACTTTCGGGATTTATTGCAAGGCAATGGAATAAAGAAACCTTGATTGGTCAGGTTCTTCAAGGCTTACTCTTTGGTTTAGTTGCGATTGTTGGGATGATTTTTCCTATTAGTTTTGCCGAAGGGTTGATTTTTGATGGAAGAACTATCGTAATTAGCCTTTGTACATTATTTTTTGGACCTATTTCGGGAGCTATATCTGTTCTTTTGTCCGCCGCTTATCGATTATCGTTAGGTGGAGTGGGATTACCTATGGGGCTGATGACAATTCTTGAAGCATTCGTTGTAGGATATATTTTCCATAGAAAGAAAATAAAATACGGTATTTATTGGCTAACAATAACAAAATTATACATTTTTGGGCTTATTGTTCACTTCATAATGGTTATACTTGCGTTTACTTTGCCCTCTCGTTATGCCTCCGATGTTTTATTTAAGCTTGGTTTGATTATAATTTCCATTTATCCAATTGTTTCAGTTTTAATTGGCAAAATTCTTTTCGACCAAGAACTTGGGACAAAATATCTTAAAGATATAGAACTTAGAGAATCACTTTATCGAACGACCTTGTATTCAATTGGTGATGCTATTATAACTACTGATTCTTATGGTGCAGTACAAAATATGAATTCCATAGCAGAAAGTTTAACTGGCTGGCAAGAGAAAGAAGCCAAAGGCCGCCAAATTGACGAAGTATTCAACATAGTTAATGAATTTACTTTGATGAAAGCCGAAAATCCCGTAGAACGAGTATTTCGGGAAGGAACGGTTGTAGGATTGGCGAATCATACTTTATTAATTTCAAAAGATGGAAGAAGGATTCCTATTGCCGATAGCGGAGCACCAATTAAAGACCATCGTGGCAATATTATTGGTGTGGTTCTTGTCTTCAGGGACCAAACAAAAGAACGCGAGTATCTCCGAAAAATTGAGGAATCGGAGAAGCGTTATC
>Ga0197142_1002204_pt1:0-10000 | contig 17215 bp, 9 predicted proteins | sample GBS60_MetaG_FD_148614 | JGI IMG/M metagenome (GOLD analysis project Ga0197142, IMG submission 148614) | Sediment microbial communities from Great Boiling Springs, Gerlach, Nevada, United States - GBS 60_MetaG | ecosystem: Environmental > Aquatic > Thermal springs > Hot (42-90C) > Sediment...
TCTGATAAATGGCGTGGTAAGTACGGTTAAGGATTTCACCTTGACGCCATCCACAACGGCGCTGCGTGCTCAAAGCACCCCAACAGCGCAAGTCGCCTGGAGCGCCTTCCGCGACGACAACGGCAATGGCGCCCGCGACGCCGATGAGCCGGGGCTGGCCGGCGTGACCCTGGCTGGCGGCGGCAGCAGCGGCGTCTCCGGGCAGACCGGCTGGGGCCAGCCCCTTAGCCTGGGCGATGGGCTGCACACGCTGACCATTGCGCCGCCGGCCGGTTACGTGGTCAACGGCCCGGCGACGCGCACCATCTCGATGCAGGGCGCGGACGCGACGCTGCCCGCCATCCCCTTGCGCCCGGCCGGGCTGACCACCATCCAGGCGTTCGTGGACCTGGACGGCGACGGCGAGCAGGATGAGGGCGAGGCGGGCGTGGGCGGCGTGAGCGTGACGCTGAGCGGGCCAGCGCCGGCCAACGGAACCACCTTGCCCAACGGTCGCGTCCAGTTTGCTGGCCTGCCCGACGGCAACTACACGGCGACGGCCACGCCCCCGGCCGGTTTCGCCGCGGTCCCCGCCCGCTCAGTCACGCTGGCGCAGGGCGGCGTGCTGCAGCTTCCCCTGCACCTGGCGGGGCAGGTCAGCGGGGTGGCTTATCTGGACTGGGACGGCGACGGCCGCCAGCAGCCGGATGAGCCGCGCGTGGCTGTGCCCTTGACGCTGACCCTCAGCAGCGGCGCAGGGACGCAACTGGCTGCGGGCATGGGCGGTCTGGGCCTCTTCCTGGGCACGCCGGCCGGCAGCTACACGTTGGCGGCGGCGACGACGGCCCTGAAGCCCCAACCCATCACTCTGGCTGCTGGTCAGGGCATCGGCGCAGCGCTGGCCGCGGTTGGGCCGGGCGAGGTGCGTGGCGCGGCCTGGCTGGACACAAATCGCGACGGCCTGCGCCAGCCGTGGGAGGCGCCGCTGGCGGGCGTGCCGGTGTCGGTGGCGGGGCAGACGGCTGTGACCGACCAGAGCGGGCGCTTCGTCTTTGTCGGCATTCCTGCAGGCGCATATCAGCCTGTCGCTGCGCTGCCGGATGGGCTGCACGCTACAGTCGCCGGGGTCACAGTGTCGACAGGGCGCGGCGCTGCACTGGGGATTGCCGCCGTTGAGCGCAGGGGATGGAGTCTTTATCTGCCGGTAGTAAGCCGCTGATGACGCAATCGACAAGCACTGCACCCCGGCGTGCTCAGGGCACAGTGAGCAGTTGCTGTGCCGGGAGGGCGGCGAGTCCTCGATCGGTCGCCGCGATCAACTGTTCGCCGACTGCTGTCAGGGCGTAGACGCTGCGCCCTGACAGGCCGCCGAAGCGCCAGCTCGCGCCGTGAGCACGACTCCACCAGAAGCCGTCGTCTTCGCTGCCTGCCCAGAGCAGCTCGCCATCGGGCAGTGAGGCGCGGCCCAGCCGAATGACGGTGACATCGGCGAGCGCGTCGCTGCGGCGCCAGGTGACGCCGTAATCGTCGCTGCGCCATAGACCATCGGCAGCGCCTGCCCACAGCACGCCGTCATCGCCTTGCAGCAGGGCGTAGACCGTCTGCTGGCTCAGTGCGCCGGGGAGTTTGAACCAGCTTGCACCGCCGTCGTCGCTGCGAAAGAGCCCCTCGATCGTCCCGATGGTGAACTGTCCAGGCGTCGGGTGGCGCAGGATCGCCAGAACGCTCAACGTTTCCAGGCCGGCGCCAAGCCGTGCAATCGTGGCGCCACCGTCGTTGCTGACGCCGATGTCGTTGCCCCATGTGCCCGCCCAGAAATGGTCAGCGTCAGTCGGGTCGGGGCTGACGGTGAAGAAGGTCACACCCTCCAATCCCTTGGCTCTGCGCCATGAGACTGGATCGCTTTGCACGGCAGCAGTTGAGAGCACGCCGCCCGTGGTGGCGACGTACAGACGACCATCGACGCCGTAAGCCATGTCCCACACAACCCAGGGCGGAGAGATCGCCTGCCAGCTTGCGCCGGCGTCCGCGCTGCGAAAGATTCCGACCGGCGTGGCTGCCAGCCAGAGGGAAGCGGCAGGCTCGACAAGCAGAGCGGTCACAGTGGCAGGCAATCCCAGCGCAGTGCGCCAGCCTGTCTGCGTTGCGAGCGGCGCATTGTCCGCTGCTATAAAGACGCCGTTGGTGGTTGCCCAGATTATCTGCTTATCCACGCGCAGCGCGTCGCTGAACTCAAGGTAGTCAAAAATCGCGCCATCGACACGCCGCCACGCACCGCCCTGCTGCATCTGCCAGAGTCCCGTGCGGCTGCCGCCGACCAGGGCGCCAGCTACGCAGCAATCCAGAACCGTGTAGAGCCTCCCCTGTAATTCTGGCGGACCGAACAATCGCCAGCTTTCTGTATTGTCGTCCCATTGCAACAGCCGTGCCTCGCTGCGCACAATGATCTCGCCCGCTGCACCGATGAAAAGACGGGGGGTAAAGTTGGCGTCGGCAACGCTGCGTCGATCGACCGGCAAGGACGGCAGCCGTCGCCAACGCCCGGCTTCACGCAGGTAGATGCCGTTGTCAGTGGCTGCGATCAGCCGGTCACCGTTGCTGGCCAGGTCAAGCACCGTGCGCCCCAAGAGCCCAACGCAACGCCACGCGGCGTCCGGCGAGTCGGCACGCCACAGGCCGGCGCCTTCCAGCCCGGCGTACCAGCCATCGGCGTGGCGCAGGACGACATGTGCATAGGCAGGCGGCGCGCTGTCTACGGGCTTCCAGGCGCGCTCATCCTGCCGCCAAAAGAGACCTGCATTCGTTGCAGCAAGTTGCACGTCGCCATCATCGGCGATGTCGGTGACGATCAGGTGCTGTATTCCGTCATTACTCTCTTGAAAAACCAGCTCCCCGGCTGCGGAAAGTTCGCCGCGCCAGAGCTGCCCCGCACGGTTGGCGGTCAGCCAGATCGCCTGTGCGCGCTCGGCCGTCTTTGCGCCTGCGCGCACGCGGATCGTATCGACCCAACCCGGCGGCGAAGCGAGTGCACGCCAGCCGTGCGTCTCGTCGCCAGCAATCGATGGGTTCACCTTTGTGGCTGCATCGCCGGCAGAGACTTGCAGGCGAATGTTGCGAATCTGGAAGTTTTCCCAGCGCCACCAACGAAAGACGCGCGTGGGGTTGCGCTGGCCGCTCTCAATGCGAATCGTATTGCGCCCGTCCTTGAGCACGCCTGCAGGTAATGCGATGCGCTGCGTCACCCATGTGCTTGTCGGGTCGGGCCGCGTGCGCGGTTGAAGGTAGCCAACTTGCACCTCGTTGATCCAGACCGGGTTGGTGGGCTGGTCAACCTGCATCGTCTCCAGCATAAGTGTGTGAGGCAGCGTCGCCTGCGCCGCCGCGACGAAGAACTCACCTTCCCAGTCCGGGCTGAAACGCTCGCCGCCGCGATGAAGATGCACCCAGTGCGGATGCAACTCGCCACGGTCGCCCAGCCGCACGATGACGTCAGGGGCGAGGATTTCGACGCGCGCACAAGTTGCAAGCGTGCGGCAGTCAACTGCGGCAGCATCCGCAGCGGCGGTGACCGCCGACCGCGTCCGGTGACGCGCTACCAATGCCTCGTAGGCGGGCGTGGTGCGACCTTCACCTTGCCACAGCGCATAGCCGTAGCCATCTTCGCCATCGGTCAATTCCCACAGTGCCATGCGTTGTAGCCAGGGATAAGTTGCACCGAGATCGAGCGCCGCCAACGTGTATTCACGCTGCTGCGTCGGCGTCACCACCTGCCAGCGATCGGCCGGGTCGGGTGCGGACGTGCGCCAGCCCATTTCCGTGATCCAGATCGGTTTGGCGGCATCGCCAGACTCTTCCATGATGGCGCGGTGTAGCTCCAGGCGACGGAAATTGAGGCGATCCGCCGCCGGTTCCTCGGCCGGTGGTCGTCCAAAACCGTAAGGGTGTGCTGCCAACACGTCGAAAAAGGCGCCGGCGCCGGCGGCATACAGGCTGCGCAGGTAGTCGAGATCGTTGACTGCACTCACGTCATCGCCGATTGTGAAGGCGAGACCGGCGGCCAGCACAGGCAGATTGGGTTCAGTCTCCTTGATCACGGGATAGACACGCTGCAGCATGGCTGCGTATTCTGCAGCCGAAGGCGTCTGTCCGTTCCATTCGAGCGCCAGATTCGGCTCGTTCCAGATGATCACGCCAGCCAACCGATCGCCGTAGCGGGCAATGACGTGTTTCACGAAAGCGGCGTAGGCGTCCAGATCCCATGGCGTCGGCGAGACGGCGTCCAGCGCCCATTGCGGCGGGCGGTCGAGCCGCGCCACGACCTGAAGACCGGCGAAATCGGCGGCGCGCAGCGCCGCGTCGGGCGTCTCCCAGTAAAGATAATTCGGAACAGGTTCGATATCCCGCCAGGAAAAGACGACGACAACAAACTCAGCGCCGGCCTCGCGCGCGGCCAGCATGTGCGCCGCATCGCCACGTGCAATATGCATGCCGAGTAGGGGTGCAGATGGCTGCGCCAGAATTGGCTGATGGTGACTGCTGCGAAACCAGAGAGCGATGAGCCAGGTCAGCAGCATCGCTCCGAGCACCGTGGTCACCGCGGTCACTGTGGCCACAATCCATGATTTGCTCATGAGCGAAGCATAGCAAGTCTAACGACACAGATCGGTAGGGCATATCCAGATAGATGTGACGACGTCCCAAGATAGATGTGACGACGTCCCAACGAGGCAATGCAGCATTTTTTTATTCTGTAATCATCGTTGCTCATTCTGCAATGGATGATGCTGTGCCTTAAAAAAGTGATTGACATTCCCATACTTGCACGTTATCATTTAAGCAACTTAATCTATTCCCTTCACTTCAACCCATTTGGTTTGTTTCACTTCAACTGAATATCCACATCTATTAAGGGGGAGAATTGATGAGATACATTCACCTATTTCGTCTATTTGCATTTGTGTTGTTGGTCGGGTTGTTTGTAGTAGCTTGTGCGCCAGCAGCGCCCGTCAGTGCGCCCGCTGCTGACCAGGCAGCACAGGAGGCAGCTGCTCCTGCCCCAAGTGGCCAGAAGGTGCGCCAATCGTTTGGCGGCGGGCCCGTTGGCGGCGCATTTCAGGTCTTTGCCAACGCCATGTCGCTGATCATGTCCGACGCTGACCCCAACCTCGATATTGCCGCCGAGGGCACGGGTGGGTCAGCGGAGAATCTGCGCAGCGTCAATTCGGGCGACATCCAGTATGGCATTGTCTATTCCGGTGACATTTACCTGGGCCGTGAAGGGCTGCTAGCTGATGATCCGAATGTATACGCCGATGTGCGTCCGGTGGCAGCGCTTTACGGTGGCGTCATTCATCTAGTCGTCACCGAAGCAAGTGGCATCCAGACAGTGGCCGATCTGGAAGGCAAACGAATTGCACCGGGAAACGCCGGTTCCGGTGCAGCCTTATCCGCCGAGCGCTACTTCAAGCATCTAGGTCTATGGGATAAGATGAACATAGAATATCTCGGATACTCGCAAGCGGCTTCGGCGATGGGCGACGGTCGGCTTGACGGCTTCTGGATTCTGGCAGCCTTCCCGAATGCTTCGGTGACCGAAGCGACGACTGTCACCAAAATCAAATTGCTGGACACCGCTACGCCGGGAGAAGAGTCAGGCTTTTTCGAGGCATATCCATTCTACACCAAGCGCACCCTGCTGGGCGGTTTCTATGACAATGTCCCCGATGACGTTCCCAGTTTCCAAGACACAGCGATTTGGGTGGCGCACAAGGATGTGCCCGATGATCTGGTGTACAATGCGCTCAAGGCTGTCTTCTCAGAGGAGGGGTTAAAGCGAATGCGTGAGGCTCATCCGGCAGCAGCGGAGATGTCGATCGAGAGCGGGTTGGTCGGTATCCCAGTTCCACTCCATCCTGGTGCGTACCGCTTCTGGCAAGAGCAGGGTATCGAGATCGCCGATTTTCAGATACCAACTGACTGACTGAAAACACAAGAGAGGCCGAAGCATTCATGTTCGGCCTCTCTTGTGTGTCGACTCATTGCGCATCCTGGGCCTGCATACTCTTCCGTGGTGAAAGGTTCATGGTGAAAGATTATGTCACAACCCGAACAAGAAACACCACAGGCTGAATCACCTCAGCACGAAGGCATGCTGAAAATTCTCGATGAGATGCACACCCCAATCGCCAGCCCAGAAGATGAAGAGCGATTGCAGGAGATCATCGAAAAAGAAGAGAAATCGACACGTTCACTCAACCGCTTTTGGCACACCATTTTTGCAGCGCTGGCGGTGGGGATGAGCATCTTCTATGTCTATTCTGCGGGCACGCTGCCTGCGCCTGTGCAGTGGCAGCGCGGTATCTACGTGATGATTACCTTCATCATGATTTTCATTCTCTACCCGTTCATTCCTCCTAAGAGCCGGTTCGGCCGGTGGCTGAAGGAGGGTGACACGGATAGACATCCGGCATGGAGGCGTTGGCTGCGTCGTATTTTGATGCCCAAGAGCGGGCCCGGGCCAGTTGGGGTGACGATGATTGCGCTCACCGTGCTAACCATCAGCTACTACATCAATCAGTTTGCAGCGCTTCAGAAGCGGGCGGGTGCCTACAACGAGACCGATTTCATCATTGCCATCCTCGGTTTGATCGTCTCGCTTGAAGTGAGTCGTCGCGTGCTCGGCTGGAGTATGACGATCATCGGTCTTGTATTTCTGCTGTACTTGCGTTTCGGTTATGTGCTTTACGACATTCCATTGCTCGATGCGTTTGCTCACCGTGGGCGCACGATCCAACGCACGGCCACAACGCTATTTTTCGATCAAGAGGGCGTGTTCGGCGTTATGGCTGCTGTGTTGGTCAACTATGTCATCTTATTCATCTTCTTTGGCGCATTTCTACGTAAGTCGGGCGCAGGCCGTTTCTTCATCGATTTGCCGATGGCGATTGCGGGTAAGAGCACCGGTGGCCCCGCAAAAGTGTCGGTACTGGCTTCGGCGCTTTTTGGTTCCATTTCTGGTAGTGCAATCGCCAACACGGTCAGCACTGGCGCATTCACGATTCCGCTGATGAAGAAGGCAGGTTTTCGCCCGCATGTTGCCGGTGCCATCGAGCCGGCCGCTTCGATCGGTGGTATGTTTATGCCGCCGGTGATGGGCGCTGGTGCATTCCTGATGGCTGAACTTACGGCGATCCCATACCGCACCATTGTGCTGATCTCGATCTTCCCGGCGATCCTCTACTTTCTCTCTGTCCTGACGATGGTGCACTTCGAAGCCAAGAAACAGAATTTAAAGGGCGTCGACACGGGCGTGCGTGCCAGTGACATTCTGCGCAGAGAATGGTACATGGCGACACCCCTGCTTATAATCATCGCTCTAATGATCGCTGGTTTTTCGCCCAGCTACTCGGCGTTCTGGGCAATCATTTCGTGTGTGGTTTTGATGATTGTCGATCCCGGGACACGCGCCGAATTTACAGCCGGCATGCAGCGTCAGGGGATCATTGGCGGGTTGACCGGCGCGGGTCGCCGCATCGTGCGGCTAGTCTATGAAGCACTCTACGACGGGGCGCGAGACACGCTGGTGATCGGCGCCACTGTCGGAGTGATCGGCATCATTGTCGGGACGATCTATGCCACAGGTGTGGGGCTGCGTTTTTCTGATATTATCATCAGCCTCAGTAATGGCAATGTCCTGATCGCCATCATCCTGATTGGTCTGGCCTCGTTGGTACTGGGCATGGGTGTGCCGGTCACAGCATCCTATCTGATCGTCGCCGTCCTGGCCGTGCCGGCACTCACCGACATGGGCGTCGCGCTGATTGCAGCGCATATGATCGTCTACTGGTTCAGCCAGGATAGCAATATCACGCCGCCGGTCTGCGTGGCAGCCTACGCTGGCGCTGCTATTGCCGGATCCGATCCCTGGAAGACCGGATGGACGTCCTTTAAGTTTGCCAAACTGCTCTATGTGATGCCGTTACTCTTTGCCTTCAGCCCAGCGATCCTGCTTGTCGGTCACGATGGTCAAATTCTCCAAAATCTGGCATTCACTGAGGTGGTGCTCGCCTACACTTCAGCATTTCTGGGAACTATCGCCTTTTCTGTGATCAGCATGGGTTTCCTGGTGCGGCGCACAACCTGGTGGGAGTGGATCATTGCCGCGTTCGGCGCGTTCCTGTGCTTCTTCCCGAATGTGGCGACCGACATCATCGGTGTTGCAATCGTGGCGGCGGTCTGGTTCTGGCAGCGCTACGATGTGCGCCGCCGAGAAAGCCAGCAACTGTCCAGGACCTCACCTGCTTGAGAGATCGGCGATGCCTGACCCTTCGGCGACTGCATTGGGTGCGCTGGCGCCGATCTTTGGCTTGATTTTGCTTGGCACGCTTCTGCGCCGCCAACACTTCCTGGCTGAGGAATTTTGGGCGCCAGCCGCCAAGCTCACCTATTTTCTACTGCTACCGGCGCTATTGGTCGATCATCTCGCCTCTGCACCGCTGCGCGAACTCCAGGTCAGCGTCATGGCGGCGGTGCTCTCGCTTGCGCTGCTTTTTGTCGCGCTCATGCTCATTCTGCTGCGGCGCCAGATCACACACGATGCGCGCGCATTCACCTCCGTATTTCAAGGAGCCATTCGCCACAATACTTATGTTGGATTGGCGGTTGTCGCTGCGGTCGCCGGTGGAAGCGGCGTTGCCTATGCCGCTGTGGCACTACCTGTGATGGTGATCCTCGTCAATCTGCTGAGCGTCAGCGTATTGACCCGCTACGCATCTATGCGGCGCTTCAGTTGGCGAAACATAATTGGCTCAATTATCGCCAATCCGTTAATCGCCGCCAGCGCGATAGGCGTGGCGTTGAGCCTGTCGGGGATTGTGCTGCCCTCGAGCATCGGGCGCATGGTGGCAGCGCTCGGACAGGCATCGCTGCCACTCGGTTTGCTGCTGGTCGGCGCTGGCCTTGATATTGCAACAATCGGCCGTCGTCTGCGACTCATGTTGATTGCTGCGGTTATCAAACTGTTGATATTGCCTGCGATTGTCCTTGGGCTGGCTGCACTACTGCAGTTGGAAGGTGTCGGCGCCAGCGTCGCCGTCCTCTTCGCTGCGTTGCCGACTGCGCCCTCCGCCTATGTCCTTGCCGAGCAGATGGAAGGTGATGCCCCGTTGATGGCTTCCATTCTTACTGTGCAGACGCTGCTGGCAGCGCCAACGCTGACGTTGTGGTTGATTTGGGCCGGTGTAGCATAGCCAGCTCCTCAGCAATTGATTTTGAGATAGCAGGTCGATCCGCACCCGATCTTTGGTGAGGAAAACCTTGCCGGGCATCTTGAGCAAATTGCGCACGATGCGTTTGGGGCCATAGCCTGCGAAAGATGAGCCCGCCAGCCCACAATCTGGCCAATGCCTCGGTCCGCCGGTCGGACATGCCCCTGGCCAGGATGTGGTACTCCCGTACCAGTCGCCAGCCGCAGCCGTGACAGTGTATCGTCGAACAGGGTGCAGAATGGCTGGCGCAGTCGCTGCAGACGCGCTGGGCGTCGGCGCCAAGACCCGCGCCGGTTATGGCTTTTGGGTTCTCGACAATGAGGCGTAAGCGGTCGGGGAGGTCCTCCTAATCTGCTGAGCTGCCACAATTGATTCCTCGTCTGTGAGACCTCGCGTGCGGCGACCTGCGGGTCTTTTGCTGCGATGGCGTTGATGCGGTGGCTGAAGGGTTTGGTGATCATGGAGACATCATAACCGAATAACCGAGCGCGGCAAGTTTGTGCACGATACCTGGCCAGGTTGATGACGTCAGTCTCCAATGGCAGACAGCGTACCCGGTCAGTCAACAACACACAACAGTCGCTCTGCTGCCAGCCGCGCGCCGCGGAGATTGGGCGCCGTAGCGCCCAGCTCCAACTCTGCCAGCGCCCCGCTGACATACAAATCGGGTGCCCACGCCAGCGTCTTGCCAGGGATCGGATAGCCACAGGGCGCACAGGGCAGTCCTTCGCTGGCGATCACATGGTCAAGCCAGA
>Ga0197142_1002205_pt1 | contig 17213 bp, 13 predicted proteins | sample GBS60_MetaG_FD_148614 | JGI IMG/M metagenome (GOLD analysis project Ga0197142, IMG submission 148614) | Sediment microbial communities from Great Boiling Springs, Gerlach, Nevada, United States - GBS 60_MetaG | ecosystem: Environmental > Aquatic > Thermal springs > Hot (42-90C) > Sediment...
GCGGAGGCGAAGCCGACGCCGGGTGAGGGGGCGAATGCGTTCTCTCCTGGTGGGAGTAGCCCCCCGTGGCATTCCTGTGCAAGCAGCAATCCAGCGTGTGTCATTCCTGCGCAAGCAGGAATCCAGGTAAAAACTGGCTGCCTACTATCGTGGGAATGCCATACAAGGGGCCCGCCGGAACCGCAGACGTCCCGTCTGGCTAATTGCCTCTCCCCTGGTGGGAGAGGCCGGCGGAGGCGAAGCCGACGCCGGGTGAGGGGGCCGCCGGGAGTACGAACATTCGGCCCGCAGAAGAAGGCGGTCCAGACATCTGCCCTTCCAGTGGTCCCCTACCCTTACCTTCTCCTGCCAAGCGAAAGGCAACAGAGCTGTGTCATTCGGCTAAAAAGTTCCATTTTCCCTTGCCATGGGAGACCGGTTCTTTTTTGGCCGGTTACCAGGGTTCAGTGCGTAGGATTTCCCGGCGCCAGCCGGGTTCATGCACCGCCCAGGCCCGCACCCGAAGCTGATCGGAATACTGCTGATGATCCCGCCTTTGGTGGTGGGCGATTTGCCACGCGATGGTTTCTGCCTGCGCTCGGGGCGGGACCCGGCCTGGCCGATTGGCCCGCCGCCAGGTCAGCGTTCCCTGGTCAAAGATACTTATGATCACCGGTTCTTCCATGTCCAGCATTCGGCGGGCGATTGTTTCATGGCTTGCTGTTGGATATCGGATTTTCAAAGCCCGTAGATCCCAATCGAGCCTCCGCCCGTCTTGGCAAAACCAGTTGGTGGGCAGTAGGATACGGGCCGCCAGGTGATTGGCTATCCGTTCCCGATAGGCTGCCCACTCCTCTTCTGAGAGTAGCCCCAGGCGTTGGGCCGCCTGATAAATCAGGTGTTCTGCCAATTCATGAGCGGCCGCCCAATATCGGCGTTCTGGCCGAGGGTGCCGCTGGAGGATCATAGCGGCAGGTGAACAGAAGATTCCTTCCTGCCGAAGCCGCACATACCTGCCCCGCTCCGGTAGCCGACTGTCCCACACCACCCGAACCCCTAACGCTTGGGCAATCCGAAAGGGATCGACGGGCGGCTCATGGACCTTGGCAGCCTCCAACGCCTCTTGGACCACCCCGTCCAGCACTTCCACATACTCTCGCCATTCGACCAGTCCCAGCATGGGCGGTTCCTTTTCCTCTTTATATGAATAAGTATTTATCTATCATTTTTGTATATAATATACATTTAGTTCTGTAACTTGGCAAGGTCTTCCCCCTTCTTCGCGGGGCGGATTTGGGATATAATACGCCTATGGAGCTACAACCGACCCCTACAATCCAACCGCCCAAGAGTCTCAAAGCCACCTGTGCCGTGGTAATGTTGGGCTGTCCGAAAAACCTGGTCGATACAGAGCGGATGCTGGGGCTTTTGTATTCGGCAGGGTATAAGCCGACCCCCCATCCGGAGGATGCTGACCTGGTGCTCGTAAATACCTGCTCCTTTTTGGCCTCGGCCCGCCAAGAGGCCTACCAGGTCATCGAAGAGATGGTGGAATTAAAGCGGCAGGGCCGGATTCGGGGGCTGATCGTGGCCGGTTGCCTGCCCCAATGGGAGGGGCAAAGCCTACTGGACCGGTATCCGGAAGTGGATGAGTTCTTGGGGGTTTTTGCCCGGGACGAGATAGTGCGGGCAGCAGAAAGGGTTCTAGGAGGCCAGCCCGGCCCCCAGTTTACCCAGCTTGCCCAGCCTGCCCAGGCGATGCAGGAATTAGGCCGGGTTCGGATCACCCTCCCCCATGTGGGGTATCTGAAAATTGCCGACGGCTGCGATCGGCAATGCTCCTTCTGCCTCATCCCCCAAATAAGGGGTAAGTACCGCAGTAAACCCATCGATCAGGTCCTTGCCGAGGCCCAGGAATTGGCCGATCACGGCGTCCGGGAGTTGATCCTTATTGCCCAGGACACCTCGGCCTATGGCCGAGACCTTGCCCAGGGCCGGTCGTTGCTGCCGGAATTGCTCCGGCAATTGGACCAACTGGACGGTCTTCGGTGGATTCGGCTGATGTATTTGTATCCGGTTGGGATCCATCAGGAGCTGGTGGAAACCATCGCCTCGGCACGGAAGGTCTTGCCTTATTTGGACTTACCGCTCCAGCACATTAGCGATCCGATTCTGGAGCGGATGGATCGGTTGGTAGATCGGCGGCGAACGGAGGAGCTGCTGAATCGGCTTCGGCGAGGAATACCCCGATTGGTGCTTCGGACAACCCTGATGGTAGGGTTTCCCGGAGAAACTGAAGCCCATTTCCAGGAGTTACTCCGTTTTGTGCAGCAGCAGCGGTTTGAACGCCTGGGGGTGTTTGCCTTTTCGCCGGAACCGGGTACTCCGGCGGCCCAGATGCCCGATCAAGTGCCCGAACCGGTCCGACAAAGCCGACGCAACCGGTTGCTCCAGGTGCAGCAGAAGATCGCTTTCGCCTATAATGAGGCCCAGATCGGGAAGCGGCTGGAGGTGTTGGTCGATCGGCAGGTAACTGGGCACCCCCATGCTTGGGTGGGCCGCACCTACGCCGACGCCCCGGAAATCGATGCCGTGGTATATGTTACTGGTCAAAATTTTCGGCCAGGCCAAATAGTACCCTGTGAAATCGTGGCCGCCCAAGGTTATGATCTTATAGGAGTGGCCCGTTTATAGGAGGGGTCCGGTAGGGGGACCTGAGGCTCCTTTGGGAATCCCAAAGGGGGTAAAATAACCCCTCCAAAAGTAGCGGTCTGGTACCCCCCTGCTGACACGCTTCAATCCGATCTTCCTTAGAAAATCCCGTCTATTTTCGCATTGGCCATGACTTCACCCGTCGCTGCCCCGGCAACTCAACCGAACAACTGGAACTTGCCCAACCTGCTCAGCGGGTTACGGTTGGTGTTGGCGGTGGTGTTGTTTGCGGCCTTGGCGTTGGAGCAGTATTTGATCAGTTTGGGGGTGTTTTTGCTGGCCTGTGGGACGGATTGGCTGGACGGGTGGTATGCCCGGCGGTATGGGCAGGTGACGTTTTTGGGCCGCATCCTGGATCCATTTGCCGACAAAGTGATGGTTTGCGGGGCATTTATTTTCCTTTTGGCTGCTCGGCCGTTGGTGGAAATGCCTTGGGGACTTCGCCCCTGGATGGTGGTGGTCATTGTAGCCCGGGAGATGTTTGTTACCGCGGTCCGGAGTTTTTTGGAACAGCGGGGTGTGGATTTTTCGGCCAAGCGGAGCGGCAAATGGAAGATGTTCCTCCAAAACGTGGCGATTACGGCGGCCCTGGTCTATCTGGCTTGGCCGGGGACTCCACCCGCTAACCATTGGCTTACCTGGGCCGTGGTCCTGAGTCTTTGGGCGGCCGTCGTCCAGACGGTCCTGTCTGGACTACTCTATGCCATGCACGCCTATTACCTTTTGACCCTCCCCCCCTACCGAAGATAGCTGTCCTATGGAGTGCCTGGTCCTGTTCTTCTTCGCAAAACCAGGGAGAAACAAACATCTGGCATTCCAGCGCACGCAGCAGTCCCGCTTTACGCCTCGCCCTTGGTGGCAGAGGCCGGCTAAGCTCCGGTTGGCCAGGTGGGCGGGACTAAAATGCCTCTGCCCGGGTGGGGAAGGTCGGCTGCAAGCAGCATTCCAGGAAAAACCACCGGACTGCCCCTTTGCTGGCAATGACATCCCAGGGAGTTCTTTTGCCCCTGCCACGCAAGCGGCGGCCCGGAAAGGAGAATCGCATCTGGGCGGCCTTCCTGCTTGCGCAGGAATCACCTATTCCGGGCCGGTGTTTGCGCGGGAAGGACATTTTCCAGCATTCTCCGGAACTGGTTGAGCCGTCCGATCTGTTACCCTTTTTAGCGAGAGACGCTTGATGGAACCAACGCCGAAGCAGGTGGTCTTATTTTTCTTAGGACTGGCCGGAGCGCTGGCGGTCAGTGGGATGCTGCTGAGTCGGCTGGCCCAACAATATTCCCAAGGGCAGGATGTGGTACCCTATCGGCCTCGTCGGCCGGTACCTTGGCAGGGTTGGCATGTGGTGGGGGTAGCCTTGTTGTTTCTTTTGGCGCCCAGCGGGGTGCATTGGATCTGGCAAACCGCCCAGCTTCCGATTCCGGTGGTCGAAGTCGGTGCAGAGATTCCGAAGCATGAAAAAAAGATTCCCTTCGGAAACCCGACCGGTCCAGACTTTTCTGGCCAACAGCCACAGGAAGACCTGGGGCATCAGGTCGAACAGCTTCTTCGGCAAACCCGTGGGATGGGCATTTGGCTGGCGGTGGTGTTGGTGACGTTAGTGGCAGCGCCGGTGGCAGAAGAGTGGCTCTTTCGGGCGGTACTGCAAGGCTGGCTGGAGAAGCTGGAACGGAAGGCCGTTCGGGCCATCCGCTGGCTGCGGCGGAGCAGAGCGTCTGATCAGGGGATGATCCCCCTGGACGGACCAATGAGCCTTTATCCAGGGGAGCCTGGTCGGATGGGTTGGCCGACTGCCCGATGGCTGGGGTGGGGGCCGGTGGTATTGAGTTCCCTTGTATTTGCTGGTCTGCATTTTCGCGCTGCCGCCCCCCCTAGCCCTCCCCAGGAACTGCTCATGATCCTTCTCTGTCAGGGACTAGGCAACCTGCTGTGCCTGCTGGCAGGAACGGTTTTCTTGATGATCGCTTCGGGGGCCAGGCTGGCCGATTTCGGCCTCTACGGAGCAGAAGTTCCGAAAGACATCGGGCGCGGCCTGACGGCCTACCTGTTGGTGATCGGCCCGGTCTATGTAACGATGATCCTCACGAAAGTCGTGCTGATTTTGCTGGGGGCGTCTCAGATTGCTCCGGATCCGTTGCCGCTGTTTGTGCTTTCCTTGGTGTTAGGCGGGCTATATTTTCGTACCCATAGCCTCTTGACATGTATAGTTTTGCATATGGTTTTTAACGCCACGGGCCTGGCCATCTTTTTGCTCTTTTGGCCGACGTAACGTCCCCTATTCCTATGGGCCTCTTTCCTCCCTCCGAACTTTTCCCGGCACGTATTGTCGCTTCCTCCCGGACGCGGGGGCTGTCTTGGCTAAATAGATCCACAGGAACATTTTAGCCGAATGAAACAACCTGTCATTCTCTTGGCGGACCAAAGCCAGGGTGTCATTCCAGCGCAAGCGGGAATCCAGAAAGTATCCCGGAGTTCCCGCTTGCCCATCAGGCCCACAGGAACAGGCACAAAACAGCCTGGATTCCTGCTTACGTAGGAATGACACATCGGCCCTCTTCATTTGGGTACAATGTGACGTTTCCCCTTTTTGCGGGAATGACCGACTCCTCTATGACGGGGATTTTAGTTTATGAGAGGCTCCTTATTCTGCCAATCGGGCGAAGCAAGTCATACAGATGTCGTCGGTAGGAGGCTGGGGGCCGACGAATCGTTGCAGGTCTTCGACAACCGCCTCCACCACGGCCTCCACGGAGGGCAGGGCGGAGGCCACGGCCTGAGCCAGCCGATCCTGCCCATAAAACTCTCCTGCCCCATTCATCGCATCCGGCACGCCATCGGTAAAGATCAACACCAGATCGCCCGGACGGACAGGGAGGATCTGTTTTTCGTAATGGGTCTGGCATTCAACGCCCAAGGGCAGTTGGGCAATTTCGGCGGCCAGAGGAGTAACTTGTCCGTCAGCCCGACGGCAAAGCGGCGGCAAATGACCCGCATTGAGCAGGCTGAGTTCATGCCGGTACGGATCCAAAATGGCCAACAGACAGGTAACAAACCGGCCTTCCCATCGCTGTTCGCAGAACAGCCGGTTTAACCGGCCCAAAGCATGAGCTGGGTCCGGCTCCATGGCCAAGCAGTAGCGCAATTCGGCCGACAGCCGGGCTACCAACAACGCCGCCGGCACCCCCTTGCCCGACACATCCGCCACAAAGACCGCCACTCGGCCCCCGGAAAGCTCCAGATAATCGAAATAGTCGCCTCCCAATTGCTTGGCCGGCATGTAGTAATCGAAAAACTCATATCCCGGCACCTGAGGCCGACCGGAGGGCAGAAATCCCAGTTGCACCTCATGGGCCACTGCCAGTTCCCGTTCATAGACCCTTTCTTGAAGGGCAATTTCCTGCAGTTGGGCGTTTTCCACCAGAACGGCAGCCTGGCAGGCTACACTGGCCAGCAGTTCCAGATCTTCCGGCGAAAAACGTTGGCGGGGGTCTTGAGTGTCGATCTGGATGATCCCCACCGCCTGCCCGCTGGCACTAACCATCGGAGCGCACATGACGGATCGAATCCGGAAATCCACGATGCTATCGGAAAGGTTGAACCGGGTGTCCGTCATCGCATCGGCCGAAAGAACAGCCTGTTTAGTTTCCAGGACATGTTGAACGATAGTTCTGCTAATCCGGATGGGCATTTCGGCCGGTTGCTGACGGCAGTGGACGGCTTTGGGGATCAGTCGGCCGGTACGAGTATCCCGCAGGAGCACAATCCCCCGATCGGCTTGAACGAAAATGGAAAATAATGTTTCCAATAGTTTGGACAGTGTTTCCGGCAGCCCCAGGGCTTTGCCCGCCTGTTGGCTGATTTCCAGAAGGGCACGGAGTTTAACCTCCGGACGGACCGTTAGGCGCAAACTGCTCGGGCCGGTGGACAGATCAACCCTGGACATCACCGAACTGGCCGCTTGGGTCTGCTGGTCGTCGATGACCATGGCGGTAGTTTGCAGACCTTCTTCTTGTTCCCAGGCGGCGGCTGCCTCTTCCGCAGAGCCCTCATGAAAGACGAATTCCACTTCGCAAATCCGCAGCCGGTCCCCGTCTTGAAGCAGACGTCGGCCTTGGACAAGCTGATCATTGACAAAAGTGCCGTTTCGGCTCCGAAGGTCTTCGATATAGTGCTTGCCGTCGATCCGCAAAATGCGGGCATGTTGTCGGCTGACGGCTTTTTGGTCTAGGACAATATCGCAGTTAGGATGACGGCCCAAAACGGCGCTCGGACGCTCTAACGGAAATATCTGCCCCGCCGTCAGCCCTTTGACCGCTCGTAAAACCGCCATCCAAGCAAGCCCTCCTAGTGATCTTCGCAAAACCAAAAGACACCAAACAGCCCAAAAAACGCAGATAAACCAGTCAGTGTTGTGTCTCTACGATTTGCGAAGTTGTACCACTTTAGCGGAACGAAGTTATCCGCCTCTCCCCTGGCGGGAGAGGCCGGCCTGGCCAAAGGCCAGGCCGGGTGAAGGGGCCTTTTTGTCATTCCCGCGCGAGCGGGAATCCAGAAAAGGAGAACTTATATTGCCTGGATTCCTGCTTCCGCAGGAATGACACATCGGCCTTCTTCATACGGCTAACATGTTACGCGAAGTTCAATAGTGCAACCCGGTTCCCAACCGGCAGGCGAATCCGGAAGACCGCCTCTCCCGCCAAACCGGCAGGATTTCCACAGTATCATCTCCGACTAACCGGCCCCTACGAAGGGCCTAACACTTCTTCCAGCACTTCTTCGTTCACATAGATAGGCAACGGAGGCTGACAGGTAACGGCCACGGCAATGGCGTCCGAAGGCCGAGAGTCGATCTCGATCAACTCGCCGTTATGTCGGACCCGAAGTTTCGCATAATAGGTGTGTTCTCGCAGTTCGTTGATCAGCACATCCTGAAGCTGGCCGCCCAGATGCTCTACGACGCTAACGATTAGATCATGCGTCAGCGGCCTGGGCGAAGGGATCCCTTTGACCCGCCGATCGATGCTGGTGGCCTCGAAGATACCGATCAAGATCGGAAACGTCCGCTGGCCGCCCACCTCTTTGAGATAAATCACCTGCTGATCGTTGATTTCGCTGATGATAATCCGCGCCAGTTCCATTTGTACCGGCATGGAGTAGTCTCCCAAACCTGAAAAAACCACCTTGGCAACATGTTAGCCGAGGGGAGGGGAGGCGATATGTCATTGCTGCGTAAGCAGGAATCCCGGCTGCTTTGTGCCTGCTGCGGTGTTCCTACTGAGCAAGTGGAAACTCTGGAATACGCTTTGGACTGCCGCTTTCGCGGGCATGACACCCCTCACCCGGCGGCGACTTCGGAGCCGCCGTCCTCTCCCGCTGGAGGAAAGGAAAAGCATATCTCTCCATTTGGCTAAAATGTCACAAACCACCTTCTTCAGATGGCCATTCTTTTTTGGAAACATTGTAGCCGAATGCAGGGCCACGATGTGTCCTTCCTGTGCAAGCAGCAATCCAGGTTGCTTTGTGCCTGCTACGGTGGTCCTGCTGGGCAAGCGGGAACTCTGAGATACTTTCAGGAATGCCGCTTTCGCAGGAATGACACCCCCCGGCCAGCTTCGTTGGAGCCGGCCTCTCAACAGCCGGGGGAAAAGCGGGTGGCCTTATTCGGCTAAACTGTTACCTCTTTTGATTCTACCGGCAAAAGACTCCCGCTGGCTAGAGGGGCAGGCAAAGAGGGGGAGGGGTGTAACATTTTCGCCGAATCAAGGGGCGCTATGTCTCATTCCTGCCCAAGCAGGAATCCAGGCTTCTTATACCTTCGAAATCCCCCTCACGCGGCTCGCCGAAGGCTAAGACGGCCTCTTCCACCAGGGGAGAGGCGGGTTGCTTCAGTCGGCTAAAGTGTTACCTGAATAATTCAACATGGACAAAAGGGAAGTATTTCAGGAGATTTTTTCCAAAAACCCCCTATATCGAGATCCTGTCCATGCGAGCATACAATCCCTTGGAGATACCTTCGGCAACCTCAGAGGCCGACACCATAATCACAAGGCCCCTAGTTCACTATATCTTCAGGATTTTTCAGAGGTTCCCTAATAAGGTGATGCTACGGAGTATTTCGTGCTCTTAGGACTTTCGGCCCCGCTAGGGCTTGTAAGCCTAGCGTCGGAAAGGGCCGAAACCCCAAAAGCACGAAAAGAAGGAATTATTCAGAGGTTCCTTTTTATTTTTTAGTAACATTTTAGCGGAATGGAGAGGGCTGCTGTGTCATTCCTGCGTAAGCAGGAACCAGCCTGCTTTGTGCCTGCTACGGTGTTCCTGCGGGCAAGCGGAAACTGTAGGATACTTTTCTGGATTCCCGCTTGTGTGGGAAGGACACCCCTCAGCCGGCCTCTCCCGCCAGGGCAGCGGCAAGATGCTTCATTCGGCAAAGTGTTACATTCTCAAACTGTAAACGGCAACGCAAGTTTTTTGCCATAACTTGTTGCAAGGTAAGGATTTGATGTCGCAGCCCGGGTGGATAGATTCCTTCGGTTTCAGGGGGCCGCACTGGTCGTTTTTCCCAGGTTTTCCCCGGGGATAGGCGGTTTCCTTTACAGTTTGAGATCCTAGTAACATTTAGCCGACTGGAGCAACCTGCCATTCCCCAGGCGGGCTAAACCCAAGGTGTCATTCCCGCACAAGCGGGAATCCAGAACGTAGGAGGACTCCATGTTGCCCTGGTACCCCGGTGTTCCACAGCAACACTCTAAATAGGTCCACATAATTGCGAAAGTGGTCAAGGGTGCGAAATACCTTCGGTTTCGGAGGTGCCAGTAGTCCAACCACTTCCGGTTTTTTGTGGACTTATTTAGCAGGTACCAAGGAGCCTGGATTCCTGCTTACGCAGCAGTGACCCATCGGTCTCCTTCATTCGGCTAAATTGACTGTATCTACCGGGCCTAATTACCACAATCTGTGGTGTTCGGGCCGACTCGTAGCCCCTACATCTGGTAGGGGCTGGTTCCGGTAGATACAGTCAAACTAAAATGTTACGAATCGTAGAATCGCCAACAGACCCGATCTTCCCAGTTATTCCAGTTTCGCCCCGATCCGGAGCGTAACCTGGAATTGTTCGATGTTGCCGTTATGCACTCGGCCTCGGATTTCGACAACCTCAAACCACGAGACCGTTGGCTCCACCTGAGCCGCCTTCTGTACCGCATTCACAATCGCCTCGCTTAACGACAGCGGGGAAGTGCCGACGATTTCAAACTTTTTGTAAATCGGGCTTTCCATCTAGGCTCTCCTTGATTTTAGAAGACAGAACCGGCGAGTTTCCCCTCGGTTCGGAGGGATTAGAAAAACGCAGTAACATTCTAGTAACACTTTAGCCGATTGAAGGGGTACGATGTGTCATTCCTGCGTCAGCAGGCATCCAGGCTTCTTGGCCGCATAAATCCCCTTCCCCCGGCCTCGCCTTCGGCCAGACCAGCCTCTGGACGACCAGGGGAGAGGCGGGTTGTTTCATTCGGCTAACATGTTACACATTCTAGAATCTATCCCAAAATCAGGCTTCGCGCAAGGTGGGTTGGATTTATCCTGCCCCTGCAACCTCCCTGCTTTGAGGGATCGAACAGGGGGGCCGGCATTTCGGGATAGGCTCTAAGCTCGACTTTTGCCATTTTGGGGTACCCGGCATCGGGGCCATGGCCTAACTCTTTGTGAATCTTGGATTTAGGAAAATGCATGAACCAATGCGGTATGATTTGTAACTTTTGATAACACAAAGAGTTACGGAAATTGGCAAAAGTCGAGCTTAGAGGCTGTCCCGAAATGCCATCTTTTCCCCCATCCGACCGGTTCTACCCGATGGCAGAAGATATAGAAAAACCCTGTTTTTTTAGGGTTTTACCAACTAGGAGGGTGCGCCGGGATGTCGGCCAACACCCGGATTTGGCAATTTCGGGACAGCCTCTTAGTTTGACTGTATCTACCCGGCCGGGCCACTACCAGATGTAGAGGCTAAAAATCGGATCGAACACCACAGATTGTGGTCATAGTTCCCGGTGGATACAGTCAAGTTAGCTGAATGGAGGAGGTCTTTTCTCCTCCCCCAGCCGTCGAGAGGGGGAGGGGGGAACTGGCCAGTCGCCTTCCTTTTTCCTCCTCCCCCGGCCTGGCCTTGGGCCAGGTTGGCCTCTTAGAGGCTGTCCCGAAAATCCGTTGTGCCCTCTCGGAGCGGTTCCAGCCTGGAGCCAGATGATCTCGGAGACCCCCTGGTTTTGTAGGGTTTTAGCAACTGGATGGGGAACCTCGGTTGGTTGGCCAACACCCGGATTTGGCAATTTCGGGACAGCCTCTTAGAGCAAAGGGGAGAGGCCAATCGCTCCAATCGGCTAGTTGGACTGTATCCACCCGGCCGGGCCACTACCAGATGTAGGGGCTAAAAATCGGTAGAACTCCCCAGATTGGGGGAATCGCTCCTGTGAATACAGTCAAGCTAAAGTGTTCCACTTTTTGCAAAAGCGCCGTTGGGTCTCCTGATCGGGACGAGACAAGGCTACCAACACGGGTAAGGTCCCGGGACGCCGGGGTCGGCGGGGGCATCCGGTACAATGATCATTTGGCCAGTTATCGGATGGACCACCAACGCCAACTCCGTCCCGTAAATATGCCGGAGGATGTCCGGTTGCATGAGCTGGCCAGGCGGGCCGTAAAATACGATCCGACCTTCCCGGAGGGCCAGGATGCGATGGCTATCCAGGGCGGCAGGGTTCACATCATGGGTAACGGTCAGGATGGTGCGGCCCGCCGCATTCAGCCGACGCAATAGCGCACGGATCTCCGCCTGATGGTGGTAATCCAGGAAGGTGGTCGGCTCATCCAGCAGGAGGACATCGGCGCCTTGGGCCAGGGCGGCTGCCAGGAAAACCTTCTGCCGCTCGCCGCCGCTTAAGGTTTCCAGCAATCGGTCGGCCAGGTCGGCGACCTGGGTGGCTTCCATGGCCTGCCGGGCTGCCTGCCGATCTTCCGGCCGAATGGTGGTAAATGGGCTTAAATAGGGATAGCGCCCTAGCAGGACGAACTCTTCGACGGTAAAAGGCGGCAGTCGGCCGTCGGCCTGCGGCACATAACTGATCCGGCGGGCAAGCTGCCGACGCTTATATCCTCCCAACGGACGCCCGAACCACCGGATCACGCCTTGGCCGCCCCGGTAAATGCCCAGCAGACATTTGAGCAAGCTGGTTTTGCCCGCCCCGTTCGGCCCGATAATAGACACATATTCCCCTTCGGCCGCCTGAAAAGAAATGTCTTGCAGAATCTGTTTGTCCCCCAGCCAAAAGGAAAATCCCACGACCTCCAAGGCGATTTTCGAGCTAGGCAGCGTCATGGCGCAAAAGCCTCCGGATGCAACAACCGAGCCACCTTTTCCACCATCAGGACAAATCGAGGACTGGGCCGAAACACAAAATCCTCGTCCAACACATAGATCCGGCCTTCTCGGACCGCCCGAAGGCCGCCCAACGAGTGCCAATCCGCCAGGATTTGCTCCCGGGGAATATGGGCCGAGCAAAACCCCGGGACCAGGTCCAGGATCACCTCCGGATCGAGCCGAAGCAGGCTTTCTGCCGATACCGTGGGGAAGGCGGCCCAGGCGGGGGGGACGGCACTGTCGCCGCCGGCCCATTGGACGATGCGGCCCAGATGGCCTTCCCGGCCTGCAATGTAAATATTTTCAATTCTCCCGCCGCCAACTGTTCGCTGCACACTGACTAAAACCCGGGGCCTGGGCCGGCCGGAAACCCGCCGGCCAACCGCCTCCAACCGACCCTGGATATCTTGAAGCAGCCGTTCCGCCTCGGCTTCCGCCCCGCACACGCCGCCCAAAACTCGGATCGACTCCAAAAGCCCCTCAATCGACCGATGGTCCACCACCACCAACGGAAGCCCCAGTTTGCGCATGGGGCAGAGGGTGTCCGGCTGACCGGCCAGGCCGATCACGACATCCGGCTCCAATCGGAGAATCTTCTCCAGGTTGGGATCGAACAAACCGCCCACCTGCGGGACCGATCGGACCTCGGGCGGCCAATCGCAAAATCGGCTCACACCGACCACCCGCTCGCCCAACCCCAGAGCAAACAAGGTTTCGGTAATACTAGGGGCTAAGGAGACGATCCGCCCGGTGGGCTTGGAAGGACAGGCCGTAGAGGGGCTCCCTACCTCGCCCTGCGCTTCTGCTTCCAAATTACCGGGCGATAAAACGGCCTCTTCATACCGGACCCATTGGCCCCGGCCCACAAAACTCAGCAAAAATACCCCGGCAATCGCCAGTCCTAACCACCCATGCCCTTGCATTACCCGAACCACTCTTCCTCGGATCGCAGATAATAATAGGGGGTAACACTTTAGCCGTTTGAATCAATAAGATTGTGTCATTCCTGCGTAAGCAGGAATCCAGGTCGCTTTGTGCCTGCTACGATGTTCCTGCTGGGCAAGCGGGAACTCGGAGATACTTTCTGGATTCCCGCTTTCGCGGGAATGACACCTTTCACCCGGGCTCTCCCGCTAGGACAGCGGCAAGTTGCTTCATTCGGCTAAAGTGTTCCCTTCCAGTTTTTTTACAGGGGGGGCGGGTTTGCCATGGATGTTCGGATACCCATCTCCGCCGAACCCATGCCCCCCCAATGGCCGTCATCTCACCCCCAGGAAATCTCCGAAAAGGGTAACATTTTAGCCGAATGGGAGAGACAATGTGTCCTTCCTGCGTAAGCACGAATCCAGGCTTATTGCCACCCAGGCGGGCACCCAGGCAATATGGAGTTTTAATTTCTGGATTCCCGCTTTCGCGGGAATGACATCCCTCATCTGACCAACCTATCGGTTGGCCGGCCTCTTCCCCCAGGGGTGAGGCGGTTTTCTTCAATCGGCTAAAGAGTTACACAATAGGAACCCCCGATAAGTTCCCGATCGGTGAACCATGCCACCAAACCGCCGGGCCGGAACGCCGATTACCCAGGCAGCCGCGGCTGGGGAAACAGTTTACTTACCGATTCGTTCCGGTGGATGCGTTTGACGGCCTCTCCTAAAAGCGGGGCCACACTTAGCACGGTGATCTTCGGAATGGCGCGCTCGGGGGTCAGAGGGATTGTATTGGTAATGACCACCTCTTCGACAGGGGCCTGCTGGAGCAATTGCGGCGCCTGACCGCACAGAATGCCATGCGTAGCGCCCAGATAGATGGCCCTGGCGCCGGCCTCTTTGACCATGGCCGCCGCGCCGGTAATCGAACTGGCCGTGCTAATCATATCGTCGAAAATCATGGCCACCCGGCCTTCGACCGGACCCCCAATCAGATTGGCCTGCCGGGTATTACCGCCGCTGCGGCGTTTGTCCACGATGGCCAACCGGCCGCCCAATCGCATCTTGTGCGCCAAAGCCCGTTTGATGCTCCCCTCATCCGGGCTAACCACGACAATATCCTCCTGGGAAAAGCCTTTTTGCTCAAAATAATGATCGATCACCGGTGCTGCATACAGATGATCCACCGGGATGTCGAAGAACCCTTGAATCTGGGCGGCGTGCAGGTCCATGGTCAACACCCGATTGGCGCCGGCTCGGACAATCAGGTTGGCCGCCAATTTGGCCGTGATCGGCACCCGCCCTTCGTCTTTCCGATCTTGCCGGGCGTAGCCAAAATACGGAATCACCGCGGTGATCCGCTCGGCACTGGCTCGCATAAAGCAGTCCAGCATAATGAGCAATTCCATCAGATTTTCGTTGACCGGCGGGCAGGTGGGCTGGACAATAAACACATCCCGGCCACGCACATCCTCTTCGATCTTGCAAGAAATTTCGCCGTCCGGGTGGTTGCCGATGACAATTTGCCCTAGCGGAATGCCCAAATAATCGGCCATTTCCTGGGCCAGCTTTGGATTGGCCCGCCCACTAAACAGCTTCAAATCGTTCATAACCCCCAACGTCCTTCTACGATTTCCCAGAAAAAAACGATCCTCCGATCGGAAAACCCACAAATCCTTTTGGTAACATTTTAGCCGAATGAAACAACCCGCCTCTCCCGCCGGGAGAGAGGCCACTTGCTTCATTCGGCTAAAGGATTACCGAAAAAGATGGATTCTGTGGAAAGCTGCTCGGCAAGTGGGCCAAATGGCATCAAAAGATGGATTTTATCCACCCTTCAGGTTTTGGTTCCCCGCCCGCCGAATATTTCTACCTTACCAAAAGACTTGGGATTCCTCCGCCTCTTTTCTTCCAGGAAGGAAGGGTTCATATTGTTTATGATAGCTTCCAAAACGCCGTTTCGTCCACACCCCCATCCATTGGGGATCATAATAACCACTCCAAAAGGGAGGTAAACCTCTGCCCCCCGTCCCGCTTGCTGAGTGGAGAAACCAATGGTGGATATTTCCGTGCTGCGAATTCTGGACGCCTCGGCCAATCGCACCAGCGAAGGCCTTCGGGTACTGGAAGATTACGCCCGATTTGTGTTGGACGATCCGCTGCTAACGCAGCAGATCAAATCGCTTCGGCACACGTTGGCCCAGGCCCTGGCCAGCCTCGAACATTTCCATCTCCTCAGCGCCCGGGAGACCCTCCACGATGTGGGCACAGGGCTTACCGAACCGTCCGAGGCAGCCCGCCAAAAGCCTGACGACGTGCTCAGGGCTAATTTCCATCGGGTCCAAGAAGGCTTACGAAGCCTGGAGGAATGGGGTAAATTAACACATGCGGAGCTGGCCCAGACCGCCAAAAAACTCCGTTATCAAATTTATACCTTAGAACGGGTCTTCCTTATTGGCCCATGGAGCCGACAGCGCCTGGCCGAAGCCCGGCTTTATGTATTGATCGATGGGGCAAGCAACGAACCGGAATTCCAGCAAAAAGTTTCCTCCCTCCTCTCTGCGGGAGTGCCGATCCTGCAATTGCGAGATAAACGCCTGCCGGATCGAGAACTGCTTCGGCGTGCCAGAATCCTGCGACAGTTGACTGCTGACGCCGGCGCCTTATGCATTGTGAACGACCGGCCTGATCTGGCCCTGCTCAGCGACGCCGACGGAGTCCATCTCGGCCAGGAGGACCTTTCGGTCAAGGAGGCCCGGCACATTCTAGGCCCAGAACGGCTCATCGGCGTTTCCACCCATTCCATCCAGCAGGCCCGCCAAGCCGTCCTGGACGGAGCAAACTACATCGGCGTTGGACCCACCTTCCCTAGCTCTACCAAAGAGTTCTCACAGGTGCCGGGTTTGGAACTGCTTCGACACGTGGCCGAGGAAATTCGCCTGCCCGCCTTTGCCATCGGCGGCATCAGCCTGGAAAACCTCCCCCAGGTCTTGCAGACCGGCATCCGCCGAGTGGCCGTTCATGCAGCCGTCTGGAATGCCACGAATCCTGCCAAAGCATCTCAGGATTTTCTGAAATCTCTGCCAAAATGAGTTTCCCCGCTCCTCTGGAGCCGGGAAACACAGCATGGGAATACTTCGGCCAAATGGAGCAACTCAGAGGCTGTCCCGAAATTCCGTTTTTCGCCGGATGGCCCTCCTACCGGCGGCTCCCAAACGGCCAAAAACCCCTACAAAACGGGCACTTTGGTCAACCGGAAGGGTTTGGAAACGGTTCGGGGCCGCCGCCCGAATCCTAATTTCGGGACAGCCTCTCAGATCTCCCCAGGCAGTGGAGAGAGTTTTGGGGTCATTCCCCCGACGGCGGGAATCGAGTATTTCCGCCTCTCCCCTGGCTGTGGATACTCCGGCTCCAGCGAAAGCGAAGCCGCGCAGAGGGCTCATGCCCACGAAGGCGGGAATCCAGAAAAGTCTCCTATGTTGACTGTGTCACCCGGCCCAATGACCACAATCTGTGTTGTTCGGGTTGATTTTTAATCCCTACCACCTGGTAGGGGCCGGTCCGGTAGAGAGAGTCCAAAGAGGCTCTAACTCTGCCGGCTCCCTGCATTCGACGGAAATGTTCCCCCGGCATTTGCTGAGCTTTATTGTCCTAAGCTCTTATTGCATAAGGACTTATTGGAGGATAGGGGATTCGAACCCCTGACCTTCTGGATGCCATCCAGACGCTCTCCCAACTGAGCTAATCCCCCAGGGAATTAATTTGGCCGAATCCACTGGGCAACCCGCCTACCACGGGTAGGGGTGGAAACTCGGTGGTCCCCAACAGATAGGGGCTGGTGATCCTAGTGGATACGGTCAACTTAACTTGCCTGTATCTACCGGGAACTATGACCACAACCGGTGGGGTTCGACCCGATTTTTAACCCCTACATCTGGTAGGGGCCCAACCGGGTCGGGATTCCTGGTTCCACAAGAATGACACAGGGGTTCCCTCCGTTTGACGTAACATTTTAGCCGAATGAAGCAACTGGTCTCTCCCCAGGCGGGCTAAACCTAGGGTGTCATTCCCGCGCAAGCGGGAATCCAAAAGTAAAAGAGAATTCCATATTGCCTGGGTTCCCGCTTGCGCGGGAATAAACCTGGATTCCTGCTTACGCAGCAATGATACATCGCCTTCCTGCATTC
>Ga0197142_1002207_pt1 | contig 17208 bp, 11 predicted proteins | sample GBS60_MetaG_FD_148614 | JGI IMG/M metagenome (GOLD analysis project Ga0197142, IMG submission 148614) | Sediment microbial communities from Great Boiling Springs, Gerlach, Nevada, United States - GBS 60_MetaG | ecosystem: Environmental > Aquatic > Thermal springs > Hot (42-90C) > Sediment...
TACCTTTTCAACGGCACGATCGCAGAGAACATCGCTTACAGTAAACCTGACGCCGATCTTGAGGAAATCATTGCCGCCGCAAAGGTGGCTAATGCCCATGAGTTCATCTTGAAGCAACCTGATGCCTATGACACTTACATTGGTGAGAGGGGAGGGAGACTTGCAGGTGGTGAGCGTCAACGCCTTGCCATTGCTCGGGCGATTTTGAAAGACCCAGCAGTTTTGATTTTTGACGAAGCGACATCCAATGTTGACACGGAAACGGAGGCAAAAATTAGGGAAGCGATAGACAATTTGGTGAGGGGGCGAACGACCATTGCCATTGCCCATCGGTTCTCAACCCTTCAGAACGCACGCCGCTTGATCGTCCTTGACAAAGGCGAATTGGTTGAGCAAGGGACGCCCGAAGAGTTAATGGAAAAGGACGGGGTCTTTGCCCGCCTCTGCCGGATGCAAGCGGAACTGAGCAAAGTCTGGGCGTGGTGACCCGTTCGCATCAATAACTTGTCGGCTTGCCCAACTTCGCTCTTTCCTCTTCAGCGACCTTTTCGTCAAGTTTAGCAAACAAGGGGGCGATGTCTCTCAACTTTTGTCCAGCAGGTAACTGGCTTGGTTGCCATCGGATGGACACCGTTTCGGGACGATAAAGCAAAGCCAAGTGGGTTCGTTCCTTCTCGGCAATTTCCCTAACTTCAAATTCTCCCACAACTTTTCCGTCGTAACCGAGCATTTGGTGCAACCGCTCGCAAGTGAAGGGCAAGAAAGGCGCTAAGGCGACTTTCACAGTGTCAATAGCCCTTAAAGCGACATAGCAAACGGTGGCTGTCCGCTGCTTATCGCTTTTGATGGTTTGCCAAGGTTGCTGCTCGTCCCAGTAGCGGTTAAGCGCCCGCACAAACTCCATCGCTTCCGCCAGTGCCCTCCGGAAGCGACAAGTGCTCAGCAAACTGTCAACAGTCGCCAACATATCCTCCGCCTTCTGCAACACTTCCTGATCCCGTTCCGTCAATGTTGAAGGTTGAGGGACTTGACCGTCAAAGTTGCGAGCGGTGAAGGTGAGCACCCGATGCACTAAGTTGCCCCACCATCCGACCAATTCGTCGTTGTTGCGCCTAACAAAATCTGACCAAGTGAATTCCGTGTCTGCTGTCTCGGGAGCGATGGCGGTCAGATGGTAGCGGAATGTATCTGGGTTGTAGCGGGCGACGACATCGTGAGCCCAAACCGCCCAGTTGCGGGATGTGGAGAACTTATCCCCTTCAAGGTTCAAAAACTCGTTGGCTGGGACATCGTAAGGCAGGACGAATTTGACATCGCCATCGGAATCGTCCAACCTTTCCGCTCCGATCAACTCGGCAGGCCAGATGAGCGTGTGAAAGGGAATGTTGTCCTTGCCAATGAAGTAGTAACTGCGGGTGGCTTGGTCATACCAGAACGCCTTCCACTCGTCCCCCGTCCCTCGTCCCTCGCCCCGCTTCAGTTGCGCCCATTCAACGGTCGCTGACAGGTAGCCGATGACAGCCTCAAACCAGACATAGAGCACCTTGCCCTCAAAACCTTCCACAGGCACGGGTATACCCCAATCTAAGTCACGGGTGATTGGGCGGGGCTGAAGCCCTTGCTCAAGGTAGTTTCGGGTGAACCGATAAACATTCGGTCGCCAAATGTTTTCATGTTCGGCGACATATGCTTTGAGCCGTTCCTCAAAGGCTGGCAAGTTGAGGAAGAAGTGCTCGGTCTCCCTCAGCACCGGTGTCGTCCCGTCAAGCAAACTTTTGGGATTGAGCAACTGGGTCGGCTCTAACAACGCACCGCACTTTTCGCATTGGTCGCCCCTCGCTCGCTCGTAGCCGCAATGGGGGCAAGTGCCAATGACATATCGGTCGGGCAAAAATCGCTGCGATGCCTCCGAATACATTTGCAACTGCTTTTGCACCAACAAGTAGCCTCTTTCTCTCAGCCTCAGGAAGATCGTCTGTGAGATGCGATGATGGTTTTCGGTGTCGGTGTGAGTGTAAAGGTCAAAGGAGATGCCAAACTGTTGCCAGACTTGCAGGAAAAGTTTGTGGTAGCGCTCAAAAAGTTCTCGGGGCGAAACACCTTCTTTGTCAGCCTGCAAAGTGATGGGTGCTCCATGAGTATCCGAACCCGAAACCATCACAACTTCGTTCCCTTTCATCCTGTGGTATCGGGCAAAGATGTCTGCGGGCAGATACGCACCAGCGATGTGCCCTAAGTGCAAAGGACCGTTGGCGTAAGGCCAAGCCACTCCGATGAAAATTCGTTCAGCCATAAGACGCCCTCCTTTTGCTTTCGTTCGGGTTGCCAACAAAATTGTAGCCACACTTGCCTAAGCCTGCCGCACAAACCACTTGGGCGGCAATTCCCAGCGAGGGACAAGTTCAACGGTAACCCCTAAGTGGTCGCAAACCCTTTGAACGACAAAGTCCACCAACTCCTGCACAGTTGTCGGGAGATGGTAAAAGCCTGGATTAGCGTCCACAATGATCGCTCCTGCCTCCGCCGCTGCTAACATGTTCCGCAAAGTTATGACACTTAACGGTGTCTCGCGAGGGACAAGTATCAGTTTTCGCCGCTCTTTCAACATCACTTGTGCCGCCCTTCCAATCAAATCGTCAGCGAGACCGTGAGCGACTTTCGCTAAGGTGTGAGCGCTACAAGGGATGATGACCATCGCATCGTATCGTGCTGAGCCGCTGGCTGGAGGCGCTGTCAAGTCCTTAGGGTGGAAAGGGACGACTTTGGTCGTGTTTATCCCCAAAAGGCTTAAATCAGGACGGCGCAAACTCAAGTTGACACCCAGTTCGTGGGCGAAAAGCATTCGCCCCTGTTCCGACATTATGAAGGCAATTTCCTTTACCTGTTCGCTTTGGGTCAAAACCTGCAGCAGCCGTTGAGCGTAAAGGGCACCACTTGCGCCAGTCACAGCAACGATGACTCGCATCGTCAATCACGCTCCCAAAAAGCAATCAGTTTTTTCCCGATCAGTCGCACAGTTTGGGCTGTGTGAATTGTGCAGCAAAACTCCTGTCGTGACAAACTTTTAGCGGTGATGTTCGGTAAAGACTTTCCACATCATCTTCGGCGCACATGACTTTTCTCAACAGGTCAAGAAAGGAGGTCAGTGGCAAAATCAGTTGTGAAAACCTGTGAGGTGGCGCACAATGACTGTAGTGCTTTGTGGCGATTGCTTGGAATTACTGGATAGGTCAATTCTGAAGCAGCATAGCGTTGAGACTGAATTTGCCCTAACTTTCCTTGACCCGCCGTTCAATCAAGGCAAAGATTATGCTTTCTTTGATGACGAGTTACCGCCTGATGAATATTGGCGATGGCTTACAAAAGTTTGCGCAAAAGTTTATGAACTCACTTTGGATGGTGGGGCAATCTATTTCATGCACCGCGAGAAAAACGCTGAACATGTCCTGCGGGTTTTGTGGGAAACGGGATGGACGCTGCAGAACCTTATTATCTGGCAAAAGCGCACATCTGCTGTGCCGAATCAGTGGCGCTACAGTAAAGCATACCAAATCATTGCTTTCGCAACGAAAGGACGCAAACCACGAGTTTTTCATCGCTTGCGAATTGATGCTCCCCTCCGCCCCGAATATCGCTACGAGCGGGAAAACGGGATGTTCGTTACCGATGTCTGGGATGACATTCGGGAGTTGACTTCGGGATACTATGCAGGTGACGAAGCACTGCGTCATCCTGATGGCACGCGTGTGTGCACGCAGCAAGCACCAATTGCTTTGCTTCTGCGCATCTTGCTTGCGTCTACAAACCTTGGCGATTGGGTGTTAGACCCATTTGCTGGCACTGGCACTACTTTGGTTGTTGCTGAACAGTTGGGGCGAAATGCTGTGGGTATTGAGATTGACCCGCAGATGGTGGATGTCATCCGCTGGCGACTCAATGAACGGCGTCCAGCCGATAGCATCGCACTGCTTCGGCACTACTACCGATTCACCCCGAACTTGGATTCTATCTGGTCTACGGATACCCCATGCTACTCAACAATTGCACTGCAAATTCCCAAGTTGTTTGCGTGGTGAGTGCAACACTGAACATTGGTCCTGGGAGTGTCCTAAAATTGCCCATGCCACTGGCTTCAGCCAGCGGACTAAAACCCGTAGCATGGCGGGGAACTTTGACTTTTAGAACACTCTCATTGTTGCTTGCGATGGCAGTTGCCGTAGGTCAACGCGAAAGTTTTTGCTGCAAACTATTACGGGTGATGTGCGGTGAAGGTTTGGAGTTTGGTGGTGAGTTTGCTGGTGACAGGAGGGATTGCGATGGCTGGGTTGAGAGTGACGAATTTGAGGTGCGAATATCGTGTCAACCCGTTGGGAATTGATGTCCCCCAACCTCGGCTCAGTTGGGTTGTGGAAGCGACAAACCCGGACGAGCGGGGACAACGCCAGACCGCTTACCAAATCCTCGTCGCTTCGTCCCGCGAAAACCTTGACAAAGATATCGGTGACCTTTGGGACACGGGCAAGATAAATTCAGACGAGACGCTTATTGTCTACGCAGGCAAACCGTTGCAATCCGAAATGGAGTGCTGGTGGAAGGTGCAGGTTTGGGACAAGGATGGAAACCCTTCCGAATGGAGTGAGCCGGCTCGGTGGACGATGGGGCTACTGAAACCGAACGATTGGCAGGGTAAGTGGATTGGCTACGACGAACCTGCACCTTGGGAAGAACGATTATTGCATTTTGCAGGCTGCCGATGGATTTGGACGACGGAAGGTCAACCTCGCCAACAAGCACCTGTCGGCGCACGCTATTTCCGTCAAACTTTTTCTCTGCCTTCGGACCGAAAAATTGTCCGCGCCCGTGTCTTGATAACTGCTGACAACCAGTTCGTGCTTTTCGTCAACGGGGTTGAAGTTGCCCGCAGCGATGGCAAGGAGTTTGCTTGGCGACGCCCGCAAACTGCCGATGTGACTGCGCATTTGCGTCCGGGCATTAATGTGCTGGCAGTCGCTGTTACTAACGAAGGCGGACCTGCTGGCTTGTTGGGCAAACTTGTCGTTGAGTTTGAAAGTGGTGAGCCACTTGTCATCGTCACGAACCGTCAGTGGAAGTGGGCACAAAGTGAGAAGCCTAATTGGCAACAACCTGACTTTGACGACAGTGGCTGGCAAGATGCCCATGAAATTGGCAACTTCGGCGTCCCACCTTGGGGTTCAGTTAGTCCACAAACCGTCTATGTCCCACCACTTCCTTTCCTGCGAAAGACCTTCGCTGTTGACAAAACTGTCAAGCGGGCAATGGTGTATGTGGCTGCTTTGGGGACATGTGAAGTTCGGCTAAACGGGCAACGAGTAACCGAAGACTACTTCGTGCCTGGCTGGTCGGATTTCCGCAAGCGAGTTTACTACCGCACTTATGAAGCGACGAACCTTTTGCGTCAGGGCAAAAACGCCATTGGCGTTATCTTGCATGACGAGTGGTATTCTGGCTATCAAGGCGGGTGGGGGCAACGCAACAAGTTCGGGGGCGAACCGAGGGTCTTGCTTCAGTTGCATATTGACTTCACCGACGGCTCACGCCAAATCATCGTCACAGACGAAACATGGAAAGCAAACTACGGTCCGATTTTGGAAGCCGACAACTACATGGGCGAAACCTACGATGCCCGCCGTGAATTGGTCGGTTGGGACACACCAGACTACGACGACAGTGATTGGAAGCCCGTTGTAACGGGACGCGGGACGGGGAACGAGGGACGCGAAAGTTTGCGACTGACTTGGCATCCTGGTCCGCCAATTCGCAAAGTGATGGAATTGCCTGCGAAGTCGGTGCGGGAAGTCAAGCCGGGCGTTTTCATCTTTGACTTGGGGCAGAACATGGTCGGTGTCGTGAGGTTGAAAGTCCGCAACGCTCTACCGGGCACGAAAATCGTTTTGCGTTACGGCGAGGTTCTGGAGCCTGATGGCACCTTGCATACAGCCAACTTGCGCGGTGCTCGTGCAACGGACACTTACATTTGCAAAGGCGGAGACGAAGAAGTTTGGGAGCCCCGCTTTACCTATCATGGCTTCCGTTATGTTGAAGTGACGGGATACCCCGGCACTCCGTCCTCGGACGCCATCACAGGGATCGTCCTTCATTCCGATGTCCCTATGGTCGGCGAGTTTGAGTGCTCTCACCCGCTTGTCAACCGATTGGTGGAAAACATCCGTTGGGGTTTGAGAGGCAACTACTTTGAAGTTCCGACCGATTGTCCGCAACGGGACGAGCGGCAAGGTTGGACGGGTGACGCCCAAATTTTTGCTCGCACTGCAACCTACCTCGCCGACATCAACGCCTTCATGACCAAGTGGCTGATTGACTTGAACGATAGTCAACGAGAAGACGGCGCTTACCCTGATGTCGCTCCAGCGACAGGTGCTGGTTTCGGCACACCTGCTTGGGGTGACGCCGGCATCATCATACCTTACACCCTTTGGCGCATGACCGGTGACAAACAGTTCATCACTCGCCACTACGAAAACATGCGCCGCTACATTGACTATCTCGTCAACAACAGCAAAGACTACTTGCGACCAGACATCGGCTACGGCGACTGGGTTCCCGCTGGACCTGCGACACCGAAGGATGTCCTTGCCACAGCCTACTTCGCTTATGTCGTCAAGTTGATGGCTGAGATGGCTGACGCCATTGGTCGCAACGAGGACGCAGGGCAGTATCGGCAACTGTTTGCCAAAATCCGAGAAGCGTTCATCAAAGCCTATGTCCAGCCCGATGGTCGCATCAAAGGCGACACTCAAACTTGCTACGCGCTTGCACTTGACATTGACTTGTTGCCCAACGAATTGAAGCCGAAGGCATTGGAACATCTCGTCGCTGACATTGAAAAGCGGGACTGGCACTTAGCGACGGGTTTCGTTGGAACAAAGCACTTGATGTTGGTGCTCAGCAATTTTGGGCGAAGCGATGTGGCTTATCGGTTGCTTTTGCAGGAAACTTACCCGTCATGGCTCTACATGGTTCGGATGGGCGCCACGACGATTTGGGAACGATGGAACAGCATACAACCTGACGGCAGCATTCACGAACCCGGAATGAACTCCTTCAACCACTACGCTTTCGGTTGCGTGGGCGAGTGGCTCTTCAGGTTCGTTGCTGGCATTGAAGAACTTGAACCGGGCTTCAAACGCATCCGCATCAAACCGCATTTGGACGGACTGGATTTCGTGAGGGCAAATTATCGGTCAATACGAGGGCTCATCGCTGTTGAATGGCGAAAGGAAGGCGAGCAAGTGTACTTGAATGTTACCGTCCCTGCTAATGCAACTGCATTGGTTTATGTCCCGACGAAGAATGCCGAAAGCGTCAGCGAAAGTGGCAAACCTGCTGCTCAATCGGAAGGGATTCGCTTTGTGGGGACGGAAAACGGATATGCTGTCTTTGAAGTGACCAGTGGAACTTACAGGTTCACTGCACCCTTGTCCAAATGACGACTTGCCCAGAATCAAGCCCTGCTGCCAGATAGCGACTATCGGGCGATAGCGCTAAGGAGTAAATCCAACCTTCCCTTGCGTTTTGCCTTATCCGAGCCACTTCCTTCCCGTCAGGCAATCGGTAGCAACGAATTACTTGGTCCGTTCGCCGCAAATTTCGCATAAGGTTTCGTTCAAGGCGCACCTTAAACTTGTCAAAAGGTGGACAGTCAGGCAGGGACATGTTGAGGCGATAAAGTTGCTGAGGGATGCCTCTTTTCTCAACTACTGCCAGCATGTCCTTTTGGACAGCGTAAGGGAATTCAGAACGCCACGCTATGCCCGCCCTCGGGTGCAAAGCGAAAGGGAAATTCAAAGCAGTGAAAACTCGTTCAACTGCTGGTGGGTGAAGCCGAAGGACGAAAACTTTGTTGCCGTAAGATAGTGACATCAAGAACCTTTGTGGGTCAGAGAGAAAGGCAGTAGTTTCGTAACGACTGCCGATGAGGGGTGAAGGTAGAAGGGACGCAAAATTCAAGGTTCGTTTCTGCCAAGTTTTTGTGTCCCAAAAGTTTAGTGTCAAGCCAATTGAAGCGGTTCGGAAATTGAAGTTCGGCTCGGCAACGACCAATTGTTTCCCGCTCGGTGAAAAAGCGATGCTCATTGTCTGATTGCTGTTCTTCAGTTCTCGCACCAATTTGCCAGTAGCCACCTCCCAAACAAAAACCCGATGGTCTTCAATTAAGAAATCGTCCCATGTTTGAGCCAGCAATTTGCCGTCAGGCGAAAAAACAATCAGACCGAGCCAGTTAACCCGAGGACTATTCCGAAGGGGTCGCTTGAGTTGACCATCAGCAGCATTGAAAATCCGAACCGCACCATCGGCATAGCCAACAGCCAAAAGCCGTCCGTCAGGCGAAAAGGCAAAACAAATCGGTTGCGGAGGAGGCACTAAGGCGATGTGAATTTCGTAGAGCAGTTGACCGTCTTCCACGCTCCAAACTTTCACCGTCTTGTCTGCTCCACCTCGTGTTACCAAAAATTGCCCGTCAGGTGAAAAGGTGATGCGATAGACTGGTTCGGACGGATGTGCATTGATGACCTTGCAGGGCACGAAGGCAAGTTGGCTCTTTGTGGCTTGACGATGCCACCAAAAACCAAAAGATGCCAAGGCTAAAACGAGCACGAGTAAAAATGCCAGCCACAGAAAGCGCATTTTCGTTCCCTCCCTTTTTCGGCAAGGGTGCTCCAAAACCTTTCATTCAACTGGCTTTAGCCAATTATGCGTGCAAGCGTTCAGGTGGGCAAGAGGCGCACAAAAAAAAAGTGCGGAGTGCTGAGTGCGGGGTGTAACATTTGGTGCGGAGTGCTGAGTGCAGGGTTCATTTGTTAAGCGCTGAAATTTTTTCGGCAGTGCGGGAGCACTGTCCTCCAGAAAAAACCATTCGCCATTCGCTACTCGCTATTCGCTGCCGCCTTGGCTCGGCAGAAGCCTTGCCCTCCCATTTCATTCCGTCCCGCGTCCCTCGCCCCTTGTCTCGTTCCGTTTCTGTCCCGTGCCCCTTGTCCCGTGTCCCGTTCTAAGTCAGCACTCAGGTTCTGTGTCATCACCTACGGACTGAAGCCAGTAGCATGGCTTGTTCATGTTTCACCGTTAACTTGAACTCGCAACGCTCAACACGCAACTGTGCTGGAAGCGGTCAGTCAAAGATGTCAAACAACTCCTCAAGGAATTCGCTGAACCGCTTTTTTGCGCTTGTGGGGGTGTTGGTATTGCTGAGGCGGTTGTTGCGGGTAAGGCTGTTGGGGATGGGGCGGTTGATGACGAGTGGGACGGGGTTGAGGTGTAGGCTCATAACTTACGGGCTCATACGGGTCGTAGGCAGGAGCAACTTCGTCACTGTAACCGCTGGTAGCATACTGGATGATTTTGTCAAGTTCGCCCCTGTCCAGCCAAACGCCCTTGCACGAAGGGCAAATATCAATCAAAACCCCGAACCGCTCCACTTCTCGCATGGTCGTCCCGCAAACAGGGCATTGGAGCATTTCCTTTCACCTCCGATGCGTTGTTAAAACTTGCCACCCAATGGAAAGTATCTGTGCCACGCTGCTATCCCGTGCGTCTTAATTTTTCAGCATGTAACCCGCTTCGGAAATGCAGCGTAAGGAGGAGAAACGGAGATGGCTGATTTGAATAGGCGCGAGTTTCTGAAGCAGGTCGCGTCAATCGGGGTCGGAACGACACTGCTTGAGAAAACCCAAGCGGTTGATGAGCAAACTTCTCCCCCAATCCCGCAAGTTGTGTTAGGTAAGACGGGGATCAAAGTCTCGCTTGTGGGATTAGGCACGGGGATGAGAGGTTGGATGAGGCAATCCAACCACACTCGGATGGGATACCCTGCCTTTGAAAGGCTCGTCAAACACGCTTACGAACGCGGCATCAATTTCTTTAACACCGCCGACCTTTACGGCACTCACACTTTCCTGCGTGACGCCCCCAAAGGCATCCCAAGGGAAAAGTTCGTCATCCAGACGAAAATCTGGTTCATGCCTCAAGGTCTGCCCGAAGTCGTCACTGACGCAAAGGCTGCCGTTGACCGATTCCGAAAGGAACTTGACACCGACTACATTGACATCGTCTTGCTCCACTGCACGATGAGGTTTCAATCCCACAATGGTGCGATTGCTGTCGTAGACTACCACTGCTGGCTCAGACTTAAGGTCGCAAGCCAGCGGTCGTTGCGGAAGTTAGGGCGGGCGATGGGGTTCTCAAGCCAACGGACGCTGAAGGTGATGTATCTCGCGTCGCTGAGCCTGTAGTTGTAACTGACGCCAAACAATTCAGCCCTGACAGGCTTTGGAGTGTCGTTCTTCAACTTCGCCCACTCAAACCGCCACTTGATGGTCTTGGTGGGCGTCCATTCAAGAGCCAAGCGCCAATCGTGAGTGATAGGCATTTTCGGGATGCCGATCTGCTCCTCCCAAGCACCGATAAGTTTCCACTCTTTGCTCAGCCGAAGGGTCAGATTCGCCTGATGGAGTTTGTAGGGGGCGATTTGTTGCCTGACAAGGGGCAACTGAGGTGCAAGCGCCAAACCTCCGGTGAACTTCAACCAATCTTGCTGATGCCACTGTTGTGCCCAACCTTGAGGCATGTTGGTCAAGTTCGTCACCACGAGTTGTGAGCCGTGCTTGTCAAGGGGCAGCACCATAACGAATTCTCTCATCGGCAATTCGCCGTGTTGGTCGCGGAAGGTGGCAGCGCCCCACACCAACTTGCCCTTGCCAATCGGGATGGACAAGCGCCAGATAGGAATCTCACGCTCTTTCCCGTCCCACTGCTCAACTTTCCAGTAAGAGAAGCGAATCGCAAACGGTCGGGATTTCGTTGCAGGCAACTCAAGGTAGACGCGCTGGTCGCTGGCTTCCTTTTCGCCGTTTTCCGCTTGCCCTAATTGAGCGCCAAAGTGAAGGTCAGGTTTGCTGGCAACGACCCAGACGGTTCGGTAACTATCTGCTTGAGGCGAGATTATTGTCAAGGGCGGTGTGCCCGCCTTCGGGACAGGCTGAGATGCTGCTTGAGCGGATTGGACGAGTTGCTTTGCAGTTTGTTGCTGTTGTGCGGCATCAAGCAAACTCATCCTCCAATAGCCGAAGTGCCAAGTGAGACCTTCCTTCTCCTTGCTCGGCAACTGAACCGTCAATTTCTCTTCGCTGCCGTCCTTTCCATCCTCCCGATTGAGGCGACCGAGTTGGGCTGTCAAGTTCAACCTGTTAGGCACCGACAAAGTCCAACTCAGCCTCAAGCCTCTGACATCGGTTTTTGCTGTGGTGTCTACCGAGAAGCGAGACAATTGCCACTGCTGCGTTCCCTTCTTGTCATCGCCGAGTTTGATAGTCAAGTCAGTTTGCTGCCGGTCACCGTTGGGCATTTCCGTCTTTGTCAGTTGCATCGTGACCGCTGTGTCAGGGCGAGGTTGGTAGGAGAGAACATGCTGCCTCGTCTCAACGCTGCCGTTGCCTTGGGGTTGTTTGTTCAACTGAGTTGTCAACCGCCATTCAGAAGAGAGCCTCATCGTCAAGCGTGCGTTCACTGTCTCACGCTGTTCTTTGCCGGTTTCTTCGTAAACCGACCTGTCAATGAAGAGAACGATAGGTTTCTTTTCTGGCGTTTTGACGACGGTTCGGGCAAATCGGGTATCGTGCTCTTTATCGCCCTGTTTCGTTTCGGTAAAGTGGCGTTGCATGACGAGTTGCATGCCACCGAAGAGTGGCAGTTGCTGGGCTGTATCCCAACGCAAGTGTTTCTCAGTCACTGCAGGTTGGTTGAGGTCTTTGGGCTGCAATGTCCAACCACCGAAGACGATGGTCATGGGAGGAGTCTTGCGCTTCGGGTCTGGGTTGAGGGTCAAAACGGTTTCGTGGCTTTGCTTCTCCCGGAAAGGCTGTGGTGCGTCGGGTAAGGCTTCAGCGCTGTTTCTGGTGTGAACAAGTTTCATGGTCGGCGAAATTTGCCAAGTGAACCTATCTTGCCTCTCGCGCCAACCGATTCGGCTTGCAAGTTCGTTCAAGCCCAACGCTTTCAACTGCTCAGCGTTCAAAGTCGGCGTTGCTTCGTCTTCGGTTCTTTCCCAAGCAAACTGCCCACCTGCAAGGCTTAGTGCGTAAGTTTTTCGCTCAACAGCGGTTCCGCCGCTTTCGTGTCGTGAACGGCTGAAAAGCAGGCGCTCTTTCGGGGTCAGTTGCAAAGTGAGTTTTTGCCATAGTGAAGACCAACCAAGTCGTGGGGCAACCTTTTCCCAGCCGATAGCCTTGAGGAAGTTGGGGTCAACGCCGCTTGACAATTGCTCCCTCTGTTCTTCCCACTGCAAACGCCCGCTAAGCAAAGTGATTTGTGTTCCTTCGCGCTCAAGGACCGTCTTGCCGCTCTCATATCGGTAGCGGGTCAGTGCGAGTCTGTCCTTTGCGCTCAATTGCCACTTCAGTTCTCGGTCTCGGTAAGACCAACCGATTTTTGGCAAATCCTTTTCAAGCCCGACCGCTTTCAGGAAGTTGGGGTCAACGCGGGCTGTGTCTTCGCTTCGCTCGCTAAAAGTCAACCTGCCGCTGAGCAATGAAAGTTGAGTTGCGTTGCGGGTGATTTCGGTTGTGCCGTTGCTGAGCCGGAACTCTTCACGGCTGAACCCGTCTTTAGCGCTGAACTTCAAAGCCAATTTTTCTCGGCTCGTTTGCCAACCGATGCGTGGAATGAGGTTTGCAAGCCCCAAAGCCTTTAGCGCTTCAGGGTTAGTGCCTTTCGCTACATCCTCCCGTTGCTTTTGCCAGACGAACTGCTCCTTGCCGAGCACGATGCTGATGTTGTTCCTCCCGACAGCCCCGCCAGAACCGGAAATGTCTCTCCGTTCAAAAGCCAGTTGGACACCTTTGTTCTGATAAGCAGCCTGCACTCCCTCTTGCTTGAGGTTGCGCCAGAGTTGCCAGTTGCCTACCTGCAAAGGTGCTTGGCGGTTTTGACCTTGTTGGGGAGTCAATGCCCGTTGGATAACTTGTTGCTGTGCTGCCCCTGCAGGTGCGGGGATTTTGTGCATGTCCTCTGCTCGGACTTTGTCCCATTGAAGTGTCAAGTGGGAATTGCCGATCTGGATTGAGCGGGTCTCAGCCACACCTCCCCTTTGACCTGTGGTCGTGTTGGCGAAGGCTCGGAATGTGGTCTTATCGTCAGGCTTCCATTCAGCCTCACCTTGCCTGATGCGGACTCCTGCGACAGCGTTTATTGGCATTTGCAGACCCGTTTCGGCAGCAAGTTTCCGAGCAAAATCGGGTGTTGCCGGTTGGAACTTGGAATCGGCTTCGGCGTAGTGAAGGGTTGTCTTGAACCGACCGTCGCGGCTTTGATAACCGACGCTCTGATGGAAGAACTCGCCTTGCCAGACGATAAAGGATGAGCGCTCCCACTCGTCACGGAAGGCAGATGGTGAGCGGAAACGCATAGCAGGCGAAGGCGGCGCGAACAAGGTCAATGCGTTTGCTGTGTCGTTTGGGTCTTCAGGGAAGGAACGGGGCACAACCGCACCGCTCCTCAAAATGGTGGAGCGGAATTGGAATTCACCCACGTTCAATTGCGTGCTCCCACCAACGACGGTGCGCCCAACGACAAACTTGGGTTGCTGGAAACTGCGGCGCGGAGGTGGCGAATAGTCTCGGAAAAGGCTGAGTGAAAGCGATTTGGAGAACGGAAGGGCGACCGAAAAACTATTCGGGTTGGGTGCGTTAGGTTTCGCCGTCAAATCCTTTGGCACAAAACTCTCACTTTGAGCAAAAACAAACGAGGTGATGGCTGCCACCAGCCCAAACATAATTGCCAAGTTGTTCATTCTCATGGCAGCATCACCTCGCTTTCGCCATCGTAAAGTTTAACGCAGACTACCACGAAATGCCGAAGCGGAAGAAGGGAATTGAAGCGGTATGGCTGCGGTATCGTTCCGCAGCGAGGGGGATGGAGAGGTCAGGGGTAAGCGCTTGCTCTTCAGGTGCTCTCACGGGACGCTTCTCAGGAGGCACAGTCACCAAAGCGACACCTGACTTCTGATACAACCTCTGGGACGGCGGGACCATGGTCAATTTCACTCGTGGGGGCTGAAGCGGTATGTCGCCCTCTATGGTCACCGGAGGCAATTCAATTAAGCGACGAGGTTCCGAAGTGATTGGTGCTGCAATCGGAGACTCCTGTGGGGCTTGGACAAGTTGAGTTGTCGGCACTTGCCCTGTCGGCATCGCCGGGCTCAGAACCCTCTCAGAAGGTTCAGGCGGGAGAGGCGCAGTAATTGCAGGTGGTGTCGCTAACTTCGGTTCCTCCGCAACAAGCGTCTCCAAAGTTCTCACTTCGGGAACGGGTTTGCTCTCAGGCTTGATGGCTGCTGAAGGTTCAGGAACCGCTACCCTTTTGACTTCAGCCTTCACTTTTTCCTCTGCCATGCGAGGCGTTTGAGTTTGTTGATTTGTGGGCTTTTGAACCCGTTTAGGCTTTTGTTGGGGCAGTTGAGCCATAGCATATCTTGGCTGGCGATAGACAGGTTGCTGGTGAGGTTTCAAGGGTCTTTCAGCAATTTTCGGGGAAACAGGTTCTCGCTTGCTTGGCTCAGTCTTTGTTTCAGGAGTCGTCGGTTGGCGAATAGCGACGGTAGTTTGATCACGCAACGGGTGTTGCCAGTTTGCAAAGACGAGCAACGCTAAAGCCGCTGCTGCGGCGATAGGGAAAGCGACTCGCCAAACGAAAGGCACAATGGTTGGTCGTTTGACCATCCTTCTCAGGCGCGCTTTGAGGGCTTCTTTCTCTGCCGCTGTCGCTTTCAGTTTTGGAAGCGAACGGAGCATCAAGACCGTTTGTTCGGCTTGCCAAAGGGTTGACTGGCAACGGTCGCAATTGGCTAAGTGGGCGACAAAACCCGCACGCTCTTGAGATGTCAAGTCGCCATCTATCCAGCGCCAAATCATGCTTCTGGCTGCAGCGCAGTCCAGTTCAGGTGCGGAAGGAACTTGAGCCAGTTGCTTCAAAAGTTCAGCCCGTTCTTCAGGTGTTGACGAGATACTGGGCAAGTGACGCAAAAGGGCACTTAGGCGCTGCCACTTTTGCCACTCAGCAGCGCAGTGGGGACACTGGCTCAAATGCTTCTCCAACTCCACCCGCTCCTCTTTTGTCAAACCGTCTGCTAAAACCATCAACTTGCGTGCCCAGTCGCAGGACACTATCGGCACCTCCTGAAATTCGCTTGCCAAATCTTTGGACAACCGTTGAAAGTTGAAGTTGCGTGGCAATTTTCAAACCATCGCATTTCAAGCCTTGCTTGCCAGTTTTTGAACCAACTCCGATGCCCTTGCGCGAGCCCACTCGTCAACCTCCCAAACAGTGTTCAGGTCGGGTTCAGCAATTGGGCAATGTCGTTCCATGACCGCCTCAATGATTGCGGGGATGTCCATGAAACCGATTTTCCGCTGAAGGAAAGCATTTACGGCGATTTCATCGGCAGCGTTCAAAACGGCGGGCATAGTCCCTCCAACCTGCACCGCCAACTTGGCGAGGCGCAGGCAAGGGAAGCGAACTTCATCGGGAGGTTCAAAGGTCAGCGTCCCAATTTTTGTCAAGTCAAGCCTTTGAACTGGACATGGGTGGCGTTCGGGGTAGAGTAGGGCATATTGAATGGGCAACCTCATGTCGGGCAACGAAAGTTGCGCCTTGACAGAACCGTCAACAAACTCAACGAGCGAATGGATGATGCTTTGAGGGTGGATGACGACATCTATCCGCTCTGCAGGGACTCCGAAAAGCCACCGAGCCTCAATTATCTCAAGTCCCTTGTTCATCAAGGTCGCCGAGTCAACCGTCACTTTCGCACCCATCCTCCAAGTTGGGTGAGCGAGCGCTTCCTCAACAGTGACTCGCCTCAGTTCGTCAATGGGCTTCGTGCGGAAGGGACCACCGGAAGCGGTCAGCAACAACTTGTCAACTTTTGAGACATCCTCGCCTTGAAGGCACTGAAAGAGGGCGCTGTGTTCGCTGTCAATGGGCAAAAGTTCACCGCTTTGGCGCAACTGTTGGGTGACAAGTTGACCGCCTGAAACGAGAACCTCTTTCGTCGCCAACGCAACCCTCTTGCCAGCCCTTAAGGCTGCGAGGGTCGGCAGAAGGGCTTTTGCAGTCGGGATGGCGATGACAACGATGTCCGCTTCTGGGTGAGTGGCAACCTCTTTGAGACCTTCAATTCCCGCTAACACTGGGCAGTTGAATTTCCCAGAACTTGCTTTCGCTGCTTCTTGGTCGGCAAGGGCAACTAATTTGGGTTGCCAGCGAGTAGCGAGTTCAGTTAGAGCGTCAACATCGCGACCTGCTGCCAAAGCAACCACGCGAAGTTTGTCAGGATGGTGGGCGATTATCTCAAGGGTTTGCCGCCCAATTGAGCCTGTTGCCCCAATTATGCTCACGCCTCGCAAAGCATTTTTCACCTCGTGGGTTCATGACAAAACTGCGACAAGGTTTCGGACTTGAGCCAACGCTTCGGCGAACGCTTTCAGGGCTTGGTCAATGTGCTCAGGTTGAACGATCAGCGGCGGCTCCAACCTGATGACTCGCGGGTTGTTGAGGGTATATGCTGTCAAGACTCGCCTTTGCAACAAACCTGCGGCTGTCAGAGCAGCAAAATCCTCGTTAGCAAACTCAACGCCGACGAGCAAACCCTTGCCTCGCACATCGGCAATCAAATCGGGAAACCGTTCTCGCAACGAGTTCAAGCCATCCATGAGCAACTTTCCCATCTCTGCAGCGTGTTCAGCGAGCCGTTCCTCTTGCAAAACCTTCAATGCCGCCAGACCCGCAGCGCATGCCAGTGGGTTGCCCCCTAAAGTTGATGAGTGAAGCAAAGGTCGGTCAAAAAGTGGCTCAAAGACCCTTTGCGTTCCTACAGCAGCACCTAAAGGCACGACCCCGCCACCTAAAGACTTGGCGAGAGCCATGAGGTCAGGTTCAACATTCCAGTGTTCAACAGCGAAGTTTTTGCCTGTCCGTCCTAAACCTGTTTGCACCTCGTCAACGATAAGCAGCGCACCAACTTCATCGCATACTTTGCGGACAAAAGGCAGGAAGTCTTCTGGTGGGACTATGACTCCGCCTTCGCCTTGTATGGGTTCAACGATAACTGCGGCAGTGTCTTCGTCAACGGTTTCGGAGAGGGCTTCCTTGTCG
>Ga0197142_1002208_pt1 | contig 17200 bp, 12 predicted proteins | sample GBS60_MetaG_FD_148614 | JGI IMG/M metagenome (GOLD analysis project Ga0197142, IMG submission 148614) | Sediment microbial communities from Great Boiling Springs, Gerlach, Nevada, United States - GBS 60_MetaG | ecosystem: Environmental > Aquatic > Thermal springs > Hot (42-90C) > Sediment...
GTGGTCGTCTTAATCCTCTTCAAAGCGAGGCGGTGATTCCCACTGTCGGCTTGCAACCCACTGAACCCCATACCCTTCTAACGGGTTTTCAACGAACCTAGGGGGGGTCCCAGCAGACAACCGGGGCAGCCCCCGCAAAAATTGGCCTAACATATTGGGAATCAACAACTTCATTTTCAACGAACCTCACTTCGCGAAATGTCAAAGAACCGATCTAGCCTTACATTCCACTGTCAAGACTACCGGCTCTCAGGGACAATGTCAACGTCAAGGTGGTACGGTTTACCGATGAGCAGGGTTGGCGGCCGCCGACACTTCGTGGCACAAAGCAAAAACCAACGGACACCAAGCAGATTCGCCACCTTGTCCTTATGAGTTTGCTGCGCCTAGCCGCAATCGGGCCTATACAGTCCAAGCCTGGACGGAAATGAGGTGAAAGGCTCACCATGAACACCCCGGTTCGGAATGGTGCATCTGCCAGACCTGGGCACATTGATCAGAACAGGGCTCAAAAGCCAACCACGAAGAACACCCCGGACCCGATCCGCTCAGGCTAGGGCGGTTTTCGTGACTAGAAGCAGGGCTAAGACATGCTGGACCTGTTGCTCCCGTCGCGAAAGCGAAAAAACACCCGGCGAGTTCGACGAACACGTTTGTATGAGGGGACAACAAAAAGCGCACCACAAAAGAACTGGAAACAGGCAAGCTCCGGCCCATGAGTTTCGGTGCTGGTGTCAGTAAGCGGGAGGAATGAAAGCTACGACGGCCCTTATGAGACGTTGCGTCGGAAAAAGCTTCTTTCACGGTGGGGCGCTGGCTTCTGGTACAAATACCCCGCTAAAGGGCTCAAGGTGAGATTAGGCAACCCAATAACAGCGACGGTCAGAGTAAGCTCTCGGGAAAGTTCGCTCCTCGTTTTTCATGAGAGAACAGGGTCGGACCCCTTCGTTGCCCCGCTTTGCCCCTAGCCTTCTTTCTCTTGCTCTCAAAGCTGGTTACTCCCCCTTCGCCGGATCACCAGCCCTCGCCCGCCCAAGAGGAGACGGGCCGAGACCAGACCGTAAGGCCGGAATAACCCCTCGCCATGCCTAGGTGCGGATGAGGCTGCAACCATGCTAGCGGTTGTGGGCTCTGCTTTCCATGGGTTTATACCCGTCAGGTCTATTCGCCCCCCGCGGCTGAGTTGTTTGCAACCCTAAGCTGCACGAACATCTCTTCCAAGCGCGCCCCGTAGGCTTCCATTTCGTCGGCAGTGAGTTCCTTCCCGCGTTGCTCCGGAGGCACGTCGATGGAAAGGTGGAACAAACGCGCCCCCGCCCGGCACACCGCCGCGGCCAAGTGCAAGGGGAGTGTACCAATTACTGTGTCTCCAGGACGAACCTGCGACACATCCAGGTGCTCAACGACACAATCCGCTTGGATTCCCCGCCGCCTTGCCCACTCGCGCGCTCCAGGATGGCGAGTGACCAACCAGACCTTTGGAGCTCGAGCAGCACGGAAAGCTTCGTACAGCTTGGCAAGCTGCCTCCGAATTTTGGCAGGTTTGGCAGGGCCCGCGTTGAACCCGCCGTGTTCTAAGTCATTCCGAAGTTGCAAGACAGCCTTTTCCTGTTTTTCCCCTCCCAGGACGACACTTTGCAGCAGTTGTTCAGCCTTTACTCGGGCTTGACGGTCAAAACCCGGGCCGGGGCGCGCTCCCGCCGGCTCGGCAAAAAGGTTCACCCAACCCTCCCGGAGAGCAATGGCCGTCTCAGCAAAGCGATCCAGCTGGAGATAGAGGGAGGCCAGCGCTGCCATTGGTGCTTGGCCTTTACTTCCTGCAAGGTCCTGTCCCTTAAATCGAAGCGGGGCCAATCGCTGTTTCAGAGGCAAAAGCAGCGGCTTGATAGGGGGCAAGTGATCCTCAAGCTCCTGTTCCGCCTTTTCCAGGGCCTCGTAAAGGCGCTCCACGGTGCTGGGTTTTCCGTCCCCCTGACTTAGGAGGAAGCTGCCAATTCGGACAGTGGCGAGTTCTTCTGAGAACGCCTTCAACGTTTCTGCAAAGCCTTTGAGCCCTGACCGAGGAGACTCTCCCTGCGCGAGCTTTCTTTCCACGAGCTTTTTGTAGGCGGCTAATACCAGCTCCACAAGGTCGGCAGCCCGGCCCGTCGCTAGGAACATGTGCACTGCCCAAGCCCAGTCCAGAACGTCCAGGAAAACTGTGAAGTCCCAAATCGGAACGCGGGGTACTCGGCAAGCTGTATCCGCGCCGCTCACCGTGTCGGGGCGAGGTTCATCATCTGAGGGCTGCCGACCTATGGGAGGCGACTCTCGCGCCTCATAGGCACCGTACACGATGCGGATCCCGAACGGGTTGTTCGTTTCATTCGAAGGCTGCTCCCCAACGGTACGAAACGCACGTACGTATGCCGCCACCGCTCCCGCAAGAAAAGGAAGAGCTCGAAAACCGTGGGTTATATCCAGCACCAGCTCCCCTTGGGTTTTCTGCATGTGTTCCGCAAGGATCGAAAAAAACTGCCAGCGCTCTTCCGCCGTTTTACCTTCCGGAATTAAAATCACCTCTGGGGAAACACCAAACTCCTGCAGCGCGGCCCGAAACGCGGCCCCATTCTGACTTTCGGCAGCTGCGGTGATGAAGGCCTTTACCGCTCGAGGCTTGAAGGCCCTCACCAACGCGCAGGACACAAACCTTGTCTCGACAAGCTCTTCGCCGGTATCGGGATGCAAATAGCGCGCGGCTTTGTAATCTCCCGTACCGAGGAAGGTAAAGAGGGTGGGACCGTTACTCGCGTTTTGTGCTACGTTCGAGAGTTTCATTTCTGTGGATCCCCCCAGCTAAACCCTCCCGAACCTTTTCAGGCCAGGATCGAGCCTAGCTGAGCCCGGGCAAATCTGAGAAAATTCTCCCAATCCTTGTGGTCGGTTGCAACGCCGGGGACGCTAGATTTCCTGCACGGCAACGCATAGAGCCACGACCGCACGTCGCCACTCTGGTCCTCGGTAAGCGTTACAAAAACCGAAGAGGCCCGTCGCGGTGCAGCACTCCCCGCAATCCAGCGTTCGCCACCCTTTGGACGAATGGCACGGTAAGCTATCGCTGCCTGACCTAACGCGTCACGCCAGTTTTGACTGGAAAAGCTAGCCAACACCACAAGGCTACCGAGGCTCGGAAACGCCGGCAAGTTAGCCGGTATAGTAGCACCAGCTGCAACCCGAAGACGCTCCTGCATCTCCCCCAAAAACGGTACCAAAGCGTCAGGAATCGGAACGACGGGTGCCAATGCTCCGAAACCTTTCCGCGATCTACTTCCGAGACCGCCGAAGACGATCCAGGCCGAAAGAGCCCGGAAGAGCTCGTCCCTTTCAGGGTTGGGAAGCTTCCGTTTCTGCCATGATAGCCGAAGGGTAAAATGCGTTCCTTCTGCGTAAGCGGGTCGAATGTAGACCGGCGTGGTAAAAGGTTTCTTTGTCTTCGGGTCGAGAAGCTCCTGGTCCTTTCCTGCTAGGGCTTCTTCCCGCTCCGCCTTGGTAGGGATACGAACGACGGCGTACCCAACGTAATGTAACGCTTGGGCCCTCCCGGTTTGGCCTTTCTTGTGCCATTCGTAGAAGGAGCTCGAGCGTGGGCCCAGGGAACCACGTTTGATCACCTTCGCCCCCGAAGCCTTTAACACTAACTCACACGAAAAAGGTGACTTCCAACTAGCCCTTTCCCCTGCAACCCCAAAAATCCTTCCCTCGCGTTCTAAGAGCTCCTTGGGTCTTAACCCAGCATCTCCACACGCCGCTCGCCACCACCAACGAAGCAACCCTTTTACGCTGGCAGCCCGCAGTTCAGCAAGGCGCTGATCCGCCCCAGCGACGAAAGCTGGGCTTAAAAGCTTTAGTTGTAACTCGAGCCTTTCCATGAGCTCACCTCCTATACTTCGCAAGGTCAGGAAAATCATTCAGCACAACCCGAACCAGTGGAATATTCGGCAGTTGCAGGAGCTGGATCAGTCGCCTCTTCTTTTCCTCATCAGCAACAGCTCGAATCTTTTCCAACAAGGCCCTGAGACCCTCCCTCTGCGCCCGAGAGAAATCAAACAGCCGCACCTCCTGTTCGAGCGTATCCTCCCCGGCCGAGCCGGACATCGTTGCCGGGGGGCCTTCCGGGGACGATTGGCCCGGCTGCTTCTTCTGCACGGGAAGCGTGCCATGCTCCAGCGATTTTTTGGTCTCTTTTCCGCCACTCGGAGAAGTGACCAGCTGCCCGAGCTCCTCGCTAGAAACCAGCTTCGGCCCCGGCTGTTGAGCCGCTTTTCCCTGGAGTCTGCCGTAGCCAATGCTCGTCTTAGCACCAAAGCCAAGCCACTCGAACGCAAAATTAAAGGCATTGCTGAGAAGCCACTCCCATCGAGGCCCATTTTCTACATGCTCCTCAAAGTAAGTTCTGACGATTTCAGGCCAGGCAAGTGGCGGACGAAAATCAACTACAAAGAGGAACGAGGTGTTTTCTGGAAGGGTGAGGTAAAAAATAGGTTTTGGCTCACCCCAGTCTCCCGGGCTTTCGCCCTCTTGGTAATAGTGACCGTAGTGCGGGTTCATGATATCCACCCTAAGAGAGCCACTTGGAGGAATGGGCAGGACATCCCAAAACGTCAAAGCCCCCTGAACATGGACATTGCGCAACTTCTCTTCATCGCCCTCTTTGAGCGCTGTCCTCAAGGCCTCCTGTTTTTCCTTTTTGTCGCCTGCCACCAGAGTCACAAAGGTTTCAAAAAGCTCCTTAACCGTCCCCTCTAGACCCTCAAGCTTTCGCTGGTAGGCTTGCCTCCAGCGGCTTGCTTCCGCAGCAAGATGGGCGGCCTCCGAGAAGCTAGCCCTGCGGAAAAAGCCCGCGGTGAGGTCGAAGCCGAAAAGCCACCAGACCGCAGGCAGCGTCCAGCCGCGAGAGTCTTGCTCGAAAAGTGCGAGCTCTTCCGCCGCCCGACGCACTACGCCCTTCACCGAGGCTCCCGGGTAGTAGGGGATGCCGTAGGGGTCGAGAAAAGAGAAACCGTTTTCCAAGGGGTGCTCGTTGCCGAGGCCAGCGGTAAATGGAGCAGTGGTCCAGCCTTCCACTCTGTAAGCCTGCCGTAACTTTGCTACTTGCTGTTGTCGCTCTCGAAGCGATCTTAGGAGCGTTTTCGCCGCCACATGGAACGTGGTAACCTCTTTTAAAGCGCTTTGCTTCTCCGTTTTCGTTACCCCCCAGTCTTGTTCGTACCCACGGAAGTAAAGTCGAAACCTGTGACCTGGAGGCAAGCTATCATTACCAACCCGCTTTAACGCTTCTGCAGCGTATTTAGGTATCGCCGCCTGCATTGACGAAGCGCCTCCTTTCCCTTATTTCTTTTCCATGGCCGACGCGAACTGTCTAATCCATTTCAAAATTGCCAGTGCCTCCTGGGTGGCTTGAAGATAACGCTCGCTCGGCATCCTCACGAGGTCCTCCATTGCAAGAGCAAAATCAGCACGCGTGCAGAGTTGCCTCGATGCAAGCCACCCCAAAATGTCTTGAAGAAGTCGCTTGTGATGATCTTTGTTCTTGGCGTGATAAAAGGCCAGCGTTTGCATAAGGCCGTTTCCCATCACTAGTGCAGGCGCTGCTTTGGCGAGGTTGGCGTAATCGCTGCTCACAGCCGCCCGCGCTACCTGCTGCCAAGCGTAGCAGGCTCGCTTCTGCTCCAAACTCGAAAGAACTTTTTGGTTAGCCGCCATTCTTACCTCCTCTCCGGTGATCTTCGGCCTTTTTGGCCTTAGAACGATCAAATGCCAAGAATTTCTATCATTAGCGGACATCGTTACCTTCCTTCCGGTAAAGCCGCACTACTACCAAGCCTCGTCCCGTGGTGGCGTCGCCACCGATTTGCACCAACTGCTCGCTCTTAAAGACTCCAGCCAGCTCGCCCATTACCCCAGTGGCATCCATCCCCTGATTATCGCTCCCTTTCTTCACCCGCTCCTTCGAAGCAAGAACAGGGGCAACGAAAAGTGCCTCAGGCGGCACGTTTTCCGTGTAGAAAAGCCCACCATCGTCAGCGGTTCCGGAGACATCGTCAATCCGCACATGGGGCTCCACGAGGGTGGCGTTTTCCACAAAGTGGGAAAGGCGCGTGTCGGAAAGGACCACGAGGTGCTTACTCACTTTGTTCCGGAAGTGGGCAAAAGCTTCGCTTTGGGGAAAAGCGGCTTTGGCCAGCCACTTCCCTAACTCTTCTACATTTTTCCTCTCCTGCTCGCCTATATGTGCGGCAAATTCGAAGGTCTCGAGCACTACCCTTTGTGGGTTTGTTCCGGGAGTGGCAAGCTCTTTGACCCCCTCACCCGAAAGGATACAAACATCCACCTGATCCCCGTTCAACTGGGGCACATGCCAGGGAGGGGTTTCCCCGGCGAGCGAGACCATACGGTGCAGCCTGGCCAACGCAGTGGGACTCGTGGCGTAAACAAAAGCCTCCCTGAGGCTTCGAACCGGGAAAAGCACCAGCTGAGCATCGCCAAAAGAAACCGCGCCTGCGTGATCCGCAGCTTCGGTTTTCGGGCCGAAGATGCGCTCGGTCAACCCAGCGTCTCTGGCTTTCTCGAAAACATCTCGAAAGGCTCCCTTCAAACCTGAGCCTGCAAATACCGGGTGGCCCGTGTGGCGCTCGCGCTGAATGGGATTGTCCACCACACCAATGGCCTGCCCCGCGCCCATGTGGACAGGGCTTATGGCGTAAAGAAACATTAGCGACTTTTGCTCAAACATGTCTCCCTCCTTTCACTGGGGCCATGCCCCGAAAACAAAATTCGTGAAGCCCTCCGCAATCCGCTGCTTCCAAACCGACTTCTCTACCGCACTCTGAATGGTCTCACTCCAAGCCAGAAGCTTTTCAACGAAAAAGTTTTCGGTAGGCGGATTGCCCTCGAAATAATACACCGCACCCGCGGGCACCGCCGCTTGCGCTGGTTTCGGCCGGTGAGCCGCCAAGTCCCAACCGGATACCACTTCGGCCCGGGGCACAACCGCCCCCACCAGCTTGGCTCTCTGCCCCTCCACCAGCCACTCGCCTGCCTCCTTCTGAAGGCCGGGGGGCAGCCATCCGTCGGGGGAAAGCATCGGGGTAATCGCCAGAGCCACGAAGCGACCACCGAGTTCCACCGAAGGAAGGGTGTGCGTCCACCTTCGGACCAAACCAGCCCGCCCGTCCCCTCCCAGCCGCACCACGCTCCCCACAGGGAGCAGCTCTTCTGGACATCCCTCTACCCCCACCACGAACCCGACACCTGGGCGAAGGCTTACTACCTCGCTGGTGTAAATTCGGCCTTCCTCGGCCGTAAAACTCCGCCGATCCCGGGCGATGCCAAGGCGAGTTTCAAAGCCGAAGAGCTGGCTACCGTGGATGCAATGCTCCGGGTCAACTTTGCGGCCGTTCAAGTACGCCTCGAAACCTGCCCGGTTGAGGTAATAGCCCCCTTTTGGCTTGCCTTTTTCCTTCGCCGCAAGGACGGGTACCAGGGGAAGCTCGCAGGGTGAAAATTCCAACTCGCTCAGGCTCTCCCGAGCGACCATGGAGAAACGGCGAACCACAATAGGCTTCTTACCAGATTCCCCAGGCTGCTGATTACTCGACTCGAAGATTTGCAGATCGGCAGGAAGGGGCACGTAAAGTTCGCCATTATCCCGGCCTAGGGCAACAAAAGTTACTCGGAAGCTGCCAGGATTTCTCGGCGTTCCAATGACCTGGGCCAAGGCCTTCGATGGGTTTTCCTCGGTCTCATCGGTGAAAAGTCCTAATCTCACAGCCTGATCCCGTGCCAGCATGGCCGAACGCAGCGCCCCAGCGAACAGCGACGGCCAAGGCGGAAACTGTGCTGCACCGTGGTCACCCGGGTTGCCGGTCCACCTGTTGCCCCTCAGGTAAAGCACATCCAACGGCTCGATGAAAAGAAACAAACTCATTCCTCACCTCCTACAGTTTTCCTAACCCGAGGTGCCCTTCCCTCCCTGGCCAGAAACTCCGCCACAAGAAGCAAATCCGCCAAATGCCCTGGAATTGAAGCACCGCTTCCGTCAGCTGCCGAGCACTGGGTGAACGCCACCTGCACCAGCTTCTCGGCGAGCTCCTGCGCTGGATCCTTCTGAAAACTCGCCGCAAAGAAAGCTGACTGGAGCTTCTCGGTGGTGATCCCTTGGCGACGGAATTGGTAGGCGAGGGCTTCCACCAACATGTGTTGGTAGGAATCCTTCAGGTTTCCCTGCTTCCCGTGGTCAACAGTGGGTCCCGGGGGGAGATGGCGAAGCCAGGCTAACGCGTGGTGGACAGCCCGCCGCGAGACACCTGGAAAGGCCAGTGTTTCGCGAAGTTGAAACAGCACTTCCATAGGTATCGGGTGCGAGAGCACACGAGCGGCAAACGAAGTTGGGTCGTACGCTAAGTCCCGGTGCGCGCTCGCTCCCCCATTCGCCAAAGGCTTACCACCGAACCCCCAGGAGGCAGTGTAGGAGACCCGTCCGCCGGCTCGCTTGAGGATCCTGATGGAAAAGGCGTTGCGGCCGTACTCCTTGGCTTCACGCTCCGCTTGCCGCAGGTTCCTCAAGACGAGGCCCAGGGGGGTAAGGTGGTGAGCCACCACCGCCCCCATAGAAGCCGTGGCCACACCACCCATGAGCGGATACAGGCGGTCCGAGTGAAGACCGTAACCCCTTGCGAGCGGCTGGCCAACCTTCCCCGAGGCTTTGCTTTCGGCCCAGTCCCGAATTTCTTCATACAGGCTCCAGACGAGTTGCTTGTTACCCAGGAAGATACCGGAATAGGTGCAGCGCAAGAGCAACATGCAGGGCAGCAGGTCGTCCACTGCCACCATGGCCAGCAAATCGTCCCCGCCCGCATAGATGAGGCGTCCGCAGAAGAGCTCCTCCACCACGTACGGCGCGAAGACACGGGAAAAAGCTGCGAGTGCGGAAGATACGAAACGGTGCAAGGAAGGAGAAGAGGCTCGGGGGGTGCGCAGCAACTCCGGGGAAGCGGATTGAACGCTTTCCACCACGTTCGAATGCCACACATCTCGGAAAGAGGGGAGGAGCCGCGGGTCACCGGACAACCACTGGCCCATTTTGTCGCCGTCCATGAGGATCAGCCCGTAGTAGTTCTCCGGCCGGTGACCGAACAGCTTCGCCAGGGCAGCCTCGAATCTAGCGAGCCTTGCGCTATCCTTGGACTCCCGTAGCTCGTCCCAAAGTGCCGGAATCCTGCGAAAAACGTCTTCGAGCTCCTTGTTGTTCCGGGTGGCGCGATAAAGCTTCTTCGGAAGGGGGGTCCACAACCCCAACCGAAAATCGTTGTTGGCAAACGCCGTGAACTCCTCAAGCCGCTCTCTCGCCTCTTGCTGCCGTCCCGTTCCGGCCTCGCCGGACAGGTCCTTCGCCAAAGCGTAGAGGTCAGGTGCCAAGGCCATGGTGTGTGTGGAAACCACGAACCGCTGCAGCTTTGCCGTTTCGTCGGGTCGGCCCTCCCCCGAGCGGTTGACCCAAAGGCGGAAGAAAAGCTCCGGCCAAAGCCGCTTAATGGTGCAAGGCCCACAGAGCACCTCCCCTTCCCTCGCCCAACTGCTCCGCCTGGCTGCCACCTGGGACCAAATGGCCCTTCCGGCCCGACTCCCAGGGGGAAGGTCCCTCAGCCTTACGCTTCGGTCCCCGTGCTGTGTTATGATCTTGCCCCCAAGCCATTCCCGCTCGCCGCACATGGTGCAGCGGTACCCTTCCTGAAACAACGGCTCGAAGGTGCGGGCAGCCTTTGCAAAAGCAAGGCCGCGAGTTGCCAGCTCGAAATACGCTGGGTAAAGAACACCTCGGTTTGGCCTAAAGAGCGCATAAGTTGGGTCATTCCCCAGCGTGAGCTTGATTTCTTTACTGCCTGGTGCACCTTCTGGATCGAGAAGCTTCCAAAGGGGGTGTTCGAGGAATGAGCCGCCCGCACCCCCGGTTCGGTCCAGGAGCGCTCGAAGAGGCTCGACAGAAACCAGCTTACCCTCGTCCTCTTTCACCAACTCCATTGGTACACATGCAAAGTAAACCTCGGGAAAATCCGCAAGTTGGACTTCAAGTTTGTCTTGAATCTCCCGTATTGCCGCGTCTCTATCGACTTCGTCGACCAGCTCCGCCAGGAGCTCCACCGCTTTGGTAGTCAGCTGCTCTTTGGTGGATCTCAAAGATTTTTTGATGCTTTCCGTTAACTCGCACCAGGTTTCCAGGGCAACAATAGCGGTAAACCTATTGGGAATGCTTGCCTTGAATAGCGGGTTGTTCTCGGTATCGAGGTGGAGCGCGTTGGCAAGTTTCTCGTCGAGGGCAACACCCTGCTCTTCAAGCCACAGGTCCAAAAGCGGCAGGCCTCGGAGGCTGGGTAGGATGATAGCGTCAGGGCCGAAGGTCTCGACTACTGGTTGCATCGCCACCCAAGTGAAAACCGAAAGCATGTGGGAGCCGGCCCAAAGGTCCGTGGTGCTCTTTCCCTTTTCTATAAACCCTTGCACCGGCCCCAGGGATACCATGAGCAGCGCTGGGGTCTTTTTCTGACCTAGGATGCCAGCGAAAGCCGAGGTGAGGCTCAGGTGATCCCAGATGGAGTGATCTGGGACACGACTATCTGCTGGCAGCAGCTGCCACACAAGGCCGAGCGCTTCCGGTGCTGCTTCTGGCCCGAAACGCCAAAGGCGCAAGAAGGCTTGCTTCCGGTCGTCCACGGTGCTCAATGCGCTGTGCTCATCTCCCTTTGTTACCAGCGCCTTGAGCCTTTCGAAGGAAGCAGCCTCGATGGCCTTTCTAGTGTCCACGTACATCTCCTGCAACGGGAGTCGGTCACCGGCCAAGGGATGCACCAATTCGGGCTCTCTCCAGAAAGGAGCCTCTGCCCCCTGCCTGCGGAAATCCTTTGGCTTGGGGTATTGGGGACGATCGGCTGCCGCAGCCCAATGGTCCGCTCGCCGTGCCACCGCTTCCGCCCATTCGTCACTCGCTTCGCCGAAGCACAGCGTGCGCATCGCTGCGACCGTTCCCTCTTCGTGGGTTCCTACGCCCCGCATCAGAATGAGCGCTTTTTCCGCTGGGTCGTGGAGCCACGCGTAAAGCTTGTAGTACCAAACGTCTTTTTCCATCTCCTCCTGATGCTGAACCGCCATTACTCACCTCCAAGCGTTCTTGTGCGCAACCTGTCCCAGCCCTCAGTTCTTAGCCGGTATAAACCGGGGCTGTGGGATGTCTTCCCTGGCAATATGCATATGGCAGACCTCCGAACCGATCAGCGTCAAGGCCAAAGTGGCCAAACCTCAAACTTTTACCCTTGCGGCTACGCCATCGAGATACGTGTGCACGTTGCTCCAGACTTTTTGAACAGCGTGAATGTGGCATGCAACCCAATTTGGCGGACGACACGGCATGTGGTACACCACACCAAGGAGCTTCCCGTTCTCTTCTCGCACTTTAAATCGAAGCGAGTTGGGGAGACGAAGTCTTTTCTTTTCCCAAGGAGCAACCCAGTGTCGCGGCACCGGGTAGGCTAACCAGTGGCGTTCTTGGGGAAAAGCGTGCTCAATTCCAAGATATCTGTCGTTTTTAAACTTTTTTTTGTCACCTTGGCCATGGTTGAATACGAAGCGGAACTTGGTTCGCAGCCCTATTTTCAGCTGTGCGAGGTCTCGCATTACAGTTTTCCAATCCTGGTACCCCTTGGTTAGCCAAATTAAAGGGCCGTTCTCATCCTCGCCTATCGCATGGGGCCAGTCTAGTTCAAGGCACTGCTTCCAATCACGCAGCGGAAGATCCCTGCGGAGCTGCGCTATGCCCTCAACAGGCCCCAACTCAAAAGATCCCCAACCGTTGCGGCTGCGACCACCTACGGTGCCGTAGCGATGCATGAGCCAAAGGGCGTGCTCTAGCAGGTTCGCATACTCCTCGGGGTAGGCTATCCGCAAGACAGTTGATTCGCCCGCCTGAATGGCACAGCTTCGCTGAAGGACCGTGGCGTACTGTGAACTCCCCCCTTCTTGTGTTTGGACTTTTTGGACGCTTAGCGGACCGTAACCGAGGTATGCATGCGCCCCCACTCGAAAGTGGGTCTTCCGAACTTCAGGATGGATAACGCTTGCTGGCTCCAATCCTTCCCACGTCGCAAGCGAGCCCTCATCCCAGCGATCAAGTTGAAGGCGCACGAGGCTTTTACATTGAGCGTTCACGGTCCTTCCGTCCCCCTGGTGAGATAGCCACGCATTGCCGAAGAGCTGGCCTTCCTCCCAGCGCATTTTCTTGACGTCAACGTTAAAGTTCTGCTGCATCGCGTAGGCCACGCGCCACCACTGCCGCAACTGGGCTTTAAAGGGGGGCGTACGCCAACGGCCGCTTTGCTCAGCGTCACCCAGAAATGCAGGGGTTAGGAACGTAACCTCGTAGTTTCGCTCCTGGTAACTCATGGCCCCAACCTCCAAAAAAACCTCAACTTCTGGGCAGCGTTTTCCACCATCGTACAAGCCTCCTTACTTCTTCTTGCCGCAAGCGGGGGCGGCATCAGGGGGGACTGGTGGGCGAGAGCCCGGTGGGACATTTCTAGTGCGAATATAAAAGCGAGCTTTCGTCTTGTCAAGGGGGTGCTAAACAACCTCGTCTTCGTCCCGGGAGGGGGAAAAGGGCCGGGCAACCCCCCAGTAGTCCACCGTTCCAAGGCAGTGCTTGCAGAGGTGGTACACGATGACGCTGTCCTCGCCGGGGTCCGCCTCTGCCTGAATACACTCGTAAACCTTGGCCAGCAGGTTTTCGTCCACCTCCCCTTCGAAGACCGACTTCTGCACCCGGTGCAGGAGCTCGGTGAGGCGATCTGCAAGGCGCGTGCGCCGTCGGTCGTCCACCACGTCGTAAGCCACCACGATATGCACAACCTTGCTCCCGCCCCCTAACCGCGCCACGCTTCGGCAGCACAAAGGCTAGCGCGCCACATAGGGCTCGTACTCCCCTTCACCCCGCAACACCCGGGCAATGCGGTACACCTGGCCTCGGATCAGCCCACGGTAGTCGGTGGTAATCCCATCGCGAGGGTCGTACACCTCCTCCCGCAGCCGCCGCAAAAACTCCCGAATGAAGATCTTCCGGCCCGTGTCCAAGAGGTACACAGCTTCGCGCATCTCCCCCGGTTCAACGGTCAGTTGATCCTCTCCCAACGCCTCTGAAGGCGTTCCAAAATCTGCTGGGACCAGCTGGCGCCGGTTCACCAGCCTCAGGGTCACGGCATCCACGATGAGCGCCCGGAACTCTTCCACCACATCCAAGGCCAGTGACGGTCGACCGTACTCCGGCTGGTGATAGGCGCCCAAAAGGGGATCCAAACCGCAAGCCGCTACCTCCCCCTCTGCCAAGGTGGTGAGCAACGTGTAGCCAAAAGAAAGGCAGGCGTTGATGGGATCGCGAGGGGGGCGACGGTTGCGCCCAGGAAAGCTAAACAAAGGGTTCCGGATCGCCTTAGCAAATCCGCGAAAGTAAGCAGCAGCTGCGGCACCCTCGATGCCCAGCAACATCTCCCGATGCTCAGCAGTCCCCGCACTTTCCGCGAGAAAACGCAAGCGGGCCAAGATCTCCGCAAGCTCCTCGTCCCCGAGACTGGCCTGCACCCGGATCAAGGTGTGGCGCTGGTTGCGGATTTTGCCTTCCACGATCTTCCTGGCAATGCTAAAGGCAAAGCCCTCTTCGGAAAGCAGGCGGTACTGCCGCACCCGCAAGTCCACGTGGCGGGAAGCCCGGGAGATCAGCCGCCCACGGTAGCTTCCCCCCTTGGTGAGAAAAACCACGTCAACCCCCCGAGCCAAGAGCTCGGTCATGGCTGCGTGCGTCAGTTCCACACTCCCAAAGAGCAGGAGCTGTTCCAGCTCCGCCAGTTTGAAGTGTCGTAGGGGCTTACCTGCCTTGCGCAGCTGCAAGGTTTCTCCCGCTAAATGCAGGCTGGCACCAACCTCAGTTATGGCGACTACCTTACCCATCCACCGAACTCGCTTGCTGCTTTGGCCCCGCTGGCTCAAAGCGCAGGCTTTCCACACCATCCACGACTTCCAACCGTAATAAGCCCGCTGGAAGCTGCACCATGCCACCGGGTTCCTCCCGAAGCATGAGGAGCAAGCGTTCCTGAACAGCCTGTCGCTCCGCTGCCAGCTGCGCCATGCGGTTGCCCAGACGGAGGAACACGTCCAACAAACCTTCTAGGTCTTCCCGAGGCGGCTCCCCAGCACTGTCCTCAGTTCCCCGGATATGCAGAACCGGGCTAGGGTAGTGTTCCTGGGCATCGGGGAAGGTGCAGTTGCACGGCACACGGCTGGTGACGTGCCCGATTTTTGCACGGATCTTCACGCAGGAGATTGGATTGCCCCGAAGCGGGGATTTTAGCTTGAGGTTCCCCGGTAGTCCTGGCACCAAGTCCAAGAGGTAGTTTGTTGCCTGCACTCCCTGAGGCAGGTAGCCAAGGGAATGCACCAAGACCTGGGCCTCATCATAGGAAAGCCGTCGCTCCTCCAGGATTTGTTTGAGGAGCAAGCGGAGCACAGCGCAACCTCGTAGAAGCGCCTGGTACGCTGGGTGGGCCTCGAAGTGAGCCTGGGTCCAAAGAGGGGGAGGCCTCAAAGGGACATGTTCTGCTGGTGTCGCCTCCGTCACCTCAGGTGCTCCCTCCTGTTCCCTGTCTTGCACCCGATGGCGGTCCAAAAAGGCTAGAATGGCTTCGCGGGAAAGACGCGGTGCGTTGCGAAGAAAAGCAAAGGGATCCCGGATCGGGTTGCCCTCGGGGTCGAGAAAGACCGAACGACGCCCGGTACGTCGGTGGAGCCCCAACGGGAGCTTGATGAGGTTGCCAAGGCCTTTGGTCCCCGGCCGAGAAGCCTTGGGGAACCATTCCAAGGCGAAGTGATCTCGCACCCGGCCCGCTAGGCAATGAAGGATGGTCCGTCCTAAAGCCACCAGGGTTGCCGCCGGCTCCGGCGCGGCTAAGGGGAACCAAAAGTGCCGCCCCTTGTAGCCCGAGTCCTCCACGATCGGCACCAGACCCTCTTGCTCAAAAAACTGGCGCAGCTCGGCGGTGGTGGCGGCCAGCTCGCGCTTCAACAGCTGAGCAACCGACTGCGACTTCCTGGCCTCCGTTAAGGCCTCCTTGCGGATGTCCAGGTCCAACGCGCAGAAAAGACAAGTGCCGTCCAGGCGAATGGGGTAGACACCGAGGGTGATCTCTCCCAAGAGATGACTCCGCAGCTCCCGGAGCGTGAGGGGCTGGCGTACCGGCGAATACCCGCCTTCCCCCTTTTGCGGCGAGTACCACTGGCGCGCGTAGACGTCCTCCCTGCCGCCGAACAAGCTCAGAAAACGCACGAGGTCTGGATCCGGCGGAATGACCGGACACCCCGGTGGTTCTTCCTCCTGGTTCGAGGGTTCCAGCTCAGGCAAGCGCAAACCTTTAACTGCGCAGGCCTTCCTCAGCTCCGCCAGTCGACCTTCCGCGCCCAGCTCCCGGTACAGGCTTACAAGCCGCGCCACGTCCTCGGGGCGTCCCTCAAGTTCCACAAGCCGGCCTAAAAGGTTCGCGGCCCGCTCCACCGCCCCCTTTTCCTCTGCAAGCTCGTACAGGTGCCGTAAGGCAACTAAATCCTGGGGATCGTCCCGCAGCGCCAGGTTGAACTCCCGTTCGGCGATCCCCACCAGACCTATTTTCTCGGCTAAAAGCCCCCACTCCCGGTGGAACCCCTCCTCGCCCAGTCTTCCCTGAGTCGCCTGCCGCAACAGTTCTCGAGCTTGCTCTACCTCACCCCGCGCCAAAAGCTGTTCAATCTCTCGGAGCTGGGCGGCCTGGGCCATGAACCCTCCGGGGCGCGATTAACCCGCTACTCGGTGGCTGCCGGAAAACGGGCGGGGCAGCTTCGCAAGTTCTTCCCTAAGTTGCTGCCTTTTGGCCACCGGTAGGAACGCAACGCTTGCGGCGTTGGCAAGAAGCCGCAGAATCTCAAGCCGGGTTATTCCAGGGCAGAGCTCGGCGAGCAGCGCGAGGTTTTGGCTTAGCGAAGCTTGTGAGATACCGATGTTATCGGTGTTCACCGTCACCAAGACCCCTTGTTCCAGGTAGCGTCGCAGCGGGTAGCGCTTCTTGCCCTCCTGCTCACCACCTAAAGCGTAGCCTTTAATCTGTAGGTTCGCGTAAGGGCACATTTCCACCCCAATTCCCCTATCCGCAACGGCGCGTAACAGGTCCGGGGCCTCTTCCAGGTTGAGCGCGTGCCCGAGTCTTCGCGCCGAAAGTCGAAACACCGCTTGCCAAACACTTTCCACGTCATCGTTTTCCCCTGCATGGACCGTCACGGCTAAGCCCACCCGGTGGGCCGGGGTAAAGTCAGCTTCAAACAACGCAGCCCGAGTTTGGACGCTTTCAAAGCCCGCCAGGTCCACTCCCACCACGCGGCAGCCGTCCTGCCAATGATCCCGAGCCACCACCGCTAAAGCCAGGTGTCGGCTTATCGCTGAGCGATCCTCCCCTTCCCGGCGGGTAGCAATCAGGATCAGGTTCACGTGGCAGCGTAGCTGCTCGGGGCAGTTGTCCATAGCTTGTTGGAACGCTTCACGGATATCCACGAGCACATCCCAAGGTGACCTCCGGCCGAAAGCGTAGTTTGCCGGTGAGCATCGAATCTCAGCGTACCGCACGTGGTCCTCCACGAGGGCCTGATAGAGAAGCTCGCACTGTTTTTTCAGGCAACCCCGGTCCCGCAGCAAGGCCGTGCCGTTGTTGTTCCCCAAGGCCATGTAATGATCAAGTTTAATTGCTTGCTTGGGCTTCGGCCAACCCTCCGGGAAGCGGATCTCCTTGAGGGCGGGTAAGGTTCCCGGATCTTCCGCTGCTTGGCGAACCTGTTCCAGGAGCTTTCCGGAGGTGGCAAACCCTCCCAGGTGGCAATGCAGCTCCACCTTGGGCAGCTTTCGCAGCCACTCCAGGTCCGCCACCGGGTCCAACGGCTCCTGAAGCCAGCTCCGATCCGGTTGGGGCCAGAGAGCCAGGCTTCGGAACGGAAGCTGTTCCAAATCCTTATCAGGGCTCTGGAGCCGGCGGACCACCTCTTCCACGTGCTGCTGTAAGCCGGCACCTTCGGCCCAAATCCACCAGTTTTCCCCTTCTTGGGCCCTCTT
>Ga0197142_1002211_pt1 | contig 17186 bp, 8 predicted proteins | sample GBS60_MetaG_FD_148614 | JGI IMG/M metagenome (GOLD analysis project Ga0197142, IMG submission 148614) | Sediment microbial communities from Great Boiling Springs, Gerlach, Nevada, United States - GBS 60_MetaG | ecosystem: Environmental > Aquatic > Thermal springs > Hot (42-90C) > Sediment...
TTGCGGCTGAAAGATTTGCGCCGCCCGTTGAGCCTAAGTCGAGCGCACCTGCCGAACGGAACCAGTTGATTTCGGGGTCAACCCCTGCTGCCGCAGTTGAAATCACTAATGGGTTGCGAATTGCGGCGCTAAGGTTAGCCCCTCTGAATCCAAATGCATTACGGTAGCGCACGGTGATGTCGCGCCACTTAATCCAGCGCGCATCCTCGACGAAAAAGGCACCATATGCGGCAAAGTTTGCCGGGTTCACCACTGAATTTTGGCTAAATGAGACATAGCCGGGTATCCGTGCCAGAGCGTCAGGATAGCCGTTTGCAATTCTTAGCACTTGCAGTGTATTGACCAGCGCATTGCCACCTGAATACTCAAACAGCGCACTGACCGTGATGTCTCGGATGATGATGGCTTCCAGCGTCAGTGACCCAAAGTAGGTTGGAATAGATTGCGCGCCATTGAACTGATTGGCGATGAAGCGCCCTCGGTAAGTTCCGTCGGCTTCTTGTGCAATGCGGTTTGCTCGTATAGCTCCGATGGGTCGCCCGTTTGCCACGAACAATCCTGAAAATGCAAATCCGCCGACGGCAAACTCTGGGATTGGTCTGCCACCTACGGTGCCGATATTTGTAACTTCATTGGTTACAAATGCCATATTCACCCTTGCATTGAGCTCGAAGTCAGTAATTTTTACCACATTACCTGAAAGAGAGAGCTCCCACACGCCATTAAACACTTCGCCGACGTTGCGCTGCACCAACCCAAACCCTGTTACTGGGTCGCTGGGCACGGCAAAGAGCCCGTCCGTTGTCCGGGTTGAGCTGTAGGTAGCAGAAAACGATATTCTATCATCCAAGAACCCAAGTTCAATCCCACCTTCTATTGAGGTTACAAATTCCGGCTTGATGTCGGGGTTGCCCGGGTTAGCTGGGGCAATTGCCGCCGAGCCCAAGAAGGACGGCGCACTGAATGTGCGGTCTCTTAGGAACGGTGCTGGAAAATTACCGGTCTGACCAATTGCACCACGCAGTTTTAAGAAGGAGACATACTTTTTCCACTCTGTGGGGTAGAAATCAAAGTCGGAGAGAATGGCAGCAATTCCTCCTCTTGCCAGTGGGATGAACGACACGTTGCGACCGAATGCGGTGCTTCCATCAAAACGCATACCACCGTCTATGAAGATATGCTTCAAGAGCTCGGCTCGCACCTCACCGAATGCACCCGCAAGAAAAATAGAGCCAACCCCTTCAGAGCCCGTTACAATACCCGCTTGGTTGAAGGTACGCGTGCCTGCTGCCAGATTTTGCCCTGAACCGAAAATTGAGCGAATGTCTTGCCGGAAGGCTTCACCGCCAAAGTTCACCGACACCGCTACTCCTTCTAACTCTGGCAGCTTAATGCTACCTGCATAGTTGATAATGGGCTGCATGAACTCTCGGTCAGCACGCGTAATGCTACCCAAAATTGCTGACCCGAATGCAATGCTGGCTTCAATCGGCGTCAAAAAGCGTGCTTCTCGCTTGTTGTAGTCAAAACCAATTGTGACACGATTTGTAAACCACTTAAAGGGAGCATAGTTTAAGGTCAGGGAGGTGATAACACGGTTGACATTTTCGTCGTATTCAGGCAGCATCCATAGTGCTAGTAGGCTGTCGGGATTATCGGTTCCTGCTGGCGTGAAGCGTCGTTCTCTGAATGCTGTGCCATGCTCCATCGCACCGAGTGGGGCAAAAATGTTATTGCCTTGATTGAAGCGGCTAAATCCGTTACGGATAAATGTTGTAGAGATTTCTGCATCTAAGTTTTCGTGCAAGATGGCGCGGGCACCGAAGGCAATGTTATACAAATCATCTCGTGCTTGATTTCTTGTAATGAATCCGTTTGTGCTTCGCGCCATTGCAGAAATGTTGTAAGTGAAAATATCACCGCCGCCATTGAGGTTAATGGTGTAGTTTTGAAATATCCCTGTTTGGAAGAATAGCCGCCGCGTTACATCTTCTTGCACGAAGCGCGTCTCTGGATTATCTGCTCCTAATGTGGCAATCACTCTAACTTTTGGCGTGCCCGGCACCCCTTTCTTGGTGAAAATCTGTGTGACGCCGTTTGCCGCTTGCGTACCATACAGTGTAGCTGCTGAACCGCCCAGTGCTACTTCCACGCGCTCAATTTCTCCTGTCACCAGCTGTGCCATAGAGGAACTGACCGTTCCACCCGTACCGATTCCGAAGTTGTCGCCCACATCTACACGCACATTATCGACATAGAACACAGGTGTAGAGTTATTGGCGGCGCTCTTCACGCCACGAGACTGAATGCGCGAGCCTGTTCCTGGCAACCCTGACGCCATGCCAACCGAGACTCCTGCAATCTGTCCTTGTAAAAGCTGGTCGATAGATTGCACGGTTACATTTTGAATCATTTGTGGGGTAATGGATTGCACAGGTGCGGAGAGTTTACGCTTTTCTGTCGCCGCGGCCAATCCCGTAACAACCACTTCTTCGGCACTGACCGCCGACGGCACCAAAGCAAAGTTGACTTCCACGGTTTTATCGGCTTCCACCGTCACTTGCTTGGTTGCAGATTTGTATCCGATATACTTTGCCACTATCGTGTAGTCCCCGGGCTTGACTTGGCGCAAAACATATACGCCATCCAAGTTTGTTACTGCCCCCGCTTTTGTATCCACAAGCGACACTTGTGCCCCAATTAGCTTTTGACCGTCGCTTGCATCTGTAACGACGCCTCTGATTTCACCGGTTTGCGCCTGCAATGTGGCATGATGAATGAGCAGCGTGAGCCCTATCAGACTAATGATTGCAAGGTTTCTCTTTATGGAGCTTAACATGTCAATGATGTTTTGTTGTTGATAAATGCAGAAGGATTAGCATATCTCTTCTTGTAAAAACTCCTCTTAGGAAAGAGCATTCAGAAAGAGCGTTAGGTATGCTACGTAATGTTGCCTGCTTTTGTTTAATGTTCATTGAATATTCGTGCGAGATTATACATACTCTTCTCAGAATCTGCAAGCAAAAAAATTTAGCATTTGCGCACGCTTTTGCCGCGTGTTACTAAAACACAAAAGCCAGCCTTTGCGGCTGGCTTCTGATTCTGCAAAAAACTACGGTTGCGTTTGTCCGCCTGTAAAGCGCGTGGCGGTAGGTCCGCCAAGCCATGAGTTTGAACCATTTGCGGTATTTACTCCATCACCTGCGCCACCACCATATGTGTAGAGCGCTTCTTGGCGTGCGGCAAGCTCGACGGCTGGCACAGGGAAGTGCAGGATTGTGCCTCTTTGCAGCGCGTCTCTACGGCGCATATCCTTGAAATGAATGCCAAAGTCGGTCATCATCAGCTCAAGGTCTCTTTCCACAAAAATTGCATTCAAGACTTCGTCACGCGAAGCGGTCGGTGGCAGTGGCGCCAGCCGTCCGACCGTTGTTCTGCGCCCAGCATTTAGCAGCTCGACTGCTTCGGGAATTCTATTGAGCATGACCAAGGCTTCGGCGCGTAGCAGTCGATTGGTCTCTGCATAGAGAAATACACAGGGTCCTACGCCGTTTTCAATGTAGAGAGCATCATAGCGACTAAAGCGGTAGTGGCTACGCAGTTGCGGTCCTCTGTCTAAACGGAAGAACGCTAAACCGCTTTCGTATTTGAAGTATCCTGTGCTCTCTCGCATGCGTGCATCTCTTGTGGAATCTGCACGGCGCAGCGTGCCTGTGGCAGGGTAGCCGGTCGGGTATGTGGGGTCCATATGCCGTATGACACGGTGATCTGTACGCCAATACCAGTCCAGACCAGCAATTTCCACGAACCAATTTTGCCAGTTATTTCCATCAAGGTTGATGACATAATCTTGAGTGATGCCTTGCTCTGTGAGGGCAAGCACTCGTCCCCAGTTGGTTTGGTTGTTTTCGGTTCGGTTACGTGCATTTTGCACCAAGAAATTTGCGGCATATGTTCTTGCCAGCCGACCAAGTTGGGCACTCGTGTATGGCGATGGAGTGTTGACAAAAGTAGCTGGTAGCGTGAAGTTGACGCTATCGCAGATGCGGATGACGCGGTCAAAACTTCGCTGTGCTTCAGCCATCACCTCTCGGTAGCTTGATAAATCCAAGCGCTGGGTTAGGTCTTGTGTTGGAGAGACGATGTAGGCTTTGTCGAAGGATGTGGCTAAGTAGCCCAATGCCATGGCACGCACAAACCATGCACCAGCAAGGGTTGCCGCATTGACGGCTGGCGTGCCCGCACTCTGCCCATTGACTTCAATGGCGCGGATGACGTCGTTGGCATTCGAGATAGCGGCATGCCAGCGTTGGAAAGGAATAGAAGTAATATCGCCGTTGCTATTGGCTAGTGTGTTATCCCATGCCACACGCGGCTCGACCTTAAAGAAGTTCCAAAACCCTCGGAAGGCGTTTGTCATGGTCACATAATCTGCCGCCCATTCCATATGCACATTGTGTTGGTAACCCTGCCACGGATTATAGAGCGTTACAAAGGCACCCGCTACAATACCTTGTAAGTCAGCGGGGGTTGCCAAGACTCTTCGTGTATCAGGGTTATTAGGGTTATTGACATTAAGGTCAGCGCAACTGGCGACACTCAGCAGAGTTGCTGCTGCAAGCAATGGAACGAAAATTCTTTTCATTTTTCTGTGATTTTGTTTGATGAATTTTACCATCCTACCAGTGGTCGTTAGGTTCATTAGCTTCAAGGTTATTGGTTTGAAGCTCAGAATCGCACCTGCAGTGCGGCCGTGAATGTCCTAAATACAGGATATGTAAATTGGTCAACACGGAAGCTCGTGGCGTTTCCTGCCAGTGCAACTTCAGGATTGTAACCCGTGTAACCTGTGAAGGTTAGCAGGTTTCTGCCCACCAGCGACAGGCGAATGTCACGGATAAAATTGATACCGATGGTATTGAGAATATCGGCATCAAAGGTATAACTGACGTTGATTTCGCGAATCGTCAGGAAAGTTGCCGACTCGACAAAATGTTCAGTTGGGTTGTTGTTGTTGTAAAGACCAATGCCCAAGCCGGGAGTCAGACCGCCGATATAGTAATTGACAACTTTCTTCTTGTCATCGGGCTTACCCGCTTGGTCAAGGTCGGCATGGCGTTCATTGAAGTAGAGCAATTGGCGTGTTGCATTGTAGATGTTGCCGCCAAGCTGTGTATCCAAAAGGAAGTAAAGCGAGAGTTTCTTCCACGATAGCGTTCCGCTGACACTTAGAATCAGGTCAGGGTTCGAGTCGCCAATTTTTGTCACCAGCGGTGCACCTGTCTCATCTGCTAAGAGCCATGCGCGTTCGTTGACTGTTCCTTCCACAGGGTTTGTGCTGTTGGCAAAGTTTGTACCAGAAATCGGTGCAAAGCGTCGGATGACATAGCCGTCGGAATTTATGGTGAAATCCTCACGGCGCAGTATCCCTCTGGGCAGCCCAACGAGATTGGTCACAAAACCGTTGGCGTCAACTTGCAGTTCATCTAATGAGCGAGCATGACGGTTGCCATACATAATTCCAAAAGGCAAGCCTGCTTCGATGCGGAACATGGTGTTGGCTACGCCCCCTGCTGCAGCCACGCCGAAGTTCCCATTCGTGGGGAATGGTGGACGACCTAACTGAGTTACCTCTTGAATCGTGCGGCTACCCACGATGTTCATGTTGAACTTCCAGTCTTCCTCACGCAAAATTTCTGCACCAAGTGAAAACTCAATGGTGTTGGTGCGCATCTGACCGGCGTTTTGGAATTGCTGCGTGAATCCTGCGTATGCCAAGAGCGGCACAATCAGCACTTGGTCGTCTGCCGTGGCGGTTGCATAGTTAAACTCAGCGTTGAAGCGATTGAGAAAGAGCACATTCGTCCCAACTTCAATCTCTGCTACTCGTGAGGGTCGCAGCCCGTTGTTGCCAAGCAGATTTTTTACTGGCACACCGTTGACAATGTTGAAGGTTTCATACTGTGCAATAAACGGTGGTCTTTGCCCAGAAGTACCATATGAGGCACGAATTTTCCATTCCTGCACGCCCGGAATCTCGACATCTTCGGTGATTCGCCATGCTCCCGAGAGACGGAAGAAAATCTGCGAGCGAGCCTCTGAGCCAAAGAGCGATGACGCATCACGACGAACCAAGGCTTCAAAGATATACTTCTCTTTGTAGTCAAAAATGCCGTTGACAAAGAAATTTTCGGCACGCACATCGCTGCTTGAAGCCGTGTTTGCGATGGTCGTTGTGGTCAAGGCTTGCGGCTGGGGCACTTCGCTGACCACAAACTGCGACCCAGACACTTGTGCAAAATTGCCCGTGTATCGCTCAAATTGGTAGCGCAGCGTGAGCGACGTGTTGAAATCGCCGAAGGATTGCCTAAAGTAGGAGTTTGCCGTCAGCACCAGTCCATCCGTTAAATCTTCATACTGGAACAATCCCCCGTTGGTATAAGCATTCATGTTGTTGTTGTAGGTATCGCGCCTTGTCACTTGTTTGAAAAATTCTGAAGCTCGGTCATATGAACCTTGTGCTTCGACGCGCCACCAGCTTAAAATTTGATAGCTTAGGGCAGCATTTGCTAAGATGCGACTTCTTCTTAGGTCAAAGGTGGTTGTAGACAGTGAATACAGCGGATTGATGGCGTTATTACCCGCTACAGTCGGTCTGCCGCCCGGAATCGGCACTTGTCCTGGAAATGCCCAGTATGGCGACCCATCTGGATTATTTGCACGAATATCAAAATCGGGCTCCAAGAGCAACACTCCGTAGAATGGACCACCTTGCCCGCGTTCAATGGCATCTGGTCCAACTGAGTTTGTGTATCTAAATGACCCCGTGAGCTTGAAGTCGCTGATTTTGTGGTCTACATTGAGATTGAGATTATAGCGGTCAAAGGCAGGCGTCAGTTCCAAGATGCCTTGGTTGAAGAGCCGTGCGCCAGAGGCAAAAAAGTTTGTGTTCTTACCCGTGGCACCGACTGCAAAGTAGTTCTGATTAAAACTGCGGTTTTTGAAGAGGTCTCTCTGGTGGTCTCGCACCTGACCAGGATATGGGTTATCCATCAACTGGTCAGGTTCAAACACGCGGTTGATACTTGTAGGTGAGGCACGCCGAAAATCACCAGTAGCCGGATCAATCTGCCAGCGATGGCTCTTGTTGAGTGGGTATAGCCGTTGCAAATCGGTGATGCCCCATTCGGTGCGGGCGGTAAAGTCCGTGGCGTTCGGATTGTCGGCGCCGCGTTTGGTGATAATTTGAATCACGCCATTTGCCGCCTGTGAGCCATACAGTGAGGCACCTGCCGCCCCTTTAATCACCTCAATGGACTCCACGCTGTTGATGTCAATATCTGCCAGTGTGGTGCCCGGCGGCGTGATGATGCCATCGATGATAATCAGTGGATTAGACTGACCTTGAATGTTGGTCGAACCCCTTAGCCGCACGGTCGGCGCTGTGCCCGGAATACCCGTTGGCTGGACGATAATGACACCAGAGACTTTTCCACGCAAGGCATTGGCTGGATCGACCGCCGGCACTTCCTTGAGTGTCTGCTCGTCAACTTTGCCAATTGCAAAGCCTAACTTTTTTGCCGATGTCCCCTCGGCTACACCCGTTACCACAATTTCGGAAGCGAGCTTCGCATCAATTTCTAGGCTTACATCTACGACGGTTCGGTCGCCAATTGCGACTTCAATCGTGCGGTAGCCGATGTAGCTAAACACCAGTGTGGTGGCATCTGCTGGGACTTGCAGCGTATATCGCCCATTGACATCGGTTTTTGTACCAACCTTTGTCCCTTTTACCTGCACCGAGGCACCGATGAGCGGACTGGCATCTTCAGCCGCTCGCACCGTCCCCGAAATGGTTCGCTCTTGGGCATACGCCCCAACTGCAAAGAGCCATGCTGTGAAGAAAAGTATTACCTTTTTCATCGCTTGATATGTTTTGTTGTTCTGTTAGAGACACGATAGAGAAAGCGTAAAACTGCTCTGGCTGCATGCACCTTGTATACTGCAATTCAAAGTACAAGCTGGTCTGCAGAGTTATGCTACTTGCCCCTTTGTTGTTTCCCAGTTGATAGCGTAATGTTTGGGCTACTTCTCACATCGCTCGGCTATTATAAAACAATTAGGAATGAAATCCAACAAAATTGAATGCGCAAGTCGGTATTCCGTTCTCGATTTTCTCAAGTCTTCTCTTGCGATTCTTTTGGCTGGTTTCGTATCAGATTTGCGCAATGTCGGCGGATTTTGCCCAACCTTTATCTCCATTTGGAAGTCTGACCTCGAGCCACTCGCCTAATTGGCGCATGATGCTGACTTTCAAGCCGTCATGCACGGTCAGAATTGTTTTTGCCTCATCTTTTGGCTCGCTCTTGAGATTCAGCGTGGGACTTACCACAATTGCTTCGGTGCGCTGGGCATCGTGATAAGATTTTGCACCAAATGTGATGGCAAAGAAGAGCGTTATGACCAGAGTTACATAGAATCCAACCTGCATGAGCATTTGATTAAGTGGTAATTTTTGTAGCCGGGCGATAACTATGGCTATCAGAAGATAAAATGCTACAACGGTGCCTATTGCCACGCCTGTAAGTGAGAATGTCCCCAGCCAGCGCTCCACGATGGCATCGAGAAAGAACGGCGATAGCTCTTGAATTCTATCCTTAGTGCGCATGCGTGCCAGTTCCAAATTGGCAGTAAGGTCTTCATCGTCGCCGATTAGCTTAGCCGCCCTTTCGTAGTAGAGAATGGCGTAACCTATTGCGCCAAGTTTGTAGTAGGCGTTGCCCATGTTGTAATACAGTGCGCCGCTCTGATAGCCCAAGCTTTCCAGCTTTTTGTAGCGCTCGAGCGCATCGTTGAATTTGCCATCTTGATAGCACTGATTGGCTTCTTTGAAGAGCTGCTTGGCATCGTCTTCTGTCGCCCACAGCCTCAGGGGCAGCAGCCCGACGAGACTCATGCAAACCGTGTAAATGAGTATCACCTTAGCTGAATGTCGAATGTTCGGAAAGCTCGGAAATAACTTGCTCTGCATCATGAAATACGGCATTGAGGTCATCTCGGGTTTGGCTGGTCGGCGCATATCGATAGTATTCCGACTTTTCTAAAATCTGCAAGCATTTTTCAACGGTGGCAGGCGCAACCTTCTTTTCCTGAAGCAGCGAGCGCAGTTCCTCTTTGGTAAGCGCAAGGTCGTCGGTGTTGAACTTATTGCCGATAAATTTCACCAAAGTTTGTTCCAGCTCTGCAAAGAATTCTTTTTGCTTGTTTTGTTTGAGCAGCTCGCTGGCAAGTTTCAATCGTTTTTTCGCTTCAGGTGATGCACGATAGGCGCGTGCCAGTGCCACATTGTTTTGCAGCTTTTCCTGCTGTTGCTTTCGCACCAACACAAAGAGCAAGGCGGCAAGCGGCAAGAGAAACGACGAATAGAACCAAACGGATTGATAGATTGGCACGGGACGATATTTCAAATCATCTTGGGTTTTGATGAATCGAATATCTCCGCCAGTTTTTGCCAAAGTTTGTCTATCTGCCATGGGTGTGGCGGCACCGACGATTGCTTCACCTTCGACTTCTACTTCAAAGCGTGGGGAGACGAGTGTTTTGTATTCGCCTTTTTCGGGGTCAAAGAAGGAAAAGCTGACCGGTTCTATTTCAAATTTTCCACCTGCTCGTGGGATGACGACATACTCTGTGGTCTTTGTGCCGCTTACCACGCCGCCCTGACGACTTATGCTCTCCTCTACTTTGGGCTCATACTTTTCAAATCCATCGGGCAAGTCAAGTTGAATCGGTAACACTGCGGCGATATTGCCCTCGCCTGCCACGGTAAATCGGAATGTGATGGGTTGTCCCGCCTTTACTTTGGATTTATCCAGCGTGGCGCTCATGGTGTATTTGCCCACTGCTCCTGAAAAGCCCACAGGCTTTGGTTCTGGCAATGGCATCACTTCGAATTTTATTTCAGGCGCCACCACATCGATTTTAACTTTTTTGCCCAGCGTGCCAAAGAACGCATCGAAATCTTCCAAAAGTGTTCTGCCGCGCTGCTGCTTGATTTTGGTCAGCAAGGCGTCGCAATTGAGTTTATAGGTGCCATTGGTCAGTGTTCCCGCTCGTGTTGGAAAGAGCACCATTTTCTTGACGGTATAGACCCGATAGAGCGCGCCGTTTAGAAACTCCGTTGTGTGCGGCACACTACCGCGCCCTTGCTGCACATCAATATCTTCGACCCAAAATCCTTCAGGTTTGACATCTTTTTCCACTACCACATTTGAAATATCCGCTCGCTCATAGAGCTTGTAGGTTACCGTTGTCGCCTCGCCCACATACAGCTTCGTCTTGCTTACCACTGGTTTGATGAAGACCAAGTCTGGGTGACTGTTGCCACCGACGGCGCTTCCATTTTGTGCCTGCGCTACCGCCTTTACAACCGTGAGTTCAACTGGATTGGTCTGGTAGAGTTTTCCTTCTACTTTCACGGTCGCCGCAGGAATCGTGAGCTTGCCTTCACTTGCGGCCACCAAAGTATAGCTGATGATGCGAGATTGCGAAACTTTTCCATTCACAATGCTCACGCTGGTCGATTGGGATTCGCCCTGTTTTTCTACTCTTGGGACCTTAGCCATCTGCACGGATTCTACACTTACGCTGCCCTGAATTTCTATCACATATTCAAACGGTTCGCCTACGGTTACCACTGGTTCGGTTACCGATGCGCGCACCGATATGTCTTGAGCCGTGCTTATCACCGGTAGCGCCATTAGCGCCACGAACAGCGCGTAGCATCGCACCCCATGCTGGAATGCCTTAAGTGGCTTGCGCCATTTCCGATGGAACATGTGCATTGACTTTTGATGCTGGACCATGAGTTCTTTGGGTTTTGCCTGCATATAACACAGGCTGTTGTGCATCAGTTCGTTGATTTTCTATGTCTTATAGCCAAAGTGCCGCAATTGGGTTTCTTTCTCTCGCCAGTTTGGTCGCACTTTTACGAAGAGTTCAAGATATACAGGTCGCTGCAAAAATGCTTCAATTTCTTTGCGAGCCGCTTCGCCCAGCTTTTTGATAGCCGCACCTTTTTTGCCAATCAAAATAGCTTTTTGTGACTCGCGCTCGACCACCACTGCACAGCGAATAAGATCTTTCTTTCCCTCTTTTTCGAACTGCTCCTTGAATTCTTCTACCTCCACTTCTGTCGAGTAGGGAATCTCTTCAGAGAAGAGCTCGAAAATTTTCTCACGAATCAATTCGCTGACAAAGAATCGTTCTGGTGCCGTGCTCAGCACATCGGTTGGATACAGCGGCACAGGGTCTGGCAGATACGGATAAATGGCTCGCACCAATTCGCCCACATTCAATCCTGTCAGTGCCGAAAGTGGCACAATTTCTTTGAACTCAAACTCCTTTGCGCAATGCTCCAGTAGCACAATCAGTTCATCTTGCTTGATAAGGTCAATTTTATTGACAACGAGAATGATGGGCTGCTGTAGCTTTGCCACACGCTGAAAGGCTAAGTCGTCTTTGAACGACAATTGCTTTTTCGCATAGCGAAATGCATCTATCATGAAAATGATGACATCGGCATCATGACTTGCGCTGTCTGCCGCCTCGAGCATGGCATTATGTAGCTTATACTTGGGGCGCATGATGCCCGGCGTATCTACAAAGACAATCTGGCACTCCTCGCTTGAATAAATTCCCAGAATCTGCCGGCGTGTCGTCTGCGGCTTTCTCGTAACGATAGAGAGTTTTTCGCCAAGCACCGCATTGAGCAACGTGGATTTGCCTACATTAGGTTCTCCAATAATTGCCGCAAACCCAGCTCGGAAATTTTTAGTCTTTTGTTCGTCTTTTGAACTTTGTGTCAAAGTCTAATCGAAGTTAAAATTGTCAGATTCGCTACGCACCTTAGCGTGCTATCGCAAATCTTTGTTGGTGGTAAGTTAATTTCTATGCACAGTAAAACACAACGCTAAAGCCCTTCGCTTCGTGCCATGACCTACGACCGCATTCGGCCACAGCCCATTGATTTTAGCCTCTTGCTTTGCACAGCTGTGCTCGTCTCTTTTGGTCTTGCCGCCATCTACAGCGCCTGCAATGGCGTGGGCATCATGACCAATTTTCATAAGCAGCTGATTTGGCTGGGCATCAGCCTTGTTGCTATGGTGGTCGTTATGTTTCTCCCTTATCGCTTCTTTCAAGACTGGGCATACACGCTCTACGGGCTTTCACTTCTTGCTTTGGTTGCTGTTTTGATTATCGGTCGCAAAGTGTCAGGGTCGCTTAGTTGGTTTCAAGTGGCAGGTGCCAGCATTCAGCCGTCAGAGTTTGCAAAGCTCACAACGATTATGGCGCTGGCACGCTACCTTTCTCATCGCGAGACCAACATCCGCTCGCTGAAAGGATTTGCCATTGCTATCGGGATTGTGCTTTTGCCCCTTGCCCTCATCATGCTTCAGCCAGACACCGGCACCGCCCTGACGTATCTGACCTTTATCGTGCCCATGATTGTACTGGCTGGCTTTGAATTTTACTATGTGGTTATTTTGGCGTTGCCTGTCGCCTTTGCTCTGGTAGGGTTTATTGACCTCTATATCCTTGCCTTTGCGACTGGACTAATGTTTTTGGTGCTGCTTTCAATGCGTCGGCAACTTTGGCTTTCTTTTGCTTCACTGGGCGCTGGCATCACAGCGGGCATCATGACCAACCTCTACGCCGCCAAAGTTCTCAAACCTCATCAACTCAAGCGTATTCAAACTTTCTTAGACCCCATGCTCGACCCGCAAGGCGCTGGTTACAATGCCCTACAAGCCAAAGTTGCCATCGGCTCTGGCGGTCTTTTCGGCAAAGGGTTTTTGCAGGGCACTCAAACACAGTTGCGCTTCATTCCTGCGCAGTGGACGGACTTTATCTTTTGCGTCATCGGCGAAGAGTTTGGATTTGTTGGCTGTGCAGTGGTGCTGCTGACTTTTTTCATTCTTATCGCTCGTTTTCTTGCGCTTGCCAACAGCATAAAAAATAAATTCACCGTGCTCGTGCTGGTCGGAATTGCCTCGCTTTTTTTGGGGCATGTTATTATCAATGTCGGTATGACCATCGGGTTAATGCCAGTCATTGGTATTCCGCTTCCTTTTCTTTCCTACGGCGGCTCATCACTTTTTGCAAACTTTATCGCAATAGGACTTGCACTCAATGTCTACCGTAACCGCAGAGACCTCTCTTTCTCATAGCGCTGTGCGTGCACGCAATCAACGTTTGGGAATGATTGCCATGACCTTTCAAACTATCATTGCCAGCTTGGCATACGGCTTTACGCGCACGGCGGCGGCTGAATTTCATCCGTTTGTCTTGCCGTTTCTGCGAATGGTAGGCGCAGGACTGATTTTTGCGGTTCTCTTTTTCTTGCGAGGTGGCTTACAAGGGCGCTCGCATCAGCTTTCGGATTGGCTCAAATTTCTGCTCTTGGGTCTGCTGGGCATTAGCATCAATCAGGCTTCATATATGATTGGCTTGAAATACACGACCTCGGCAAATGGCGCGGTCATTTATGCCATGACCCCACTTGTTGTGTTACTTTTTTCGGTGTGGGTTGTCCGCACCGAAACCTTCTCGTTTGGAAAAATCATCGGCATTGCGATTGCCCTGATAGGCGTCGGGCTTGTGCTTTTTGCGCGCGGCATTTCCACCGATGACCAGCTCATGCGCGGCAATTTAATTATGCTTTGCGGTGTCGTGAGTTGGTCGCTCTACATTGCACTTAGCAAAAAATGGCTATACGGCTACGACTCCATTCAAGCCACTGCACTTATCATGATGCTTGGCACACTCATTTACTCGCCGGTTGGACTTTGGTATCTTGGCGAGTTTGAGCCCAGCAAAATTTCGCTCAAAGCTTGGATTGCATTCGGATACGTAACGCTTTTTATGTCAGTGGTCATGTATGTTCTGCTGACTTATGCACTGAGCAAAATTGAATCTTCTTTGGTGTCTATTTTCATGAACGGTCAGCCGGTTGGTGCGGCACTGTTCGGCGTGCTATTTTTTAACGAGCCTTTGACATGGAATGTGGTCGTTGGCGGCTTGATTGCCATTTCGGGCATCTACATCATGCAGCAGGCGCAATTGGGGCGATAGCTTCTGCTTATTGGCGGGTTTTCTTATCCTTCCGCTCAGCGGCGCTGCGTGATTTTGTTTTAAGTTGTGTAACTTACTTATCATACAATAACATCCAATCAACGCTTGACAATGAACCACAATGTGTTTGGCGCAACGGACTTTGCGCAATTAGAAGCAGATTATCAAAGATGGCTAGAAAAGAACCGCAAGACCAAAGAGCTTCCGGGCAAGTATGAAAATTTGAGCTGGACGCCCATCAAGCCCCTATACACGCCACTTGACGTGCAAGACATTGACTACAACACCGAGATTGGTCATAGTGGTGAATTTCCCTACACGCGCTCCATTCACAACAATCTCTACCGCGGCAAACTCTGGACGATGCGTCTGTTTTCAGGTTTTGCCACGCCTGAAGAGACCAATGCGCGGTATCATTTTCTTTTAGAGCGGGGGCAAACGGGGCTTTCCGTCGCCTTTGATTTGCCTGCGCTCATGGGCTACGACTGCGATTCCGAATTTGCAAAAGGGGAGGTCGGCGTATGCGGCGTGTCGTTCTCGTCTCTGGCTGATATGGAAATCATCTTCAAGGGCATCAATCTGGAGGAGATTTCCACTTCGATGACCATCAACTCCACGGCAATGGTGGCGCTTGCCGGCTACATTGCTACGGCACAGCGCGCTGGCTACGACCTCAAGAAACTGCGTGGCACCATTCAGAACGATATTCTCAAAGAATACATTGCGCAGAAAGAATACATCTTTCCGCCGCGCCCTTCCATGCGCATCATTACCGATATGTTTGTCTACTGCGCCAAGGAAATGCCAAAGTTTAATCCCGTTTCGGTGAGCGGTTACCATATCCGAGAAGCCGGGTCTACAGCGGTGCAGGAGCTGGCTTTTACGCTTGCCGATGGCTTTGCCTACCTTGAGCATGCGCTTGCTGCTGGTCTTGATGTCGATGAGATTGCGCCGCGCATTTCTTTCTTTTTCAACTCTCACAACGACTTCTTTGAAGAGATTGCCAAGTTCAGAGCAGCACGCAAAATTTGGGCGAAACGCTTGCGCTACAAGTATGGCGCAAAAGATGAGCGCTCGTGGCAACTACGCTTCCACACGCAAACGGCGGGTTGCACGCTTACAGTTCAGCAGCCTGAAAACAACATTGTGCGCGTTGCCATTCAAGCTCTGGCGGCGGTGTTAGGCGGCACGCAATCGCTGCATACCAACTCTATGGATGAAGCCCTTGCTCTGCCCAGCGATAAAGCCGTCAAAATTGCGCTCCGCACCCAGCAAATCATCGCATATGAAACAGGCGTGACGAATACCGTTGATCCACTCGGCGGCAGCTACTATGTCGAGTGGCTAACCATGAAAATGGAGCAGGAAGCCGAAAAGTATTTTGAGCAAATTGATAAACTCGGCGGCGTGATTGAAGCCATCGAGCAAGGCTTCATACAAAAAGAAATTGCTAACGCTGCCTACAAATATCAGCAGGAAATTGATAACAAATCGCGCATCATTGTTGGGGTCAATGCTTTCCAAGAGCCCGATGAGCAAATTGAAATTCCGATTCTCACCATTACGCCTGAAGTAGAAGCCAAGCAAATTGCACGTTTGCGCGAAGTCAAAGCCTCTCGCAATCCAGCGGCCGTGGAACAATCTCTTGCCAAAATTCGCCAAGCGGCACAAGACGGCACCAATCTGATGCCCCCCCTTGTCGAAGCCATGCACCACTACGTGACGCTTGGCGAAATCTGCGATGTCTTGCGTGAAGTTTTCGGCATCTACGAAGAAACGCCCGTGTTCTGAAGGCGGACTTTGCATACCGTGTGTGAGCCACGGCTTGTAACCTGCGCTTCAACCAAGTCGTGGCTTTTCGCTTATATCAGGCGATAAATTACTGCACCAGTAAGCACTTTCGGGAAAAAGAAGGTTGATTTCTGCGGCATCAGTTCGCCAATTGTCGAGACAGCTTCAACTTCAGAGACACTTGTGGGATTCATTACAAAGCCCAACTGCGCCTGCCCTGATTGCACGGCTTCAAAGACCTCATCTATATCTTTCGAGTAGTTCAAGTTCGTCTGTAAGGCTTGTGCCTCGAGTGAAATGCCCAGCATTTTGCCAATGATGAGATGATGCAGCAGCGTTACATCCAATGCTTTTAGCTCGCGCGGCATCGTCTCTGGAATTGCCTTGTCTAAGTCGCAGGCTAAATGAATGCCTAAAATTTTTTCCTTCACTACAATCCCAAACGCACCATGCGGATAGAGTGCCAGAAACTCTTTGAGTTTTTGCTTGCTACCCAGTTCCTGCACCCCAAAAAACGGATTGAGATTCTCGATGAGCTCGTCAAGATTGAACTTCGCCAAACTGTGCAACAAGCGATGCGTAGGGAAAACCACCAGCCCTTCGTCAAACATGTTGGTCATGTAGACCATGATGAAGTTGTAGGCTTCATGACCGGTGTGGTGCGGGTTATTTTCAATTTGCAAATTGCGGTAGTGAATTGCCGTCTCATAACGGTGATGCCCATCGGCAATGAACATTTGCTTATCCTTCAGAGTATTGCACACCTGCGCAATGACGGTTTGGTCGGTGCATCGCCATACTTGGTTGCGCGCATTTTGGTAGTCTATAGCATCTATGAATGGCGCTGTGCTCTGTGTTAGCTGCTCGAGAGCTTTATCTGCATGCCTTTCCTTATCGCTATAGAGTCCGAAAATTGGGCTAATGTTAGCTTTTGTTTTGATGAAAAGTTGCAAGCGGTCTTTTTTTGGTCCGGTGAGCGTTCTTTCGTGCGGCAAGACGACACCCTTTTCAAATTCATATAAGCGGCACCGGGCAATGAATCCTTTGCGCGTATAAACCTTTCCGTCTTTTGTTGTGAAAGTTTGGTGGTAGGGGTAGATGGCTTCTTCGTGGTCTTCTCTCAATATCCCTTTCTCCAGCCACTTCTCCAATCGCTCTGCAGCGGCATCATACTTATTTTCTTCTTTTGGCAATTCAAGGCGCACGGCGTTGAACTCCGACCTTGCATACAGCCGCTCTTGCAATTCAGGTGCAATGACATC
>Ga0197142_1002212_pt1 | contig 17185 bp, 17 predicted proteins | sample GBS60_MetaG_FD_148614 | JGI IMG/M metagenome (GOLD analysis project Ga0197142, IMG submission 148614) | Sediment microbial communities from Great Boiling Springs, Gerlach, Nevada, United States - GBS 60_MetaG | ecosystem: Environmental > Aquatic > Thermal springs > Hot (42-90C) > Sediment...
CTCGGTTAACCCTCCTCTTGGCACCTCTTCCTTGATCCATCTTATGAACCTCACCCAGGCCAGGGCTTCCCTTATATGGCAATCCCTCATGCCTCTTCTCTCAGCCGGGCTCTTGACTGCCTTGGCCCGGGCGATGGGACTTAGGGACTCGAAAGGTCTTGGCCCTTCCTCCAAAAGTTCCAGGATCCTCTGGTTCGCCCCTTGGGGATCCACCCAGAATCTGATACCCGCCTTGGCCAATTTCCTCAAATGGGGCTCGAAATCCCCATAAGGACGAATCTCCAAAACTGGCTCCATGGCATCTCTCGCCTCCTTGGTCAGTCTGTGCCCATCGATGAAAAGCAGGGCCTCGTTTTCGAGGATGACCAAGTAGCTCAAGAACACGGGGTTGTAGGGCACATCCTTCCCCCTCAAGTTCAAAATCCAGGCTATCTCATCCAATCGGCTGACCACCAGTCCCTGGACCCTGTTTCTGGCCATCTCCCCTCTCACGGTGGCGAGCTTTTCCTCGACAGAGGATCCACAGTAAGGGGGCGCCAATGGCCAGATGAGCTCTGACGGGGCAGGGGGTTTGTCCTCCCAGAGAAGATCGACGAGATTCTCTTCCAGGGAAACGAGCTCGATTCCCCCATCAGAGAGCTCTCTTTTGAGCCTTCTCACCTCATCTATGGAAAAAAGCCTCGGGTCTATCCCTACCTTCTTCCCAGGTGGGAGGTTCTTGAGCAACCATTCCTGGGGCTCTGGAACCCCTGATAGTCCCATTCTCATCAGGGTGAATAGGTCCTTGTCGAGCTCCTCTTGGGCCTGGAGGTGATATCTTCCATCTGTCCAGAGGAGAGCCTGGAATGAGGTGACAAGAAGCGTTCCACTCGACCCGGAAAACCCGCTCAGCCAGTGGATTCTCTTTGCCCTTTCGGGGACAAACTCACCTTGGTGCTCATCTTGGGAGGGGATCATATAAGCGTCCAGGTCCCTTTGGGCCATGAGTTTCCTGAGGGCCTCGAGTCTTGTAGCAAAAAGCGAAGTGTTCCTCATCCTGAAAGTTTCTCTCCTCTCAAACCCTTCTTTTCTCCGATCTCATTGACTACAATGATGCGCCTGGCTCCGGGAGTGTCAAGTGGACTCTGGGGAAAAAGGTATATCTCCCAGCAGAGAGGTATCGCCTCCCTAACGGGTCTGCAGCTTGGGCCCTTGGGCCTCGGTTTTCCAAGGCAGAAGGGTTTTTTCCAAGGTTGCCAGGAGCCAGTTGGATAAAAGGCCCAATAGAGCGAGAACCATTATCCCGAAAAGGAGCCTCGTTGTCTGCATGAGATTGGCGGCCGAAATTATGAGAAATCCTATGCCCCTATCCGCTGCTATCATCTCAGCTGTCACAAGGAGGAGAAGGGCCACTCCAGCTCCGAGCTTAAGCCCGGCGAAGATCATGGGGAGACTTGCGGGCAAGAGGACCTTCCAGGCGATCCCAGCCCTGCTTGATCCAAGGGCCAAAGCAGCCTTCACAAGGAGAGGGTCAACATCGAGGACTCCAGCCCTAGTGTTCACCACAACGGGGAAGAAAACCCCCAGAGCTATAACAGCAATCTTGGAGCCTTCCCCCAACCCGAGCCAAAGAATCAGAAGTGGTAGGAGAGCGATCTTGGGAATGGGATAGGTAGCGGCAATCAGGGGATGGATGGAGGCATCTGCTAGTCCAGATATGCCCATGGCAAGTCCCAGGAAAACTCCAGCTCCTGCCCCAAGGAGGAACCCCCAGAGGATTCTCCAAAGACTAGATGCCAGGTGTCCCAAGAGGTCCCCGGTTTTCACGAGCTCCAGGCCATCTCCTATTACGGCACTGAGGGGTGGGAGGAAAAGGGGAGGAATTACCCCAACCTGACCCAAGAGCTCCCACGCCAAGAGGACCCCGGCCAAGCTCGATGCTCCTAGAGCATTCCTCTTAAGATCCCTTGTGGGAGGGCTCATGGGTTTTCCAGAGGGGGAGCTTCCCATTCCTTTTCGAGAAGATCCGTTACTGTGGCGACAAGCTCCACAAATGTCTTGGATTTTCTCACGTCCTGTGTCCTAGGCCTCCTCAATTCCACGGAAAAAGTCCCTAACACCCGGCCTGGCCTCTTACTCATAACCACGAGCCTGTCTGCGAGGAATACGGCCTCGGATATATCGTGAGTGACGTAAAGAAAACTCATAGACCCCCTCTCGTAAATCCTAGAGAGCTCTATTTGCATCTGGTGTCTCGTAATGGCATCTAGGGAGGAGAGGGGCTCGTCCATGAGGAGCAAGCGAGGCTCGGTGGCCATGGCCCTGGCGATGGCCACCCTTTGCTTCATTCCACCAGAGAGCTGGTGGGGGTAGCTATTCTCGAAGCCCTTCAGGCCTGTCATCTCGAGAAGCTTATGGATCCTTTCCTTTCTCTCCTTCTTGGGCAGGCCCAACTCCTCGAGGCCGTAGGAGATGTTGCCGGCCACGGTCCTCCAAGGAAAGAGGGCAAGTTCCTGGAATACTATACCAGCAGAGGGCCTCCTGTCTCGCCTGTCATTGAGGAAGATGACCCTCCCCGAGGTGGCTTCCACTAGCCCAGCGACTATCATGAGAAGCGTCGATTTCCCACATCCAGAGGGCCCCACTATGGAGACAAATTCACTTGAGCCTATCTCGAGATTCACTCCCCTCAGGGCCTCAACCGGGCCCGATCTTCCATTGGCGTAAATCTTATGGAGATCCTCTATCTTGGTCCTCATATCAGGGGCCGATCCCTTTTCTCGCTTCCTCCCAGAGGGCCCGATCTAGGATCTTCTCGGGATCCAAGTCCCGAGTGAGCATGCCATTGGCCCTGTACCACTTTATCTGCCTGGGGATGTCATCCCACATGAGCTCTCCGTTTCTATCGTTGTAACTTAGATCCAAAACCACCCGCTCCGGAGAAAGGCCTGTATATTTGGCTACTTGAGCCAAGACCCTGGAGAAACCCTCGCCCTTTATGGGCTTTCCCTGGGAGTCCCTTATCAGACACTCGTCGTGGTATACCCTGCAGCCCCTTATGTAAGCCTTGAGAAAAGATCTTGCTAGGTCCCTTTTTTTCAGCAGACTTCCGGACATGAAGATCGCAGCTATTTGGTACTTGAGCTCATCCCCAGCCCAGAGGATGACCTTCCCGACACCAGCACTCTCTGCCTGGGTGCAGAAAGGCTGAGCAACGAATATGGCCTCGAGCTGTCCCCCTGAGAGGGCTTCTACCAGAGATTTGAGACCTCCCAAGGGAACCAATTTCACCTGAGAGAGATTCATGGAGCGTTTCTCCAGTATGTTGCCGAGCATATAGTGGAAGGTGGAGCCTATCTGGGTCACTCCTATTCGGCGGCCCGAAAGATCCTCTATGCTCCTCACCCCCTTTTCCCATTCCCTAGTGCTCACAACGATTCCCGAAAGCTTGTACCCAGGCCATTCCCTGCCCTTGTCCGCTACGATCTTAGCATCCAGGCCGGATGCCAGTGCATTGTACAGACCAGCTGTTAGCCCCGTTGCGCCCACATCCACCTCTCCTGCGGCCATGGCAGTCGCTATGGGCTGAGCAGCTTGGAAGAACTTGAGTTCCACATTCACCCCCTCCTCCTGGAAAAACCCCTCCTCCATCGCCACAAAAATAGGGGCCGAGGAGACTAGGGGCAAAAGCCCAACCTTCACCTTATCCCCTGAAAAGGCCTTTTCTCCCATCAAGGAAAGACCCAGTACCAAGGAAACCCAACAAGCGATCCTCACTCCCATGGCTCCCCCAAAATGACCAGATGGTCTTGTCCCAAAACCAAAGCTGCATTATGATTGACCAGCTGGTCACCAATGTCAAGGAGGCTCCAAGTGGGCTGCGATCTAAGCGAGGAGAGGATTGGAGATCCGGGACTCATCCCTATTGCAGAGAAGATCTCCTCAGGTCAGAGATTGGATCTCGAGGATGCCATCAATTGCTTGAAGACGTGGGACCTTGTGAGTCTCGGCCAGTTGGCTGACAGAAAGAGGAGGGCTATTCACGGACAGAAGGCGACCTTCATAAGGAATTACCATCTCAACTACACTAACATCTGCAAGAATGGCTGCATGTTCTGTGCCTTTCACAGGGAGCTGGATTCTCCCGATGGTTACCTCATGAGCCCAGAGGAAGCAGCCCAGAGGGTCAGCCAAAGTCCCATAGAGCCCTTGAGGGAAGTGCACATAGTGGGTGGGTGCCATCCTGGGGTGTCACTGGAGTACTGTCTGGAATTGCTCAGGGCCATAAAAAGGGCAAGGCCAGAGGTCCATCTCAAGGCCTTCACCGCTGTGGAAGTGGACCACGTATCCAGGAAGGAGGGGATTCCCATCCCAGAGTGCCTCCAGAGACTCAAGGAAGCGGGCCTGGATGCCATGCCAGGAGGTGGGGCTGAGGTCTTCTCGGACAGGCTCAGGGAGATGCTCTTTCCCGCGAAGATAGGTGCCCAGAGGTGGCTCCAGATTCACGCTCAGGCCCACGAGCTCCAGATCCCCACCAATGCAACCCTCCTCTATGGCCATCTGGAGACAGAGGAGGAGAGGGCTCACCATTTACTGAAGCTCAGGGATCAGCAAGACAGAAGCGGCGGATTCCAGGCCTTCATACCCCTTCCTTTCCAGCCCAGAAATACCAAGCTCTCACACCTTTCGGGCCCCACGGCAATGGATACCCTCAAATTGGTGGCAACAGCTCGTTTGGTTCTGGACAATTTTCCCTCCATAAAAGCTTACTGGGTGATGATGGGCAAGGGGCTAGCTCAGGTGGCTCTTCACTTCGGGGCGGATGACTTGGAAGGGACAATAGTCCAGGAGAAGATAGCCCACGAGGCCGGGGCAGAGACAGAGAAGGGCCTTACAGTGGAGCAGCTAGAGGCCCTGATAAGGGAGGCCGGGCTGGAACCACAGGAGAGAGACACCTTTCATAGGCCCGCGAGGTCCTGAGAGGATGACCGTGGGAACCCTATCCTTCCAAGGAAAGAGGCTGGGGAAAGAGGCTGCTATGAAACTCTATGGAGAGGCGGATCTCCTTGAGTTGGGGAGTATCGCCAATGAGGTTCGCAATCTCCTAAATCCATCCCGAACTGTGACTTACACAGTTGATAGGAACATCAACTACACCAATGTGTGCATCTCAAGATGCGCCTTCTGTGCCTTCTGGAGGCCTCCTGAGCATCCAGAAGCATATGCTATTGACCTTGGCACCCTCGAGACCAAGTGCGAGGAGACCCTATCCCTGGGAGGGACCCAGGTCCTGTATCAAGGGGGCCTGAATCCCTTTCTCGACCTCTCGTGGCACACTGAGAGGCTCAGGCTCATGAGGAGCATGGGTCTTTGGGTCCACGGTTTCTCCCCACCGGAGATCACATTCATGGCCAAAACATGGGGAATGAGTGTGAGGGAGGTCTTGGAGAAGCTTGTGGATGCCGGCCTAGGCTCCGTTCCAGGGGGAGGGGCGGAGATCCTCTCGGACAGGGTGAGAAGAGCAGTTTCGCCCCTTAAGTGCTCTTCCCAAGAGTGGATCCAGGTCATGAGGGAAGCCCACCTACTGGGCCTGAAGACAACGGCCACAATGATGTTCGGTCACATGGAGACAGAGGAGGAGAGGGTGGATCACCTCCTCGCTATAAGGAGCCTCCAGGACGAGACAGGCGGTTTCACTGCTTTCATCCCTTGGCCATACCAGCCGGGGAAAAGAACCATGAGAGTCCGAAAGCTTGGGCCTGTGACATATCTCAGGACCTTGGCCCTGAGCAGAATCCTCCTGGATAATGTCCCTCACATCCAGGCCTCGTGGGTTACCCAGGGGCCGCAGATAGGACAGGTGGCCTTGCATTTTGGGGCAGATGATATGGGCTCGACCATGATAGAGGAGAACGTGGTGGCATCAGCTGGTGTCAGGTTCAGACTGTCGGAGAGCGAGATAAGGGAGCTCATAGTGAAGGCGGGCTTCAAACCCCTGAAAAGGGACGTGTTATATAGGCCACTCGAATAATCCACCCGAAGCAGGTCATGGAGTCTCTGTGTCACAGAGCAAAGTGGGTCATGAGATCTCCTGGCAGCTGGATCGAAAACGGCATAGTGGAGATCCGCTCGGGCCGAATCGTCGATGTGAGATCTTTGGGCAAGAAATCTCCCCAGAGTCGAATGGTGGACCACGGAGGGGGCATACTCATGCCGCCCCTAGTAAATTGTCACACGCATCTGACCCTTTCTGCCTTGAAGGACAGGGTTGATAAGAGTTCTGGGTTTCTGGCCTGGACAAAATCCCTCTTGAACGAGAGGGAAAAGGTTTCCGCCAAGGAAGCCATGGAAGCAACCAAGAAGGCTCTTCTTTCAATGAAAAGGAGCGGAGTGGGGTGTGTGGGCGAGTTTGGTCCGAGGTTCGGGGTCCGAGAGCTTCTGGGGGATGCGGGAATTCAAGGGATTGTTTGGAGGGAATTTCTTGGGGAGGATCGAGAGGTCCCTAGCCTGAGCGGGGAACCTGGAGAGATACGGGAGTCCTATGCGGGCCATGGCCCCCATACCACAAGCCCCATTCTCCTTCGCAAATTGAAGGTCGCGTGCAAGGAGAGGGGACTCCCTTTTTCCATCCACCTGGCGGAGTCCAAAGAGGAGGTGGATTTTCTGGAAAAGGGTAGGGGCCCTTGGGCTGATTTTCTCAAGGAAAGGGGTATCGATTTCTCCAAATGGGGCTCATTGGGAAAGAGGCCCGTGAGGTTGGCGCATGAGCTTGGTCTTTTGGATCAAGATACAGTGGCGGTCCACCTGCTCCAGGTGGAAAAAGGGGAAATTGAGATCTTGGCTGAAAGCGGGGTCTTCGTTTGTCTTTGCCCAAGGTCCAATGTGGCTCTTCATGGAAAGGTTCCCAGTCTGGAAGATTTTTTGAAGGCTGGCATAAGGCCATGTCTAGGAACAGACTCTTTGGCCAGTGGCGAGAGTCTGAGTGTCTTCGACGAGCTACGGTTTCTGGCAGAGAAGTTTCCCAATGTGAGTCCTTCTCTCCTTCTCGAAATGGCTACCATAAACGGGGCTAAGGCTTTGAAGGCAGAAGGCTCTGGGTTTCTAGAGAGGGGCTACCACGGAAGACTCCTTTATGTTGAGGTAGAGGCTGCATCATGGAAAGAGGCAGAAGAAATACTCGTGCGAAAGGAAGACCTTCCCTTAAAGTTCGTCGATGGAAGTTGAGGGCCTCTGTATCAAGTTGACCCGTTGATAAAACAAGCTCCAACCCTCTTCATTCTCCAAAGCCCATCCCCTCGTTGAGCTCAAGAGCCGATGCCACCGGCACCCTTCAGAACATCCCGACTCAGACCGGGATCAAATCTGCAATCAACAATCATCTCCTCGACATGCCCAGTAGCGTCTCAACAACTGTGTCCGAAGGGCAGTATGGTAGCCTTCCCAGAAACACCAGGAAAAGAAAGGAGGGAAGGCCCCTATAGTGGACAAAACCCGCACCTACCAAGGACAACGGCTACTACCCCAGGGACCTCTTTACCTTGGTGGGGCCGGTTGAGGATCTCAAAGTTTCCCGAGTGCGGGAAGGCGATTTCCATCCCCAGATCCTTCCCTATGGAAGACGGACCTCGCTTGAGCTTTCCGAGGCCATCCTGGCTCTCTACACGGTTTGTGTAAGCACTCGAAGGATCTTCCGCGTTCTTGGAAGGGATCTATGGCGCCTTCTACTCCCCCTCCAAAAGCATCTCCCGCCTGATGGAAGTTACCCAAGAACAAGTGAAAGCCTGGGGAGAAAGGCCCCTTAAGGGAGGAATGCTACGGTGTGTCTCGAGGGGACCTTCCCCTTTCCATTTGCCGAGGGAAAACGGCCAAGGAACCGCTGTACGTGGCTTTGGGGATCAAGCCCGATGGGGGAAGGAGATCTTGGGGTTTTGGATTTTCGACGCTACCTCTACACCACCAACCAACTGGAGCGGCTTGCCAAGGAGGTGAAGAGGCGAACCAAATTGGTGGAGGTGTTTTGCAGTCAAGCTGCTGTGGAAAAGCTTCTATATCTGGTTTTGCCTCAGGTCCATGAGGCCTGGGGAGCGCGCAGGCTCCCGAGGATTTCCAGAAATCCAAATGGGAAGCTACCATGCTGACTGGACACACTAAACGCTACACTGTGTACAGGCCTCCAAGGAGCTAAAAGATTTCGGGATGCGAGGTTTCGGGGAAGATGAGAAAAAGGAAACCGTCTTGTGATTTGATTTGACACTGACTGATTTCTACCCTCATGGAAAGGAAAGCTAATTGTGGAATGGCCGCCTCCGGAAGGACCTTGTTGACGTCGTGCGCACAAAGGTCAAATGGCTACAGTTGCGATTTCGGAAGAGGTTCACCTTACCGCCGAGGCGGCTGTGTAGGACTCGTTGATTCCCTTCTGGCCGGAGCTCTCCGGTTCTGACATCTACCCGGAGATACTGCGTTGTCAAGTCTCCTTGGTTTAGGATCGAGCTCTCGACGCCTCCAGTGGAGGCCGAGTGGCCTCAAAATGCCATCCCCGTTAGGCCCCCCTTCTCGGAGGCCCTAACCATTTGAGCGACCCGGTCCTGCGGGTCCGTCAGGAGGTGGCTCGGCTTGCGTAGGGCCCTGCTATGCGGGCGCACAGAGTGCGCCCCTCCGAGAAAAACGGCCTTCGCCTTCTTCCCCATCATTCCCCCCAAGGCAGTCTCCCTTTGGTTCGCATCCCATGCGGAGGGGCGGGCTCCGCACGCCCGCAATGACGGCGTTGGGTCCATCGAGGCATCCCCCGGTTAGGCCACCTTTTTGGGCGTACCATCCCCTCGGAGATACTGTGTTGTCAAGTCTCCTTTGTTTAGGGAGAGTGAGATGTGCTTTCCCACCCCTACTGGAATCGTTGCTTCAGCCTGTGGGAGTTGGCCCTGGCGATGTCCATGAGCTTCGGATCCTAGCGGATCCTCTCAAGGAGTGCCGGGCTCCGCTCCTATATGCGCTCCTGATCTGAGGTGGTCTCGGGAGGCCTCATAACCCTCACCCAGTCCGGTTGTTGTCAGAAGAGAGTTCCCCTCGGGCTAAAGAGGGATTTAGTGAACGGAGGTGTGAATAACGTTCCACTCCTATTATCCGGACGACGGACCTTGCGCCGACCGAATCCTGACAATGGCTGGAAATGAGTCCGAACAGTAATTACGATTTCCTCCGGGCGTCGATCGTAGGGAACTCATGCGCCGTAAAGCCCTCCCGCAACCCTCTTTGTGACCAGGTGATAAAGACGGCAGGCCCATGGGCGAAGTGACCGGGGAACCCCTGATCCAGGGGGGATCAAGAGACGGAGCGGCTCTTCGGGGCGTTTTCCCCTGCCGCATCCCTCTTGGCGCAGGTGAGGGAAGGTGCCGTCTTTTTTTCCAGGATTTGGGAGAAGCCCCTTTTGGTCGAAGCCGAGCTGAGGCCGACAGAGGGCAAGACTCCAAAGAGGCCAAGTGTTCCGGAAAGACCTGTAAGTCCCGTTTCTTCCGGAAGGAAGAAAGACGGCACAGAACTCTCGGAGAAAGCAGAGCGAGCATGCCGTACAGGGGACAGCAGTCGAACAGACCGGGGGGAACAGGGAGCCGACGGAGCCGGCTCTCCACAGAGCATCAAAACACTGTTATTCCGGCCTTCCGGGCCGCCGTAGCTAGACTCGGGTCCGCAGTGGCAAGGCCCAACCCCTCCTTTGGGCCAGTTCCAAATAAGCTGCATCATAGCATTTGAGCGAGTACTTTGGGGGATAGCTTGAAGCCTCCAATCCAGTTCAGCCGAGACAAAGCAGTCAGTGTGGATCGGAAGCATTCCATAGATCTAGATCAACCTGTTTCGATCCGCTTCCGAGAGCCTACATTTCCTCTCGGCCATGACTAGCCCATTGGAGAGCTCATACCACCACAGAGCTGGAACCCAGAAGGACCCCTTTCCCCACGTCTCCTTCAAGAACTCCTCGGCCCTCGTAGAGAGTCCGTCAGGAAAGGCCCTTGCGAGGGCCAAAGAGGCATCTAGCACCCAATCCATCAGGTTCCTCTTCCCTCCTCCAGCAATGCTCGCACGCTAATGGTACCCGGTATACTTTCCCTGATTCTCCTGAACCAATCGAGCACCTCAGTCAATTGAAGCTGGGCTTCCCCCTTCTCCGGAGGGAGGAGTCGGGCGACTTGCTTGCCCCGCCTCTCTATGATGAAGGAAGCACCTTGCTCGGTCTCTCGAAGGAGTTCCGAAAGTCGTGTCTTCGCATCAAAAGCGGTAACGACTCGAGGCCTGTCCACCATAGTCTCACCCCGGTTTGTAGCCTAGTTTAAAAAACTAGTCTGACGGTATCAGCCGCTCCGATCACTTGACGTGGGATCTTAGTTACAGTGCGTCGGACCAAAACTGAGACAATCTGTTGATACCCTTAATCTAGGTGGTGGACTTTTGGGAGGCGCAGGCCAGGGGAGGAGGTCACTGTCAACGTTCGATGGTCAAATGGCATTGTGGTGGGATGTTGCAGAGTAGTTTAACCCCAGCTGGATCTTAGGCAGAGTCATTCTCCTGTTTGGTGTAAATGGCACTCAAATTAGGGGTGAGCCCTGGCAACGCGGCGTACCCATCGGCCCCCATTTTTCGGGGCGGGGCGTGGTCACATGTCCCCGTCAAGGGCTGTCGGGTGAGTTCCATTGTCACACGTGCGTTACGGATTGGGCATCATCTTGGGCCTCACGGTGCCTGGTCCTGTGACAAGTTTCATCTTGATGAAGTGTCACAAGTTGCGCCTACGATATGGGTACATACCTGTGTGGAGCGTCCAGAAGCCGAAGATAGGGAACGGTCTCGCGTCGGAATTCCGTTATGGGAAAAAGCGGGGATACGGGGGCGAAGAGCAAGGCCGTTGCCAATGGGTAGAGTTAGAGGAGGGAGGGCAGGGTGAGTGAGTGTTTAAGCTCTGGCAAAAAGACGGGGATTTGCCGAAACAGGCGTAAGGAGATGGTGGTCGTCAGAGCAAATCAGGCCTGGGGAGGATGGAAGCTCGAGATGGCCCTTGGCTTCTCGGGCCTTGACACGTGTGGTTGCGAGAAATGAAAATGACGTCCTCGGCTGTTGCCTTCTCAATGGAGGCTCTTTTGTCGAGGGGCAAGCTCGAAGGATTATTCGACCTTACAAAGGCGATTCTATCCAGGGATCTCCATCCCCAACACTATCTCCAGCTTTTGAAGGCCAGGTACGAGGCGTTTGAGCCCGAGGTTCAGTCTCTCGTTCCGTCGGAGGAAAATCCCTTTGAGAGGCTGGAAAGAGAGGTTGACAGGCTTCAAGAAAACCGATCTAAGAGGAGCGATCCGCCCCTTTTTTGCGTTCCCTTTGGCCTTAAGGACACATTCCATGCAGATGGCTTCCCAACGAGGGCGGGGAGCCTTCTGCCTCCTCATGTTCTCACAGGGGAAGAAGGGCCTCTCGTCAAGAAGTTGAGAAGACTCGGTGCTGTATTACTGGGCAAGACCCATACAGCGGAGTTCGCCTATCTCGCGCCTCCTCCAACTAGGAATCCCCTTGATCCCAGCCGAACTCCAGGAGGCTCAAGCAGTGGATCTGCTGCTTCAGTGGCATATGGATTGTGCCCCATTGCCATCGGAACCCAGACTGTGGGGTCCATAATAAAGTCAGCTACGTTTTGTGGAATCTTTGGATTCAAGCCATCTTTCGGAAGAGTGCCCACAGAGGGGTCCATCCCCCTTTCTCCGTCTTTGGATCAGGTGGGATTTTTCACGAGGGACCTTGAAGGAATGGAGTTGGCTGCGTCGCTTTTGGTAGAGAAATGGACTCCCTCCGAGGATAAAGGGGACTTGGTCATGGGAGTCCCAGAGGGACCCTATCTCCGGTGGGCAGGACCCCAGGCAATGGAGAACTTGGGGGTCGCTTTGTCTCGGCTGAAAGAAGGGGGGTTGAAAATTACGGAAGTGAAAGTGCTAGAGAATTTTCAGGAGATAACCCACCGCCACAGGAGGCTCATGGCTGCGGAGGCAGCTCAGGTTCACAGGGAGTGGTTTTCGGAATTCAGATCTCTCTACAGGCCCCAGACCATCTCTCTCATCGAGAGGGGAATGAGTGTTCCTGACTCCGAGGTGGAGATTTACAGAGAGGGCAGGGTGATCTTGAGGGAGATCATGGTGGAGATCATGGAGGAGAAGGGGATAAGTGCTTGGATCTCTCCAGCCACAGTCGGTCCAGCCCCCATAGGTCTTTCCAATACAGGTGAGTCGATCATGAATCTTCCTTGGACCTATGCTGGCCTGCCCGCAATCTCCCTTCCTTTCGGAAAGTCGCGAGAAGGCCTTCCCATGGGCATTCAGCTTGTGGGCAAATGGATGAAGGATGAGGAGCTCTTGGCTCTAGCTAAGGCCCTTTGGGCCCTTCTCCGAGCCTAGCAGATTGATTGTCCAAAGTCCGTGGCCTCGGGGCCTCGAGCCCTCAAGGCTCGGGCCGTTTCGGGATATTGCCACCCGAAGAGGGAGAGAATCCCAATCCGCAAAAGAGAGGGTTCATGAAGACGGACCACACATCCAGTGACATTGGACAAGGTCGGCCAAACTACCTCTCAAGATGCGGCGCCTGAGGCCGCAGCTCCTGGTTCGAGGTAGATTACCTCGCTTGCGTCTTCATAGGAGAGAATCTCCGCGTATCTTCCCCAGTCAACGGCTATATCCAGCTGCCTGTAAGCCTCCTCTTCGGGAAATTCCAGCTCCAGGGCTGTTTGCACAACGTCCCATTTTAGTTGATGCTTCTCGGCCTTCCTTAGCATGCTCAGGAGCCATCTGAAGATGGGGAGTCTCCTTATGCGAGTTGCGAAGATCTCCTTTCTCGCCAAGATGCTGGCCTCCGCAAAAGTCTCCCCAAGGGCTGTGAGGGTTATGTCTCCATGGGCCACGGTTGCGAAGCCAAGGAGCTCAGCCGCATCCGTGAGGCTAAGAAGTTGGTCTGTACTGAGCTTGAGGTCGCTTGCGAGTTTATAAAGGTCTGCTCTATTGTGGGGGAGCTCCCTGAGATACTCCAGCAATCCGGTGAGGTCGTTGATGGTTATGTGAGGCAGGGCCCTTGTGGTTCCCGGCTCGCCAGGGGCTGTTCCCAATTCCAAGTGCTCTGGCTGAGTCTGCCCCGCCAGGATGGCATAGATCCTGTCCACTATTTCCAAGAACTTTGGGTCCTTTTTGGACCTAGGATGAGGCAGAGGCACCTGGATGTCCGTTAGGATCCTTCCCGGGTTCTTCTCCATCAAGATGACCCTTCCTGCCATGAAAACCGCCTCTTCTATGTCATGGGTGACAAGGAGGAGGGCCCTCGTGGGAATATTTCCACTGAGCCACAATTCCAAAAGCTCCCCCCTGAGTGCATCGGCTGAAAGGACGTCGAGGGAAGAGAAGGGCTCATCCAAGCAGAGAAGTTCGGGCTCCATGGCCATGGCCCTGGCAAACCCAACCTTCTGTCTCATCCCTGCCGATAGTTCCCTGGGATAAGCTGTCTCGAAACCATCCAGCCCTACCCTGTCGAGTAGATCCAGGGCTCTCGCAGCCCTCAATTTGGCGGGGACACCTTTAGCCTGAAGAGCTACCTCCACGTTTTCCTGCACCGTGAGCCAGGGAAAGAGGGCAAAGGTCTGGAACACGATCGATGCATGGGGGTTTACTCCAGTGAGGGGCTTCCCGCGATAGAGCACTGTGCCAGATGTGGGCCTCTGGAGGCCCGCTATTATCCTGAGGAGTGTGCTTTTCCCACACCCCGATGGACCCAAAAGGGCCACGAACTCGCCCTCATCCACTGAGAAGCTCACGTCCTCTACAGCGGTGAAAGCTCGGGGCCCTGTCCCGTAGACCTGCTTTACCCTTTCCAGCTCCAGGAGATGCTCGTTACGGCCCATGGCTCACTCCAATTTGTACCTTTCCTCAGCTTTCACATAGAGCCTCCTCCAAACCAACCTGTTTATGAGGACCACAGCCGCCACCATGCTGAGGGTCCCTGCCAAAAGCAAGGAGTAATCGGCTGTTGCTGTGGCATTGGTTATTATGGCTCCTATACCTACGGTCTTGAGGGTCTCTCCAGCGAACTGAACGTGTTCGGCCACTATGGAGGCGTTCCATGCTCCGCCACTTGCTACCATGGCTCCAGTGATCACATATGGAAATAGAGTGGGAAGCACAAGCCTTCTCCATCTCTGGATCGTGCCAAGGTGGAGAAGGGTGGCTGTGTATTTGAGGTCCTGGGGAATGGCCGATGCCCCAGCAATCACATTGAAAAGGAGATACCACTGTGTTCCCATGAGCATTAGCAATATGGCCGCAACATCCAAGCCGCCAGGAAGCTTGTAAAGGAGCATGACTACCACTGGGAAAAGAGCCGTGGCTGGGACGGAGGCGGCTATCTGCACCAAGGGTTGGAGGAAACCCGCGAGCTTGGGGTTCGTGCCTATGGCCACACCCACAGGAAGGGTCCAGAGGAGTGCTATGGTCAAGGCGGCCATAACCCGCAGGAGGGTAGCCCCGAGGCCCAAGAGTATATCTTTCCATTGCTCGAGGTTCAATTCACTCATCATCTCGCCAGCCTTGAGGACACCCAAGATGATGGCTGCGGTGAAAAGGGCCCACAAAACCCTAGAGGCGCCCAACCCTCCAGTCTTTTTTTCCTTCTCTTCATCCTCGAAAGGGATCCATCTGGCCAGGATCTCATCTATTGCTTGGGAGAGGGGCCTTCCGATTTTTTCCCTCGTCCACCTTGCTATTCTCGATTCTCTCAATACGTCATAGAACCAAGATGTGGGACCGGCCTCTCCCTCCACGGTCTCCACCTTGAACTTGTCAGCCCATGCGAGAAGAGGGCGCCATACGAGCTGGTCTAAGATCACAATGACAGCAACTAAGGTCCCGACTCCCATTAAGATAGCCCGCAAATCCCCTTTCGTGGCCGCCTCCTGAAGATAGGCCCCCAGTCCTGGAAGGCGAAAATCCATCTCTCCTATTGCGAATATCTCGGCTGCCATCAAAAAAAACCATCCCCCGGACCAACTCATGACACTGTTCCAGATGAGACTTATGGCTGCGAAGGGGAGCTCCAATTTTCTGAGCCTCATCCAGAAAGGCATTCTGAAAACTCGGCTTGCTTCTCTAAGTTCCCCTGGCACTGTGAGGAGGGATTGATACCAGGCAAAAGTCAAGTTCCAGGCTTGACTTGTGAATATGAGAACTATGGAAGCGAGCTCCGCCGCTATCTTGTCAGGCAAGAATGCCCTGAAACTCAATATGACCACTGGGAGAAAAGACAGTAGGGGAATGCTCTGTAAGATGTCGAGGAGGGGAATGAGAATCTTCTCAGCCCCCTTTTTCCGTGCTGCCACATACCCATAAAACAAGGAGAAGATCATGGAGAGGGCATAAGCTGCAGCCATCCTCCCCATGGAAAGAAAAGCGTACCAAGGCAATGCCCAAGGAGAAAGGGAGATCTCCGGGCCCTGGATTATCCTAGGGCTACCAAGGGCAAGGCTTACGCCAATGTAACCCACTACAGCCAGTCCAAGGAGCACTATGAGATCGCCCCACCCGAAGGACCGATGAATTGGCAGACCGAGCTGAAAAAGCCGAGTCGCTCTGGCCACGGGACTCTCTCCTCTTTAGATCATCGTCCAGTCGAACCTTTGCTCCAGGATCTGGCCACCCCATTTCTCAATGAGGTGCTCCTCAGTGAGACGGAATCCCTCCCGCTCGTAAAGCTTTCTCGCCGCATCCAACCCTCTGAAGGTCCACAGGAAAACCCTTCTATGACCAGCTTCTCTGCAAAAGGCCATGGCCTCCCTGAGAAGTCTTGTGCCTATACCTATACCCTGGAAATTTGGCTCCACTATGAACCATCTGAGCCTCGCTCCCTCATCCGGGCCCAGACTTCCATCGATGGCCACAGAGCCGGCAAACTTGTCCCCGTATTTTGCCACCCACAGTCCGTCTCTTCCAGGAACAAATTTTTCCATGAATTCCCCGAGCTCCCTCGCCACCTGGATCTCGAAGGATATATCAAATCCCCAGTTCTCGTTATAGTACGTCGCATGAAGCTCCACTATCTTTCCTATGACACCGGGATAGTAACCGACAATTTCCAGCCCATCCATCCACCAGTTCCTCCCACGGACATCTATTCCTCGGATCTCAAACCCCGAATCCAGTCATTGAGCCGCAACCTCAGGAAGACCCTCCAACGGAGGAAGGCAAAAAGTGCTTTCCCTCACTTAGGGAATGGGTTCCTCCCTTTTCCCATCAGGGCCTGAAAACTTAGCCTGATTTGAGCAGAGAGGCCGGCTTTTCCCCAGAAGGCGAAAAGGAAGATCGTCCCCTCTGGTCCTGAGTACCCAGCCTCGGGTTCATCTACTTTGCCTTCCGGGAGGCCTTTTGGGATTTCATTGGCGTGGGACATCCGTTGAGTTTCCTAGAACTAGCGTTTTTCGCGCGGGCCCCAAGCCGGAACATCCACCGAAGCTTAATGAGAAGGCCTCATGGTGCACACAGGCTTTCCGAGCTAGGCCAGAAATTCATCGGATGTCCGTTGCCGTCATGCCCCTTACTCGAATCAACGACCAAACCGATGATAGCACACATCGAAAGGCGAGCCCAGCCGGAAAGACTTTTCTTGGAGGGGCGGGCTCTGCACGCCCGTAATGACGGCACCACGCCAACCCATGTATCACCTCCTTTCGGCCACCGACCCATCGCCTACCCCCGGTGGCAACGACATGCCCCGGCTAGCGTACGGCCCATCTTTGCGGATGCACAGAGTGCATCCCTCCGAGAAAACCGCCCCTTGCGCACCACTTTTGGCCTTTCCCCGAAAGGCCATTCTACCTTGGAACGCCCACGTCTCGGAGGGGCGGGCTCCGCACGCCCGTGGGCAAAGCATCACGCCAACCAAAACGTTGCCTCCTTCCCGCCACTAACCTTTCGCGGACCCCTCCGTGATAATGACGTGTCTCGGCTTGCGGACGGCCTCGCAATGCGGGCGCGGAGACCGCGCCCCTCCGAGAAAACCGGCCACGGCGTCATCTCGCGCCTTGTTGCCTCAAGGCTTCGTGTCCTTGACTTGCCGAGCTCGCGGAGGGGCGGGCTCCGCACGCCCGTGAGGGAATGCGGGGTTTTTCCAATACGCCATCCCCCTTAGGCCACCTTGTCAGGCA
>Ga0197142_1002213_pt1 | contig 17183 bp, 16 predicted proteins | sample GBS60_MetaG_FD_148614 | JGI IMG/M metagenome (GOLD analysis project Ga0197142, IMG submission 148614) | Sediment microbial communities from Great Boiling Springs, Gerlach, Nevada, United States - GBS 60_MetaG | ecosystem: Environmental > Aquatic > Thermal springs > Hot (42-90C) > Sediment...
CCGTCAAGCTGCAGATTGAACAGGCAGAACAAAAATATGACCTCAACCGCGCTGCCGAGCTCAAATACGGCAAGCTGATGGAGCTGGAGCGGCAGATCCAAGAGCAGGAGGCCCACCTGGCCAAGCTCCAGGCCAACGGCGAGCCCTTGTTGCGGGAGCAGGTGACCCCCGAAGACATTGCCGAGATCGTCTCCCGCTGGACCGGGATCCCGGTCACCAGCTTGATGGAGTCGGAAAAGCAAAAGCTGCTGCGCCTGGAAGCCCACTTGCACCAGCGGGTGGTGGGCCAGGACGAAGCGGTAGCCGCCGTAGCCGCTGCCATTCGGCGGGCCCGGGCCGGCCTCAAGGATCCCAATCGGCCCATTGGCTCCTTCCTGTTCATGGGGCCCACCGGCGTTGGCAAAACCGAGCTGGCCCGCGCCTTGGCGGAGTTCCTCTTCGACACCTCCGAGGCGATGGTGCGCATCGACATGTCCGAGTACATGGAGAAGCACTCCGTCTCCCGCTTGATTGGGGCTCCGCCAGGCTATGTGGGCTACGAAGAAGGCGGGCAGCTCTCGGAAGCGGTGCGGCGGCGCCCCTACTCGGTAGTGCTCTTTGACGAGGTGGAGAAAGCCCACCCCGATGTCTTCAACATCCTGCTGCAGGTGCTGGACGATGGCCGCATCACCGACTCCCAGGGGCGGACGGTGGACTTCAAAAACACCATCATCATCATGACCAGCAACATTGGCAGCGAGCTGATTCTGGAAATCGGGGGCGATGAGAGCCGCTACGAGGAGATGAAAAGCCAGGTGCTGGCCATGCTGCGGCAGCACTTCCGGCCAGAGTTCCTCAACCGGGTGGATGAAATCATCATCTTCCATGCCCTCACCAAAGCGCAGATTCGCCAGATCGTCAGCCTGCAGATGCGGCGGGTAGAGCAGCTGCTGGCGGAGCAACAAATTGAGATTGTCCTCACCGAAGAGGCCAAGGACTACCTGGCCGAGCTGGGCTACGATCCCGTGTTTGGAGCTCGCCCGCTGAAGCGGGTGATCCAGCGGGAGATTGAAAACCCCCTCGCCACCAAGCTGCTGGAAAACGAGTTCCTGCCCGGCGACCGCATCCTGGTGGAGGTGGCCAATGAGCGGCTGGTCTTCCGCAAGATTGGCTCTCAGCCCAGCCAAGAGCCGCCTGCTGCCGTAGCCGTCAGCTAAGTTGGTTAGAGGCTAATTACCTGGTCAGGTGGGTTGTCTTTTAAGGCCGCGTAGAGGTCGGGAAAGCAGCCCACCTGTACGCCTTTGACCACATTCTTGGGAACGCAATAGCCTGGCTCCTTGCGCCCCTGGCCCTTTGAGTCGCACCACTTGGGTTCCCCTTCCGCCAGGTTGCGCTCCAAGGCGCACAGGTCACACATCATCAGCAAAATCTTTTGCGCTTCGGCAATCTTGGCCAGACGCTCGCCAATGGGATCCCCCTGCCGCAAGACAAAGCAGTTGTCGTCAAAAAAGAACATGCCCACCACTTCCGCGCCGTGTACCCCTGCTTCTAGCTGCGGCAGGATCATCTGGCCCAGCTTGTAGGTGCCGCCGCGAGGGGTGATGAAGACGTAAGCAACTTTCATACCTGTCTAAAGTTGCGATTATCACTGATTATCACTTTATCACTCAGGTAAACTCCCCACACTGAGGCCGGCCCAGAGAGGCCAGTAGCCTCCTGTTGCCCTGGGTTGACTCCCAACTCCAAGCGCCCATAGAGTCTGCCTCCCTCTGCCAGCTTCGCCTCAGAGGGGGTAAAGCGCCCAACTGTTGAGTTGACGCTGCTCAGTCTAAGTCAGGGCTGCCTTTCCCCCAGGCTTGCCCTCAATCGGCAGCCGCTTTTGGCTGGAGGAGAGAGGCGCTGGGGCAGAGATCGGCCAGGAAGCACTGCTTGCAGAGAGGCTGGCGGGCGGTGCAGATGGCTCGTCCGTGGTCGATAAGGCGAAGTGACCAATTCTCCCAATCCCCCTGCGGCAACAACTGCATGAGATCCCGCTCAATACGCAGGGGATCCTCGTGCTTAGTAAGGCCAAGGCGGCGACTGAGGCGCTTGACGTGGGTATCGACCGTTACGCCAGCGTTGATGCCAAAGGCATGGGCTAGTACCACGTTGGCCGTCTTGCGGGCCACTCCTGGCAAGGTCAGCAGCTCCGGCATGGTGCGGGGCACCTGGCCGCCAAAGTCTGTCAAGATCTTGCGACACGCCTCCTGGATGTGTTTGGCTTTGTTGCGGTAGAAGCCGGTGGGTCGGATTAGAGCCTCAATCTCCTCCCGCGGGGCGGTTGCCAGAGCCTGGGCATCGGGGAAGCGGCGGAACAGCTCGGGTGTTACCTGGTTAACCCGCTCGTCAGAGCACTGGGCTGACAAAATCGTGGCCACCAGCAGTTGCAGCGGCGTCTGGTAGTGGAGGGTGCACTTGGAGTTGGGGTAATGGCGCTTTAGGCGAAGCAAGATCTCCAAGGCCCTTTGGCGTAAAGCCCGCTTACCGCTCATTGGCAACTAGCCTGACCCGGTGACAATGGCAAGGGTATCTTTGAGGATCAGCACCACCCCTAGTCCCAGGAGAAGCACTAAGCCTGTCTGCATCACTCGTTCTTCAACCTCCTTGGGTAGCCGCTTGCCGCGGATGGCTTCCAAGAGCAAAAAGGCAAGGTGCCCTCCATCCAAGGCAGGCAGGGGCAACAGGTTAAGAACAGCTAAGTTGATGCTAATCAGGGCAGTGAAATTAAACAAACTGGCAAGGTCATCTCGCGCCAGATCGGCGCCAATCTTAACGATCCCCACTGGCCCCGCTATCTGCGCGGCTGTGTTTTGGAAGTTCCGCAGAAGTTCCTGCAGGCCAGTGAGATTCATCATCACCAAGCGCTGGTAGGCGTTCCCAGCTTCGGTCAGGATCTCTCCCAGGTTTTGGGCTGGGCGCAGCCTCACCTCCTGATTGGGCGCTAGACTGACCCCAATGGCTACCCTTTCCCCTTGCCGCTCCGGGACTACTGTAATCTGCAGCAGCGCCTCTTCCCCTTTTCGTTGCACTCGTAGGGGAAGGGGCTGGTTTTCGCTACTGCGGATCAGTGTTTGAAAGTCGTTGAGAGCGGCCAAGGCCGAGGCTGCATCGGCAAGAGTGCTGTAGTCGCGGTCAGCTGCCCGCAGCACCACATCCTCTGCCTGCAGGCCCGCCCGCTCGGCTGGGCTGTCTGGGGTTACCTGCGCAATGAGAATGCCCGGCTGGATGCGCGTAACTGAGGGGATCCCGAGCAGAGCAAACATCAGCACCAGCACCAGGTAGGCAAAGGCCAAGTTGGCCAGCACCCCCGCACTCATCACCACCAGGCGATCCGCAACGGGGCGGTTTTTCAAGAGATCCGGGTCATCGGGCGGGTAAGGGGAGTGCTCGTCATCGTCAGGAAAGCCGACATAACCCCCCAAGGGCAGAGCACGAATGGCATACTCGGTTTCTTTGCCCTGGTAGCGCCACAGCACAGGGCCAAACCCCAGCGAAAAGCGGTTGACGTGGATCCCTTGCAGTTTGGCTGCCAGAAAGTGCCCCGCCTCGTGCACCAGAATGAGCAGAGCCAGGATGGCAATGGAAAGGAGAACTGGCATGGGCTGGCAACGAGATAGGTGCCGTCTTAAGAGAGGGGAGTCAAGCCCAAGGTTTACTGGCAGGGATCCTCAGAACACCTGCTCCACCTCGAGGATGTCGGGAATGCTCTCCCGTAACTTGCGCTCAATGCCCATCTTCAGGGTCAGGGTGGAACTGGGGCAGGCGCCACAGGCCCCCTGCAGGCGCAGCTTCACCACTGGGCCATCGATCTCCACCAGCTCCACGTTGCCGCCATCAGCTTGCAGGTAGGGGCGCAGCTCGTTGAGGACTTTTTCCACATTTTCGGCAGTCAGTTCTAAGGTTTGGGCCATGGTTCCTTTTACCTTGCTTGGTGACGTTAACTGGAGCAACTGTTTAGCTGGCTATTTAAGCGGGCAAGGGAGTACTCTCCTTCAGCATAGCCTCCTTTTTCTGGCGTTTGGGAAGGAGATCTGCCTCCAGACCCAAGACTAGAATAAGGGGCAGGCTTGCCCATTGCCGAGAGCCTACTCCCCCCAGCAAGGGCACTTTCCACAGTATGTTGGACGTCATCCTGATTACAATCTTCATCTTAGCGGGGTCAGGTCTTGGGTTCTACGGCCTGGATTTGCTTCCCCCTGCTGCTCTTGAAGGAGCCAATGTTGAAGGGGCGCGCGTGGTTACTGGCGGCTTCGGGGCCTTGGCAGGTTTGGCGCTGGGAGCCCTGGTGCGCTGGGGCTACCGCCGCTTCGAGGCCAACGTCCGCTCGCTGCCACCGGATGTGTTAATTAGCCGCTCGGTGGGATTGGTGATTGGCCTAGTGATTGCCAACCTGGCTATGGCTCCGGTTTATTTGCTGCCCCTACCCCAGGAGCTGAATAATTTTCTGGAACCGCTGGCATCTGTCTTCTTTAGTCTCTCCTTTGCCTACTTGGGAGTGAGTTTGGCCGACACCCACGGCCCGGCCCTGTTGCGCCTATTCAACCCCAACTATGCCCTACAAGCGGCAGCAGAAGGGAGTGTGGTGGCAGCCAGCCCCAAGGTCTTGGATACCAGCTCCATCATTGACGGACGCGTGGCCCAGTTGATTGAGAAGGGCTTTCTGGAGGGAACGCTGGTGATCCCCCGCTTTGTCATCTCCGAGCTACAGACTATTGCCGACAAGGCCGATCCCCAAAAACGGGAGCGGGGTCGTAGAGGGCTGGATACGCTGCAAGCCCTACGCCAGGCTAACCCCGAGCGCTTTGTTATCCACGAAGCCAACTATCCTGACCTAAACACGGTCGATGAGAAACTGGTGCGCCTTGCCCAAAGCGTGGGCGGAACACTGGTAACCACCGATTACAACCTAAAGAAGGTGGCCCTGCTGCAAGGAGTCAAGGTGCTCAATGTCAACGAGTTGGCTGAGGCTTTACGACCTATCTACCTTGCTGGCGATAGCTTTGATATCAAAATTACCCGTGAGGGCAGGGAGCCAGGCCAGGGGGTAGGCTATCTGGAAGATGGCACGATGGTGGTGGTGGAAGAAGGACAGCGCGCTGTAGGCAAAACTCGCTCGGTAGTGGTTACCGGCTCCATTCAGACCTCGGCAGGGCGGATGCTCTTTGCCCGCCTCAACACTAAAGACTCCGACCCCACCACCTCAGCTTCCTCTACAAAAACCTAAGTTCTGGGTCCAAGGAGCTTGGTTTTTTCACGGCAAGGTGGGCGTGTTTCCAGCGGATCTCATTCTCTACACGCAGGATCGCCAGCAGCGTTTTCAAAGTTTTTACTGGGAAGGGGCTGAGAGCTATGGTCTCCACCCCCCGCAGATTGTGGCCGGGCAGCAGAGCTGGGAGGTGGTCAATGGGGAGGAGTACCAAGCCAAGCTAAGCCAGGTGTTTGCACAAGGGGATCCCTTGCAGCACGAATGCCAAGTCCTCTCGCCCCGCTACAAGCTGCATTTGCATCTTTGCCTCAACCCCGTGCGGGATACGGAGGGGGAGGTGGTAGCGGTTGCGGTGGTGGGCAAGGTGTTGGGGGCAACGCCTTTCAACTTGGCTGGAGGGACAAGCAAGCCCCCCAGCTCGCCGTACTCCTTTTTCAGTGAGCCGCTCCAGGCGGTTACAGCTCAGCTCATGCGCAGCATTGGCCACTCTGCCGGGATCCGCGAGCTGGGCCAGCAGACGGTGGAGCAGTTGGGGCAGCTGTTTGGGGTGGATCGCTGTCTGCTAGCCCTCTACGAGACAGGGCAGGATTCCCTAACAGTGAATGCTGAGTACCGCCGCTATCCGGAAACTCCCTCGCTGCTTAACCAGACTCTGCGGTTAGGGGATCACCCCCATTTGCTCCAGGCCCTTAGACAGGAAGAGCCAGTGGTAACAGAACGCCACCTGGCTGTGGCCATGTCCTACCGCGGCTACCCCAACAGCTTGCTTTGGCTAGAGGTGCTGCCCCCCAAGACTGCGCCTGCCTGGCAGAGCGGCCACCTCCAAGTGCTGCAGATTATTGCCACCTACTTGGGTACTGCCATCGCCCACGCTAGCTTGCTGGAGCAAAGTCGCCAACTGGCCACCCGTCTGCAACTGGCCAACCAAACCTTGCTTCAGAAAAACAAAGAGCTGGAGCAAGCCCGCGCCCAAGCAGAATCGGCCAACCAGCTAAAAAGCCAATTTCTGGCCAACACCTCCCACGAGCTGCGTACACCTTTAAACAGCATCATTGGCTTCATTAAGTTGGTGCTGGACGGGCTGGCCGAAAGCCGAGAAGAGGAGCTGGACTTTTTGCAGGAAGCTTACCGCTCTGCCCTGCACCTGTTGGCTTTAATCAACGACGTACTGGATATTGCCAAAATTGAAGCAGGCAAGCTGCAGTTGCACTTTCAACCCTGCGACCTGCAAGCCCTCTTCAAGGATGTGGAGGCCAAAACCAGTTTGCAAGCTAGTCAAAAGGGACTGCAGCTTAGCTTCCACCTGCCCCTTACGGAAGAGCCAATTTTGCTCTATGGCGACTACCAGCGCCTGCTGCAGGTGATGCTGAATCTAGTGGGCAATGCCATTAAGTTTACCCCCAAGGGCTCTGTGACGGTGCGAGCTGACCTCCTACCTGGCGAGCCAGGGATGGCCCGCATCCGCGTGATTGACACTGGGATCGGTGTGTCGTTGGAAAAGCAGCAGAAGCTGTTTCAGGCTTTTACCCAAGTGGATGGCTCCACTACCCGCCAGTACGGGGGGACTGGCCTAGGCTTGGCCATCAGCCAACGCCTAGTGGAGGCCATGGGGGGCGAGATCAATTTCTACAGCCTGGGGGAGGGGTTGGGCTCGACCGTTACCTTTACCGTGCCGCTCTACCGCCGGCCCATCCTAGCCAGGGATCCCCATCCGCCCCAGGAGAAGATGCGGATTTAACCATGCCCTATCCCCGCAAACGCTTTGGCCAGCACTGGCTCAAGGATCCTGTCGTCCACGCGGCAATTGTGGAGGCCGCCCAGTTGCCACCCCCCCAAGAAGGCAGGGATCCCCCCTGGGTGCTGGAGATTGGCCCTGGCACAGGGCAGTTAACACGGCGCCTGTTGGCCCGGGGCGTCCAGGTGGTGGCCGTGGAGATCGATCGGGATCTGTGCCGCTTGTTGCGCAAGCGCTTTGCCCATGAGCCCCGCTTTCAGCTGTTGGAGGGGGATTTTCTGCGCCTGCCGCTCCCGCCTCAGCCCCGCCTACTGGTGGCCAATATCCCCTACAACCTCACCGGCCCCATTCTAGAGAAAGTTTTGGGATCCCCCGCCCAGCCAGTGAGGCAGTTTGAGCGCATCATCTTGATGGTGCAAAAAGAGCTGGCTGAGCGCCTGCAGGCCGGCCCTGGTAGCAAAGCCTACGGCGCCCTAAGCGTACGGGTGCGTTACCTAGCCGAGTGCGAGCTCATCTGCCGCGTGCCCCCCAGCGCCTTCCAGCCCCCTCCCCAAGTGGAATCGGCGGTGGTTCGCCTTACCCCCCGCCCCGCCCCCACTCCCGCCCGCGATCCCTGCTGGTTCTCCCAGCTGGTTTGCCGGGGCTTCTCCAGCCGCCGCAAGCAGCTGGTCAATGCTCTGCAGGGCCTGGTGGATCGCCAGGTTGTTGCTGCGGCCTTGGCCCAGCTCCACCTCAGCCCCACGGCCCGCGCCGAAGAACTGGATCTGCCCGATTGGCTGGCCCTGAGCGATCTGCTGCTGGAGCAGACCCCCAAGCTGGCTGCCGTTTCTGGCAGGGAAAACGCGCTAGGGTGAGGAAGAAGTTCCCAAAGCTTCCCAGGAACCCATGCTCAACAACCAAGGCAAGCAAATCCTTGTAACTGGCGGTACCGGCGGGCTGGGGTTGGGAGTAACCCCCGTGCTCTTGGACACAGGGGCAGAGCTGACCTTGACCTACCGCCAAGAGGAGGAGCTGGCGGGCTTGCGGCAGCGCCTGCCAGCCCAGAGCCTAGAGCGGGTGCGCTTTGTGCAGGTGGATCTGCTGAATGAAGCCGCTGTAGCCCAACTCGTTGACGATCTGCCCCGCGTCGATGGCTTGGTGCACCTGGTGGGCGGCTTTGCCATGGGCCCCACCCACGAGTACAGCTTAGAAAATTGGCGACGTGACTTTGACCTCAACCTCACCACCACGTTTTTGGCCTGCAAGCACAGCCTGCGCAAAATGCGGCAACAGGGCTATGGGCGGATCGTGACCGTGGCCTCCCGAGGGGCAGTGGAGCCCGGAGCCCAACTGGCCGCCTACTGCGCTTCCAAAGCCGGAGTCGTGGCCCTGACCCGCACCATTGCTGCCGAGACCAAAGGGATGGACATCACGGCCAACGTCATCTTGCCTAGCATCATCGACACCCCCGCCAACCGCGCTACCATGGGCTCCGAGCAGGCGGAGCTGTGGGTAAAGCCGGAGTCGATTGGCCGGGTGATTGCCTTTTTGGTTTCCGAAGCAGCACGAGATCTCAGAGGAGCAGCGATCCCAGTGTACGGCAATATCTGAGCTGCTTGGTTGACCCAGCTGCCAAGCACCTTCCATGATAGGAAGTACGGGCTTATTCTTGTGCCGCTCTTTATCTATGCTGAAGCAATGGTTCTCGGGTGGCTTACGTCGGCAAATTGGCCGCATTGAGGTAGCAGGAGTTATCGATAGCAAAACCCGGGAGCGGGTTCTCAGAGCCTTGAAGGAGGTGGAGGAAAAGCAGATCCCTGCTGTGGTGCTGCGCATCGATAGCCCAGGCGGGACAGTGGCGGACTCGCAGGAAATCTACAACGCCCTTGTGCGCCTGCGAGAGCGAAAAGGTATTCCTATTGTGGCCAGCTTTGGCAACATCGCCGCCTCAGGGGGAGTTTACATTGCCATGGGAGCGGAAAAAATTGTCAGCAACCCTGGCACCATCACCGGCAGCATTGGTGTTATCATTCGCGGCAACAACCTCGAACGGCTGCTGGACAAAATTGGGATTTCTTTTAAGGTGATTAAGTCCGGTCCCTACAAAGATATTCTTTCCTTTGATCGTGAGCTGACTCCCGAAGAGCGCAACATCCTCCAAGAGCTAATCGACATCACCTACAGCCAGTTTGTGCACACCGTTGCAGCGGCGCGACGACTGAGCGTGAATGTGGTCAAAACCTTTGCTGATGGCCGCATTTTCAGTGGCGAGCAGGCTCTGCACCTGGGGGTAGTTGATCGTTTGGGAAGCGAAGAAGATGCTCGCCTTTGGGCAGCCGAACTGGCGGGGCTGCCGCCGGAGACTAAGTTCTACGATCTCCTGCCCCGACGCAGGGGCTGGGCTCGCTTCCTGCCTGCGGCAGAGGCCCTGGAGCGGCTGCAGTTTGAGGTCAGTACCTCTGGCTTGCCGCTGTGGCTCTACACCGGTTTTTGAAGGGCACTTGTCGGTAGCCCCCCCTTCCTTTTCCTGGAAATGGCCGCTGCTTACTCCTCCAGCTGCCAGGGATCCTGGGCTACTTCCTCATCGAAGAGGCGGGGTGGGCGCATGGCCAGGAGCACCTGGCCGAGGAGGGGAGAGGAGGGCAAATCCTCAATCCACTCCAGGGACAGCCATCCCTCCCGATCCACCAGAAAAGCCCCCGCCCTTTCTTCCCAGGTGCGCACGGCCCGATCCACCACCAGCAAGACAGGATCCTGCTCTTCTTCAGAGGCCACCGGCCAGTCCAAGAGGGATCCCAGAAGCCGATTTTCCACCTGTAGGGCCACAGGGTCGGCGGCCCTTTGAATGGCTGGCCAGGCGGGCAGGGCTATCCACATCTGTCCCGCGGCGCTGCTGACCCAGCCAAAAGGTCCTTGGGGCGCGGCAGCCGGGATCGCTTCCCAAGTGGCGGTGGCCAAAGGCAGAGCTCCAGCCACCGGCAACAAGCGGGGCAGCTCCTCCTCTGGGCGGAATACCGCCAGCCTTGGCAAGGGCTTGCGCCGAGAGCCGGGAGCCAGCATCGACAGAAGCTGCTCAATCTGACGGCGGGCCGTCTCGCTGTGGACATACTGGAAAGCCCGGCCAATGGCTCGTGTCCGCTCCTGCAAATCGCGGGTTTGCTGGGCAGTCTTCCAGGCTTGATAGGCTACTGCATCCCCAGGGTGATCGGTAAACCCTTCGGGGAGCTGCTGCAGTTGGGCATAGCTTTTCACAGCCCGAGCTATCTCGTGGGTCTCCTTAGCGCCTAGGTTGCGGCTCGCCACCAGCTCCGCCACCCGGATGCGATCCTGGGGTGAAAGGATGCGCAGCTCGTAGAGGATGTCGCTACCTCGCTGGGCAAAGTGCTCCAAGAGGGCTGAGCTGGCGCCTGCTTTGGCCATCCCCTCGTAAACCTGGGCGGCGACAACAATCTGGTTTTGCTTGGCAGGCTCAAGCCCAGTTGCCTCAAAGATGGCCTGGGGAGTCATTTTCTGTTGCTGCAGGCTTTGGCAGGCCTTGGCCCAATCCAACCACCCCCCCTCTCGCCGTCGCAGCTGCTCCAGCAACCCGCTGGGATCTGCCTTTGGGGCAGAGGGTTCAGGCAAATGCTGACTCATGGCAAGGCTTCCTCCGCAACAACGATTGAAAAATAGCGCAAAACCCACAGGAGGTTAAAAGCGCAACCGGTCAGTACGATTTTTTTTATGGACTTCCCCTGGGCTAAGTTGGCCGTCCTCTCCTTAGGCCAGGGGAATTACCTCAGCAGCATAGTTACCCGCTGGCAACTGGTTGAAATCCAACTGCCACAGCTGGAAGCGCTGCAGCTTGTCTCCCGTGGGCACCTGCAGCCAGACCCGTCCCTTTTGTCCCACCTGCAGTACCCTCGAGGTGGCGGGCACAGCTACCTGGGCTAGGGGATCCCCCCCCTTGCTATACAGCCAGAGGGACGAGAACCCCTCCCCCTCCTGACACAGCAGCAGCACACCCCAGGGGGCCTTGGCCATCTGAACTGGCCACCCTTTTAAGAACCAGCGGCGCAGCCGCAGGGGGTTGAGCTGCACTACACTCAGATGGGGGCAGCAGCCCTCTCTCCCCCCATCGCTGGGGGCAAATAGCAGCCGTTCCCCCAAGCTAAGCACCTCCCCCTTGGGATCTAACGGAAGGCGATAGCAGAGCGGCTGCGCTCCCGTCTGCCCAGCTCGTGGGTAGGGCAACACGCATAGGTTCACCCACTGCTGTCCCCCCCCTCCTAGCAGTACCAGCTGCTGCGAGAGGGCCAGTAAGCGAGGCAGGGATCCCACCGGCACCTGCCAAGGCCAGCGGAAATAGCAGTGGAACTCCGAGAAGAGCCGAGCTACGCTTGGCCCCCTCGGCAGCCATTGCACTGCCCCCATTTCCTTGGCAGTAGCCCAAATGAGCTCCTGCCGCTCCTCCAGCCAGGTGGCTTGCCACTCCTCTTCAAAACTCAGCAGGGGGCGGATGCGGGCAGGACTGAGGTGGAGAAGGCTACTTTTGCCAACGGCCAGGGCTTCCGGAAAAGTCCCCAGAAACACTACCTCCTGCAGCGGTTCGGCCAGGGGGAAACGGGCCAGAGGCGGCGCCCCTGCAGCAAGGGTCTGCAGCTCTAGCCACTCTAAGCTCTGGGAGGTAACTCGCAGCAGCAGGGGGGAGCGGCAGCCGCTGGGATCCTCACAGACATAAAACTTCTGCAATCTGCTGTCGCCGCCAGAGCCGGCAGCGGGCAGATCCCAGACCTGCACCCCGGGGGGTAACTGGCGCAGCACGCGCGGGCCAACCCAACAGGCAGCTGGCTCCTGCCACTCCTGGGCAAACGCGGCCAAGGCCGAACGCATCTGCGCTGCTGTGCGGAACCGCCGCAGGGGCAGCTTGCGCAGAGCCACCTCAAGCAACGCTTGCAAAGGTGCCGGAATCCCCTCCGGGCAGACTAAGCGCTGGTTGAGGTGGGCGTGCATCAACTGGCTGGGGGAGCCGGAAAAAGGCCGCCGGCCCGTCAACAGCTCCAGCAGGATGATCCCCACCGCGTAGAGATCTGAGGCAGGGCTAAACTGGCCGTAGAACCGCTCCGGGGCCATGTAGGCCGGTGAGCCGGTGGCCCTGATCTCGCCCGGGGCAGGCTGGGGGTGACGGGCGATGCCAAAGTCCGTCAGCTTCAGTTGCCAACCCTGGGGCGTGGGCTTGAGCAAAATGTTCTCTGGCTTCACATCGCAGTGGATCACCCCCTGCTGATGGGCATGCTCTAGCCCAGCCAGGATCTGATCCACAAAGCCCAAAACCTGCTCGACCGGCAGCCACAACCCCCGCTCCACCTGGTCAATCAGCTCCCGCAGCGTGCCTCCCTCGCAGTACTCCAGCACCAAATAGCGCCCCTCACGGGCATGTTCCAGAGCGTAGCAGCGGGTGATGTTGGGGTGGTTCAACGTCAGCAGATAACGCAGCTCCCGCAGCAGGTTGGGGGTGGGGAAACGCTCCGCCGGCAGCTCCTTGAGGGCCACCAGATCCCCCCCTTGGCGAGGCCGGGCGCAGAAGACACGCCCATACTGCCCTTGGCCAGCCAGACCCAAAATTTGGTAGCTGTCGTGAATCGACTTGGTGGTACGGGTGCGTCGGGACACGGCCCCAAGGGAATCCATACCGGCACTTTGTATCGTTATATCCCCTGCCCGCTCTCTTCTTGCGAGAACGCCGGACACCTCGGCACCTTTGCCGACAGGGCTGCTCCCCCTGCACCCCCCAACAGAGAGACTAGGAGCCGGTCAGCTGCTTGAGCAGTTCTGCTGCGTGAGTCTCCACCTTGACCTTGGTGATGACGGCCTCAATCTTCCCCTCCGGGTCGATGACAAAGGTGGTGCGGTGGATGCCGTTATAGACCTTGCCCATGAACTTTTTCGGGCCATAGACCCCATAGGCCCTGGCCACCTTGGCCCCCTCATCCACCAGCAGGGGAAAGGGCAGTTGCAGCTTTTGGGCAAACTTTTGGTGGGAACGGGCGTCGTCGGCACTCACCCCCAAGATCTGGATCCCCTGCGCCTGATAATCCGCGTAGGCATCGCGAAAGCCACAGGCCTCTTGGGTGCAGCCAGGGGTGTTGTCGCGAGGGTAGAAGTAGAGGACCACCCGCCGGCCCCGCAACTGGCCTAGGCTAATCAGCCTGCCCTCGGCATCGGGCAGGGTAAACTCCGGGGCTGGATCTCCAACGGCAAGGGGCATGGGCGGGATCCCTCTTAGCTGGATTTTTTGGGAGCGAGGATCATCGTAATGTTCCGACCCTCCTTCTGGGGAGGCTGCTGCATTTCCGCCACCTCTTGTAAGTCTCTGAACAAGCGGTGCAGCAATTCTTCCCCCAGCTCGGCATGCTGCGCCTCGCGGCCGCGGAACATTACCGTGGCTTTCACCTTGTCTCCCTCCCCCAAAAACTGCTGGGCACTCCGCAGGCGGACGTGGTAGTCGTGCTCGCCGATGTTGTAACGAAACTTCACTTCCTTGATCTCGGCGGTATGTTGCTTTTTGCGGGCCTCCCGTTCCTTTTTCTCCTTCTCAAACTTGAACTTACCGTAGTCCATAATGCGGCAGACAGGAGGATCCGCCTTGTCACTCACCAAGACCAAGTCCAGATCCTTTTCCTCGGCTATGCGCAGGGCTTCTTGGGGGCTCATGATCCCCAGCTGGGTGCCATCGGTATCGATGAGACGGATTTTGGGGAAGCGAATCCGCTCGTTGATAGCAGGCAGCTCTCCGCGCTGCTTAGGGGGAAAGCGGTCAAGGGGACGTTCGACGGACAAGTTTTCCTCTCTCTAAACGGACAACGGAAAGATGGTAGCCTGCTCTGCACCGTTGCTGGCCAATGGGGAAAAACCCTGCTCCCTTGGCCAGAAGGGCAAGAGCTCCTGCAACCTATACTAGCTGGCATTTTTTGTTTTTTTCTAGGAGCTTTGGACTTGCCCAGGGGAAAAATATTGCTGGATTGGGGTAACAACCGCGGTAGGATAACCAGATGGCAGCCCTGCTGGCAACGAGGGCGGGGCAAAGTTGGTTTCCTAGTTTACAGGGAGAGCAAAAGCGGTGCAACTGGGTTTAACGGAACGGGAACTGAAAGATCTGGCCCAAAAGTCAGTCCAACTGATCCTCAGCCCCCGCGAGGGCGACAGTGAGGCGTTGGCCCAGTACAAGACCTCAGCAGAGTTTCGGGCTGCAGTTCACCTAGCCTGTGCAGCCATGGTGCTAGTTTTGGCGGAAAACAACGAGCGCCTCAGCCAGCAGTTGGCTGCCTTGCAGGAAAAGGGATCGAACCCTGCCAGCTAAGCAAGCCAAACGGCCATGCCTTCAGAGCCACCAGTGCGCAGCGAGCGGGACTCGATGGGGGAGCGGCAATTGCCCCAGTCGGTCTACTACGGCATCCAAACCGCCCGGGCTCTTGAAAATTTTCCCATCAGCGGCCTCAAGCCGCTACCGGAGTACGTGGAGGCCTGTGTGCTCATTAAAAAGGCGGCGGCTGAAGTCAATGGCGAGCTGGGCTGCATTCCCCCTGAGGTGGCCAAGGCCATCGTCCAAGCAGCGGACGAGATCCTCCAGGGATCCCTGCGGGATCAGTTTGTGGTGGATGTCTACCAGGCCGGGGCAGGCACCTCCCACCACATGAACGTCAACGAGGTGCTGGCCAACCGGGCCCTGGAGATTCTGGGGGAGCCTAAGGGGCGCTACGAGCGGGTTAGCCCCAACGACCATGTCAACTACGGCCAGTCCACCAACGATGTCATCCCCACCGCCATTCGTCTGGCCGCCCTACTGCGGGTGCGGCGGGATCTCCTGGGCACGCTGGACAACTTGGTGGCGGCGCTGGAGCAAAAGGCGCAGGAGTTTCGCGCCATCCTCAAGGCGGGCCGCACCCATTTGCAGGATGCAGTGCCGGTGCGCCTAGGGGACAGCTTCGGCGCCTACGCAGCCATCTTTGCCCAGCACCGCCGCTGGATTGAAGAGGCCAGCCAAGCCCTGTGCAGCTTGGGGCTGGGAGGAAGCGCCGTTGGCACCGGTCTCAACACCCATCCCCAGTACCGGCAGAAGGTGGTGCAGCGGCTGGCAGACTACACCCAGTTGCCCCTCACACCGGCTCCCCATCCCATGGCGGCGATGCAGAGCATGGCCCCCTTTGTGCACCTATCGGGATCCCTGCGCAACCTGGCCCAAGACGGCATCAAATTGGCCAATGACCTGCGGCTGATGGATTCCGGCCCTAAGACCGGCCTTAAAGAGATCCAACTGCCGCCGGTGCAGCCCGGCTCCTCCATCATGCCCGGCAAGTACAACCCGGTGATGGCTGAGATGCTGAACATGGTCTGCTTTCAGGTCATCGGCCTCGACACTGCCATTGTCCTTGCGGCCCAGGCAGGGCAGTTTGAACTCAACGTGATGATGCCCTTGATTGCCTATAACCTCCTGCATAGCCTGCAGATCCTCAACAACAGCCTGCGGGTCTTTACTGAACGTTGCGTCCGCGGCATCACCGCCCAGGCGGATCGCTGTCGCAGCTATGCAGAGGGGACACTGGCTTTGGTGACTGCCCTCAACCCCTACATTGGCTACCTGCAGGCGGCAGAAGTGGCCAAGATCTCCCTGGAAACGGGGAAGCCCATCCGCCAGATTGTCCTAGAGCGCAACTTGATGAGTCCAGAAGAGGTGGCCAGGGTGCTAGATCTAGAGGCAATGAGCCAGATGCGCGTCTAGCCCCTCTGCCACAAAGGCCATTGGCCTCCGCCCCTTCCCCGTCAACACCCCTTTGCCGAGCAAGCCATGGCCGACAGACGACTAAGCTGGTGGACCAAGCTGGCCTATGGGGTGGGGGATCTGGGCACGGGCATGACGGCCAATATCCTCATCTTTTTCCTGCTGCCCTTTCTCACCAATACTGTCGGCCTGGCGGCGGGCCTGGCCGGCAGCATCTACGCCATTACCCGCTTTTGGGATGCCCTCAACGATCCCCTCATCGGCATCCTCAGCGACCGCACCCACAGCCGTTGGGGTCGTCGCCGCCCCTGGTTGCTGTTTTCGGCTCTTCCCTTTGCCCTGACCTTTGCGGCGCAGTGGTGGATCCCTTTTCCCGGTCGAACTGGGCTTTTGTTTGCCTATTACCTGGCGGTGTCACTGCTGTTTAACACCTTCTACTCTGCCGCCAACATTCCCTATGCCTCTCTGACAGCGGAGCTAACCCAAGACTACGACGAGCGCACCCAGCTCAACCAGTTCCGCTTTGCCTTCTCGGTGGGGGGCAGCATGGTTGCAGTAGTCACCTTTCCGCTTTTGGTTAACCTGCTGCCGGATCGGGCTGCTGGCCATCTGCTGGCGGGAGCTTGTTTTGGGGTAATCTCGGCTCTGCCCCTGCTGCTCTGCTTTTGGGGGGTGCGAGAACAGTATCAATCCTGGCGGGATCCGCTGCCCCTACTGCAGCAACTGCGGGTGGCCTTCAGCAACCGCCCCTATCTATTTGTCAGCGGCATCTACCTGTGTTCTTGGCTGGCGTTTCAGTTTACGGCCACGATCATCCCCTATTTCATCGTTTTCTGGATGCAGTTGCCGGAAGTGTGGATCTCGCTAGTGGTGTTGGCGGTTCAGAGCGTTGCGGTGCTGGCCCTGTTTGCCTGGACGCGACTGAGCGCCCACCTGGGCAAGCGCGCCATGTACCTGATCGGGGCGGGGTTTTGGCTGATCTCCCAAGCCGGCCTGTTTTTCCTACAGCCCGGCCAGGAGCGGTTCATGATTGCCCTGGCGCTGTTGGCGGGGGTGGGGGTTTCGGCCACGGCCTATCTTGGCCCCTGGTCGATGTTGCCGGATGTCATCGACCTGGACGAGCTGCAAACTGGGGAGCGGCGGGAAGGGATCTTCTACGCCTTGATGGTGTTCCTGCAAAAGGTAGGCCTAGGACTGGGGCTGTTTTTCCTAGGGCAAGTTCTGGAGTGGTCTGGCTTTATCCCTTCGGTGGCCGGGGAGCCACCGCCCACCCAGCCGGAATCGGCCCTGTTGGCCATCCGCCTTGCCATTGGCCCCTTGCCGGCGGTGGTTTTAATCGGCGGCATCCTGCTGGTGTGGCTCTACCCCATCACCCGGCAGCGCCACCGGCAGATCCTACAGGAACTAGAAGCAAGACGGGCGGGATCCCAACCTGCCCACTGAGGATCCTCTTAGACACAGGCGACTGCTGGTTGCCAGCGGAGAGA
>Ga0197142_1002214_pt1 | contig 17180 bp, 10 predicted proteins | sample GBS60_MetaG_FD_148614 | JGI IMG/M metagenome (GOLD analysis project Ga0197142, IMG submission 148614) | Sediment microbial communities from Great Boiling Springs, Gerlach, Nevada, United States - GBS 60_MetaG | ecosystem: Environmental > Aquatic > Thermal springs > Hot (42-90C) > Sediment...
GATGACCCCTTCGCTTTTGTCGAGTGCTTCGAGGGCTTTGCCGATGATCGCCCCCTCGCATTGAGCGACATCACCGCAGCGCATGGCGTAGCCGGGTTTAGAAGCGCTCGTCAGCAGATCCCCGGGGCGGATCGGCCCGTTCTCCGTCGTGGCTTTGACCGGCACGCGCCCGATCAGCGCCAGGAGGGGGGCAGACCTCTCCCCCAGCCCCTCCCCTTCGTCTGGACTGTACACCTTGCCGCCGAAGGCGGCAAGACGAACGGTCCAGGCGAAGCCTGGCCCCCTTCCCTTTAGGGAAGGGGGAAGGGGGTTAGGTCCCAGCCCCAGCACAACCCCCGGAGCCGTGGAGATGACCCCTGCGACCAAGGGGCTGTAGGGCCCGCGGGCCTTGCGATAGTGCTTGGGGTTGTGCGGGTCTACTTCGACGACATCGCCGGGCTCTAAGGGCTCCGAAGCCAAGATATACTCGGCGACGTCGGCGCCCCCACTATTAAAAGAGCCATCGGCGCAGACGTTCCCCGTATCGCGCTCAATTCTGAAGACTGCGCCGGTGTTGGTGCACGACGAGGCCGGGTTTCCATAAATAATAGTGACGCTGAACCCCGTAGCCGTGATCGCATTGACCCTGATCTGGATGCTGTTGGTGGCATCGGTGTACGTCTCCCCCGGTGTCCATTGGGCGCCAGTGTCGTTGGGGTCGCAGTTGGCATCATCCTGCGGGATGAAGCAAGCCCCATCGAGGTTGCCGTCGGCGTCCACGACCCACGCATCATTGGCTCGTGTAGCATCTACGTGGTGGATCACGATCGCTTCCGCGGGGACTTTGCTGTCGTATCCAACGAATCGCCGCGCTTCGACCGTGTAGAACTTCGATGAGCCGGGGATGGGGATCAGAGCCATCAGATAGTTGGTGCTCGATCCTGGCTGGTTGAGCCGGTCAATCTCGATGGTTGTCACGCTGTTGAGCGGGGGCACAAACTTCCGTGACGATGGTATCCAGGCTGCCAAATCTTTATGATACGAGATCGTCCCCTGCCCGACGCACCCGTAGGTAGGGTCGGTGGGGGGGCAGGTGGTCCCAGAGGTTGCTCATGACATCCCAGCGGGAGTCGTAAGTGGCGCCATAGGCGCCCGAAGAGTGGGGCCATCCCCAGCCGTGTCCCATCTCGTGGGCCAGAACCCCTTGGTTCTCATAGCCCCACGGCGGCTCCCACGTGACACGGTAGTTTTTAGTCACGCCGTCCAGCGTTGCCGTCCGGCTGCCCCCATAGGCGCAGCAATCAAGAAGGGCGTTGAACATCAAGTTGATGCCCACAAAGTTCGGGAAGTACACATCAGAGTCATGGATGGCCGTACAGTCGTTAAAAAGCCGTGTCAGGTCAGCTTCATAGGGGTCGTTAGTATCGCCATCGCCATTTCTATCATAGACGTAATACGATCTTGGTTGTGGCAAGGTCCGCCAGTTCTGCGAGGTGCTGCCCACGATATTGATGTTATTAAAAGACAGCTCGCGCCAGTAGTGATCGAGCCCAGGAGGGGTGTTGCCCATCAGCCCGTTGAAGTACGAAAGATCTCTAGGCTCTGCTGGGACATCGCTGAACTTGCACAGCAGGTTGACCCATGGTTGCGGGCCCGTGATCGGCTCAACGCCGGCTATCTCGCCCGCTCCAAGTTGGATCGAGAGCACGCGCAGCGGCTCTTGCTGCCCCAGCGGCCCTGGGGCTCGTTCCACTATGAGCTTTACGCGCTTGCGGTTCAACGCTAGCACTCCTCCGAACGGTTCGGTCAGTTTCAGATCGAGCTGGAGGCGGTACTCTTGTCCTTGGTCGTCAATGAGCACGTAGATCTCGCCCTTGATGCCTGAGCCCGGCGGCCCATCGTACCAGACGATATGGAACCAGCCCTCTACAGTTGCTTGTTGTGCTCTCGACGGCTGCAGAACCGTGAGCCACGGGGTGATCGCGAAGGCGATCGCCAGCAGTAAGCCTCTTACGAGCCTTCTTCCTCGGTGCATAGGGCCTCTCCTCTGTGGACGAAAGGGGCCTGCCCCATTTTGCTTGGGCAGGCCCCCGCCGATTCCACTCGTTCGTTCCCACGGGGCACAGCATGTTGTGCCCCTCTATGCATCGTTCAGAACTTGCAGGCCGTCAGCCGATAGCCCTTGAAGGCATCGCCCGTCTTGGCTGCCACGCGGATGTAGAAGACCCCGTCAGGGAGAGGGAACGCGCCGGGCGTCCCACTGAAGACCTCGGCCAAAGCACCTTGGCTGGGGCCGCTGTCACCGTCAATGGTGATGATGATCGCATCACCCGACGTACGCAAGCTGAACGAGATATCCGCGTTGTAGCCATCATGGTCGTGGGGCGCGCCTCCGTAGTTGAGGCTGCCGTCAATGGCGATGAAGACGCGCTCCGTCGGCCCGATGGCGATCGGCCCGAAGTAGTCCACGTCGGTGTCGCTGCTGAAGCTGCCGTCCATCGTCCAGCCTGCGGAAGGAGCAGGCACGGGGACGTTGTCCGAGCCGCCCGCGCCGAAGCCTGGCCTCTGGTTGCCGGTGGCCTCGCTGTAGACCACCGTGCAGGCCGGCAGCGCCGGGACGGCGTTGGCTGTCGCGATCGTGTCGTTGCCTTCCGTCTCCGTGAGCTCGCCCAGCGAGCCGTCAGGCACATGGATGTAGAGGTCGAACGGGCCGACTGTAGTCGTCGAGCCGTAGCTCTGGATGAAGATCAGCTCGCCGATGTTCTCGAACGGATGCCCGGCGATCGCCGAGTTGAACCCACCGCCGCCGCCCGTGGGCGGGTAGACCACGCTTGCAGGACTTGTATAGCTATGTCCGGCATCATCATCGCACTCGATGTCCGGCGGTGTGGCCGCGGCACAGCTTGGGTAGACTGGCACGCCGGTCGTTGTCGTTCTCAGGCGCATCACGGTGTCGTTGTTTGCGGCGCCACGCTTCGCGTACGCGAAGACTGCTGGCAGGTTCGCAGGCGGCGGTGGCGGCACCGGGCCGACGTCGGTCATCACGACGATCAGCAGCTGATAGTCCCCGCCGGCGCCGGTGTCGGGATCGGTGTTCCGTCGGATGTTGACGGCGTAGTCCTCGGGTGTGGCCGGCCACATGTCGGCGGAGTCATACTCGTAGTGCTTCGAGCACGATTCTGCCGCCGGATTGCCCGTCGCGCCGGTTCCAGTGGAGTTGCAGTTCGGTAGGCCCGTGGCTCCGACGAACGGGATCTTGACGCCCGTAGAGACTCTCCAGAGCTCGAGCCGGGAGTCCCATTGTCCGATGACGGGCTGCAGGGCGCTGGCCCACAAGACGGTGTTTCCGCCGGGGACGAGGAAGCGGTAGTAGTCACTGCCGCCCGTGCCACCGCCCGTCCCGGCGATGACCGCCGGACAGGTGTTGATAAGCTGCCCACCGGACGGGCTGTCATTGGGCTCACTCTCGGTGATGACATTGGCCGTCGGCACAACGGCGACGTAGAGCCGATACGGGCTCATAGTAGAGCCACTACCAGGAGCGCCAGTCGCGCTGTACTGCTTCACCAAGATGTTATAGGTGCCGGCAGCTAAGTTGAGACCAGCGATGGCCGAGCTTAATCCACCCTGGCCGCCGTCGTCGTCATCGCACTCAGTGAAGCCGGTTCCAGTGCAGCTGCTCCCCGTTGTGACTGGGGCCACACCGATGAAGAGAGTCGAGTCCTGGTTCGCCGCGGCGATATTCGTGCGCACGTACGCGAAGACCAGGGACGGGACAGTGACAGTGATTTGATAGTAGTCCAGATCGCCCGCAGGCGTGATGGCGCCGCTGACGATGGCTGTCCCTTGGCCGGGCGCGAGGTCGAGCGCCTGCGCGGTCGCATTGGTGTCATTGGGCTCGCTCTCGGCGATGAGGTTGGCCGGACACTGGGGCAAGGGTGGTGGCACATAGGTGTTAGTGTAGGTACAGGTGACGGTCTCGCCTGGATCGAGGTCGATGTTGGCCGTCCGGGCGCCGACGTCCACCGTCGTCCCGCCATCGGGGTCAGTGCAGCTGAGACCGGTGAGGTTCCAGTTGGCCGGCGGCAGATCTTCAGTCACGGTGTGGCTGCCAGGGACGATATCGCTGAAGGTCTGGGAGCCGGAGCCGCCTACCGTCGTGATGCTGAAGGTAGCGGGCAAGCCGCCGGTTCCGCTGGTGGTGTAATCGAAGGTGTCGTCCCCGCCCACAGCCGTCTTGTTGATCACGATCGTGCCGCGCTTGGCGTTGGTGTAGGTGCAGGTGACGGTCTCGCCGGCGTCGAGGTCAATATTGGCGGTCATACCGACGACTGTGGTGCCGCCGTCGGGGTCGACGCAGACTAGCTCAGTGAAGTCCCAGCCAGCCGGCGGGGTGTCCTCGGTGACGGTGTAGGCACCAGGGGTGATGTTGGTGAAGGTCTGGGAGCCGGAGCCGCCCGAAGTGGTGATGGTGAACGCCGCGTTGTCTGGGATGGTGCTGGTGTAGCTAAAGGTGTCGTCCCCGCCCAAGGCGGTCTTGTTGATCACGATCGTGCCCAGCTGCTTCTCGTTGACAAACGTACAAGTGACCGTAGCTCCCGGAGTCAGGGTGATGGTCGCGGTGCGGGAGGGGACGTCGCCGCTACCACCTGCAGTACAGTCGATCGCGGTGAGCAAGAACCCGGGTGAGGGATCAGCTTCGGTCACGGTGTACGTCCCAGGGGCTAGGCCCGTGAAGGTCTGGGTGTTCGGCAATGTTAGATCGTCATCATCATCGAGGGTGAAGGTCGCTGGGACCAAGCCACCCGTGGTCGAGAACGAGAAATCCTGCGGGTCATCGGGGACAGCGTCCTTAACGATGACGATCTGAGCACCCTGGATGGCGCGGGTGATGGACGCCTTGGCTGTCCTGCCTGAGGCCGTCGTCAGCGTCACCTCGAGCGTGCAGCTAGGCGTCTCCACTGTCGGGCTGAACTCCGTGGTGACGGTCTTTTGATCAGTCGGCCCGATCGTAGCCGGGTTGAACGTGCCGCAGGCTGGGGTGGCGCTGAAGCTATAGGTCCACAGGCCCGTCGCGCTGCCGGGATTGCCCGTGGCCGTCAGCGTGACCGGTGCTCCAATAAGATACGGCCCCGGGGGACCAGAGAGCGTCACCGTCGGCGCTGTCGTCATACAGCCGGCGACAAGACCCACGAGCGCCACTATTATTATTGTTGTGAGTCTCGCTCTGGTAACCATATGCGAACCTCCTTTTCGGTTTTGCACTCCTCGCCTCACTGATAGGTGATCACCAGCTGCCAGCAGAATATCGTCCCGGTGTCACTAGAGAGATCGTCTATGAGCCTGAGTCTCCAATCCCCATTTAAGGGCTTACCATCGAGAGTAGACAACGGCTGCTCAGGCTGATACGATCCGTCAAAGGGGGCTGTCCCCGCCGTAATAGGCGTCGTCGCTTCGTCGTCGAAGTGCGTAAAGACCCCGCTACAGTCGGTTGGACCGCTGCCGTAGTTGTCACCAGAGCCACCATTGTCAGTTGACAGCTCGACTACCGTGCCGTCGGGATGGATCACGTAAATATCCAGATCCGAATCCCATGTGTGATTGATCCGGATCTTCACGTCGACGTCGACTATCGTCCCCATGTCTGGGACGTTTATGGTGAGTTCTAGAGGGTTACCGATGTTATTATCAGGGATTGGGACGCTGATGTCGCCGCTGCTGTAGGTCTTCGTCTGCTGGAGCCCAGACTGAGTGTCGAAGGCCCAGACATACGGCGCGGCCATGGGGAACCCGATTGCGCTCGTGCCTGTGACTTGGAGCTGGTAGGCGCGGTTGAACTCGAGATTATCGGGATCGGCAGCATCGGGGTCGCCCACTGTCCAGGTGAAGGTCGTCGGCCCCCCTGTGGGCCCGCTGATGTTCAAGTTGCACGACGACCAGCTCGGTGGTGTGTGCCCTGGGCCAGCAGCCTCGCCGGTGCAGCTTAAGCTCAGCGTCGCTGGGTTCATCTCTTGGTCGAACGTCACGGTGATCTCGCTGGTCACAGAGACCCCGCTGGTGCTATTGGCGGGTACCGTGCTGACGACGATGGGAGGACTTCCTACAGCTCGACTGATAGAAGCTTGAGCTGTCTTCCCCGAAGCCGTCGTCAAGGTCACCGTTAGAGAGCAGCTTGGCGTTGTGGTCGTTGGGGTGAACTCTGTCGTGACGGTGGACTGATTAGTTGGCCCGATGGTAGCGGGGTTGAAGGTGCCGCAGGCTGGGCTGGCGCTGAAGCTATAGGTCCACAGGCCTGAGGAGCTACCGGGGTTGCCCGTGGCCGTCAGCGTGACCGGTGCTCCAATAAGATACGGCCCTGCAGGACCAGAGAGCGTCACCGTGGGCATGGCAGTCATACAGCCGGCAAGCCCAGCCACCAATATCAAAAGGGCGCACAGTCTAGGACCGGAAGCCCACACTCTCATTTTTTACCTCCTTTTCAAAAGCCCCCCAAGGGGGTTGACCTTTCCAGCCAACCCCCTGGGGGGGGCGCTCAGTTATCACCGTTTTGCGTGTTCAGGACAGCTTCTTCTACGTCGAGCAAGCACTCTGGCACGGTCCCTGGCCCTGGGAGGGCATCTAGTCCGGGGTTCGGGTGCACGACGCAGTCAGCGGTGCTCTGGAGCCGCGGCAGCACCGAGGTAGGGGCAACACCGTTGCTCAACAAGAGTGCCACCGCGCCCACGACATACGGCGTGGAGAAGGACGTCCCCAAGTCCGGCTGATAGAGCGGGTTCGCCTCACCCCACAGATAGGCATTCCAACAGACGTCGCCGAAGCCGGAGGTCTCGCACAACGACCAGACGAACTCCCCTGGAGCAGTGATGTCGACGTCCGTGCCGTAGTTGCTGAAGAACGCCCTTCGATCGCTGGAGTCTATGGCACCCACGGCGATGACTCCCTTGCAGGAAGCCGGCGTGACGGCATCCCCTCCAGCGCCGATGTTCACTCCATCGTTGCCAGCAGCAGCGACCAAGACAATCTCAGCTGCTAAGGCCGCGTCTATTGCAACTTCCAACGGCGGATCAACCGGATCATCTGGCGTCCCCTTCAGATCGCACCGGAACGGCCCAGTCCCGGAATCATCCAAGGTTGTGCGCGGTTGCGGGCCATATCCGAAGCTCATGTTGATGACGTCGACGCCTCTGGCAATAGCTTCGTTGAAGCCTTGGATAATCACGGACTCATAGGAGTCGGGGAAGACCTTGAGCGAAACGATCTGGGCCTTGGGCGCTACGCCGATCTTCTTGAACCCTTCTGGGGCATCGCTGAGGTTCTTGAACTCCGCAGCGATGATCCCAGCGATAAACGTCCCATGGCCGTAGTAGTCATCCCACGGGGCGTCGCAGGGGTTGCCTCCGGGATCGGTAGTACAGTCGTTATTGTAGGGACCTACATTGATAGCCGCGCTGAGTGCCCAGTTGATATTCTCATCGAGATCAGGATGGCTGGGGTCAACGCCGGTGTCCATGACCGCGACCAAGATCCCGTCGCCAAGCTTAATTGGGCTTATGGCGCCCACGCAGCTATTGAGCGCGAGCGGGATCGCAAACACCAAGAGGAAGAGGAAGCCCTTGCGAGAGCGTCGGAACGCTAACCCTCCCGCCAGCAGCAACCCTATCCCAGCTAACCACGCAAGCTGTCGTGGTTCGGGTGCCTGGGCGCGCGGGCGTAAGACCTTATTGACCCCTTGGAACCAGACTTCCTCGCAGTCGATCCGGTCGCAGCCCCAGTCGCCGCCGCTCGTGATCTCGAGGGCTTTGGGCTTTGGTTGACGGGGATCCCAGCCGGGCCTCCGAAACGCCCCCTCACGAATGGGCTTGGGCAGCTTCATCTTCGCGTCAGCATAGATGCCCTCCACCCCAACCAAGTCCTTGAGCTTTTCCGCCCGGACCGGGTCAATCTTGATAGCTAAAAGCTCAGGGATATGCTCATACTCGAAGATCACTGTGCCGCCTAGTTCCTTCTCGATCTTCTCTATGATCTCGGCTTTGTACGCCGGGTCAACGACGAGGATCTTTTGGTCTAGAGCAACCTCTATCTCCTCCTGCTCGATCTTCTCTTGGGCCAGAGCAGGCAGGACCACAGATCCCACCAGCGCCGTCAGAACCGCAGCCACTACGAATCTCTTAAGCATAGCTCTATCCTCCTTCGCACATTTTTTGAGTCCTTAGGGCACCACACACGCGACAAGGTGATACGCATGCGTCTCGGCGCCGTAGCCTCTTACAACGATGATATAGACGCCCGAAGTCGTGATCGTATGGGTGCGCGTCTCAGCGTTCGGCTCGGGCAAACCATAGCCACCATCGTTAGACCAGATCAGAGCGCCAGTATCCGTGCGCAGCTCGATGACGCCATCTAAGCTGTCGAAATCGTCGTCATGTGGGGCGAGCCGCGAGTTTGGCGAGCCGTCCATGACGATCCAGATCTTATCGCCGGCGTTAGCGTAGAACTTGAACCAGTCCTGGTCTCCAGATGGGCTAATCTCCGCAGCGATGATCCAGGGAGCTGTGTCAGGCACAGAGACAGCGCCAGCCGCGGTCCCCGGCACATCCCCGGACGCCTCCATATCCACGAGCGACGTCGCGGGAGCAGCGTGCCGATAGAGCGTGTAATTGAGCGCGAGTGTTGTACTATAAGGGTTCACAGACCATGCGTACCCACTGCCCCATGGATGCCCAGCAATGACCGAAGAAAGGCCCGGACCATCGTCATCGTCGCATTCGACGTCTCCTGGTCCAGGACATAGGCTGCGATTTGTCAACGGAGGGCCAAGGTGCAAGACACTATCTGCAGTAGGGCTGCCAGCCTCCGGTTCGACATAGGCGAAGAGTCTATCTCCGGCAGCCCCGCCGGTGGGATGATTATTCACTCCTCCGGCAGGGACAACCTGGCCGGTCAGAGCCGACAAGGAGCATTCTGGCAAAGGATTAGCCGGCACTATCACGTCGCGGGTGATGGACGCTGTAGCTGTCTTACCTGAGGCCGTCGTCAGGGTCACGGTGAGCACACAGTTTGTTGTCGCTGTAGTCCCGGTGAACTGTGTCGTGACGGTCGTCTGATTGGTTGGCCCAATGGTAGCCGGGTCGAACGTCCCGCAGGCTGGGGTGGCGCTGAAGCTATAAGTCCACAGGCCCGAGGCGCTGCCAGGGTTGCCCGTAGCCGTTAGGGTGACAGGAGTATTGATGGAATACGGCCCATCAGGCCCGGTGAGCGTGACTGTCGGCAAGGTAGTCATACAGCCGACAAGCCCAAGCACGAAGACCACGACTGTGAGGCTTAACCCTCTCTTTAAAGTCATATACAGAACCTCCTTTTGAGGGGGATTTTTGGTATCGTTTAGAATTCTTTTGCTTGCCTGAAGACCTTTCACCCCCTTTCAGGGGATTGAGGGAAACTAACTCCCTGCAATTTTATTAAAATTATAACTGAATCCGACCTCAAAGTCAAGGGGGCCCCTTGGCGCGTACTCTCTTTTGCTTTTTGCAAAGCAAGCCTCGCGAGTAAACTCGAAAATCATAGGGGCCCGCCCGTACTCGCGGGCAGGCCCCTGCCATTCCGTCCTTAAGGTCTATAGTGTCTTATTTGTCATACGGGTACTTGGGAGTGAACGGCTTCTCGACCAGAGGCTCTTCTGCTCCTTGCGGCAGCACGGTAGGTGTCGTCGTACAAGCCGTCAGGTGATACCCTGGCCCTGTCCCAGTAGCAGAGAAATGCCGGACAGCTATGAAGTAAATTCCAGGGTCGTTAATCCGAATCGCCATAGCTTCAGCTGGCGGCTCCGGTGAGCCAAAAGTTGATCCATCAACACTCTTGAGCTGAGTGCCTATGCTATCGTAGAGCTCGATGACCCCATCCCAACCGCCCACGTCGTCGTGGGGGGCGCTGGGGGAGTCGGGCGACAAATCCAAAGCCACGAAGAGCGCGAGTCCTTCCGCCGGAATTGTATCCACCTTGAACCTGTACCAGTCAACATCGCCTGCTGTGATCTCCTGGCCGATCATCCAGGGCGTCGGCGTTGTGGGAACGTCTACCGCCGTATCCACGCTGTCTCCTGGATCAATGGGGTAGACGACCAAGTTAGCCGCCGGCACGACGTGGCGGTAGAGCCGATAGGGATCGACCGGACCCCCGCCCCAGCCGTGCACAGCTACGACGTCACTGGAGCTTCCCAGCGGATGCCCAGCAATGACGGAATTGAGCACATAGGCAATGGGGGTGTCCAACAACAAGCTTGTATAGGTGTCGCCGTCGTCGTCGTCGCACTCGAGATCGCCCGCTGCAGGGCAGGAACTTGGGGCAGCAAGCGGGGTACTCCTGAGGTGGAGGATCGTGTCATCGTCGAACGGGGCTGCTTCATCATAAAGTTGGACATAGACGAAAGCCCGATCTCCTGCCGCGCCAGTGATGGAATGGTTATCAACGCCATTGAGTGGTACCCCATTAGAGTCAAAGTGCTCCGGATCGGTACAGGAAGGCAAGCTGGGTACCGGTACAGGTCCAGTGATGATCGTCGTCGTTTGGCTGGCGGAGGCCTTCCTGCCCGAAGCCGTGGTCAAGGTCACCGTGACCGTGCACGGCCCCGGCGTCGCGGCTGTGAAGGTGGTCGTCACCGTCGTCAGCGTGCCCGGCGGATTAGGAGGCTGGGACTACAGTGCCACAGCCGGATGGTGTCACACTAAATACCCAATCCCACAGCCCGGCGCTGCTGCCTGGGCCCCAGTGGCGGTCAACGTAGCGATATCCCCTACGTTCATGGTGGCCGGTAGGCCCGTGAACGAAGTGATGAACGGCGGAGTAGTCGTACAGCCGACGACCCCAACGATCACTATGACTGTCGCAAGCGCTAACCCTCTCTTCAGGAAAGTCATATACAGAACCTCCTTTTTTTAAGTCTTGATGCTGCTGGCCGGAGAGCTGTTCGTTGGAGAAAGCCCAACTACCACCTCCTTCAGGGAATTTTTAGGGGTTTATATTAAAGTATAATCCTGTCCAAAAGTCAAGAGGGGGGCCTGGGCTAGGCCCCCTCTCTTTTGCCTTATCGCATCAGCAAAACCAAGATGACCCCTTCGCTTTTGTCGAGTGCTTCGAGGGCTTTGCCGATGATCGCCCCCTCGCATTGAGCGACATCACCGCAGCGCATGGCGTAGCCGGGTTTAGAAGCGCTCGTCAGCAGATCCCCGGGGCGGATCGGCCCGTTCTCCGTCGTGGCTTTGACCGGCACGCGCCCGATCAGCGCCAGGAGGGGGGCAGACCTCTCCCCCAGCCCCTCCCCTTCGTCTGGACTGTACACCTTGCCGCCGAAGGCGGCAAGACGAACGGTCCAGGCGAAGCCTGGCCCCCTTCCCTTTAGGGAAGGGGGAAGGGGGTTAGGTCCCAGCCCCAGCACAACCCCCGGAGCTGAAGAGATCACTCCCGCGACCAAGGGGCTGTAAGGCCCGCGGGCCTTGCGATAGTGCTTGGGGGTGTGCGGGTCTACTTCGACAACATCCCCTGGCTCTAAGGGCTCCGAAGCCAAGATATACTCCGCGACGTCGGCGCCCCCGCCAATGAATGAGCCGGCGGCGTAGACGTCGCCCGTGGCGCGCTCGACGCGGAAGATCCTCCCTGTCGCCGTCACGGTCGTCCAATGGACGGTGAGGTTGTCACCAAGGATCTGAGAATTGTACCCGATCTGGGTCGCATCAGTTGTACTCACCTGGACGCCGATGGTGGCGCTGCCGCCCTTGTCGAGATTGGCGCAGTTCCCCCCGAAGATGACGTCCTGATAGTTAAAGAGCACATGGTTGGTGGCCTCAAAGAGCACCACCTGGAAGGTCACCGTGGGAGCAGGGGAGTCATTCCGACAAGCGTAGGGGCGTACGTTGCGCCACTCGATGACCAGCTCGCGATTGGGAGCCGTGCCTAGCACTTGCCAGTAGACGTTATCGGCCCCTGTGGGATAGAGGTCGTCCCAGAAGGGCGCGATCAGCGTCGTGTAGGAGGTATTGGGCAGTTGCGTGTTGCTGAAGGTCGTAATCGAGTTGGTGAAGCTCAGGACGCCGTTGGAGCCGACGTAGACGCTGGGGTAGGTGGTCGTGCCAAAGCGGATGGGAAAGCCCGGGTTCACTAAGGCTGCGCTGTCATCGCCCAGATTGAGATTGGTCCCGGTGATCGTGCGCCACGTGGGGGAAGGTGTCGTGCAGCTATAGCTCCCTTGAGCGCCGCCCACTTGTACGGTCGTGGACTGGCCGTTGGAGAAGGTCAGGGTGAACGTCCCTATGGTGCAGATATCGGCGGGCCCGGTCCAAATAGCCGAGTAGACCCCGTCCCCGGCGTAGATATCGCCTGAGACGGCTTCGTTCCCGTCATCGAGGAGGTTGAGGACCGTCCCTCCTGGGGTGATGGTCACGCTGATGGGGCCCGCGGGGTCCTCGCAATTGACCCAGTAGACGGCGATGAGCATGGGCCAGCTGGCGGTGGCGAAGGGGCGCCAGACCCCAAAGAATGGGACGTTATTGCACGTGAGCGCTTGGTACGCATTGATCCGCCGGTCGCTGATCGTGATGTTCTGCATCCCCGCTGTGACGTCCCCGGTCGCTAAGATGCGGTTGCGGATCTGATACCAAGTGAACGAGGGGAACTGAGCTTTAATGAGCGCGGCTAGGCCCGTCACGTGTGGGGTGGCCATCGAGGTCCCGCTGTAGGTGTCGTAGCTATTCCCCGGGATGGTGCTCAAGATGGCCTCCCCGGGAGCACCGATATGGACCGTATGCCGGCCGTAGTTGGAGAACCAGGCTTTGGCATCGGTGTGATTGCTCGCAGCTACGGCAATCATGTTCGGGAGATAGTAGCTGGCGGGCAAGAAGAGCGCCGTGTCGTTATTCGCACTGGCATTGCCCGCGGCGGCGATGAAGAGAATCCCCGCGTTCATGTGGGCCTTGATGGCATCATAGAGGGCTTGCGAAAATCCCCCACCGCCCCAGGAGTTGTTGGTGGCGATGATATCATTGGCGGGATCTCCGGTCTGCTTCAGGTTGAGAACATACTGCAGGCAGCTGACAGCCCCGGCAGTCGTCCCAGAGCCAAAGTCGCTCAAGAACTTGCAATGGCCGATTTTGACGGTCCAGTTGACCCCCACGACGCCCACGCTGTTATTCCCGATGGCCCCGATCGTGCCGCTGACGTGGGTGCCGTGCCCATCGCCATCGAAGGGGTCCGTATCGTTATAGTACGTATCTATGCCGTAGACGTCGTCTACGTAGCCGTTGCCGTCATCATCTATGCCGTTGCTGGGGATTTCCCCCGGATTTGTCCAGAGATTCGCGGCGAGATCGGAGTGATTGTAGTCAACGCCCGTATCAATGACGAAGACCACGACGCTGGAGCTTCCGGTGGTGATATCCCAGGCTTCGGGGGCATCAATGTCGGCGTCGGGGGTGCCGCCGGTCTGCCCGGTGTTATGGAGCCCCCACAATTGGGAGAAGCTGGGGTCATCGGGCGTTAACTGTATCTGTTGGGCTTTGCGCTGGATGTAGTTGGGCTCAGCATAGAGCACGTTCGCATAGCCCTTATAGCGAGCGATGGCCTGGGGAACGCTCAAATGAGCCGGGATTTTTACCAGATAGAGATTGGAGACGATCTGGAAGCTCTGCAGCACTTGAGCTCCGATCGCGGCATTGATCTGATCGACAGCTGACTTTGGGGTATCGAGCGTAAATCGCACTAAGAGTTCGTCCTTGACGTACTCATATGGGATGGGCTCTTTCTGCCCTTGGGCGACCCATCCTCCTATGCATAAGACGATGAGAAGCACGCCGGCCAGGGCTCTCTTCGCAAGGCGCATGGGTGACCTCCTTTTCTCCTCTTTCTCCCCTCTCCCTCAAGGGGAGAGGGGCTCCGCGCTAGCGGAGAACGACCTGGACCTCGATGAGGCCGGAGCCTTCGGTGAGGGGCTCAAGAGCTTTCCCGATCACCGCGCCGATGCATTGGCTCTTCTCTGGGCACTTCATGGCGTAGCCGGGGATGGGCGAGCTCACCAACAGATCGCCCACGGCGATCGCCCCATACTTCGCCGTCGCTTTGACGGGGACGCGCCCCGCAAGCGCGAGGATCGGGCGGGTGTCGTTGCTCTCGGCGCTCTTGTTGCCCAAGACGACTCCCGGAGCCGTCGAGATCACGCCGGCGACGCGGGTGCTGAGGGCTTCGCGGGCCTTGCGGAATTTTCCTGGGTTCTCTGGGTCAATCTCGACGACGTCGCCGGGTTCGACGGCTTCGGTGACGTCAATGCGCTCGGCGACGTCGGCCCCGCCGCCGTTGAAGTTCCCATCGGCGTAGACGTTCCCCGTGGCGCGCTCGACGCGGAAGATCAAGTTCGTACTACCCTCGGTGTTATAGATTTCTAACGCATTCAGTCCAGCAGAGCTATCGATGCGCAGGCCAGGCTGGTCGGCGGTGTTATTGATATGGGTCTTGGCATTAGCAGTAGAAGTGCCGATGCCCACGTTATCTGTAGCAGTTGTGAGGCTGACGGTGGTGCCGCCGTCGGTCCAGCCGCTGGCGCCAGGGGCTGCTGCTGTTGTCTGTATGGTGCCGTCAGGGAACTTGATGCCCCCGGTCGTCGAATAGATCACCCCAGCCACAGTGAGCTTCTCTGTAGGATTAGTGGTGCCGATGCCGACGTTGCCAGAGGCTGCTACCGTCAGATACGCAACACTAGCATCTCCTGATATAACCTTAAAGACCGGGTAATTGCTTAAATTACCTAGAGTAGAAATATTCCGCCCCCGAATATACACTGCAGCATGGAAAACGTTGGAAGGAGGGACATCAGGCACATCCCCTATCAACGCGAATCCCACTTGCGGAGTAGGGGTGTCTTTTGCCTTACCCCAGGCTACCCAGCCGGAGGTGTCACTACCAGAGATTGTCTCGAAGGTGCCAACAGATCGATCAGCAAAGTTTAAAAACTTAATGAGAGGTGCTGGAGCGCTGTTTATAAGCTTCACCGTTATGGGAGCACTGGGAGTTTCCGTCCCCACTCCTAAGTTCCCTTGGATCGTGTAGTTCCCCGTGACATCCCATTGGATCTGCAACCGAGGTTGAGCTAGATTCCCTACAGTGATTCCACTCAGCGGCGGCGCAGCTATCCCCTTGCCCCGTAAGACCGCGAGCTTCCCCAGCTTCTTGGTCACATTCCCAAATGGGTCCTTCACGGTGACCGTGTAGAGATAAACCCCATTGGCTACCGGCTGTCCCTGCGTATTGAGGAGCTTCCAGTCTAGGGCGTTGCTTAGCACCGGCCCAGAATCGAAGACCTTCTGCCCAGAAAGAGAGAGCACTTCGACGCGCAGCTCCTTGACCGACCCTTGGGCGGAGAACCGCACCGCGTCCGAATACGCCGTCACCGTCAAAGAGATTGACTGGGCCCAGGCACCCAGCCCTAGCCCTACAACCACCATCAAACCCACAACCAGACTCCTGCTGACCTGCCTGCGCATCATCATCGTGATGCACCTCCTCTTTATCTTCGTTGGCGAGTGCGTAGCACAAATTATAGACCTTATCCCCTCTTCTGTCTAGCCCTTGCTTTGAATCACGGAAGGCACGGAACAACGCAGAATGCACGGAAAGTATTTTTATTCTGTGTTCTCCGTGGCCCTTCCGTGCGTCCCGTGATTCGATCTCTCTGCAAAGCCTCGTTGACCGGCTGGCTCACACGTGCTATGATAATGCACAGTCCTCAAGGAGGTTTAAGCGTGGAAGAGTACGAGATTGATCTTCGAGACTATCTGAGGGTCATCTGGGAGGGGAAGTGGGTCATTGCTGGGGTCTTCGTCGTGGCGGTCGTTCTGGCCGCGCTGGTCTCATTTCGTCTACCTAATGAGTATGAAGCGCGGGCCTTGCTCAGGCTGCGCCCGCTGCCCACGGTAGAGGGGCTGGCCTTCAAGTCTCCGTCTCTTCAGTCAGTAGCAGCTATTGCGCAATCGGACGAGCTGCTCCTCCAAGCCGCAGAGGAGCTTCAGCCCCGTTACCCCGAATTCCAAAACGATACGCTCCTGCAAGTTCACCAATGGCTGAAGCGCAATCTGAAAGCTTCTGTCATCAAGGACACGGACCTGCTTGAAGTGCGCCTCCCCGGCGATCTGGAGCCAGAGAAGCTGCGTGAGGCCCTCAACGTAATCATCTCCCTAGTGGAGTCCAAGCTGCGAAGCGATCTCCAAAACACCATCAATCTGGAGCTGGCGCGCCTGAGCACCATGACCACAGCTGTCCAAGAGCAGCTCGATGCCGTGAACGCTCAGTTGCAGAGCGAGATCGCCCGGCGAAAAGAGATCCTAGAGTCTCAACGAGCTGAGCTGCTGGCGCGCATGGACGAGATCCGCAAAAACCCTCAGTTCTTGCGGTTGGCCGCGGGCGAGCAGAACGCGACCCTCCAAGGGATCATGCTCAAGCGCGAATTTGAAGTCCTGAATGACCGCGTCCAGAACATTGAGAGCGAGCTGCAGAAGCTCGACTCGCGCGGGCGCGAACTCTTCCCGGAGATCCATAGCCGGCTGACAAACTTAGAGAACGAACGGACAAATCTGAAACTCTTGGCGGACAAAGTCCAGCAAGTCTTCGCCAAGGCCCCAGAGACAGTAGACGTCGTGAGCGCGCCATTTGCTCCAGGACAACCCGTGGGGCCACGACGCACGCTGAACGTGCTCATCGCGGGGGTCTTGGGGCTCTTCGGCGGCACGCTCTTGGCGTTCTTTGTGAACTATCTGCGACAACCCCAGCCAGAGACTTCAGACAAACCATGAGCTATTCTGAGCTTCTGGAGAAGATTCGCGCTAAAAAAGCCAAGATCGTCGTCATGGGCTTGGGCTATGTGGGCCTCCCCTTGGCTGTCGAGAAAGCGAAGGCCGGGTTCACCGTGATCGGCATCGAGCGCAACCCTGAGCGGGTGCAGAAAGTGAATCGCGGCGAGAGCTATATCCCCGATGTGCTCGAAGCTGATTTGAAAGATACTGTACAATCGAAAAAGCTCCGCGCCGTGCAGGGCCCGCCTGACTACTCCCCCGTCGCTGAAGCCGACGTCATCACGCTCTGCGTCCCCACACCGTTGGGGAAGAACAAGCAGCCCGATACAAGCTATATCGAATACGTCACCGATCAGTCCTTGCCGTATCTGAAGA
>Ga0197142_1002216_pt1 | contig 17174 bp, 12 predicted proteins | sample GBS60_MetaG_FD_148614 | JGI IMG/M metagenome (GOLD analysis project Ga0197142, IMG submission 148614) | Sediment microbial communities from Great Boiling Springs, Gerlach, Nevada, United States - GBS 60_MetaG | ecosystem: Environmental > Aquatic > Thermal springs > Hot (42-90C) > Sediment...
ATTTTTATAAGTCTTCCTATTCTTTTACTATTTTCAATTGGAGCACAGTATTTGCTGTTGTCTTACCGTGCTCAAAAGTCGTCTCTGTTGCTTTATCTCCAGAAATTGTATAACTATCCCCATCCCTTTGCCATGTAACGTTATCCCAGACAACTACTGTATACGTCCCAGCAGGATGTTTTCCAAGCCAGAAATATGCATCTTCTCTTGGTTTTCTCAACTTTAGAACGGTCGGTGTAGCTGTTGTATCAGTTCCTTCAAAAAGACCAATGAGTAATGGAACAGTTGGTGTTGCATCATTAATCAGTATGTCTCCGTAAATCGCCCACAAGTTCTTCAATTCTCCACGCCAGCGGTAAGCAACCCTTGGAACGAGCATGTAGCTTCCTGAAGTTGTTTTAACAATGCTCCTTGCCTAATCGATAGTAAGGACTATCTGTGACTCATCGGTTTTTACTTGCCAGTTGAGATTTGGAATAACTATTCTGCCTTTTTCTGCCGGAATTGTCACAGCATAGTTTGAATCGTTTATTGTTACTGTTGCTTGTGTTACCTCAAAAGCTAAGGCAACTATAACTGCCCCATTTGGAATATCAAATGTCAGCCAGGTTGCTTCATCAGTTAAGTTTACGAGGTCAATTTCTTTGTCAATAACTGTTGGTGTAGCCCATTTTCCAGCATCAGGTCCTGTTGAATATCTGTAAGAGAATTTCGAGATTTTAACGTATAATTGTTGGATATCTTTTACCCATGGAGCTTGTTCTCTTGCATACATACCTTGCAAATTCGCTGATGAATATTCTTGCGGCTTTATGGTGTCACCGTCGCCGTCAACTCCGGAAGAAAGCACAATAGATACTGCCGATTTCCTTGGTTCGAATAAGTTCAGCTGGCTACAACTAAAGAGCAGTAATACTACAACACTCAGTAAAAACACTAAGAATACCTTTTTCATATTTCCGCCACCTCCTTATGCAAGTTTTGCACCATATAAAAACTCTTTCAAATAATCTGAGATTACTTACAACAATTATAACACAATCTGCCAGTAAAGGATTTTTACAAATACTACGTACACACAAAGATAGAATAACTTAGAAAGCTTAAAAGAACCTTGGAAAATTTCTCATATAACTCTAAGGATTTTCTAAGAATACAAGTATATAATTTAACCGTCAATGATGAAAAAAAACAACGATAGTTAGAAAATGTTGAGAATATGGAGGTGATTTGTGATGAGATTTCAATATTTTAGTCCTTGGTTAGCGGCAGGTTGCGGTTCAGGTTTTGGAGGTAGCTGGTTGTACAGTTCGCTTTGGTGGATAAGACCTATTATATCGTTTGGACTTTTTCTTATTGCAGTTTTTGTAATTTATAAACTCTTTTTTGAAAAGTCTAACCTTTTAAGAAAAAAGGACAATGCTATTGAAATTCTCAAAGAACGATTTGTAAAAGGTGAAATAAGTGAAGAAGAATACAGAAAGATTAAGAGCATACTTGAAGAAAAAGAATAATTAACAATTGAACCGTTGAGACCCCAGTACCCCCCTTCCCCTCCCATTGGAAGTAAGTGAGTAGAAAGACTTCGTAAGATGTGGAACGATGAACGAGAGAAACCTCCGGTTTTGTCAAAAAACCGGGGGTTTTTTATTTTCGTGTCTTAAATCCTATCTTTTCAAGACCATCTTTGATGTATTTGTTTTTCATCGTTATATCCCATACAAGACCGGATTTGTAGTTTTCTATCATTAGAACTTCTATGCCTTTGTCTATACCTATATAAGTCTTGGAAAACCAGTTTCTATCTAAATTATAAGCATCTTTGAAACCGTACTCTCCCCAAAGTTCTGGGATATTTTCATAGTAGTATTGAACGGTCTCTTCGACAATTTCTGGTGTAAAGACTATGGAACCAATAGCACCACATGGTGGAACTGTCCCATCAGTCTGGTGAATTGTATTATTCTGAGCTGACGGTGGAGCTCCAAAGTCGCCCCTATAACCGTCTGGAGAATCGCATGCTGTCAGACCCCAAGATTTTTCGTGAAGTGTTTTGTATTGCGAATGCATATCTTTACAGAATTCCCAATTGGCAAGTGTTGCTTTTTTTGAGTTCTCAAACCAATCTATCTTGTCTTTATCTATTATATTTCTGAAATCTATCCATGCATGCGAGAATTGGTAGGTAAAGAGTGAACCGGTATACGTGTAAATCAGTTCGTAATCTTTGTATTTTCCAATTTTTCTCTCAAAGGAATAGTAAATAGAGGGAGCTATTGGATATGTTGGTGAGGCAACGCCCAAGATGTACATGATTAACTGCTCAGCGTATCCATCCCAGTGACCCCAAAATCCTCTTTCGTAGTTATATCCCATATAGTATTGATTATTTTGCTTGTCCAAATACCAAGGAAAATCAATACGTGAGTATATTGCCTCAAACAAATCGTATACTTCTGCTCCAAAATACTCGCCAACGACAAGAGCACCCATTAGGAAAAGTGCGGTATCTATAACTGAAACTTCCGATTGCCAAGCCCTTTTTCCATCTTTCATACTCACAAAATGTACAAAAAAGCCATGGCTTTCTTCAACATTTCTAAGAAATGTTTCAAGTGTCTTGATAGCCCTTTGCTTTCCAGCTTCTTTTGAAATCCAACCATTTTCGATTGCAATGGGAATAGCGCTTAGTCCAAATCCAACGGAAGCTATACTTGCAACATCTTTGTATGTTGTATTGTCAACAACCAAACCATATCCTTCTTCTGTTTCTGAAATCTCTTTCCAGAAGAAATTAAACGACAATTCTTGCTCAAGATTAATGATATCTTTTATCTTCAATTATCCCTCACCCTTTCATTGAAATACTTGCTGTCATTTCTTCTTGACAAAACCGAGGTTTTTTAAACCATTTTGAACGTATTGGATACTCATAAAGACTTTCCATACGATTTCGCTTTTGAAATTGGCAATCATGAGAAGTGTAATACCCTTGTCTATACCTATGTAATCGTTCGCAAACCAGTTCACATCAAGATTGAATGCATCTTTTAATCCATACTTTCCAACTAAATCCGGAAGTTTGTAATAGTTATCGAGTGCCCATATTGCTTCTTTTGGTGTGAAAACTATTGAACCAAGTGCACCAGCAGGTGCAAGTGTACCATCTACTTTGTGAGCGGTATTGTTGTTACCTGATGGTGGTGTACCGAGCAAACCATTGTATCCTTGAGGTGTATCACAAGCGGTTACACCCCAGCCTATTGAAAAACTTTTAAATTTATCAGCGTTGTCTTTACAATAATTATAGTTTGCAAGACTTGCATGTACAGAATTATGATACCAATTTACACCGAGTTTATCATACCAATTTCGAAAATCTATCCATGCATGTGAATATTGATATGTGAACAACGACCCAAACCATGAGTGAATAAACTTCTCGCTCTTATAACTTCCGTAGTTTCTCCTGAATGAATAATAAACATCTTCCCATATCCTATTTTTCTCTAAGGAAGCTCCTGCACCAAGAACATAAAGCATCAATTGTTCAGCATAAAAATCCCAATAACCCTCAAAACCTCTTTCTGGGGTGTAAGCCATGTAGAAGTAATTTTTCAATGGATGAACCATTTTATTCCAGTTAGTACGTTCATAAAGTTGCTTTGCCTTATCCCATACTTGCCCACCAAAGTACTTACCAGCCGTTAGTACACCACACATCAGGATAGCTGTGTCAATTGTTGAAATCTCACTATTCCAAGCACGTTTTCCCGTATTCATATCGAGAAAGTGATAGAAGAAACCATGAAAATTTTCGAGGTTAAGAAGTGTATTCATAGTTCCAAGAGCTCTTTTAGTTCCCTCTTCTTTGGAAATCCAACCTTCTTCAACGCCAATAACGAGTGCAGTAAGTCCAAATCCGGTTGATGCAATACTTGCAATTCCCGGGCTTCCTGGATACCTATCTCTGATTAGTCCGTAGCCAGAACTCTTCTCATCTGTGTTTGCTTGCTCCCAAAAGTAAAGGAATGAACTTTTGTACTCTTTCATCAAATTCTCAGTCAATTGATTTGAACCAAACAAAAGAGCGAAAAAAACAATAAAATGTAAGAAATTAATAGTTTTTTAGGCATATTATCACCACTTTCCAATATTGGAATTGAAAACTAACTTTAGACTGAACAATCTCCAATGGTATCAATATTGTCAATCGAGTATGTACTTAGCTTTTAACCGTATATCTCTTGATGATGCTCCAACTCTGATTTCATATTCACCTTCTTCTACTACCCAGCACCTTCCATCAAATGAACCAAGTTCCTCTACCGCTATCCTTATCTCTATCCTCTCACTTTCTTTCGGATTGAGGAGTTTTGTCTTCTCAAAGCCTTTCAGTTCTTGATATGGCTTGTCTATCTTACCTTTCGGCGCTCTTATATATACCTGCGCTACTTCTTTTCCTGCTACATCTCCTGTATTTGTAACATCGAATGATACAACTATCTCCCCTCCATCTCTCCAAACTTTCAAATTGCTGTATTCGAATGTCGTGTACGAAAGCCCATATCCAAACTCAAATGTTGGTTCTACCCTAAATGTGTCGTAGTATCTGTAGCCAACGTATATCTCTTCATCGTACACTACCACCACAGGATTATCTGCTGGTTCTCCGGGGAATGAGCGTGATGGTACATCTTCGTATCTCTTTGGAAATGTCGTCGGTAGTTTTCCTGATGGATTTACATTTCCAAGTAATACATCAGCGAGTATTCTTCCAGCCTCTTGCCCGGGTTGCCACACAAGTAGTATCCCATCGCACAACTCTTTCCAACTCTCTACTTCAATTGGTGAACCTATGTTAAGTACAACGACGAATTTCTTTCCTTCTTTTCTGAATGCTTTAGAAAGTTTGGAGATTATATTGTATTCATCATCAGCAAGGTAAAAGTCACCTTTTTCTAACTTTCTATCCACGCCTTCTCCTGATATTCTTGTGAGTATGAAAATACCAATATCATTGCTCTTCACGTATTTCTCTATCTCTTCATCGGTGAAAAAGTCCTGAGGTAATCTCGGTACTATATCTTCTCCCCATTGCCCCTTTGTAATTGCATATTCAGAGCTTCTAAATTGTACTATCTTTTTCCTGTAGAATTCAGCAAGTACTTCGTCAACGTTTACCCCTTTCTCAATTGCTCCATCAAGGAAGTTGATTGTGTACATTGGATGCGTCTCGCCACTTCCAGTACCGCCACGTATCGTTTCGATTTGACCTGTTCCAAATATAGCTACTTTTGTTTCCTTTGAAATCGGTAATGCTCCGTTATTCTTTAGTAACACTACGCCTTCGCAACCTGCCTCATATGAAACCTTTGCATGCTCTTCAAGATTCGGCTTGTTCGAATAATTGTATTTCTTAAACGCTGGCGTATTCACAAGTACCTTCAGTATCGTTCTAACCCTTTCATTGAGCATCTCTTCTGTTATTTCTCCTCGCTCATATGCCTCTTTGATTTCATCGATTTCTTTCTTTCTGTACTTGAAAAGTTGATACGTATTTCCTGGCATGAGCAAATCGTTCCAAGCTTCAATCTGCTCAGCTGCGTTATCTCCAGCAAACCAATCTGTCATTACAAAACCTTCAAAGCCCCATTCATCTCTTAATACATTCTTCAACAACCACTTGTTCTGTGATGTGTATTTGCCATTCAGCTTATTGTATGAGCTCATAACCGTCCATGGCTTTGCCTTCTTTATTGCTATCTCAAATGGTTTGAGATATATCTCCCTCAACGTGCGTTCAGAAACAATGGTATCAACACTCATTCTATTCGTTTCTTGCTCATTAACTACAAAATGTTTGACACAAGCACCAACACCTCGCGACTGTACGCCTTCAACGAAACTTGCAGCCATTTCGCCTGTTAGAAGTGGGTCTTCTGAATAGTATTCAAAGTTTCTTCCACAAAGAGGATTTCTGTGTATATTTATCGCTGGTGCAAGGAGAATGTCAACGCCATATTCTCTCACTTCTTCTCCCATTGCCTGTCCCACTTTTCTAAGCATTTCTCTATTCCAAGTAGAAGCGAGCATAGTCTCAACTGGGAAAGCGGTGGCATGGTATGTATTGCTATCATTTTCCCTAAGTGGATCGATTCGCAAACCTGCAGGACCGTCGGCTAAAACAGTTCTTGGAATACCGAGTCTTTCTATCTCTCGTGTCTCTCCAGCAGCTCCTTTAATCTTGGGTTTAGGATTGTTTGGGAGCCAAAGTATACCAGCTCCAACAACGAAACTAATCTTCTCTTCGATGGTCATTTCAGAGGTAATCCTTTCAATATCAAATACCATTTTCTTTCTCCCCTTTTGTATAATTTGTTAGATTACTCTCCTGTGATACCCGTTCTCTCAAGGCTTTCTACAAACTGCCGTTGCAAAAATAGATAAGTAATAAGTAGTGGCAGAATCGTAATCATCGTTGCTGACATTCTTATTCCTTCGTTTATTCTGTTTGCGGCACTACCATCGGCTGTTGGGAACATAGCTGCATACCGTGCTACAAAGTCGCGGAGAGCCAGTGGCAATGTTTTAACTTTGTTACCCATAAGAAGTCCTGAAAGCAACGTCTCGTTCCAGTACCAAACAAGAGAGAAGATGAAAGTGGTAACGATAGCTGGGATAGAGAGTGGAAGTACTATTTTATAGAATATCTGGAAAGAATTTGCACCATCGAGTTCTGCAGCCTCATCGAATGTTTTTGGTAACATATTGAAAAAATTATAGTACAGTAATATGAATATTGCACTTCTGATGCCCTGTCCAAAAAGTGCTGGTAGGAAAGAGGCTAAGACACTCTCCGTTAATCTGAGTTGACTAAAGAGAACGTACTTAGTAACGAGAGTTACTTGGCTTGGAATCAGGAACGTTGATAGCATAAGAACTATCAATAGCTTTTTCATCGGGAACTCAAATCGAGATAAACCGTAGGCAATGAGAGCAGTAACAAGACTTTGGGCTATTGCTGGAATTAGTGATGTATATACACTGTTAAAGAGAGCTTTTGTTGCGTCGAGAACCGTCCAAGCTTTTGCAAAGTTTTCAAGCGTCAGCTTCGTTGGTATCCAAACGACAGTTGGATTCACAAGGTCATCAACACTCATGAAAGACATCGTAATCATGTAAAGTAACGGGTAAAGATATGCATAACCGATACCAATAAGAACAACGTATATTATTGTCTTTGTAACAGGTTCTTTGAATGTCTTATAGTAAGAAAAGCGTGGTTTTTTCATACTCGCTTTGCCCTCCTTTCGTGTAACAACAGATACGCTATACCAAGAATCACCATCACAGCGACAAAGTAAATCCATGAAAGTGCAGATGAATATGAATATGGTTTGTCTATATCAAACATGCGCTGTGTGATACTTGTGTTAACCGGATTATTTGCAAACGATGCAAGGTCGACGATAGTGTAAATTGTGTTAACAAGCACGAAAGGTCGAATAAGAGGAAGCGTTATTTTCCAGAATATAACCCAGTCATTTGCCCCATCTATCTGTGCTGCTTCATATACACTACTACTAATTTTCTGTAACCCTGCGAGGAAGAATATTATTTGAACACCTGAGAACCAAAGGATTAAAACCAAATTATTGAACATGTATATAAACGGAAAGCTTATCGTGTTTGGAATCATTTGAAAAAATCTGTATATGAAGTATCTTCGTGGATCAACGATACTTGCCGCATTATTTGCTACCAGCTCAGCGACAACAGGTCCACTAACTATGACGACTGGTAGGAAGTATAGTAATCTAAAAAATGCTCGAGCGGTTAGTTTTCGGTTAAGCAAAATGGCAACGATCAACGAAAAGATGATTATCAAAGGAGTTGATAAAATAATGCTTAGTATAGTATTCCAAAAGTTCAACGGAAAAGCGGGATCCGTTCGAAACGCGTAAATATAGTGCTTCCATCCTGCGAATGTTGCTTGAATTCCACCATCTGGTGAGAAGCTGACATTGAAAAAGCTCAGATACAGCGAATAGAAGAACGGATAAGCGGTAAAGATGACAAAACCAATTATCCAAGGTAGCACATACATGTAACCAGCAAGTGCTCTTCTAAACTTCTTATTCTTTCTCATTTTCCATCAGCTCCGTTTCTTGAATATACAACCCTAAATGACTCTGGTTGGACTGTTATATTACCTATTGTTTCTAAGAATTCTGTATAGTTAACAATTATGGAATAACCGTTATTGTAACTTACCTTCACTAAACCCGGTTTTAGTACAACACGATCCGTTATCTTCGCTCCCTTTACATATCTAAGTGCACTGTTGATTACTTTGTAAATCTCGATTATCTTATCCTTCCAATCATCGAACATAGTTGAGGGATAATCCCACAAACGTGTATCTTTAAGAGAAGTATTGTCGAGCCCAGAGATTACAAATGACGGATAAGCACCGTATTCGATGGACTTTAAAACGTCAAATTTTGAGAAAAAACCATTGTTCATATAAGGAGTAAAGTACTCTATATTACCACTCAATACAATTTGCAGAAACGGTACAGTGTCAGTCTCAAAAAGATATTGGCTTGAGTTCATAGGTATCGAACCAAAAATTGTAGCATACTGCCAAGCATAGTCATTTGGTTCAAAGAGTATGATACCTTCGGCATTTGTAGATATATCTTTCAAAGTATTTTGGACAATTTTAAGCGCATCATTTCTATATATTTCCGAATCCCTCTTTAGATCTCCGTAGAGTTTATTTGCGAATTCCTTAAATGCTACATTCTTCATCCCGTGCTTAAAAAGACTATTAGTCCTCAATGACAGGTACTTTGCCGCAAGGTCAATCTTTGTGTAAAAACTCTTGTAAAGCCATAATTCCTTGTTATCCCTCTCTTCAAATATAATTGACTGGGAGAGATTTGTCCCAATTTCAGTCTTCAAATTGACCTGTTTTTCAGTGACTTTTGTGACATTATCAACAAAATATACACTTATTTTCTTACCACTTTTGGCTGACAAATCCTTAATATATCTGACAAATTCTTCCAAACTTCCAATCTTTTCTTCAAATCCGAATTTACTAATCTTGTTCCCATTCAGTCCACCCTTTTGCCAGCCTTCGATAAGTAACACAATATTCTTTACACCAGACTCCGCAAGAATACTGACTATTTCTTTCATTTTGTTAGTATGCGTGATTGGAATCACACGTTGTCCAATAATCATCTTTTCGATATCGGATGCAAGTACGTTGATGAATAAAGGGATATCGTTTGAAGTTCTTGTTTCCGTTCTCTTACTAAAAAGTTTTTGTCCAAAATGCTCTCTATAATACTTTGCCATTCCAACGTAATCAGCATTATTACCTGTTAGAAAAGTAATTTCAAGCATTGCGTCAAATTTGTTCCTGTTTTTCTGTGCTACTTGGATTCCAGCGCCACTTCGGGTAGTGGGCTGGAGATATTTTTGTCTATAGATGAATTTTGCGGAAGTCCAGTTATACTGACTCAAAATTCCACTCGGATAAGAGATTATTGCACTGTATTCTTGTCCAGAAGTTATCACGCCAAATAATGCATTTTGTTTCACTCCGTGCACTATACCAAAGACTGGCATTAAAACTGTTGGTTCTTCCCTGAGAAAATCGTTTGGTCTATTTGCCCGTAGATCGTTAACGGATACAAGATTCTCTATTGCATAGTCTTTGCCGTATACCCTCTTTTCGAACCAGTTTAGATAATGAGCGGGCTTTGAGAATCTTATCAAAGCACCAGGTCCATCAGGTACAAATGCATATCCATAGATTTGATTAAATATGGTACTTCCGAGGAATGGAGAAAATATAACCGATGCTATTGTATATTTTCCAGATTCCTTTATAGTATTCTGTGGCAATGAAAAGACAATTCTATCGTTAATTAGACTTATAGATACAGAAAATTGAATTTGCAGATTTTCAAAGTTAAACGTGTAAATAATGCCATTATTTGTCTTCTTCCAAGACTTTCGAACTTGACTGTCAGCTGAACCTAAGACGTTTGAAATTCCCCTCTCATCAAAATATTCAAGCATAACAACAGATTTTGCTATTGATTTGTATGTGTCGTTCATTTCATTGTAGGCTTCAGTATCGTCAATTACATCTCCCCATATGTATCCGGTTCTCTTATCAACAACTCTAAGCGATGTATTCTCAAGATTCACCCACAATTCTAAAATCTCATTTTCGGTAATCTTTGAGTACCCATCGAGCGCAAAAGGGGACTTTACTGCAACTAAGGTCTCAGTCCTTGTAAAGCGATTTGAGAGAAAATCATTTCCGACATTGCTAAGGGTATCTGCAAAGATGCTTAATTGTGCACATGCAATTAGTATGAGCAAGACTGTATTGAAAACCTTTGAATTCCTAAGCATAGTAGAAACGACAGAGAGTTTTCTGTTATCTTGCACGATAGAGCACCTCCTGAATGATTGCGTACACTGTCTGGACTAATTGATCCCAGAGCATATACACGATTGAATAAACGAGAATGATGACGAATATCCAGACAAGAGTTAGCAAAATGCTCTTTATAGTATTTCTGACATTGTAATCGTGAATCTCTTTGACCCCTGTGAAGAGTAAAATTGCCGACCATACTATCAACGCATTCGAAAGAAGAGATATAATAAATGCTTCGTTGTATGTCAGTACGTAAGTTAACAGTATTACAAGTGGCTGAAAAAGTATGTATGGTGCGAAACTGTAAGCTGTGAATATGTATATATCGCGTAAGGTCCCTCTACCATCGTTAATAGAGCTCACTAAGTAATTTGCCAATACCCACAACATTGTAGGTGCCGCACTTGCTAAAAGTACAAAACCAATCGACCTATCTTGGACATTCAAGTTGAATATGAAACTTCGTCCAAAATAGTCGAACTGAATTACAAACAGGAATAGAACGTAGATAATAGAAGCGGAAGCAACTGAACCATGACGTTTTCTTTGTATATAGTAGAAAGTATCGAGTGGATGCCTTAACATATTCTTTATGTACAATATATCGCTAAGCAATTTATTCTTTGGTTCAAATCGTAGAGTTAGTTTACCTCTCCTGAAAAGTTCGTCTGTAACAAAGAAAGTGATTATTAGAGCGATGAGTAGCGAAAATATCAGTCCCATTCTCTTTTGTAGAGTTTCGTTTCTTATTTCCCAGTAAGCATCAGAATAATCTCTCTTTTCATAGGCTTTTTTGAATTCATTCACCGCAGCTCTGTAATTTCCTTCCTGAAAATAGGCCTTTCCAAGCCCGTAATGTGCTATCTTAGAGTAGCCATCATATACCATTAATTCCTTCCACAGGTCCTTGCTTTCCAAATACTTTCCCTCGGAATACAATTCAATCGCCTTATGGAGAATATGTATGTACTGGGTGGGATTAAATACATGGACAAGACCTCTTTCTCTGTCGAGTACCAAAACCTTTCCATCATCGCTAACGGCAATAGCGGATGCAACCGTAAAAAGTCCGTTTCTCTCAGTTGAAATTGCTCGACCACCAAAAGATACAAGTAAGTTTCCTTCAGGATCATACTCGTAAATAAGCCCTGTCTCTGTCAAAGCAAATATCCTTCCATTTTTATCAACCGCTATATCGGTGAAATTAGGTTCGTCAACCATCCTTCCTTCTCGTGATAAAGAAAGGATATTATTTCCTATTGTGTTGTGCTTCTTAATAGCACTACCTCGTTCCTTTTGAGTTATCGTGTAGATTAGTCCCTTAGCATCTATCGCAATATTTGCATACGGCTTTGGTATACGATTGAGGAACTTCTCTTTCTGTTCTTTTGTGTAGAAGATATCTATGAATTTATCAAGCAGTGTAATACCAACAGTATTTGACCCGAAATAACCCAGAAATTCGCCATTCTTATCAAGTTGTATAATACCTTCAAACGTACCTTCACTAACGATATACAAGTTCCCGCGCTTATCAACCACGAGTTTTTTAGGTTTAAAGTTTGCAGTTTCACCAAAAAGCGGATTTGTTGGTCTTCCAATTCTTTTAATTTCGTTGCCTTCCTTATCAAATATGACCACTTCTGAAGTTCCGGGGTCGGCAACGTAAACGAAAGAATCGTCTACAAAAAGACCTGTTGGTTGAAAAAGAGTCATGTCACCTATGTAACTTACCTCTTTGGTCGATGGATTGTATACGACAATCCTCGCATTACCCGAATCGGCAATGTAAAGCTTGTTATCTTTTATAAACAGGTCTTCGGGATAATATAAATCCATATCCTTGAATAGAACTTCGCTTACTACATAAGAATCTTGAGTGACTTTCCACTCATTTTTTCCAGAAATCGTATAAGATAGGAAAGGACTATTTGCTGCATATAACAATGAAGTGTAAAGAAAGAGCAAAAGTAGGCAAACAAATATCTGACTTTTATAAAAATATGTAGTTCTTAATTCTCTTCTCTCCACGCTCTACACACCACCCAATCGAAGAAGGTTCAAATAATAGGAATAGACATTACTTAACACTATTTAATTCCACTGTAAGCCATTGTGTTCATAACGCGGGATTGCATGATTATAAAGAGTATTAAGTTTGGCACAAACATGATGAGACCTGCTGCTGCGGAAATCCCTTGACCAGCAACTGTATTTCCTGTTGCTTGTGTCAGATTCGAGACGTAAAAGGCAAAGGTCTTTAGATTTTCGTTGTTTATATAGTAAGTAGAAGCTTCGGCGCTATTCCATGCAACCTGGAATGCAAGTATTCCGACGGTTGAAATTGCGGGTTTAAGCATTGGAATTATAATGTTGAATATAATCTGAAAATCGTTTGCCCCATCGACAAGTGCAGCATCGATCAGCGCGTCTGGAATCTGGTCGATGAATTGTTTAACGAGGAATACGCCAATAGGCATCGCTATAAGTGAAAGAATATTTATCAAAAATGTATCGATAAGCCCAAGATTTTGCACAATCAGATATCTTGGAATAATTACTGCAATTGGAACAAACATAAGAGCAAGGTTATTTACAGTAAAAACAAACTGCTTAGCTTTGAACTCCTTTTTTGAAAGTGCGTAACCAGCAAAAACAGATATGATAATAGTGAAAAGAACCGTAAAAAAGGCTGTAATGATACTGTTCATAAGGTATCTGGAAACAGGAATCGTTGATGCCCTTGTAACTTGAAAGAGTTCATAGAAATTTGCAAGTGTTGGTCTTCTAACAAGAAACCTTGGTGGATAGAGGAATAGTTCATCAACAGGTTTAAATGCTTGCGAAAAGATAAAGATTATCGGAAGCATCATAAATATAGCTATTGGTGTTAGTATAAAATAAAACTTCAACTGGCTCTTATGAAAGTACTTAGGATTTGTCTTCGTGGAAAATTTTGCCATATACTCACCCCTTCCAAAATTGCTCTCTTATTTGCTCTTTAACGTTCTCCGAAGAGTCGCCATGCGATTCGTGAGAATAGCCATATTATAAGTAGCAAGACAACTGAAAGAGCTGCAGCGTATCCCATTTCATACCTCAAAAAGCCGTAATCCTCAACGTGGTTAACTATGAGTTGACCAGCGTACTGAGGGGTCGGATTAGAGCCAGAAAGAGCAACTCCAATTCCAGCAGATGTGAATGTATTTACTATTGACATTACGGCACCGAAGAGCATCTGTGGTTTCATTGCTGGTATCGTAACGTAGATGATTTCCTGCAATCTATTCTTTATTCCATCTATATAGGCTGCTTCATAAAGTTGCTCGTCGACATTCAAAATACCGGCAAGCATTGCCAAAAAGCCAACTCCCATACTACTCCAAAGTGAAACAAAAATCATTATATCCATCAAATGTTGTGGTGATTGAAGCCATTGAATTGGTTTATCTATCAATCCGAGATTCAAAAGTAACGAATTCAAGTAACCTTGTTGATCACCGTTGAATATAACACGCCAGAGAACGGACATTGTAACACCAGCTGTGAGAGAAGGCGAGTAGAGAATTAAAGCAAATATTGTCCTTGGAACATGTGTTAGTTGAGCAACCAGCCACGCAAGAACGAACGATAAAACATATCCCCCAACACCAACAATGAGCGCATATTTGATGGTATTCGGTAGGACCTTTTGCATAAAGAGTGTGTCACGAGTAATTAAGGTAATATAGTTTTGTATTCCTATCCAAGTAGGTCTCTCTATGGCATTAAAATAGGTGAAAGAAAGGTATATTGCTACTGCAACTGGTAATGCTATGAATATGAAGAATAAAAAGATATATGGAGATAAGAGAAGCCAATGTCCGCGATCTCTCTTAGAACTAATCTTCATCACTTTCACCTCGATTCAATACGGTTCTCATAAAGTCTTTCATGCCGTCGTACATCTTGAAATCTTTAACCTTTTTACCATTTACAATGTATTTAAACTCGGTTAACTTCCTTTCAAGTTCTCTATTAATAAGAATCACAGACCTGTCAATAGATGTTCGAAGTGGATATCCTTCTACAACGACTCTATTCCATACGTTGCTAACTTCCCTCTCAACCATATACCCACCTGGGTGACGTTGTACCTCTTTAATCCACTTCCATTGTTCAAGAATAACCTTCTTGTGTTTCTCATCGATGAAATCCAATTCCTTGAATGCTTCTATATTCGCAGTATTCCATATATATGTTGGTCCGTATCTGTTAACGAGTGTTTTCGCAAACTTAACTTGCGTTTCTTTCGACATCCACCATTTAAGAAATTCCCAGGCTTTTTCTTTTCTTTCGGATTTTGCAAATATAACATCCGCTCTATCGCCAGCGACCTGATATCTTAATACCTCTCCACTCTCATCGAGCACTCCAGGAGAAGGTGCTATATCCCAAAGTCCATAAATCTCATCGGCTGCGTTTAGAAGAGTGATATACAATCCAAAATCTCCAACGCCAATTGGTATACGACCATATCGGAAGGAGTTGTAAAAACTTGCAACCTGTTCCGGTATACCGTAGATGGCAAAAAGCTCTGTCATAAGCTCGAAAGCTTTGATCGAATTTTCTTCGTTGATTGCGGTCTTTAATCCATCCTTTGTGTAAAAATGTGCTTTATTTTGGAAGAAGAATGGTGCCGTAGTGTTGAAATACTTTGTAGTTTGCTCACACATTGGTATTGAGAAATTCATTCCTCGTCTTTGAAGTTCTGGCAAAATTTTCTTAACATCATCCCATGTATTCGGAATTGGGATTCCAAGCTTTTCAATAATGTCTGTTCTATAGAAGAGTACATAAAAGTTCTGTGTCTCTGTTATTCCGTACACCTTGTTATCTAAAACCATTGGAAGCAAAGTCTCAATATTAATATTATCCTTAGCAAAATAAAAGAAATCTGGAAAATATGAAAGTGGGAAGAGTGCATTTCTTATTGCAAGTTCAAAAGGTATCCAGTTACTGATGCTCATTGCAACATCAGGTACATTGTTTGCAGCACTTGCCAATATTAACTTCTGTTCATTTGGCATTATAGAGAACATAACTCGAATACCTGTTTTGCGTGTAAAATCCGTGTCGGTCAAATATTGCAAAGTCTCCACGTACTGTATTGGTCTATTAATCCATACCCTCAGTGTGGCTTCATCAACTTTCTCATAAACTGAATAAGGCTCGTTTTTGTTGAAAAGTGAGAGCCAGAGCTTTTGCAATTCCTCATATGTGCTTATAAGAAATGTGGATTTGTAAGCATACTTATCGATGCTACCTTGGAACACATATATCTTGTCAATACCCATTGGCTGGTCTTTCAGTCTCATTGAAAGTTCGGATAGCCTTTGGGCTATTGAAGATGCACCTTCACTTAATACATCTATATAGAAAGGTAATCTTTCAGGTCTTCTGAGTATGTTCTCTATCAATTCAGCACTCACAACCATATCGGCAATTGAAGGCAATCCTTTCTCACCAACAACCTTAACGAGTTTAGCATGTTGAGTCTTCAATTTCTTCGAAATGTCAGTCAAATCTTTGACAACATTTGGCATATATTTTTCAATGTTCCATGTTCTATTCGGGTCGAGATTATTACCAACGAGTTTTCTCATCTCCAAACCGATTTCCTGTAATCTTTTAACACTATCCTGCAAAAAGCGTATCGTATCTTCATATATGCCGGTTGTAACTTCCAACGACAACGTGTGAAAACCCTTGTCCAAATATATCTCATAGGGTTTGTTATTAACATCTGAAATAACAAAATCTTTCCAATCATAACCTGTGTATGGGAAAGAATAATTCAAAAAATCAGCAAATGGAACATTTCCATCTATGTATATCCGCCTATAAACTGGTACACCTCTGTTGGTAGATTGCTTGTAACGCAGAGCTAACTTATAATAACCCGGTGCATCAACGTAAAATGTCCAGAATATCTCTTGACCGGATTGCTTGTAAGAACCTTCCTCGACAACGTTTATTTTCTTTTTTAATATCTCGTAAGGTGTTACAAGCGCGGTTTGCTCGTTTGTTATGGAGATAAGCGAGTCTGATTTGAATGATAATCTCTCTGCTTCAATAACGATAACCTTATTTTCGTCAGTACCGATATCCTTGGGGTTCTTTTCTCTATAGTTTGAATATGAAAGGCGGTTTAAGTAATAATCTCGAGGAACAATGTAAAGATTCTCAATTAATATAGCGGAACGTGAGTTCTTTATCTCAATACTATTCTTACCACTCTTCAAAGTGAGAGTAAGTGGAATACCAGATATTCTACTTGCATCCTTGACAAATGATATGTATGAACGATTAAAGCCTTTTTGCTCTGGAGTAATTTCGTTTCCGTATCTATCGTAAACTTTTTCATTGAAGTCATAGTAAGTGTAATTGTCGAGAATACCGAGATAGTTCTTGCCGTTGAGTGAAATCTCTATAGTTCCACTACCCGTTGTTTGAGTAGCGTACCTATACTTTAAGATCAAAAAATACTTTCCAGAATTAGGAACAGATACATCTACCCTTGTTGATTCATCATTTCGTAGTAAAATGTCTAAGCTATTTTGGTAAACAGCAAATTCACTGAGATTACCAAATCGAGCATATTCAACATTTTCAAAAATGTCGTTACTTGAAATCTCAACAGTCTTTGACTTTTGAACGAGTG
>Ga0197142_1002219_pt1 | contig 17158 bp, 13 predicted proteins | sample GBS60_MetaG_FD_148614 | JGI IMG/M metagenome (GOLD analysis project Ga0197142, IMG submission 148614) | Sediment microbial communities from Great Boiling Springs, Gerlach, Nevada, United States - GBS 60_MetaG | ecosystem: Environmental > Aquatic > Thermal springs > Hot (42-90C) > Sediment...
CGGCACTCGCGGCTGTTCGACGGGGTGGTAGGCAGCGACGTTGGCAGTGAGCTGTAGATATCGGCTCGCTTTATGGTAGGGGCTGTAAAACCGGTCCCAAACACCGACGTAAACACGGATTTGCTTGTCGTGAGGCAGGGAAACCAGCGGGTGTGCGATCGCCGATGCATACACGAGCAGAACAAGGGCAACGGCGCAAACGCTCCCCAGTGTTCGTGCGACCATGCACCTGCACCTCCTCGTGTAGAGTACTGCCTAGCGTGATTTTATCACCAAGCCCGATAAGCGTCAATACACCCGTAAAGAGGAACGCGCTGTTTGAACACCCCTCGTATCACCTGAACTCCGGCAGTGACAGGAAGTGCGACAGATGCGTAGTATTCATTATCTTTAGCAAACATCACATGGAGGTGCTTTGGTGAACAGAGCGATAATCGGGATGGTGGGATGGTTACTGGCACTCTCTGCGCCGTTACGGGCGCAACAGATGCTGACACTTTCGGATGCGTTGACAGCTGCAGAGCGTCAAAATCCCCTGCTACAAGCAGCGCGGGCACGCCGTGACGCAGCACAGGCGCGAGCACAGATGGCATCTGCCATGCTGCTGCCGCAGGTGTCGTTATCCGGCTGGCTGGCGCAAGGGACGGTGGACAACATGCTGGCGTCGTCGCCGGGGGTGATGCCCGACTCGATGCGGATGGCGCCACGCGACCAGTTTGCCGCCTCCCAGCTGAAGCTATCCGTTCCATTGTTCACGGGTGGACGATTACAGGGCATGATTGGTGCTGCTCGTGCGGAGAGAGACGCGATGTCTGAGGAAATACGGGAAATGGTTCAGGAGGTGCGTTTAGAGGTCACCATGCGCTATCTGCAGGCGTTGCTGCGCAGGCAGCTGGTGGAGGTGGCAGAGAAGCGGTATCAGGCGCAGCAGGAGCAGACGCGCGTCATCGAGCAGTTGTACGACAGCGGCAAAGCGCCGCTGGCGTTCGTGTTGCGCAGCCGCGCGGCGGAGGCGGAGGCAAAGCAAGCCTGGACCACCGCCCGCGCCGAGTTCCGAAAGAGCCTGCTGAACCTGCAGACCAGCATCGGTGTAACACCCGGAGAGGAAATAGGACTGCCGCCGCATCAGGAGCCTGTGTTTAACCTGCCTGCCACCCCGGAGGCAGCAATCGAGAGGGCACTGCAGCAACGTCCTTCACTCCAAGCGCAACGAGCTCGGGTGCAAATGGCGAAACTCGACCGACTCGTTACCGAAGGAGTGATGCGCCCGCAGGCGTACCTGACTGCTTCGCAGGACTGGGTGAAGGCGCAGGGCATGTCGGCGCAGTCCGGTTACACGGTGGCGCTGGCGATCAGTGTGCCGGTGTGGACAGGTGGGCAGCTGCAGGCGCAGGTTCGGGCAGCTGCGGCTCGCGAGCAGGAGCAGATGGCTTTGTGGCGTGGACAGCAGCTTCAGGTGGAGAATGAGGTGCGTCAGGCATGGCTGGATATCGAAACGGCTGCGTCGAACATCGCTACGGCAGAAGCCGCCCTTAAGGATGCGGAGGAAGCATACCGGGTGGCGACGTTACGGGTCAACGAAGGGAAAGCCCCCCTCGTGGAGCAAATAGACACCCTCGCCGCCCTCACCGAAGCACGCACCCGCTTGCTGGAGGCGCAGACAGAGCACAAGCTGGCGCAGGCACGCCTGCTTCGGGCGATGGGAGAACTGTAGCTATGTCGTTTGCTTGCGCAACAGGGCGATGAACAGCGTCGAGCGCGTCTCCTGGATAATCACCGCCTGAAAGTGTGTGATGTCCCAGCCGTGCGATACCAGCTCATTCAGGTGCTGTTCCATCAGGCGGTCGTCGGTGGTGCGCACGATACGGTACTCCACTGTTGCCAGTTTGGCGGTATCTTCCTCGCCATGCAGGATGTGATACAGGGGTTTGACGTGGTGTTCCAGCATGGCGTCCAGCGGCATCTCCATTTCCGCCTCACGGGGTTCCAGCCCGAGCCACACACGCCCTTCGCCGTCACGATAGATAATGAAGCCTGCTTCCACCACCACCTCTTCTTGAATGTCTGGTTGAGAGAGCATCTGCTGGCAGTGTTCGGCGTTCACCAGCCACATATGCGAGTGGCGCGGCAATCCGATGGCACTGTACTCATGGTCAGTACGCACATCGCCTGCCACCCGCTCCAGCACCATCCCTCCGTTAACGGCGGAAGCGACCACGGATGTGGGGACTGCGCAGAAATTGCGATGCAGCCAGTCAGCGTACGTTCGTAACATGTCAAGCCCTCCTCTCCGCACGAACGCTTTGCTGCGTGATGCTCCCTGCATTCCGCTTCAAGGCTACAAAGGACGGTCAATGGGCTGAAGTTTCGCGCTCACGCAGCGCTGCGCATATTGCTGCCCAATTATAACATGCAAGCAAATGTTTGTCAAACGATAATCTAAAACTGCACCTTCGGTACCTCTCTCTCCTGTGGAGCCGCCTCGAAGAGAGGCATCTCCTCTGCCCATACGCTCTGCGCCACCAGCACGGCAGGGAAGGTCTTCTGATACACGTTGTAGTTGGTCGCTGCCTCGTTGTACAGTTCGCGGCGGTCGGCGATTTGCTCCTCCAAGTCCGCCAGGGTGCGTTGCAGGTGCAGGAAGTTCTCGTTTGCCCTCAGCTCGGGGTACTGCTCGCCCCAGACGATGATGTTGCCCAGAAGGCGTGAAGCCTCCTGCTCCGCCTGAATACGCTGTTTTCGGTCTTGCGCGCCCAGCGCCACCGCGCGCAGCTCGGCGATACGCTCCAGTACTTGCTTCTCGTGCTGCGCATACGCTTTCACCGTCTCCACCAGGTTCGGGATGAGGTCCCAACGCTGTTTGAGCACCACATCCACATTCGCCCACGCGCGCTGTGCCTGCCCGCGCAGGTTCACCAGGTTGTTGTAGGCGGCGATGACCCATATCACCAGCACGCCTCCGATGATGAACAGCACAATCGCTAATGTCGACACTCCTGCCATTCTGGTAACCTCCTAATACGGGTAAGTGTATTCCTGACCGACGTACTCCGTCACCACGCCCGGGTTCAGCAGGATGTACACCACGCCCAGCAGCATGATGACACCGACGATTGCCAGCACCAGTCCCGTTCCCGAACGGCTGGTGTATACCTTGCTCTCCTGCCCTTCCAGCACCACCATGCATTTGTGGAAGCGGTCGTACTGCAGGCGCATCTCATCGCGTGCGGTGCCGGGCAGGTCGCGTTCGTAGTAGCGTGCCCAGACGGTTACCGTCGCGTGGGGTGGGATGTAGCTCACCCGCGTGCGCACATCACCCACATGCGCAAACCAGGGGAACGAGCGCACCGGACGATAGTTGTAAAACAGCGCGATGTGGTCGGGGTGAAACTCCGCCCCTTCCACCTCCACAATCGCTTTGCCTGTGCCGTCGTCCAGTATGAAGTTGACCCCGTGCGTGGCGGTGTAGATGGTCTCCCAGCGATAGACGGTGCGCGTTTTCCATCTCTTGCTCTGCGAGTCATAGTATTGCTCCGTGCGGCGCACGTAGCGCTCGGAGACTTCGCTGATGTAGATGCCGGGGATGTTTCCGACCTGACTCTGCACCACGCTAAAGGCAGGTTCCGCGGTGCCGCGCACCTTGAGGAAACCGTGCGACGCGCTGCGCAGACGTGCCAGCGGGGTGTTGCGCAGCAGTTGCCCCTGTTGCCACATGCGCGCCGCGAAGGCGAGGCAGGCGACGCTTGCGAGGGTCAATCCACCCGCCACCCAACCGTCCGGCTGGGGCTGCAGCTGCTGGCGGATGAGCAACGCCGCCAGCGGCAGCATCATGGTTACCCCGCCTGTTAGCAGAAGGCTCAGGAGAACCTGCGCGGGCAGTGCGCCCCTTTGCCAGCCGCTTGCCCATTGCAGCAGGAACAGCAGGCACACAAACGCAAGCAGCGAAGCCACCGCAATCGGTGCGAGGACACCTGCTGTGGGGGGCGTGGGCAGCGATCTGGTGGAATAGGGTACGCTGGGAAGACGCGGGGCTGGTGGGCTCGGCGACGGAAGGCGGCTCAAGCCGATATTTGCCCGCCGGATGAGGTCGGAGCCGGGGGGCGCAAGTTGCAGGCACTTCAGGTACCAGCGGCGCGCGGTATCATAACTGCCCAGCTGGTGCGCCCAATCGGCGGTGCGGAAGGCAATCTGAGCGCGTGCGGTATCGTCGGGAGCGAGCGTGTACGCCTTCTCCAGCACCTTGAACGCCCGGTCGAACTCGCCCTTCTCCCAAACCTGTCGTGCCCGCGCAAACTCCTGTTTCCACGCAGGTAAGGCAGACGTTTGTGCCTGAGCAGACGCCGCGCACAGCGTGAGTGCGAGTATGGTCAAGGGCAGTATCGTTCTCATCGCTCCCTCTCGGAAAGACACCGCACACAGGCGAAAGTTGCGTTCACCACACAGATTCGCGTCGCCGGAAGCGCAAACCTGCGGCTCAGACTACACCTTCGTGCGCTTGCTTGTTTCGTCTCCATACTGCCATGTATAATAAGATGGAAATATCCGCATCCGTTGTTTTGCTTGCCTGCAGAGTCAGGTGCCCCTTGCGCCTGAGATACGGGGCTTTGACAACGAGTGCGAGCAGGTAACTTCCCCTTTGCCCGGTCAGAGGTGTGCCTGTGGTGGGACTTCATCACGTGTTGGGGAACTCATGCCGATGCAATTTCTGAAGTCGCCAATCTATGAGCTGAAACAGACGACCCGGGAGTTTCGGTGGAGCGATGCCTTCGTCTTGCTGACCATCACGGCATTGCTTTATCTGGGGGTGCATTTTGGTTTTCATGCGCCGGAGGTGGTCAAAGGTCCCGGCATTGTGCTTCACCCAACTGCGCTGCCCTACTATGCGTTGCGCTCGGTGATTCGCATGGCGGCGGCGTACATGCTGTCTTTAATGTTCACGCTGGTTTACGGTTATGTGGCAGCGCGCAGCCGTCGGGCGGAGCAGATTCTGTTGCCCACGCTGGACGTGCTGCAGAGCGTGCCCATTCTGTCGTTCCTGCCGGTGGTGCTGCTGGGGCTGAGCGCCATTTTGCAGGAGCAGCTGGCGGCGGAACTGGCGTCTATCGTGCTCATCTTCACCAGTCAGGTCTGGAACATGACCTTTTCGTGGTACCAGTCGCTGACCACCCTGCCCCGAGACCTGCGCGAGGCGGCAGCTATCCTGAGGCTGAACTGGTGGCTGAGAATGCGCAAGCTGGAACTCCCCTTTGGCGCGATTGGGCTTATCTGGAACAGCATGATGAGCTGGGCGGGGGGATGGTTCTTCCTGATGGCGGCAGAGATATTTACGGTCGGCGAACGAGACTATCGCCTGCCCGGGCTGGGCGCGTATCTGCGCGAGGCGTCGCATCAGGGAAACATCGTGGCTATACTGTGGGGGCTGGGCACGCTCGTGCTGGTGATTGTGCTGCTGGACCAGCTGGTATGGCGTCCGCTGGTGGCGTGGAGCGAAAAGTTCAAACTGGAGATGGTCGAACAGGAGACACACGCCAGCTCGTGGTTCTACGACATCCTGCGCTCCTCCAGGCTGTCGGAAAGGGTATCGGCTTTCTGGGAACGGATTGGAGAGCGAGTGGACGCCTGGACCCTGCGAGTATGGCCCTTCCGTCCTGAGCGCGCGTCCGAGCAGGCGCAACGTCAGGATGTGGCTTGGAGGCTTTTCTTTGTGGCGATATTGCTGCTGGTTGCTTACGGCACGCTACGTGCTCTCCATCTGCTGATTCAGGTGCAGCTGTCGCAATGGCTGGCTATTTTGCAGGGAGTTTTCATGACCGCGCTGCGCGTGGCTGTGGCGCTGGCTATCGCCTTCGGCTGGACGGTTCCGCTGGGAGTGTATATCGGCATGAACGCGCGGCTCGCCGCGTGGTTGCAGCCGCTGGTGCAGATTGCCGCGTCCATTCCAGCCACCGCGCTGTTCCCCGTGTTCGTGCTGATGCTGTTGAACCTGCCCGCTGGTTTGAACATGGCGGCGGTGCTTTTGATGCTGACGGGCACACAGTGGTATCTTCTATTTAACGTGATTGCGGGTACCATGTCCATCCCTCAGGAGTTGCGCTTTACCGTCACCCTGCTGGGGATGAACCGCTGGCAGAAGTGGCGCGTGCTGATATTGCCCGCGCTGTTTCCATATCTGATTACCGGCGCGATTACCGCCAGCGGCGGCGCATGGAACGCCAGCATCGTGGCGGAATACGTGGAGTTTGGTGGACGCACCCTGCGCGTCAACGGACTGGGAGAATTGATTGCCGCCAGCACCGCTGAAGGCGATTTCCCCATGCTGCTGGCATCGACGCTCACCATGATTGTGACGGTCGTACTCGTGAACCGTTTGCTCTGGAGACGTTTGTACCGGATTGCCGCATCACGCTACAGGATGGAGTGAAGAAATGAACAATGGACAGACACTGGTGGAACTGGAGCATGTCAGCCAGGTGTACGCCACCGGCAGAAAGCGATTTTATGCGATACAGGACATCAACCTGAGTATTAACGAGGGGGAGTTCGTTTGCTTGCTGGGTCCTTCAGGTTGTGGCAAGAGCACGCTGTTACGCTTGATCACAGGCCTGCAACGTCCGACGGAGGGTGTCGTTCGCTATCGCGGGCAGGAGTTGCGGGGTGTCAACCCGCACGCCAGTATTGTCTTTCAGACCTTCGCGCTGTTCCCATGGTTGTCGGTGCAGGAGAACGTGGAGGTCGCCCTGAAGGCGCGGGGAGTGCCGCCCAAACTCCGCACCGCGCGCGCTCTGGACCTGCTCGACCGGGTGGGACTGGACGGCTTCGAGAACGCCTATCCGCGCGAGCTGTCGGGCGGGATGCGCCAGAAGGTGGGTTTCGCCCGCGCCATGGCGGTGGAGCCCGAGCTGTTATGCCTCGACGAGCCGTTTTCCGCCCTGGATGTGCTCAGCTCGGAAGCGTTGCGCGGCGAACTGCTGGAGCTCTGGCTGGACGGTAAAATCCCCACCAAGACCATCCTGATGGTTACGCACAACATTGAGGAAGCGGCGGAGATGGCAGACCGACTGGTCATCATGGGCACATCCCCTGGACGCATCATCGCCGAGGTGAACGTCGACCTGCCGCATCCCCGCCACCGCAAGTCCCCACAGTTCCTGAAGTTGATCGACTATATTTACGCCGTCCTTGCCGGACAGACTCAGCCCGAGCCGGTAGAGATGGGCACCGCGCCCGGCAAGCCGGGCGTGACTCGCTGGCTGCCTCAAATCCAGATTAGCGACCTGGTGGGTTTACTGGAGCACCTCGCCGAATCTTCAGAGCCCACCTACGACATTTATCAGCTGACCGAAGACTTCGGTGCGGACTCCGACCTGGTGCTGCGCCTGATCGATACGGCAGAGCTGCTGGGTTTCGTGCGCGTCGGGCAGGGTGACGTGATGCTCACCCCGCTAGGCGAGACCTTCAGCGAGGCAAGCATCCTCACCCGTAAGGAGATATTCTCCACGCGGATTCGGAGGCTACCTATCTTCCAGTGGCTAATGAACATGCTGCAGATTGCCGAAAACCAGAGCCTGAAGCGCGACGTGGTCCGCCTCGCGCTGGAGCTGGAACTGCCCCCAGCGGAGGCGGAGAAGCAGCTCAACACCATTATCGAATGGGGGCGCTACGGTGAGCTCATCGCTTACGACGATGAGACCGAGATGCTGATGCTGGAGCCGCTGGCAGGTCAGACGGTAGCCACGCATTGAGAGTTGGCTACCACCGCAGCACCACGGTCACCTGCGCCGGAGATTGCAGGTTCTGATCCTGTGCAAAGCGGAGGATGACCTGATTACCTTTTGTTTGTACGGAGACTTGCGCCGTTTGCCTGCCGATGCGCACGCTGGCGGAGCGCAGGTTGGTGCCCTCCGGTATCTGGAACACCAGCTCACGCAACCGCAGGGAGCCATAGCGCAGGTCTATCTCCTCGCGTTGCTCGTTGGTGCTACGCTTTTGTGCGAATAGCCCCCACCCTGTTCCCGTGATGAAGAAGCTGCGGTGGTCGTTGGGCTTCCAGCGCGGGGCAAAGCCGAGTACGCCGTTGGGCGTGTCCAGAATCAGTCCCTGCGCCGCCAGCAACAGCCCGAACGAGCTCATGGCGCGGGCGTAGAACTTGCCGCACTCCAGCTCGTTAAACGGGTTGCCGCCCGGTCCCGAATTGACGCCGTCGCGCCGACGCCCGTCGTATCGGCTGCGCGTGGTGTTCACCAGATGCACCGCTTCCTCGACCATCCCTTCCCACAGCATCAGCCCGGCTACCGCGTACTCGATACCTGTCCACACCTCGTCGGCATAGACGATGAAGGGGTCAGGGCGTCCGCCGCGCGGCCATGTACACATCAGCAGCCCCGCCTCGTTGTCCAGCAGGTAGCGGCGGGGAAACTGTAGATGTCCTATCATGTTGTATCGGAAGTTATAGCGGTAGATGGACTGCAATGCCCGACGCACCGCCTCGCGCGGGTATAGATAGCCGAGCCCCAGCTGGTGCGCCCACCACTGTCCCAGCAGCTGGTCGCTGTGGCAGCCGGTGTTATAGTCGTTGGCAGCAGGCGTGCCCGGCTTTTGAATGTAATACTCGCCGTTCCACAATTGGGCGTGCTGGTTGCGCGAGCCTGCCAGCCGAATGCGCCGGTAGCGCTGCGCCGCCGACTGGTCACCCATGCGCAGAGCCATCTGCTCCGCCGCTGCCAGCGCGCACAGGTACTGCGAACCGATGAAGGTGGTGGCTCCCGATACCGCGCAGTCATAAGTATTCCACTGTATCCCCGAAGGCACGCCGTCCTCGTCGGGGTCTATCTTGCGAATCAGCCACTCGGTCGCCAGCTTGGCGCGGCTCCATATCTTCTTCAGGAAGGCATCGTTGGGGGCGGTTAGATGTTCCCGATACGCCGCGCAGATGGTGGCGCACTGTCCGTCGATGAACGCCTCGTGCTGCCAGTGCTGGCGGTGCGAGGTCTCGCCATCGGGGTGCAGGAACACCAGCAGGTCGCTCTCGCGCATGTTGCGTCCGATTTCGGGGAAGAGACGGGCGTGCGTTTGCGCGTAGTTCCACACGTGCGTGCAGTTCAGCGGGCAGCAGGCGTAGCTGCCCTCGTAGCCCGCGAAGTAGCCGTTGTCCGACCAGAAGCAGGTCGGGCTGCGTAGGATGACCGCCTGCGACGTGATGGCGTCCAGCATCAGCGGTGGAAGGTTGGACTGGTACATGGTCTGATGATACAGTTGCGTCCACCCCCACAGCTGCGGCAGGTGCTGTAGCACGTATTCCGCTGCCTGTTGCCCTGTTCGGAACCAGCGGTAGTACAGGTTGCCGCGTCGGCGGAATCGCTCCACGTGCGGATAGCTCCAGCCCATCACGAAATGCACCACACGCTGCTCGCCGGGCGCCAAACGCAGCGGGGCTTCGATGGCGCCGTGCTGTCCTTGCGCGGCTCCGCCAGAGCGCAGCTCATCCAGCGTGCTCCAGCGGGGGAAGCGGGTATTGGGCTGGTCGGTTTTGACGCATACGTTGCCCGCACGCGGATGCCACTCTGTCAGGTACAGGTTGCCTCGCTCGCGGATGCCCAGTGCCCCAAAGAACAGCTCCTGCGTCCACGAACGGTTCCCCTCGGGCAGCTGCCCCGTCAGCGACAACAAGACAGTGCCGTTACCGTAGCGACGCATCAGCAGCAGCGGCGTTCCATCCGACCATTGCGCCAGCACCTGCCAGTCGCCCGGCTCGAACCCCTCCAGCCGCAAACAGGAGTCAATCTCCCATTCTTCGATGTTGAGATTCGGAAACATCTGCTTGCCGAGCGCTGTCCACTCTGGTCGCTGATAGCGCGGCGGCGATGGCAGGTCACGCATGTTGGTGGCACGCAGGGCAAGAGCCTGTCGCATCTGCGGCAGCGCGGCAATCAGGGAGAACATCGCCACGGGCGATTCATCCGCAAACACGATGTGGTCGATGTTGATATGCCCCCAGCCGCCCGCGTGATTGTCTACTATCTGTATCTGTGCTTGCTTGCCTATCAGGTCTGAGACGTCCCATTCGTAAGGCTCCAGACGCTCGGCGTTGCGTCCGGTGGCGGTGCGCACCACCTTGCCGTCCACCAGCAGGTTGATGCAGGTCTCGCCCGGATGGTTACCACCACCGATGAGAAAGCCGATGAAGCGTTTCTGGATTTGGAAGGGACGCGAAGTCAGCCTGCCTTTCGGGACGTCGTTGGGCAGATAGGTGTTGACCAGCCCCTTACCGATGAAGCCACTCACCGGTTGCTGCCCAGGCGTCGTGCCCGAATGGGGCTTGGTGCCGAACGCCTCGCCCTCTACCGTCCAGCCCTCGTAACTATCCTTCTCGAAGTCCTCGAACACCTCCCACGGGGGCACCAGGTCGCCCCAGAAGCTGGCGCGCGGCGAAGTAATCAGCACCACACCGCCTGCCTCCAGCGTCTGGTACGCCTCGATAATCTGTCGCCAGTTTTCGGGCTGCTGCCACCCGCCGGGTAGTTCGCTGGGCATGGTGAGATGCCTCAGGTAATACAAGGGCACGGGAGTCATATCCCTGCCCGTTTGCTGGTCGTAAATCGCCTGTGCGCCCGGACGGCGCAGCGGCACGGACGTCACGGAGCGCGAATAGCCGGGAGTCGCGTCCAGCGCGTTGTCTCGCTCAGCGGACTGCGGCAGCGTGAACAGCAAGGACAGGTCTACAGGACGGTTACTTCGGTTGCGCACCGTCCACCGGAAAACCGCGCACGGGAGCGCAGAGTGGAAAGCATCTAACGGGATAAAGGGGTTGAACGCCTCCAGCACTACATCCACCGGCAGGCGGCGCGTGTCGTAGTGCAGACGAGCGATAGGATAGCCTCCCTCAAACGCGATGACCGGGATGGCAGGTACGTCCTGTTCCGATGGGCTTTGCAGCAGATACAGCTGCCCATCCAGGCGCAGGGCAAAGTGGACATGCGGCAGCGGCTCCTCCGTGTCATTATTGAATATCTGCCACACCGACAGCTTGCCCTGCCCGTCCAGCCACACCGTACCCGTCCCAATGCCACCAATGGGCATCAGCACGTATTCGAGGTTCGCGCCGCGGTAGGTGCGAGGAGTCTGCCTGGGATAGCCACGCACAGTCGGTAGGGAAGACAACTTGCGTCGAGAGACCTGCCACACCTCAGGCTTTTGATCCCCATTGGTAGCGGGAAGATCGCGCATGAACACCGCGCCCGTCGCACCTGCCAGCACGATTTGCAGGAACTCCCGCCGGTTCAACTCGCCGCCACAACGGCCAGAACAAGCGCACTCCCGCCTCATCTCTTATCACCTTCCTGGAAGATGATGTGGATGCAGCTCGATTCCTTTTTTCGCAGGATAAAGCCCTGATTCCTTCTGGCGATACAGAAGGTGCTTCGGGAACATACCTCGAACCTTCTCCACGTAAGAATCCAGCGGATGATACGGTTTGGATGGGGGTGAACGATGCGCCGAGCGATTGCATTCGTGCTTGGGGCAGTAGCGATTGCCCTTGTCTTCTACGCCTTCCAGCCCAGTACCCCTGTTGCGGGACAGACCGCACCCGATGTGGTTCTCCGATTCACAGAAGGGGGCGAACAACGGTCTCTCTCTTCCTATCGGGGTGGCGTGCTGGTGCTGGACTTTTGGTCCACTTCGTGTGCCCCTTGCCGTGATGCCATGCCGAAGATGGAAGAGTTTCACCGTCGATACAAAGGTCAGGGTGTGACCGTCATTGGAGTAGCAGTGGACGTTGACGATTACAACCGTGTGGTTCAGCTGGCTAAAGAAGCAGGGGTCACCTACACCATTGCAGCAGACACCAGCGGCGAGGCAAAGCAGTATTACCAGCCTCGTACCTTGCCGACGCTGGTGGTGATAGACAAAGACGGTGTAATCGCCCTGCGCGAGGATGGTTATGACCCCAGCAACCGCGAGAAGGTGCTGGAGGACGCGGTGAAGCGCGCATTAGAAAAACCAGCGAAACCCATCCTGCAGCAGCAGTGAGCTGGCAATACTGGACGATATGGCGTTGACAGGCGAAGTCTCGCTGTGCTGGCTACGGACCCCGCGCAAGCGGGGTTTTTTGATAGACGCAGGTGTGGGTTCAGCCGCACGGGAACGCCCCACCTACCCCGATGCCCGTACGCCATGCAAAAACTCGCAGGAATCCTCCTCACCTGCACGAATGAAAAGAGTGGGCGGACGGTGCGCTATTCTCCGAAAAACGGAACCTGAAGGGACGACACATCCGCATGGGGAGGAAAGGCGATGGTCAAACACGTTACCCTGCAGTATGGTTACAATTCGCTGGTGGAGCAGGGCGAGATGCAGTATATCGAACTCGGCGTTTTCAAGGGAAAAGCGGGCGACACCTTCACCTGGAACACGGAGGACTGTGAAGCGGTGCTGGTTTTTCTGTCGGGCAGGTGTCGTCTGCGGGTCAACGGTGAGCAACACCCGGTTGTCGGCGGGCGACGCAGTGTGTTCGACGGCAATGCGTGGAGCCTGTACGCGCCCAACGGCACGCAGGTCGAGATTGAGGTGCTGGACGAAGCGGAAGTGGCAGTGAGCAAAACGCGCGTGACCACAGATGCCGTGCCCAAACTGATTCCACCCGAAGAGGTGAACGTGCGCGATGTGGGCGTATGGAACTGGCGGCGCGACGTGAAAGACATTGTGGACAAACGCACCCCTGCCGCCCGCCTTCTGGTAGGCGAGACCATCAACCCGCCTGGCAACTGGTCGAGCTGGCCTCCTCACAAGCACGATGTGCACGACCCTCCCCGCGAGTGTAAGATGGAGGAGGTCTATCTCTTCAAGGTGCAGCCAAGCAGCAGTTTTGGGTTAGGCAGGCTATACACGGCGGATGGTACTATCGACGAGCCGTTCGTCATCCGCGACAACACGGTGCTGCGAATCCCAAAAGGCTATCATCCCATCGCTGCCGCGCCGGGCACCCGCGTCTACTACCTGTGGGTGCTGGCAGGGGAGCAACGCGACCTGATTCCCAACGACGCGCCCGAGTTCCGCTGGCAAAAGGATACGGAGGCAGTCATTCGGGAAATGCAACGTCACCGTTAGGAAAGAGGTAGGACAAATGCTCGATCACTGGAACCGCGTGCTGGTGTTCGCTGCCCACCCTGACGACGAGATTATCGGCTGCGGGGGCACCATCGCGCGGCTTTCTGCGATGGGCAAACAGGTGTTTGTGGTTACTTTCTGCGCGGGAGAAACGGGCTACAGCACGCCGGAGATGAAAGACAAAATCGCCGAGATGCGTCGGGCGGAGGCGGAAGCCTGCAACCGTGTGCTGGGCATCACCGAACGGGTGATACTGGGCAAGCCCACGCAGGGGGTGGTGAACGACCGCGAGACCTATCAGGAGTGCGTGCGGCTTATCCGCCGCTATCGTCCTGACGTCATCTTCACCCACTGGAACGAGGACAAGCACCGCGACCACCGTGCCATCTCCGCCATCACCGACGAGGCGCGGTGGAAGGCTTACGAGAACGTGCTGGCAGACATGGGCGAGCCGTGGTATACGCCGGAGCTGTACTACTATGAGGTGCTGGAGCTGTTCCCGCACCCCTCTCTGCTAATAGACATCACGGATACCTTCCGCAAAAAGCGGGATGCGATGCAGACGCAGCAAAGCCAGTTTGCGGTGTTGCCGGGCATCATGGAGTATATCGAAGGGCTGGCGAAAGTGCGTGGTTATGCACGAGGAACCCAGTATGCGGAAGCGTTCCTGCGGTCGAACCTGTTACCGACTTTTGCGTGAGGGAGGTACGACATGAAAATCAGCTGTTGCTGGCTATACGCCATCAGCAAGTATGGTTATCCGCCCAGTCTGGAGGACACCTTCAAGGTGCTGGGCGAGATGCGCGACATGGGCTTCACCCGCGTGGAGCTGGAAGGGGTGCGCGAAGAGAACCTGATGGAGGTGTATCGCCATCGCGCCGAGCTGAGAGCGCACTGCGAGAGCCTCGGGCTGAAGGTCGTTAACTTCTGCCCCGTGCTACCCGACATCGTGTCGACGGACGAGACGAAGCGCCAGAAGGCGAAAGACCTGTACCTGATTGGCATTGAACTCGCCAACTACTTTGGCTGCGACACCATCCAGACCGACAGCTTCACCCCGCCGCTGGAGTTCGTGGGCGATGCCCCTTACAAGGAAGCCATCAAGTTCGGCAAGCAGTTCAAGGTGAAGGTAGATCCCAACTTCCGCTGGGATGACCTGTGGGCGGCGATGGTGGACAGCTTCCGCTTCTGCGCAGAGCGGGCGAAGGACGCCGGGCTGAAGTTCTGTCTGGAGCCGCGCGTGGGCGAGCTGGTCAGCAACACCGATGCCTTCCTGCGCCTGTGGGAGCATGTGGGCAGCGAGAACTTCGGCATGGTGCTGGACACGGGTCACCAGAACGCGCAGAAGGAGATACTGCCCCTGTCGGTGGAGAAGCTGGGCAAGCGCATCTTCTACGTACACGTCTCGGACAACGACGGGCGCACCAACGAACATCTCGCACTTGGCAAGGGCACTATCGACTGGGAGGGCGTGTTCACCGCCCTGCGCAAACACGGCTACGACGGATACATCGCCATCGACATCGGCAACGTGCCCGATATCGAGAAGGCGTACATCGAGTCGCGCCAGTTCCTGGAGCAGATGTCAGCACAGATGGGCTGGTAGCGGCAGGTATGTGGATATTGAATTGATGAGGCTTAAGTCGCGCGATGCAGGTATCGTCGCGGCAAGTGCGGCTGGAAGGGTTGGCTCACAGTGCACAAGAAAGCTGGAGATCCAGGAAAACACAAATGAGCTATAAGCGCGTCATCATTACCCGGTTTGGCGGACCGGAAGTTCTGCAGATAGTCGACGAGCCTGAATTACCCGAACCCGGACCGGGCGAGGTACGGGTCAAGGTATTGGCTACAAGTGCGTCTTTCACCGATGTGATGATTCGTTCAGGCAAATACCCTGACGTCAAAGAGAAGCCGCCATTCTCGCCGGGTTATGATATGGTGGGTGTGGTAGACAAGTTAGGCGAGGGTGTCACCCGCTTCAAAACAGGGCAGCAGGTTGCAGACCTCACCGTCATCGGTAGCTATTCGGAATACCTCTGCCTGCCAGAAAGCCGTTTAACACCCGTTCCCGACGGGCTCGACCCGTCAGAAGCTGTGAGCCTTGTGCTATCGTATGTCACGGCATATCAGATGCTACATCGGGTGGCGAAGGTAGAAAGAGGTCAGCGCATTCTGGTACACGGTGCAGGTGGGGCGGTTGGCACAGCCCTGCTGCAACTGGGTAAGCTGCTGGATTTGGAAGTCTACGGCACGGCTTCCATGTCCAAGCATGAACTCGTCAGACAACAGGGTGCAACGCCCATTGATTACAGAGGGGAAGATTTTGTGGAGCGCATTCGCAGGCTGACAGGCGACGGCGTTGATGCCGCTTTTGACCCAATCGGTGGGGATAATCTCAGGCGGTCACTGTGTGTGCTGCGGCGGGGTGGTACACTGGCGGCTTATGGCTTTTACAATGCCGTGCTGGGAAAGGGCGGGAACATCCCTCTTGACTTCATCCGGTTGAAACTCTGGAACATTCTGCCCAATGGCCGGTCGGCGATGTTCTACTCGATCGGGGCATGGCGACAAAAACACCCGGATTGGTTTTGCGAGGATTTGACGGAGTTGTTCAATCTGTTATCCCAAAGAAAGGTCAAACCGGTCATCGCCATGAGGATGCCGCTGACCGAAGCCAGACGTGCCCACGAACTTATCGAGAGGGCGGAGGTAGCGGGCAAAATCATATTGGCTGTTCAGGATGCAAGGGCGTGATACAATAGCATGCATCTGGTGAAATACCTTGCGCTACTCTTTCAGTCAGGATGTAAAGAGGTAAACCATCGGTGATGTGGAGGAAAGTAATGGCAATTATATTGGCTGTTCTGATTTTTCTGGCAGTGATAGCTCTCGTGTACGCGAATCACCGCTGGCAATCCGACACGCGAGACCTTCATGCCAGGATGGACAGTGAACGTGTACCCACTGCCCCCGCCTCGTATGATTCCCGCGAACTGGAAGGGTTGCCTGCGCCGGTTCAGCGTTATTTTCGCACTGTTCTGAAAGAAGGACAGCCTATGGTTACTTCCGTCAGTGTAGAACACGCCGGTACCTTCAACATGAGTGAGACCGGGGAGCAATGGAAACCGTTTCAATCCACTCAGCGCGTTATCACCAGGCGCCCCGGTTTCGTCTGGGATGCTCGAATTCGCATGGCACCGGGGATGACTGTTTACGTCCATGATGCCTATGTTGCCGGTGAGGGTATTCTGAAAGCAAAGCTGTTCGGACTGGTGTCGCTGGTGAATCTGCGCGGCACGCCGGAGGTGGCGCAGGGTGAGCTGATGCGCTTCTTTGCCGAGTCCGCGTGGTACCCGACGGCGCTGTTGCCCAGTCAGGGCGTACGGTGGGAATCAGTAGACGAGACCTCCGCCAGGGCAACACTAACAGACGGCGGAATGAGTGTGACGATGCTGTTCCGCTTCAATGAAAAAGGACTTATCGAATCGGTACGCGCCGAGGCACGTGGACGCACTGTGGGAGGTGCGGTAATCCCGACACCGTGGGAAGGACGCTGGAGGAAATACGAGCTGCGTGAGGGGATTCTTGTCCCTGTTGAGGGCGAGGTGGCATGGATACTTCCCGAAGGACTGAAGCCCTACTGGCGTGGTCGCATCACAAGACTTCGCTATGAGTTTGCGCAATGAGGAAACCAAGCGGAACGCCTGCTAAAGAGGTGATACGGGACAACTGTCCGTATACCGCGAACAACCTTCGTTATGAAAGGCTATAGGAGGTCAAGCGTGGTGAGGTTTGTTTTTCGGTGTATGAATGCTGCACTGTTGTTGGTGCTTATCTTGTCACAGGCAGGCGCGAAGCCAATGAACCTTTACGTCTCCCCGAATGGCAACGATTCGTGGTCGGGCAGGCTGGCGTCACCCAACCGCACGCGCACGGACGGTCCCTTTGCCACGCTGGAGCGCGCCCGAGACGCCATCCGCGCACTCAAGAAACAGGGCGGGCTGCCGGATGGCGGCGTCACCGTCTGGCTGCGCGGCGGGACCTACACGCGACT
>Ga0197142_1002220_pt1 | contig 17156 bp, 18 predicted proteins | sample GBS60_MetaG_FD_148614 | JGI IMG/M metagenome (GOLD analysis project Ga0197142, IMG submission 148614) | Sediment microbial communities from Great Boiling Springs, Gerlach, Nevada, United States - GBS 60_MetaG | ecosystem: Environmental > Aquatic > Thermal springs > Hot (42-90C) > Sediment...
ACGGCTTGAGAACCCTGCTCAAAACTATGAAGATCCCCAACATGCGCGAGAAGACCCTGCGCTACCCAGGGCACAGCGAATATATCAGAGTGCTTCGGGAGACGGGGTTCTTCAGCAAAGACCCTATTGAGATCAACGGTGTGCAAATTCGTCCGCTGGACGTGACGGCTAAGCTGCTCTTCCCCAAGTGGCGGCTCGAGCCCGACGAGCCAGAATTTACCGTGATGCGCGTGACGATCCGGGGCATCGAGGACGGTCAGCGCAAAGAGTATATCTATGAGCTATTCGATCGCTTCGACTCAGAGCGCAAGATCTCCTCGATGGCGCGCACGACAGGCTATACGTGCACCGCTGTAGCAACACTCGTGCTCGAAGGGCTCTTCACGCAGAAGGGCATCATCCCGCCGGAATACATTGGGGCCGATGAGCAGTGCTTTAAGAGTGTGCTAGAGTATCAAAGAGAGAGGAACATAAGCTATAAGCTAAGTTGAATTGCATTGCACCATAGGCGATAATTGAGCTGTGGACAGTAGCAATCATGGCAAAACCGGTGATCCGCTATGATCCTCATGCCCGAATGCGCATGCGGCAACGGGGTATCAGCGAGGACATGGTTGAACAAGCCCTGCGAAACCCAGTTCTCGAACGGCCAGGGACAACACCAGGAACGCTGGTACGAGAGGCTGATATTAGCGGTAGACGACTCGCTGTGGCCTTTGAGCTACGCCCTAACGAGTTTTATGTGAGAACAGTCTATTGGAGGAACTAACTATGCAAGTCACTTACTCCAAGCAAGCTGATGCACTGTATATTCGCTTTGGCGAAGACGGGGAAGGGAAAGTAGCGCGCACAGAAGAGATTCAACCTGGGATTCTCTTCGATTATGATCACGATGGCCGTCTCTACGGGATTGAGGTGCTTGATGTCACAACCAGGGTACCAAGCGATGCGCTCAGGGCTTTTCAAATCGGCGTCTTGGAACCAGTTTCGTGAGGATCTGTGAAACCCACTCTATCCCTATCTGGGATAGAGCCCCCACAGCCCGCTGGGCTCTTGTTTGCGCTCCATCACGATTCCCGAAAGCTTTTTGATGTAGATCTCGTTCGTCTCGTGCACCGTTGCTTTCGATAAGTGCCCGCCCACCGTCGAGCCGTCCTCAAGCCCCAAGACAGCGTGACAGTGAATATGTGGCTTGCCCTCGCGCACTGAAAAATTCCCTTGAAGTGACAGCAGCTCCGCCGGCCCAGAGATTTTGTGCTCTTTATATTCTTTCCCCGTCCAAAATGCCAAAGTCACGTCGCGGAGCATCCCGATCCCGCCCACTAAAACCCCTGCTGTGAGATTGAGCGAGCTCAAAGATTCAAAAAAGTCCTCCCCAGGCTGCAACCGCACAATGATATCTAGCCCAGACTTGACGACGAACATAGCTACTTGGAACTCCAGAAGTAGCCGTTCATAAAGCCCACCCTCGTGAGGGGCCACACGCGCAAGAACGGCTCCCCAATGAAGTCTTTTGCGGGGAACGGCCCCCAGTAGCGACTGTCGTAGCTATTGTGAGTATTGTCCCCCAGCACGAAGTAGAACCCTTCGGGCACCTCCCAGCTCTCCTGACCCGTGGAAGCATAGCAATTCCGTCGGGGGTCGGGGTGGCCCGGATGGTTAAAAGCATCGCTCGTCAGGGGCTGGCCGTTCACATACGCGATGCAGTCGCGAATCTCCACGGTCGCCGGGCCTATGGCAATGAGCCTCTTCACCAAGCGATCGCACTTGCCCGCATCACACCGCCAGAAGACGATAATATCCCCCGGCACAGGCTTGCGGAAGTGATACGTCAGCATATCCACAAAGAAGCTATCGCCGGGCATGATCGTCGGCTCCATTGAACCCGTAGGGACGTAGACGCGCGCCACGGCGTAATTGACCGTGATCAGAGTAATAAGCACGGCGACCCCCAAGACGCCGACCCAGTCGAGCAGCCAATCGACAGCTGGGGTAGTGGGCACGCCTACGCTATTGAGGAGCCGCGAGAGCCAAGGCTTGCGCGGCACGACCACCTCTGTATCCGACGCTATGGGTGTGTTCGGTATATCGTGGTTTTCTTTGGGATCGAACATAGCTTTAGGATAGCAAGCTCAAAGGCGCTTTGCAAGGGCATCCAGTGGCTGCAGTTCAGTCGCCGAGCACTTCTATCTTTCGGCTTGGTCTCCGAGCACGCACCAAACTAATATGCCGATAGAGAAACGCCACAAACGCCAGAGCTGCCCCGACATAAATGAGCAGATAGTACCCACCAAGGGGCACGAGCAAAGCCCCAAGCGCCGGCCCGATGACCATCGAAATGTTCAATATCCCCGTGAAGATCGCCGAGGCGGCCCCAGGATTGGGATGGCCCTCCGTCGCCGCCCGCAAGCCCCCCACGTACAGCAGCGCCCACGAGATTCCTAAGAGTATCTGCGTGGGCAGAATCCACCAGAAACTTGGGGCGAGCGCAAACGTAATGAACGTTACACTCGACAGCAGCAATCCCAACCGCAGCAGCCCCGTGCTCCATGCTCGATCTGTCAGAAAGTACATGACGAGAAACTGTGTCCCCGTGTTGATCGCTGACGTGACGCCGATCCAGAAGTAGTCCGCCCCTAGGTTCTGAAGAAAGAGCGGCCAGAAGGCCCAGATCATATGCGCCCCGATATGACGAATCAGCACCGAGATGAACGTTGAGCGCTGGCTCAGGAAGACCTCCCACAGCGACGCCGTCCTTTGGGGAGTAGGGTCTGGCGGGCGCACGCCAAACCGCAGCGCCAACAGATACGCTATAAAAAAGAGCAGAGACGCGGCGACGAACGTCCCGCGGATCGTAAAGTATGTGGCGATCGTCCCAGCAAGCAAAGCTCCTGCAGTCCAGCCCAGTGACCCAAATGCCGAGAAGCGCCCAAGACGCTCCTTGGACGCTTGGACGTGGGAGATGAGCGCCGCGGGGTAGACCCCCAAAGCGATCCCATTGATAGCTCTCAGCACAACGAGCGAGACAAAGTCGAACGCAAAGACCTGCACGAGCGTGGAGATCGCCGAGGCCAAAAGCCCCAAGACAATAAACTGCCGGGTGCCGTAGCGATCAGCAGCGCGCCCGGCGAGCAGACCCACGACTGTTACCGTCAGGGCGCTCAAGGCCGCAAGCAGCCCCACGCCGACGTCATCCGCGCCCAACTGATGGGCGTAGAGGGGGATGAACGTCCCGGCGATCGTTGCTGCTGTCGTTGCCAGAAAATTAGCAAGGCGGGCCCTCATAGGCGCACCGCCCTCATCAAACTCATCTTGGCAGAATCACCAAAGAGATTATGCCGCAGAGTGGAACGCCGTGCAAGGGTGCCAGTTGCCAGCAGCCTGAGTCTCGGTTTATAATCTCCCCCGAAGGAGGTGGTCGCTCTTCACACACATTCGATAGCTGTCACTCAACACTCAAAACCCAAAGGAGGGGTTCACATGCGCAAGAAGATTCTTGCTGTCGGATTGGTTCTCGTGCTGGTGATGCCGTGGCTCTCGAGCGGACAAGGCCAGCCCGCAACGACACTCGGGAAGGTCCTCGCTCGCGGTAAGCTCATCTGCGGCGTCAATAACGCCGTGCCGGGATTTGGGTTCGTAGACCCCCAGGGGAACTATAGCGGCTTCGATGTGGATTACTGTAAAGCCCTGGCCGTGGCGATCTTCAATGATCCAAACAAAGTCGAGTACCGTCCGGTGACCGCGGCCACGCGCTTCCCCGCCCTGCAAGCAGGCGAGATTGACGTGCTCATTCGGAACACGACGTGGACGCTCGACCGCGACGTGGGCCTGCCCTTCAACTTCGCCCCCACGACCTTCTACGACGGCCAAGGGTTTATGGTCCGCAAGGCGAGCCGCATCAATACTCTGCGAGACCTCAACGGCGCCACGATCTGCGTGCTCCAGGGCACCACGACCGAGCAGAATCTCGCCGACATGGCGCGGCGCTTGGGGATCACTATAAAGCCCTTGGTCTTCGCCGATGTAAACGCCCGCGATAAAGCGTACGACGAGGGCCGCTGCGATGCCATGACCGCCGATGCTTCCGGGCTCGCTGCTGCCCGCGTCAAGCTCTCCAAGCCCGATGATCACAAGATACTCCCTGAGCTCATCTCCAAGGAGCCCCTGGGCCCCGTCGTCCGCCACGGTGACGACCAATGGTTCGACATCGTCAAGTGGACGGTCTTCTGCACCATGGAGGCCGAAGAGCTCGAAGTAAACTCCAAGAACGTCGCTCAACAGAAAGCCAGCCAAGACCCCAGAATCCGGCGCCTGCTTGGGCTTGAGGGCGACTTCGGCAAGAAGCTCGGGCTCGACAACGCCTGGTGTGCGAACGTCATCGAGAAAGTCGGCAACTACGGGGAGATCTACGATCGCAACGTCAAGCCGCTGGGCCTGGAGCGCATTGTGGACGGCAAGCCCTCACCCAACGCCTCCTGGACCGATGGCGGCTTGATTTACTCTCCGCCGTTCCGCTAAAGGCTTCACTTGCCCTCACCCCTAGCCCCTCTCCCGTCTGTGATGACGGGAGAGGGGAGGGGAGGAGGGCCAGCTATGGCTTCGGCCCGCACGCCCTTGTGGAGAGATATTCGCGTCCTGCGCTGGGGCGCCCAAGGGCTCTTTGTGCTCATTCTCGTCCTCATCGCCAACTGGTTCTACACGAATCTGCAGATCAACCTTGCGCGCACCGGGATTCGGCTGGGCTTTGATTTCTTGGGGTCTACCGCGGGGTTCGGCATCGCCGAAGGGCCGCCCTTCCAGCCCACCGACAGCTACGGAAGGGCGTTCTGGGTGGGGGTCGTCAACACGCTGCGGGTGATCGGGATCGGGATTCTCTTGGCCACGGTGCTCGGGCTGGTGGGGGGCATCGCGCGGCTGTCGAGCAACTGGCTGGTGCGCCAGATCGCCAGCGTCTATATCGAAACTATCAGAAATACGCCGTTAGTCGTCCAGCTCTTCTTCTGGTACACGGCCGTCTTCTTGAAGCTCCCCAGGGTCGCGGAGAGCATCGAGCTGCCTGGGGGGATCTATCTCAGCCAGCGCGGGCTGGCCCTGCCCAGGCCGTATCCGGCAGAATCGTTTACACTGTGGGGGATTGTGCTTATAGTCGGGGCCGTTTGTGCTTTGGGAGTCTATCTGTGGCGACGGCTCTCTCTGGCGCGAGCGCAGCGGGTCGGTTCTCCTGGGTTGTGGGCCCTGGGCGTCTTCACAACGATCGCTGCGCTGGGAGGAGGAGTGCTTCGGCCCATCGCTTGGGAGGTTCCCGTCCTGGGGACGTTCAATTTTGAGGGGGGCTGGCAGCTCAGCCCGGAATTTGCCGCGCTGCTCTTTGGGCTGGTGGTCTACACAGGGGCGTTCATCGCGGAGGTGGTGCGCGCGGGGATTCTCTCTGTTCCCAAAGGGCAGACCGAAGCGGCTCGCGCCCTGGGCTTGCCACCCATTTTAGTCTTGAGGCTGGTCGTCCTCCCTCAGGCCTTGCGGGTCATCGTCCCCCCGCTCACAAGTCAGTATCTCAATTTGGCCAAAAACTCAAGCCTCGCTGTTGCTGTTGGATACCCCGACCTCTTCAACGTCGCCAACACGATCATCAATCAGAGCGGTCATGCCCTCGAGATGATCTTGCTCATCATGGTGAGCTATCTCTCGATCAGCTTGATGACCTCGGCGTTTATGAACTGGTACAACCGGCGCGTGCGGCTCGTTGAACGCTAAGCTATGAGAAAAATATCTCGTTGGGTGAGGGAGAATCTCTTCAGCAGCTGGTACAATACGCTGCTCACGGCGGCTTCTCTCTGGCTGTTGTGGGTTGTGTTCAGTGGGCTCTTTCAGTGGGCCGTGCGTGATGCCGTCTGGTCTGGGGGGTCGGCAGCGTGTCAGCAGGCGCGTCAGCTGGCCCAGAGCGAAGGGCGTCCGTGGGGAGCGTGCTGGGCGATAATCCCCGCGAATATCAAGCTCTTGATGGCAGGGACGTACCCGCCGGGGGAGCTGTGGCGCCTCTGGGTCTCTGTCTATCTTGCGGCTCTGCTTCTGGGAGCGAGCGCCGGAGTATGGAAGGGGCTATTGCGCGAGACGGCCATCGCCATAGGCGCCGGAGCTGTGGTGCTAGCGCTGCTCCCTTGGAGCACGGCCGAGCGCCTCTGGATTGGTGGGATAGCTCTGGCGCTCTTTGTGCCGATGGCAATCTTTTGGAAAGCTCGGTTATTTCGGGCGATACGCTGGGCTGTGGGTGTGGGATGGCTTCTCTTGCCCGTGATCGTCCTAGTGCTGATAAGCGGGTTCTCTCCGTGGCTGCCAAGAGTTGAGACGACCCAGTGGGGTGGTCTCATGCTCACGGTGATCTTGGCGGTGGTGGGCATCGTCGCGTCGTTCCCATTGGGCGTGCTATTAGCATTAGGGCGCCAGAGCGAGCTGCCCCTCATCCGATGGTTCAGTATTCTCTATATCGAAGTCGTGCGCGGCGTGCCGCTCGTCACGGTGATCTTCATGGCGAGCTTGGTGCTGCCCTTGTTTTTGCCGGGAAATCTCCGTATAGATCAAGCCCTGCGGGCTATGGTCGCGTTCACGCTCTTCACGGCGGCGTATATTGCCGAGAACGTGCGCGGCGGCTTGCAAGCCATTCCGCGCGGCCAAATCGAGGCTGCGCGGGCTCTGGGGCTACACGGCTGGCTGATCACGCTCTTCATCGTCTTGCCCCAGGCCCTGCGGGCGGTCATCCCCGCCAACGTGGGTCAGTTTATCAGTCTCTTCAAAGATACGTCCCTGGTCTTCGTGGCAGCGTTGCTCGATCTGTTCAATATGGGGCGGAGCATCCTAGCCAATCCCGATTGGCTCGGCTTCGATGGCGAGATGTTGCTCTTCATCGCGTTCGTCTATTTTATCTGCACGTACTCGATGGCCCATCTGAGCCATCGGTTGGAGAGAATCTTAGGCGTGGGGGAGCGCTAGCATGGCCGAAGAGATCATCATCTGCCGAGACGTGCACAAGTGGTTTGGGGACTTTCACGTGCTGCGCGGGGTGAACCTCACGGTGCGCAAGGGCGAGGTCGTGGTGATTTGTGGGCCGTCTGGCTCGGGCAAATCCACATTCATTCGCACCCTCAACCGTCTGGAGGAGCACCAGCGCGGGCAGATCATTATTGACGGGATCGAGCTGACCCATGACGTCAAAAATATCGAAGCGATCCGGCGCGAGATCGGCATGGTCTTCCAGTCGTTCAATCTCTTCCCCCATCTGACGGTGCTTCAGAATATCACGCTTGCCCCGATCTGGGTGCGCAAGATGAAGCGCTCCGAAGCCGAAGCGCTCGCCATGCAGCTTTTGGAGCGCGTGGGGATCCCTGAACAAGCCCATAAGTACCCAGCGCAATTGTCAGGGGGACAACAGCAGCGAGTAGCAATCGCGCGGGCGTTAGCCATGCAGCCGAAAATTATGTTATTCGATGAGCCGACCAGCGCCCTCGACCCGGAGATGATCAAAGAAGTTTTGGACGTGATGCGAGAATTAGCGCGCTCCGGCATGACGATGCTCGTGATCACGCACGAGATGGGGTTTGCCCGCGAAGTTGCGGATCGCATCGTCTTCTTCGATCAGGGACGGATCGTCGAGGAGAACACCCCCGAGGAGTTCTTCAGAGCCCCCACACACGAGCGCACCAAGCTCTTCCTCTCGCAGATTCTGCACCATTAGCGTGTCAGCGCACCTCTTTGACAATTTCTGTATATTCGGTAGAATAGTCACACTCGATCCCAAAGAGGAGGAAGCACCATAGCTCGCGAAGAGAATCTCGTCCGACGTGACGGCATCGTAACTGCAGCCCCTAACCACGAGATATACAAGATAGATTTGGGCAACGGCCACGAGATCACGGCGTATTGTTCTGGCCGGATGCGCCGGCACCGCATTCGCATTCTCGTGGGCGACCGAGTTTCCGTCGAGTTCTCGCCCTACGATCTCAATCGAGGGCGCATCGTCTATCGCTACTAGCGATGAGAAACGTCAAGCGCGTCTTGGCACGCTATCACGCTGGGGAACTCTCGGTCTACGAGGTCGCTCGTGCACTGAAGATCAGTTTGCTGCACGCACAACGTCTCATCAGTCAAAGCCAGCCTACTGCTCAGAGCTCTGACTCCAAGGCCCAACACGACAAGAGATAGCTCATCGGGCTATGACCGCACGGGAGAAGATCTCACAGATCGCCCAGCGATTGGAACAGCGCTTTGGAAGACTGAGATGGCGCAGCCACGGCGACCCCCTCGACGTCCTCATCCTCACGATTCTCTCGCAAAATACCAACGACCAGAACCGCGATCGGGCGTATGAGTCCTTGAAGAGAAGATTCCCAACATACGAGAGCATCGTGCGCGCGCCCACAGAGAGAGTCGCCGAAGCGATCAAAGTCGGCGGGCTCCATCGCCAGAAGGCCCAGCGCATCCAAGAACTCTTACGGCGCATCAAGCGCGAGCGCGGCGCCTACGACCTGAGCTACCTCAAAGACCTGAGCACCGAAGAGGCCGTCCAAGAACTCCTAAAATTCGACGGCGTGGGGAAGAAGACCGCCGGGGTTGTGCTCACGTTCAGCCTCAACAAGCCCTACTTCCCCGTAGATACGCACATTCACAGAATCACGCAAAGACTTGGGCTTGTGAAGAAGAACCAAGACCCCCACGACGTGATGAACGCCCTCGTCCCAGAGAGTTTGAGATATCAACTGCATCTACACTTAATTTGGCACGGGCGGCAGACGTGCACGGCGCGCAAGCCCCGCTGCGCTCAGTGTGTGATCGCCGACCTGTGCCCATATCCCAAATCCCTTCAGGGGCGCAGCCGACGCAAGACGTCTTGAAAATCTTGGGGCAGCGGCGCCTCAATCCGCACTCTCTGATTCGTCCTCGGATGGAGAAACTCTATCGCTGCGGCGTGCAGAAGCATTCGCGTCACTCCCAATTCTTTACGGAGTCGTTCGTTCAGCTCAGGATTCCCATAGAGATCGTCCCCGACGATGGGGCAGCCCACGGCAGCGAAGTGCGCCCGCACTTGATGAGTGCGTCCCGTGCGCGGGTAAGCTGCTACATACGAGAATTTTCTCACCCCCGACCTCTCCCCCAGCCCCTCCTCTAAAGAGGGAGGGGAGCCACCCCTTCCCTTTAGGGAAGGGGGTAGGGGGTTAGGTCCGGGGAGAGGGGACGGGGGTGAGGGTGTCCACTCGAAGACATCTAAACGCTTGTAGTCTGTCTGAGCGAAGATGCCCCCGCGCCTGACCGGCACCATCAGCGCCAGCCAGCGCTTCCGGTCCATCTGCTTCTGCAGAGAGAATCGAATCGAGCCCTGGGGGCGAATCTCGCCCACGACGAGCGCCAAATACTCTTTCTGAATCTCCTTGAACTTGAGCTGGCGATTCAAAGACCGAACGGCTTCTTTGGTCTTGGCGAGCACGGCTACGCCCGAGGTCTCTTTATCTAAGCGGTGGACGAACGCGGGCGTGAAATCCGATGTGAAGCCTGACTCTCTCAGATATTCGAGGGCGTGAGCCAGCAGCGTCGGCTCCTCTGGGCGATCCCCGTGCATGAGCCAGCCCGCAGGCTTGTCCAAGACTAAGAGTTGGTCGTCTTCGTAAAGAACGCGCTCAGCGAAGGGCATCAACGTCCCAGACGGCAATGCCATCCTCTCCGCCGGAGATTACGAACTTATCGTCAGGCGAGAACGCTACCGAGGTCACCCACCCTGTGTACCCAAAGAGCGAGCCGATCAAGCTGCCGTCCTCCATGCGCCAGAGCTTCATAGTGCGATCGGCGCTTCCTGAGACGAGTCGTTCCCCATTAGGAGATAGCCCAAGTCCCAGCACTATCCAAGTATGCCATGTCAACCTTCGCAGCAATTTCCCCGTCGCTATATCCCAGAATCGAATTTCATCACCCTCCTCTCCACCATTTGTAATTAACATCCGACCATCGGCAGAGAAAATCATATCCCAAACATCAAAATTACTTATAACAATGATGATTTGTTGGTCTTCTACGCGCCACAGAGTGATGCCATTGCTACTTACCAACGCAAGCACCTTGCTGTCGGGAGAGAACGCCGCTGGCGCTCCTACATCTTCTAATTTCCATACTTCTTCCCCACTAGAGACCCGCCAGAGCCGAGCTTGATTTTGTAGATCGACTGAGACGAGCAATTGCCCATCAGGGGAGAACTCGATCTCCATGATCAGCGCTTTGTGCTCCTTGCCCCACACGCGCACAACTTGGCCATCAACGACATTCCAGAGACGAATCTCCCCTTGCAAGCATACAGATTCCGGTTCCGGTGAGAAGCTCGTGCAGAGGCTTGCAGCTAGGAGCTGCTCCTTGGGAGAGAACGCTATATCCGTGACCCTTCCGCCTTGAATCGCCAGCGTGCGTACTGCTTGCCCATTGCGAAGATCAAAGAGCTTGATCTCTGCACCAAAGGCCGTCGCCACAAGTTGCCCATCAGAAGATACTGCGATCTTGCGTGCTGGCCCTGGCAGGTCTCCAGTAATGCGCCGCATCTCTCGGCCATCGGCCGCCCGCCAGACCCGAATCACCCGGTCATCGCCTATAGAGAAGAGCTGACGGTCATCTTCAGAGAAGAGCACCACGTTGACGGTATCGGTGTGTCGCGTCATGGTGCGTAGGACCTGCCCGAGAGATGGATTCCACAAGGCGATCGTTCTATCTTGCGACGCGGAAGCCAGGAGCTTCCCATCATGAGAAAAGTCTAAATGAGTGACCGTGCCACTATGACCCTTTAAAACTCTTAGCGTCTTGCCGTCAGAAAGACTCACGATAGTAATATCTCTATCATCTGAGATAGCCAGATATTGTCCATCGGGAGAGAACGCCAAGGACTCTGATCTTCTTAATCTGAGCACTTCTCTCCAGTCAGACACTTGGATGATGCGTGTCTTGAAGTAATCGCCAATGGCGAGCATCTTCCCATCAGTCGAGAATGCAATGGCACTAACCCCAGGAATAATCCTATTCTCTTCCTTTTGTACAAGCTGATGCACTAAGCTCCAATCTTCTGTGCTCCAGATATTCACAGCTCTAGATGCCCCTGAGACCAACAGGCTCCCATCAGGAGAGAAAAGCACAGCTATTATCTTCTCTTCACCGTGAGCAGCCCACTCACGAACTACAGTCCCGTCAGCGACGTTCCAAACTCGGATTACCCCGCTCTGGTCTCCCGAAGCGAGCCACTTCCCGTCGGGGGAGAACGCCACACTCGTCACCATGTCGGTATGACCTCTGAGAGCCCGCACGAACGTGCCGTCATCAGCACGATAGAGAAAGATCTGCCCGAACCCCGCCGGCGACGCTAACAGCTTCCCATTCGGCTCATAAGCCAGACTCTGCCCACTGAGATATGTCCGAAGCCATACGGCGTTCTGAAGCCACTCAGGAGCGCCCTGCTGCGCACTCCCCAAACTCCCCAACACCACGCACACTCCCAGCACAGCCCACAACCGCCGCATCGTGATCGCCTCCTTCACGTTGCTTGTGCCCCTTGCGCTCGTTATTATGAAGCAATCTCTGCGCAAACGCAACAGGAGGCCCAATGTTGCCCGAAGATACACTCAAAGACAGAGTCGCGATCATCACTGGTGGTGGGACGGGCTTGGGGAAAGCAATGGCACTGGAATTTGCTCGCTTGGGGGCAAAGATCGTCGTCGCCAGCCGCAAGCTCGAGAGCTTGCAGCAGACCGTCAGCGAGATCGAAAAGCTCGGCGGGAAAGCTCTCGCCGTCCCAACAGATGTGCGCGAGCCCGCCCAAGTCGAGAATCTCGTTGCCGTCACCAAGCAACGCTTCGGCAAGATAGATATCTTAGTCAATAACGCCGCCGGGAATTTTATCTGCCGCGCCGAAGATCTCTCCGTCAACGGCTGGCGGGCTGTTGTTGGAATTGTGCTCGATGGGACGTTCTACTGCTCGCGCGCCGTCGGCAAAGAGATGATCGCCCAAGGGACTGGGGGCAATATCTTGAATATCATCGCGACGTATGCCTGGACGGGCGGGCCAGGGACGATTCATTCAGCGTGCGCCAAGGCCGGCGTCTTAGCCATGACAAAAACGCTCGCTGTGGAGTGGGCAAGATATAACATCAGGGTGAACGCCATCGCTCCCGGCCCCGTCGACACCGAAGGCGCCGCCAAAGCCCTCTGGCCCACCCCAGAAGCGAAGCAGCTCGTCGAGAAGACCGTGCCCTTGGGACGATTCGGCCAGCCCATCGAGATCGCGCACGCCGCCGCGTATCTTGTCTCAGACTATGCAAGCTTCATCACCGGCGCCACGCTCGTGATAGATGGCGGCCAATGGCTCGGCCACGGACACTATCTGGGGACCTCTCCCCTAGATCATTTTCCCCTCACCCCTCTGCTCCCCTCTCCCTCGGAGGGGAGAGGGGCTGGGGGTGAGGGTGATTAGGGAAGGGGCGAGGGATTAGGTCCCCCAAAGGAGGCAGATCATGAACTATCAGACGATTCTCTACGAAGTCGCCGACGGCGTGGCCACGATCACCCTCAATCGTCCCGACGTGCTCAACGCGGTCAACCTCCAGATGGCTCGCGAGCTGCACCACGCGATAGAAGCTGTGCGCGCCGACGCGAGTGTGCGCGCAGTCTTAGTGACTGGGGCTGGGCGCGCTTTCTGCGCCGGAGCTGATCTCGTTAACATGGGCGAGGGCTTCGATCCCAGTAACTCTATGCACGTCCGGCGCGCGCTCGTCGAGCTTTTCAATCCCATAATCTTAAAAATCTTCGAGATGGAGAAGCCCTGGATTGCCGCAGTCAATGGAGCCGCCGTCGGCGGAGGGTGTCAGTTGGCTCTGGCGTGCGATCTGGTGCTGATCGCTGAAGATGCGTACTTTTGTGAGATCTTCGCGCAGCGCGGGCTGGTCGTAGACGCAGGCGGGCTCTTCTTGCTCCCTCGGATTGTCGGGCTGCACAAGGCGAAAGAGCTCGCGTTCTTCGCTGAAAAGATTTATGGTCCACAAGCAGTTGAGATCGGGTTAGCGAATAAGTGCGTCTCGAAAACAGAGCTGCTTCCCGTAGCTGACGAGTGGGCCGAGCGTCTTGCTCAAGGCCCGACGGTCGCGCTGGGCTTGATGAAACTCGGCATGAACCGTGGGCTGCAGATGACGCTCCACGACGTGATGAACTACGAAGCCGCTGCGCAAGCGGTAGCGGTGCAGACGCACGATGTGCGAGAAGGGCTGCAAGCGTTCATTGAGAAGAGAGCCCCAAGGTTTCAAGGACGGTAGAACTGACGGAGCGAATGCCGTACAATAATAAAGCTATGAGCAACCCCAGCAGAATAGATAGAATGGCATTCTCCGTTTCATCTCTCGACGACGAGTCCGATGATAAAGCGTATTGGCTTGCCAAAACCCCTATCGAGCGCCTCCAAGCCCTCGAGCTCATTCGACAGACAATTTATGGCTATACCGACGCTACCGTCAGACTTCAAAGAATTTTTGAAGTTGCTGAACTCCCACAGCGTTGAGTATCTGATAGTGGGAGGCTATGCTGTGGGCTATTATGGCTACCCGCGAGCTACGGGCGATCTAGATATCTGGGTTGCGCGAACCCCGCAGAATGCCCAGAAGCTCGTGGCAGCTATCAGAGAATTTGGCTTTAACGTTCCAGAGCTCTCCCCAGAGCTATTTCTCAAGGAGAACCAAGTGATCCGCATGGGGGTGCCGCCATTTCGTATAGAGATCGTGACCTCGGCTTCTGGGGTAACTTTTGCAGAATGCTATGCCGCACGAACACAAGCTGTGTTCGATGACGTTCAGGCGAACATTATCAGCCTTGACCATCTCAAAGCCAACAAAAGAGCCATCGGTAGATACAAAGACCTGGATGATCTCGAACATTTGCCTTAGTGTGCTCCTTCGAGGAGCTTATACGCGACGACGGCTGCCGCCGCCGCGACCGTGAGCGAGCGCGTCACGCCCAACATCGGTAGCTCGACGATTACGTCCGCAAGAGCCAAGACTTCCTGAGAGATGCCGTGCGTCTCATGGCCCACCACCAGCACCGTCGGAAACCGAGCGCCCAGCTCCGCGTACGAGATGCTCTTGGGGTGCTGCTCCACGGCGATGATCGTCTTCCCCTGGGCTTTGAGCTCTCGGATCAACGAGACAATATTCGGGTGATACTCCCAGGGCACCCACTGCTCGGTGCCCACGGCCGCTTTGTGGATGCGCGGATTGGGAGGCGTGGGCGTCTGCCCACAGAGATAGATTTTTTCGGCGGCGACAGCATCGGCGACGCGAAAGAGCGCCCCCACGTTAAACGTGTCTTGCACGTTGTCTAAGACAAAGCTGATGGGCTGGCGCGGGACGGCTGCGATCTCTTCCGGGGTCGGCGTCCCCTTACGCAGGGCGCGCGGCGGAAGTTTTTTCATATTTGGCGCGGAGCACGTTGGCCGTAAAACTCGCCAGGTCGCGAAAGACCCCTTCGATCTGAGCTTCTTTCTCCTCAGCGGAGAGCTCGAGATACTTCTCGACGCGGGCCGCCATCTGCGAGAGCGCAGCTGAATCAGCCATCGGCTTCAGATGCTCAAAGAGCAGCCTGTGCGCGCCCTTGCGCTCCATCACCTCTAAGCCGTCGAGCATCTGACGATGCGGCGTCCCCTCCCAGATCGCTAAGATCATCGCTTCGCGCAGCCAACGATCCATAGTGAATTCAGCGAGCGTCCCAATTCCCCCGTAGACTTCCATGCCCCACTTCGCTGTTTGCGCTGCGAGCTCCGCCGTCCAATATTTAGCCAAGTGCGCGACTAATCTGAAGAGATGATACTGCTCAGAGTACGGCGGCGTCTGGCGCCAGACGCGATCTAAGAGCGTCACGGCCTCCCACGCCAGCGCAAACGCGCTCTCCAACTGCGCTATGCGATCTTCAAACTGACGACGCAACAACGGGTGCTCGATGATCGGCTTGCCGAACGCTGTGCGCTGCTGCGCAAAGCTCAACGCATCCGCGAGCACCCGCTGGGTGAGCGCGACGCTCCCAACGCTGTTAGCCACCCGCGAGAGATTCAAGACTTCTAAGATCAGATAGACGCCCCATTCGAGCTTGCCCAGCAGATACGCTTCGCTCTCTTTCAGCTCGACTTCACCGGTGGGCACGGAGCGCGTGGCGATCTTGTCTTTGAGTCTTCTGATCGTATAGTTGAGGCTCCCATCGTGACGGTATTTAGGGAGCAGAAAGAGCGCGAGCCCACGAACGTTCTTGGGAGCCCCCTGCGGGCGAGCCGCTACGACAGCGAGCTCCGCCCCAGCGTTGCTCGCAAAGTATTTTTCGCCGGTGAGGAGCCAATGATCCTCTGACCTCTCCCCCAGCCCCTCCCCTAAAGGGGGAGGGGTCTTCCCCGCGGGCTGAGCGATCGTCTCGACGGCCGCGCCCAAGTCCGAACCACCCTTCACTTCAGTCATCCATGTCGCGCCCTGCCAGACCGAATCGTCTTTCTTTAAGAGCTTTGGGAGAAAGCGAGCTTTCACGCCCTCCGCCCCATATTTTTCTAACGGCACGGCTGTCGAGAGCGAGACCGTGTACGGACAATAGAGCCCCGGATCGTAAAACGACGTCACATAGCCCAATAGATACGACGAGATCAAAGATTTTTCGTCAAAGGCGCGCCAGACGATCCCGTCTCTATACCCTCGACGCAGCAGCTTCCAATACTCTGGGGGAAAGAGGATCTCGTCAACGCGCTTGCCGAAGCGATCGAACATCCTCAGCCACGGCGTGCCAGCACGGTCTATCGTCTCCGAGATCGGCTTGCCCTCGGTCTCCCAAAACGCCTCGTAGGCTCGCAGGGTCTGCTCACAGGCGACAGCACCGAGCATCCGCTTCAAGAATGAGACTGAGGAACCGAGTGTATTGATAGCCATAGAGACCTCCTTCAGAAATAAACTCTAAGATTGCTAGATTTATTCTTCATCCGGAGCCAAAAAGTATAATTTCACGAGAGGCAAAAGGGCCTTCCCAGATTCCCGAATGCTATCGTAGTAGTGCTCCCAAAGATTAATGAAGCGATCTAGATCCATTATTTCGATATGCTTCGGAGAGGCCCGTATCTCGCGCTCAACCTCCGCCGTGAAACCACCAGACGAAACGATTAGTCCAATATCTCCCTCCTTACGTAGAAGCCCCTCAAGTTCTCGTACCTCCTTGACTGTCAATTTCTGATCTCGATGTTTCACCTGAACCTTAATACGAGGCGTACTTGTACCTAAAGGGTCCTTGTAGGCAACGATATCAATGCCTCCATCCCGGCCAGGCGGCGCAACAAAAGGAACATAATATCCCATTGCAATAAGCAACTCCGCGACAAGTTTTTGAAAATCATATGGCCCTAACTGGTTATTGATATAGTCTTCAATCTCAGATCGCGCCTGTTCCACGGCTTGATCATATGCAGTCTGCCGCACCATCTTATCGGATTCTTCAGCATAACCTTCTTCTACATCTGAAGTTGACTGCCTCCTCTTCCAAGCCCGATATTCAGTAATAGCAGATCGGATGAACTCTTCAGCTGGCCGTTTTAGAGCTTCTTCACCCTTAGGAGTTAAGTACCACTTTCCCGCAGACTTCTGGATGTAGCCTGCCTTGACACAGTCGATCGAATAAAAGTGCACAATCGCACGCCAGCGAATGTAACCTGACTTTGTATACGGTTCTTTTTCGTACTCACTAAGGTTAATCTTAGTTTCTACTCGATCCAGAAGATCCCTGAGCCGCGCCTGGCCCCCAACGTTCTTGAGTTCTGTGAGCACAGCTTTCATGATTTCGCCAATGCGTTCGAGGGAAATTTTTCTCGCCATTGGACCTCCTCCCTCAATTACTACTATCACACATCTACTAGCTCAATTAATTTACTCCCAAATTTCTTCCAAGTCAATTCGCTATATTCCTCTTAACTCGCTACAATAGCTTTCACAGAAGTTTTACAATTTAGGAGCATAAGGAGGTCATATGCCCGGTCGGCTCCAAAGCTTCCAAGAGTTCCGCCAGAAGATGAACGAGAAGATCCTCGCCCAGGGGAACCTTCAGATCAAGAGGTTCTTCGCGCTCGACTCCCAAGCTTACCA
>Ga0197142_1002221_pt1 | contig 17153 bp, 18 predicted proteins | sample GBS60_MetaG_FD_148614 | JGI IMG/M metagenome (GOLD analysis project Ga0197142, IMG submission 148614) | Sediment microbial communities from Great Boiling Springs, Gerlach, Nevada, United States - GBS 60_MetaG | ecosystem: Environmental > Aquatic > Thermal springs > Hot (42-90C) > Sediment...
GATTGGAGTGCCTTCCTCTGGCGTGCCTGCCGCCTCGACCGTGAATATCCATCCAAATTGCTTGCTGGTTTTCATTACAAAAATCCTTTGTCCTTCATCCTCAAACGCGGCATCTACCCCAAGATGATTCCGGAAGGCTTATTTCGTGCTGTTTGACTGAAAGAAGCGATAGCCTGGATCTTCGGGGAGGCTGGGAAGATGGGCGGCGTTGAGTGCCAGGCGATCGCAACGCTCGTTCTCTACGGTGGCGTTATGACCCTTAATCCAATGAAATTCTACCCTGAAAATCTGACACAGGCGATAAAGCCGTTGCCATAGATCCACGTTCTCGATCGTTGTTCCATCGCGGCGCTTCCAGTTGGTATTTGCCCAGCGCAGTAACCAGCCTTCGGTGGTGGGGCGGTAAACGTAAGCGGAGTCGGTGATCACCAGCACCTGTGCTGGAGGTTGGAGGCTCTCTAAGGCGGCGATGCAAGCCATTAGCTCCATGCGATTATTGGTGGTAAAGCGGAAACCACCGCTAAGCTCTCGGCGGGTTTGGCTGGTCAGAATCACCGCTGCGTAGCCGCCAGGGCCTGGATTCCCCAGGCTTGATCCATCGGTGAAGATCACAATGCCGTGGTTGTGAAGATGATTTTTAACCAGGGAATCCATATCGTTGTCTGTTCCTGTGGATTCTTGTTCGACCAGCCATTGCTGTAAAGTTGGCGGAAGAGGCTGGTGGGTTTGGGACTTTAACCAATTGCAGGCCTCTTTGGCAGTATAGAATCCCTTGTAGATTGCTCCGCGCACTCCCTCAACCTGAGCTTTGGCGCCTTGCGGGCCTTCCCATTGGGTATAAATGCCGGGTTGCTGACCTTTGAGGACGAGGTAAATCGATTTAGTGCGCTTGCTCATAGGCGAAACTCGTCGCATAATATGCTGTAGAGGGCGGCATCCTCGAAACATCCAAAACGATAAATGGATTGACGCAGGGTTCCTTCGTAAGTCATGCCAATCTTTTGCATCACCCGACCAGAAGCTGGATTTTTGGTGAAATGGCGGGCTTGTACACGATGTAGACCCATTTTTCGAAAGCCATATTCTAATACTGCCTGAGCGGCCTCGGTGGCATAGCCTTGATTCCAGTAGGGTTTTCCAATCCAGTAGCCGAGTTCGGCATTCTGGTTCTGGACATCAAGTTCCAGACCGATTGCCCCAATGAGCAAATCGCTTTCACGCAGGAGAATTGCAAAGTGGATGGCTGTGTTGGACAGGTACTGGCTCCTATGCCCCTGAATCCATTGAACAGCCATTGCTTCTTCATATGGATGAGGAATGGTACTGGTCATCCTGGCGATGTCAAAATCCCCAGCCAAAAAGGCAACGCGGGAAGCATCGTTCACTTGAAAACTTCTCAAAAGCAAACGCGGTGGGTTAAGGCTCGGCAATTGAACAGTCATGATTGATCTTTGTCTAAAAAATCTATCGCTCAGTTGTTACCCTTTTTGTCGGTTTAGAAATTCCTGCTTACGGCGTTCTTTCTCTTCAATGGCATCGGTTACAAGTTGGAGTAAATCCAGCGACCGAATTTCGGGGTCAAATTGATCGTTAAGAGGAGTTATGTCAAGGGTATAGTGACTGCCAGATGGGTCTCGGTAGAGAAAACCTTCATCGACGAGGGCGCGGCGCAAGCTAACATAATCCAGGCCCATGTTTTTGCCGAACTTCAAACACCAGGTTTGAAGTTGTTCATTAACTTCCTTCTCTGAATACCTTCGCTCCGGTTGGAGAGATAAAGTCGCGGAATAAAGAAGGAGGTGCAGATCAGGGCGCTTTTTCGGCAGGAGCGTTTGATTTAGCACCAGTGAAAGAAAGCGGCGAGAAAATTCATCCCGAGAGATTGTGGACATGGCAAACCTTTGCTAGTTTGATTTGAAGGTCATGCTAACTTGAAAGCTGCGCTTTGTCAATAGCAATTCCATCTTTTGGGGTGCTGAGGGACTCCAAAATTCTGGGGTTATTCAGGGTTTACAGACCAAAATCGATGCCGATTCGCTGCGGAGCTTGGGTTATTTGCAAATTGGTTGGCATTATCTTGGTGACGCGCTTACAGAGAGAAAGTACCTCTTTATCTAATAGAATTGATACCTCATTCGGGAAAGCTCTGATTATGAGAAGATATTAATTTGACAGCAATAAAAAATTATGCTAAATTAGAATTAACACGTGTTAGTAAAACGTGTTAGTGGTAAATTTTCTGTCCGATGGCTAAATCCAGAGATAAGCGTATCACCAGTCAGGATGTAGCTAAGTTGGCGGGGGTTTCGCGTACAACAGTCTCATTTGTGTTGAATAATGTTGAACACATCCGCATCCGTCCGGAAACACGTCTAAAGGTTTTAGAAGCTGCCAAAGCGCTTGGTTATGTTCCCAATGCCAATGCGCAAGCCTTAGTTCGCCATCGCACCCAAACCATAGCTCTTGTCATCACTCGTAGTCCTCATCATATTGCCTCGGACTCCTTCTTGCCGAAAATTATTGCCGGTTTGATAGAGGAGATCCAACCGTATGATTTGCGATTGCTGATCGAATGGGTGTCGGTGGAGGGGCAACATCAGGCATACTCTCAGTTGACACGAGCCAAGCGGATCGATGGTTTGATTATTACAACCCCACGCTTAGACGACGTTTCGTTAGGGGAATTAGCAGACGGCGGCATGCCGGCTGTTCTAATTGGGAATAATCCCGAATCAAACCTTTACTCTGTCGATATTGATAATCGGTCGGCGGCTCGTTTAGCTGTTGAGTATCTGATCAGACTCGGACATCGTCGGATTGCATGCATTACGAATGCTCCGGATACCTATTCGGCAGCTATTCAGCGTTTACACGGTTACTTGGATGCGATTCAAAACGCCGGTTTCGAAAAAGATGAGACCTTAATCCGCTTTGGAAATTTTGACCCTCAGAGCGGATATGAACAAATGCACGCTTTGTTGCAAGGAGGTCCTTCATTCAGTGCAGTCTTCATTGCCAGTGATAATGTGGCAATTGGAGCAAAGGCGGCGATTCGTGAGCTAGGCTTGCGTGTGCCGGCTGACATTTCGATTGTGGGTTTTGATGATATTCCTTGGGCGAAATTCGCCGATCCTCCATTGACGACTATCCGCCTTCCGGCCATCGAACTGGCAAAAACTGCTGCGAGGATGTTGATTGGTCTCTTAAGGGGGGATTATCCTTCCTCTAGGAATGTGTTTTTAGAGGTTGAGTTGGTAGAACGGAAGTCTTGTTTGCCCGTCAGAGATAGAGAGGAGGTGAAAAGCGGAAGATACGAATATCTCTAACCTTCAATTCCACTTAAGTATTTTGTAAATAATATAAGAGAAAGAAGAGGTGAAAGATGAAAAAGAATCGCATCCTTTGGATCATAGCAAGTTTTATGATCGTAATTTCCTTTGTGCTAAGCGCCTGTGGTGGCGCAGCGACCCAGGCTCCCCCAAGTGAAACTGAACCGCCACCGCCGGTTGAACAACCAACTCAGGCTCCGGTAGAACAACCTACCGAACCGCCTGCTGAAGAACCAAGCGAACCCCCCGCAGAGACGGAAGTCCCCGCTGCTGTGCCTGAGAATCTGCCTCCTGCCGGTCAGGAATTGGTTGATGCCTATATGGGAAAATTTAAGGGGACTGTCGTCACAATGGCCGGGCCCTTCACAGACGCGGATGCGGTTAAATTCGAGAATTCTATTCTCGCATTCGAGGAAGCTACCGGGATTGACATTCAGTATTCTGGCTCAAAAGAATTTGAAGCGTCCATCCGCATACAAATCGAGGGTGGTAACGCGCCGGATATTGTAGACTTTCCCCAACCAGGGCTTCTGGCTACTTTTGTCTCTCAGGGTAGAGCCATTGATCTGAGTACGGTCATCAACCCAGATTGGCTTAAACAGAATTACATCCAATCCTGGTTGGATATGGCGACCATGGAGGGTCCGAATGGCCCAATTATGGCTGGAGTCTGGGCGCGAGCGAATGGAAAGTCTTCGGTTTGGTACCCGAAAAAGGCGTTCGATGAAGCTGGATATCAAATACCCGAAACCTGGGATGAATTAATGGCATTGACCCAACAAATTGCTGAGGATGGCGATACTCCTTGGTGCATCGGAATTGAGTCGGGTGCTGCAACGGGTTGGCCAATGACTGACTGGATCGAAGACGTTATGTTACGCACAACCTCTTTGGAGAATTATGACCGCTGGGTAAAAGGGGAATTGAAATTTGATTCACCTGAGGTGCGCCGCGCCGTCGAGCTTGTTACAGCCATATGGTTCAATGACAGTTACGTGTATGGGGGGCGGAAGGCTATTCCTACCACTTTCTTCGGCGATGCTCCAAAACCGATGTTCGAAGATCCACCCAAATGCTGGTTGCACCGCCAGGGGAACTTTATTACCACCTTCTTCCCGGAAGGATTGGAACCCGGCGTGGATTATGATTTCTTCTATCTGCCGCCCATTGATGAACAATATGGCCGCCCGGTATTGGGGGCTGGCGACATCTATGCGATGTTCAACGACCGGCCTGAAGTTCGAGCTGTCATTCAATATTTCTCAACCGGCGATTCGCTTAAGGACTGGGTCAAAGCTGGAGGAGCGATTTCTCCTCATAACGACTCGGATCTGAACTGGTATCAAGATCCGGTCACCCGCAAAGTGGCAGAGATGATCAAGAATGCTACTGCCTTCCGTTTTGATGGGTCAGACTTGATGCCAGGGGCAGTTGGCGCTGGGTCCTTCTGGAAGAGTATGACCGATTTCGTCAGCGGTTCAATTGATCTCGATACAGCTCTAAAGCAAATAGACGAATCTTGGCCACGATAAGTATGTGAGCGCTTGAGGCTTTGGAAGCTTCTTTGGAAGCTGCCAAAGCCTCTCTTAAGTTGTTTAGGAGGTGTGCAGTGGAAACCTCTTCGCCAAGCCTGATCGGGCGGTGGTTGGATTGGTTAACAACCAATCTTGGCCGAATATTAATTTCATTAATCGTACCGGTAGTAACCTTCTTTGTGCTTTGGCAAGGTTTTATTTTCTTAAGAGAAAGTCAGGCGCCGAAAATTGTTATTGTATTGGTAGCCATTGTGTGGGGGGTAGGTGGAGCAGCTCTCTTGTATGCCGTATCCAACTGGTTGATTGAGCAGTTACCGCAGGGGGTGCGCCCGCGTCTTTTACCTTTTGTATTTGTTGGTCCTGCTTTAGCAATCCTTGCCTGGTATTTAGCCATTCCTACGTTTCGCACCCTGATATTCAGTTTACAAGATGCCAACAGTATGCGTTTTGTTGGCCTCGAAAATTATATTTTTGCCTTCACCGATCGAGTGATGAGGGAGGCATTTCGCAATAATCTCTTATGGATGGTATTTGGAACGTCATTCTGTGTTGGATTGGGTTTACTGATTGCTGTTTTAGCCGACCGCTCGCGATTTGAATCGGCATATAAAGCAATTATCTTTATGCCCATGGCAATTTCATTTGTTGGTGCTGGGGTAATCTGGAAGTTTGTCTACACCTATAAGGGCGAGGGAGCGGGGATTTCGGAAATCGGTTTGTTGAATGCCATTGTTCTTGCTTTAGGTGGGCAGTCCCAACCCTGGTTGCAACAACCTCCTTGGAATAATTTTTTTCTTATCGTGATAATGATCTGGTTACAAACCGGATTTGCGATGGTTGTGATCTCTTCAGCCATTAAGGGTATTCCAACCGATTTGTTGGAGGCTGCCCGAGTTGATGGAGCAAATGAAGTCCAAATCTTCTTCCGGATCACGATCCCTTACATCCAAGGCACTTTGTTAACAGTAACCACGACGATCGTGATCTTCAGCTTAAAGCTTTTTGATATCGTTCGGGTCATGACGGGGGGAAATAACGGTACCAATGTCATTGCTAATGAATTTTATTTACAACGGTTCACATATGGACATGCCGGCAGAGCTTCAGCGATCGCTGTGATCCTGCTTATAGCAGTTATCCCGATAATGATTTACAACTTGCGCCAGTTTCGAGAGAGGAAGGCATTCCGATGAAAAGTTTCAAGGCTCAACGGTTATTTTCTGGTTTTATTGTGAATGGTGTTCTCAGTTTGATCTGCTTGATCTGGCTGATTCCCACAATTGGTGTTTTTGTGACCTCTTTTCGCAACAGTGAAGATATTTTCCGAAGCGGCTGGTGGACTGTTTTTCCACATCGTGAATATGTAAAGGTCGATGAGATTAAACTCGACGAAAGTATCGATGTCAATGGGCAAATCACAATTGATGGGGTAACAGCCACCTTTGAGGAATGGCGTGAGGGGATTAAAATGCCGGATGGCCTAGAGCTTAAGTGGTATGGCAATAAACGTACCCGATTGATAGAAGTCAGAGAGCGACGATGGGTTGGGTTTGAAACCCGGTTAACCCTCGACAATTACCGCAATGTGTTAACCGGCAAAGAAATTCGCTTTAAAGATGCAAGTGGTAATGAAATTGTGCGGAAAGGGAACGATTTAGGTGGTGCCTTTTTGAATTCCATTGCCGTAACGGTGCCATCAACCATCATCCCTATCCTTATTGCTGCTTTTGCAGCTTATGGTTTTGCATGGATGACTTTTCCAGGGAGACGTTTTTTCTTTACCATCGTTGTTGCCTTATTAGTGGTGCCATTACAAATTGCTCTCGTTCCGATATTACAAGATTACACCCGATTGAATCTGAATGGCACCTTCTTGGCGATCTGGTTGGCTCATACGGGGTTTGGTCTTCCATTGGCAATTTATCTTTTATTCAACTACATCAGTCAACTCCCCCGTGATTTATTGGAATCGGCGTTTATCGATGGCGCTTCACACTTTACAATCTTTCTGCGGTTGATTTTACCTCTCTCCGTCCCGGCTTTAGCCTCCTTTGCCATATTTCAATTCCTCTGGGTATGGAATGATTATCTGGTCGCCCTGGTATTCCTGGGAGATCAAAACAGGGTCTTGACCAGCGCTTTAGCTGCAATTGTTGGCGAGAAAGGGCAAGATTGGCATCTTCTGACAGCCGGGGCTTTTATCAGTATGATTCTGCCGTTAACGGTTTTCTTTAGCTTGCAACGATACTTTGTGCGTGGTTTATTGGCCGGTTCCATTAAGGGTTAAAAATGACACCCCATAGCTTTCCGGAAGATTTTCTATGGGGGGTATCTGCCTCTGCTTACCAGATTGAAGGAGCCTGGAATGAAGATGGTAAAGGAGAGAGTATCTGGGATCGTTTTGTGCGTCAACCCGACCGCGTTTTGAACGGCGATCGGGGGGATATCGCTTGTGATCACTACCATCGCATGGTTGATGATGTGGACCTGATGGCGCAACCGAATATCCCTTGTTACTCCTTTACGATTTCCTGGCCACGCATTTTCCCCCAAGGTCGGGGCGAACTCAATCCCAGGGGGTTGGATTTTTATCAACGACTGGTGGATACCCTACTTTCCCGGAATATCCAGCCGAAAGCTACGTTGTATCATTGGGATCTCCCTCAGGCCCTTCAAGATCAGGGAGGATGGGTCCAACGCGAAAGCGTCGAGTGGTTTGCCGATTATGCTGAAGTAGTCTTTCGTGCTTTGGGCGACCGAGTTCACTTCTGGGGAACAGTCAATGAGCCCTGGGTCGTTGCGTTTCTGGGCTATGGGGCCGGCATTCATGCTCCGGGTATCTGTGATGCAACCAAAGCGTATCAAACAGCTTATCATCTGTTAGTAGCCCATGCAAAAGCTGTTCAGGTTTTCCGTCAAGGCGGTTGGAAAGGGAAAATCGGCTTAATTCTCAATCTCAATCATCTTATTCCAGCCAATGAAAGGGAAGAAGATCACCTTGCAACTCAACGGGTCTATGCAGAAACGCATCGCTTTTTTCTTGAGCCAATCTTTCATAATCGGTTTCCTTCCGATTTCTTTACGTGGCTAGGGCCTCATGCACCATGTGTCAATGAAGATGATTTAAAGTTGATCTCTCACTCGGTGGATTATTTAGGAGTTAATTACTACAATTCAGATTGGGTACGGTTTGACCTATTTGGGGGATGGCTGAAAGCTCGCTTGATCCCTTACTGTGCTCCAGGATGGGGTTACACTGAGATGGGATGGGGGATCAATCCCTACGGGATCAAGGCAGAATTAATCGATCTAAGGGATACTTATTTATGGTAATCCACTCATCTATATCACCGAAAACGGTTGTGCAATGCCCGACCAGGCTGATGAAAATGACTTTGTAGCCGATTGGGATCGCATTCATTACCTTTCTGCTCATCTATTGCAAGTGGCGCAGGCAATTGAGGTTGGCGTAAAAGTTAAGGGATATTTCGTTTGGAGTATTTTCGATAACTTTGAATGGGAACGTGGTTTTAGTAAACGTTTTGGTCTGGTGAGAGTAAACTACAAAACACTCAGACGTGTTTCGAAACAAAGTGCAACCTGGTATCGCGAGTTGATCGGAAACAACTTATTGAGCATATAGCACGTGCTCTTGAGAGGGCTGCTCTAACAAAGGCTTTATTATCTTTAAACTGATAGAATGCCGAGAGGCTTTGTCGAAGAAGGGTTTTGTCCTCTCGATGGGGTTGCATCTCGTTTTTGCGCAAATTGCCTTTATCCGGTTTTGAGTATACATCCATCTCAAATAACGAAAGATAAGGATTTTTGGAAGTGATGATGACAAATGAACCCTGGTATAAAGAAGCGATCTTCTATGAATTGAATGTACGCGCCTTTATGGATGGAAACGGAGATGGTATTGGAGATCTTGAGGGAGTCATCCAGCGCTTGGATTATCTGCAGTGGCTAGGGGTGGATTGCATCTGGTTACTCCCCATCAATCCTTCTCCTTTTTATGATGATGGCTATGATATATCGGATTATCGGGATGTTCATCCTAGCTATGGATCCATAGAAGACTTGAAGAAATTAGTTGCTGAAGTGCACCGACGAGGTATGCGGCTAATCTTAGACCTTGTGATTAATCATACCTCAGATCAACACCCCTGGTTCCAGATGGCGCGTGCCGATCCAAACTCCCCCTATCGTGATTACTATGTTTGGAGTGATACAGACCAGAAATATCTTCAAGCTCGCATTATCTTCATCGACAGTGAGGAGTCAAACTGGACATGGGATGAAAAAGCCGCACAGTATTATTGGCATCGTTTTTACCGAACTCAACCCGATTTGAATTACGACAACCCTCGGGTTCAAGAAGAGATCTTCGATGTGATGCGGTTTTGGTTAGATATTGGGATCGATGGTTTTCGAGTGGATGCTGTACCGTATCTCTTTGAGCGGGAGGGTACCAACTGCGAAAACTTAGCGGAGACTCATGCCTTTTTGAAAAAGATGCGCGCCTTTGTCGAAAAAGAATATCCTCATTGTTTACTGTTATGTGAAGCAAATCAGCCTCTCTCTGACCTGCTGCACTACTTTGGAGGAGACTTAAATAACCCCAACGTTGGGGGAGACGAATTTCATATGGGGTTTCATTTTCCTTTGATGACGCGCATCTTCATGGCGCTTAAAAAAGGACGCGCGGAGGATATAAAAAACGTTCTAACGAATACCCCTGCACTTCCGAAAAATTGTCAATGGGGAATATTTTTACGTTGCCACGATGAACTTACCTTGGAAATGGTTAGCGAAGAAGAGCGTCAATGGATGTGGGAAAATTACGCTCCTGACAAACAAATGCGCTTGAATTTAGGTATTCGCCGTCGCTTAGCGCCATTGCTTGATAACGATCTTCGAAAGATCCTGCTGGCTCATTCTCTGTTATTTACCCTACCTGGTTCTCCCTTTCTTTATTACGGTGACGAAATTGGGATGGGTGAACGGTTGGATTTAGCTGATCGTAATGGATTGCGCACTCCCATGCAATGGGACGATTCCACTTATGCAGGCTTTTCTACAGTGCAACCTTATGCTCCCTTTCCCCAAGGGGAGTATTCTCCTGACAAGGTAAATGTTACTCTCCAGAGAAGGGATCCCAATTCTCTCCTTAATCGACTCCATAACATGATTGAAATCCGCAAGCGAGTTGGCATCTTTGGCAGCGGTGAGTTTGCGTGGGGATCGCATGACAACCCCCACTTAGCAGTCTACTGGAGATCGCTAGCCGGGAAAAAAGTGGTGGTGGTTAATAATCTGGACGACAATGTTCAACGGTTTCGATTCCCCTATGGGCCTTTGAGTCAGTGGAAGGACTTAATTACGAATATAACCTTCCAAGGGGAAGAAATGCTCCTCCCCCCCTATGGATTCCTCTGGTTGTGTCCGGTGGAGGCGTAAATTCTGTCGCCGCCAAATTTTGGTCACGCAATTCGATTCTGAATTCAGCCAATCCAATGACCTGAATCAGGTAACCAATCAACTGACCACAAAAATGTGCAGTTGATCGGTTGTCAGGCAGGAGCTTACGGGGAGCGGTCTTTAACGTTGATTAGTAGAGGTCATTCACCGTATTATAAACATTGAATTTTCCGGTCGGGGTGATCAAATCTTTGATGCGAGTGATTTCTTCCAGGGTGGCATCGTCATAGATCACAATTTCACCTGTCTCGCCTGGAATGTCGGCTGTCCCCCACAGGCTGATCCAGACCTGTGTGCCATCTTTGTTATATTCGATGTGCACGGCGCGACCGTACGTTCCGATTTCCCAACATTTATATACCTGAGATGGATCTTTTTTGGCAATAACACAGATTGTGCGGGAGAGCTGCGGATCAGAGTTCAGTGCCATGTCTACCCAGACCCATTTGCTTTTCGAATGGGTCTTGATAAACAGACTACCTGAACCTGGCAGTGGGGTGGTGCGCACGGCTGACCAGGCATATTCCGCATGTCCTTCAGGGTCAGTAGCGATTGAGACCACAGAGGCTTCTCCAAGGTGTGGGGTTGACCAGACCGGTCCAAATTCAGGGTCGATCCAGTTTGCACCGCGGCCTGGATGAGGTACCTTTCCCACATCTACTATTGCAGCTAGGGATCTTTCCTTCAGATCAATCACCGCTACCTTATTCGATTGGTTGGCGGCTACAAGGAAGTATCGTTTGGTGGAATCCATACCGCCATCGTGGAGAAATCTTTCGGCTTCGATCATCTTTACCGCTGGATTGCGCGGGTCGGTATAGTTTACCAGCCAGACCATGCCGGTCTCTTTGACGTTCACGATCCATTCCGGATGATAGTGGGAGGCAAGAATTGCAGCCACGCGCGGTTCCGGATGATATTCCCCACTATCATACGTATAGCTTCGGGTAGAAACCACTTTCAAGGGCTCGAGGGTCAAGCCATCCAGGATGACAAAGTGAGGCGGCCAATAACAGCCGGTGATGGCATAGCGATCGCTGAAATCTCCTCCATCACCTTTGTATTTGCTTACTTCAACCGAACGGGCATCATAACAGGTTTGAACGCGAGCGACTACTTCGGGTTTCTCCATCCAGAGATCGATCAACGCCAGGCGTCCATCGCGACCGATGACATAGGCGTAGCGGCCGGTTGCGGACATGCGCGTGATATGGACAGCGTACCCGCTATCGACGCTGTTTACAATTTCATACGTGTCTCCATCGATCACGGCTACCTGACCGGCATCGCGCAAAGTTACAATAAAATAGTTTTGCCAATCTCGGGTGGTTTGCGGCGCTGTTGGACGTTGCTCAACCGGCACAATTAATTGCCATGAGTCTTTCATCTGTTCCAGAGACAATTCGGGTGGTGGAGGGGGTTCATTTTGGATGAACTTTGCCATGATTTCGGTTTGTTCTTGGGTAAGGATGCCTTGCTTACCCCAATCGGGCATACCGCGGTTGGTGCCGTTGAAAATAATCGCGGCCAGCCCTGCTGTGCCTTTTGGCAGGGTAATATCCGGTGTTAGAGCCGGTCCGGTTGCACCTTTGCGTAAGGTGCCATGACAGCCAGCACAGCGTTCAAAGTAGGTTTGTTTTGCCCAGGCAAATTCATCTTCGGTGAGGGATGGGACCTGGGTAGTGGATTGGTCCAAGCCGCTCGCTTCACTTACGCTGGTTGTTGTTAGTTCGCTGGGTGAGAGGAGATGATTGACGATCGCTTGGACTTCTTCGTTGCTCAAGGTCGTGCCGAAATTCGCTGGCATCAACCCATCCTGGCAGGGACCATTCGGACACTCAGGAGCTAGAAATGCCCCTGGTTCCAGAATTGATTCCTGAATAAACTCAGCGACTGTTGTGGCTTTGCCGTTGTAGATCTCTTTATTTTGATATTCTTCGAAAAGGGTGGCAACCTGACTTAAGTCTGGTCCTAAAACTCCGTTTGCCCCTTGTACGCCTGGGATTACATGGCAGGCAGCGCATCCACCCTTTTGGTAAGCCTGCAAGGTCAGGGTAGCCGAATCAAGCACAACCTCTGGAGTGGGTTGTGGGTTTTGCTGGGATGTTTGGGAAATTTCTGTTCCCCCGATAAGGATTTGCCCTTTCATTTGTAAAAGGGATGAGTTTTGTAACCCATCCCAATATTCTAAAGTGCCGGGCGTGGCTGGCGCAAGAAAAGTCACTGCAGTAATTTGTTTTGGTTTGCTGACTATTCCGCTTTTTCCGTTTGTCCCTGAGATGACAATTTGATGCTTTCCGGTTGAGCCGTTGATCAGGACGATGCGGACTCGGTCATTGGGGCGAGCTGTGAGGGTGGGGTTGATTTGCCCATTAATCTCTCCCCCAACTCCCAGGAAGGCTGGCTTGCCTTCGTGTAAGATGGTGGTTAGGATAAACTCTTTATTCACCCGTTCCTCCTGGGCTGTGCAGGCAGCCAGGATGACGAAGCATAATCCTATCAACAGGGCTTTCCACAACACCTTCATGTCGGAATCCTTTCTGGGGGGTTTTGAATCAGGTTTTGGAATTTATGCAGAAATTTCTGCACATCTAGCTCATAGATCTTCGCTACATCTTCCAGGGTACAAAATCGACTTAAGCAACAGCCAATGCAATAGGTTTTCTCCGCAATGAATAATTTCGCTGTTTGGGGATAAGCGGTAAGAATATCGGCTACACTCGACGAACGAAGTGACTCAAGCTCCATAGCCTGATTGTAGACTCGGTTGAAAATAGATTCTTTGCTCTAGCGCAAGGTCGGAAAATTAATCGAAGCCTTCAGCAATCTCCACCAACCCATGTGGCTTGCAAATAACCACCCTTTCACGTCCGATTTCGAGTAATCCTTTTCTTTCCCACTCGTTGAGGGTGCGGCTGACGGTAAAGACAGTCGTGGCGCACATTTCGGCAATTTCCTGACGGGTAAGAGGAAAATCAATCAAGATGCCCTGTTCAATTTTTCGGCCGCTTTGGGCTGCCAGTTTGAGCAGCGTGTGGGCAATCCGTTGCTCAACTCGCGCCGCGCTGAGCGCTTGTTGGCGTTCTTGTAGCTCCAGAATGTAATGATGCATTAACTCCATGGCGTTTATCATAATGGAAGGTTCTCTTTCGGCCAGCTTTTGCAGGAATTGAGCTTCCCAGCCGAGTGCCAGACAGTCTTCCATGGCTTGAGCTGTTACCGGGTAGCCGCTGGAGGGTTGCAGGAGCGCTATGCCACCGAAGGTTTGCCCTGAAGTGACCAGGCGCAGGGTGATTTGTTGTCCATTTGGCGTGTATTGCAACAGGCGCACCCGACCTTCGCAGAGCACATAAACATGCGTGGCAGCATCTCCTTGCATGAAAAAAAAGGCTTCTTCTTCAACCGAGCGTAAAATGCCGTTCTCCATCAAAAAGGGAAAGTTTTCCCCGCTGAGCGCCCGAAATAAGCTTGATTTACGCACGATGTCCTGATAAATCTCTTTTTTCATCGATATGGTTGATTGTAACCGAAAATTAAAAGCGCATCAGTGGACAAAATCGTTGCCTGCTTGCGCTAGCACAAAGAACGATTTGAGCTTTTGGCTTAATGTAAAGACATGAGGAACAGAACTTTTCCCTTTGTATTCCCTTTTCTGGTATTGGGACTGAGCGCGTTATTATTAGCGCTTTGGAGCGGTTTAGTACGCATGGGTTGGAACTTACCCTCCTTTGCCCGACTGACAATGTCCCATGGGGGGCTGATTTTGAATGGTTTCCTGGGAGTTTTAATCCCCCTGGAACGTGTCGTTGCTCTGCAGCGCCGTTGGATGGTTCTGATTCCCTTCCTGAATGGAATGGGTTGGCTTATCTGGTTGGGGTATCCGCAAGCGGGGCATGGAGTCTTTCTCTTAGGTAGCCTGGGGATGATCGCCATTCTGGCGGTGATGTTCAGAAAAGAACCCCATCTTCATACCGCATCCATGTTGGGGGGTGGATTGTGCTGGGTATTGGGCAACTTGCTTTGGTTTTTGGGAGTTCCGACCTTTAGGGTGGTGATTTTCTGGCTGGCGTTTTTGGTACTGACGATCGCAGGAGAAAGATTGGAGTTAAATCGCGTTTTGCGATTATCGAAGTGGGAACAAAATTCCTTCGGGGCAACTCTGGGTCTGGTGCTGGCTGCGGCAATGCTTTCTGCTTTTCAGTTGGAGTGGGGAACGAGATGGAGCGGGGTGAGTTATCTGGTTTTATCTGGCTGGTTCTTTGCAAAAGACATTGCTTTTCGCAATCTACGCCATCCTCAACCCATCACCCGGTTTATTTCGATTGCCCTTGCTACAGGTTTCTTTTGGCTGGGAATCGGTGGTTTCCTTTTCCTTTACTTTGGCAAGGTTGCCGCAGGGCCAACCTATGATGCAGTGTTGCATGCGTTCTTTGTGGGTTTTGTCGGTAGTATGATTTTTGGTCATGCTCCGATGATCTTTCCGGCTCTATTTGGATTTGCCGCTCGCTTTTCCTCCATGCTTTACTTTCCCCTGACGCTTTTACATGCCTCCCTGATCCTCCGCCTGGTTGGAGATTTCACACTGAACATAGGATTGCGCCAATGGGGTGGATTACTTAACGTTCTGGCGGCTCTAATCTATTTAGGGATTACAGCCCGTTTGTTTTTCGCAAAGGAGCGCTAAATGCCGAGCGTTACACGCTGGTTTGTCAAAACTTCTTTTCTTCACCTGGTGCTTGCCCTTGTGTTGGGAATTTTGCAAAGCCTGCCGTACGGGAGAATGGCTGCCTGGTTTCCTTCTTATCTCCACCTGTTAGTGTTTGGCTGGTTGACGCAATTGATCTTTGGCATTGCCATTTGGATGCTTCCCAAGTTTAGCAACCAGCGGCCACGCGGTTACGAATGGCTTAATTGGTTTACTTATGGTAGCTTGAACCTCGGATTGGGGTTGCGTTTCGCGTTTGAGCCCTTCCCGATGACTGCTTGGGGAAGCTGGCGCGCAATGGCTCTAATCGGTTCGGCTTTTCTGCAATGGTTAGCATGCCTGATTTTCGTGGCGCAAGCATGGGTGCGGGTACGAGGGCGCTAAGATGCCACATTTAAGCCGTTGGATGGTGCGTCTTTCGTTGTTCTATCTCGCATTAGGAGCAACGTTTGGGGCTTTGATGTTGGTGAACAAAGCAGTCATTTTGGACGCGCGTCTCTGGTGGTTGTTGAATGCGCATGTTGAGTTGATGTTCTTCGGTTGGATGACCCAATTCGCCATGGGGATCGCGTTTTGGATCTTACCTCGTTTTGCCACCAAAACTCCCCGCGGCAATGAAGGGTTAATTTGGTTAGCCTTTGGACTTTTTAATTTTGGCATTGGCTTGAGTGGGTTTTCCAGTTGGATGCCGTTTGAATATGTCGCCACAGGGGGTAAAGGGTTGCTATTATTTGCATGGCTCATCTTTCTTTGGGGTGTTTGGAGACGAATTTACCCTTTTGGGGCTTCACGCAAGAATTGAACTCATGCTTAATGCTCTTTGGCGATAGGAGTGTTGGGAAAAACCTCTCTTCTCAAATTTCGATGATCCTTAGGGTGTTATATAATGGGGCAATAAACTTGTCCAAGTCTTCGAATTTTATTGGTTAGTGAGCCAAAAGCCATGAAAAGTTATACCCTGATCATCGAAGGCATTTCCATCGCAGTTTGCCATAAGAAGGTGAAAAACCTCAATCTGCGGGTTTATCCACCAGATGGAGAGGTTCGTCTTTCGGTTCCGCTTGATCTCAGTCAGGACGTCGTTCGGCGTTTCTTGAGCGATAAAATCGACTGGATTCGCCGCAAGCAAGCAGAGATACGCCGCCCTGCCCAAACGCAGGAATCTGCCTGGCATTCTATGGACGAGATCGAGATTTTGGGCGAGAAATTTCGCCTCAAACAGGGCGAATGCGGTGGCCGAATAAGCCAGCGTAAGATTAATTCAGAGCTGACCGAGATCACGGTGGCGAAGGGGAGTTCACCGACTGCTCTGGCTCGTTTCCTGGAGCAGGTGGCAATTGAGACGTTGAAGGGAAAAATACCGCCACTGATCGAGAGATGGCAAAAGGTAATTGGGGTACGGGTCAAGGAGTGGCGGCTGCGCAAGATGAAGACGCGCTGGGGGTCGTGCAATCCGCAAGCCAAACGCATCTGGTTGAACAGCGAATTAGCGAAAAAGCCGCCACAATGCCTGGAATATGTGATCGTCCACGAGATGGTTCACTTCCTGGAGCGGCGTCACAATGCCAACTTTTACCGCTTAATGGATCGCTATTTACCGGATTGGCGCGAGCGGCGCGCGCGGTTGAGAGGGAGGTAAGGCTCAATCATGACCTGCCTAACGGCATCCGCTTCACCTACGCCGCAAAGCGATCGCAGCGTGTCGGCTGGATGCGCTTGTTAGCCAGCGCTTATTGGTTGAGCCACATCTCCACTTTTAACCAGTTCATCAACCTGAGCAACGTTTTCTCGGCACCGCTGTGATTTCCATGCCCCATAGTAAAGCTCTCCTACCGCAATACTGGGGATGAAAACTTCACTTGCTTGCGCCAACTTCTCTAGAACTGCTGTCTCAGCGGCAAACAAGGCAATGAGGATGCTGGTATCCAAGAGGTATCTACCACTCATTGGTGTCTACCTGTTCGCATCCTTGTTCTATTGCTTCTTGCATCAACTCAACATCAGTGCGAGGAATCGCCCCAGCAAACTGTAACAACTCTCTTCCTGCTACGCCGCGTGGCACAGTAAGCGCTAGAGCACGAGTGAATTCCAAAACTTGACGCT
>Ga0197142_1002224_pt1 | contig 17136 bp, 8 predicted proteins | sample GBS60_MetaG_FD_148614 | JGI IMG/M metagenome (GOLD analysis project Ga0197142, IMG submission 148614) | Sediment microbial communities from Great Boiling Springs, Gerlach, Nevada, United States - GBS 60_MetaG | ecosystem: Environmental > Aquatic > Thermal springs > Hot (42-90C) > Sediment...
CCTGTCGCAGCATGATGCTGCCCTGTCCTCGATGCTACATGATGCCGCTCAGCGCCGATTCATTTGGACTGAGCGCCTGAATATCTCAATATGGTTGTTGAGCAATTCCTCCGCTCTCGCCCGCGCATGCGGGCTTTGCCCTGCATAGCCGAGGGCTTATGATCTTTAAGAATTAAGTCCGGTCTAGCCCGCGCAGGCGGGCTTTGCCCCGTATAGCCGAGGGCTTCAGCCCGACGGCATGCGGCGCATACCGGATTATATTCTCAATCTCCATTAGCCCGACGGCACGAGGCGAATACCTGATTATAGCAGTTCTCAGATACGTTGAACCCTTGACTGGATTTCTGGAGCGTTCCATCTTCGCCTCCGGCGGGCTGATGGTCTTTGAAGAAATAATTCGGTATAGCCCGCGCAGGCGGGCTTTGCATTCCATAGCCGAGGGCTTATGGTCTTTGAATAAATAATCCGGTATAGCCCGCGCAGGCGGGCTTTGCCCTGGTTAGCCGAGGGCTTCAGCCCCACGGCTAGCGCAGTATAGCGGATTTAATTTTCAATCTCCATCAGCCCCACGGCTAGCGCGGTAGAGCGGAATAAATGATCAATCTCCATAAGCCCTGGCTGAGGTCGGGCAAGCCCTGCGGGCTGGATCAACCCCGGTCCCCCGGAATATGGCAAGGATAACCGAAACGCCAGCCCCGCAGGGGCTTCCGTGCGCTCAGGGAGGGCTTGAGCCCGCACGTGCCGCGGTCGTCCGAGGAGGTTCAACCTCTATGAGAACTGCTATAAATTGCTCAATCTCCATCAGCCTCGCGGCTAGCCCGGTATAGCGGAATAAATTCTCAATATTAGCCCCACGGCCTGCGACACAGAAGACACAAACGCCAGTCAACATATCTGAGAAATGCTGTAAGTAAGCACGGTTCTCAGTTCCCGGTTCCCGGTTCTCAGTTCCCGGTTCTCAGTTCTCAGTTCTCAGTTCTCAGTTCTTGGTTCTTGGTTCCCGGTCCTCAGTTCTCGGTTCTCGCAGTCCTTCGCCGCTGACCCAAATCTGGTACAATTCTTGAGAATCCTGAACATCGTTCATGAATTGAGGCAGCAATGAACATCACACACGGCTTTGAACTGCTCCGTGAGCAGCAGATCCCCGAGTTGAACACCCTGGCGCGTCTGTATCGCCATGTCGCCACCGGCGCCGAACTTCTTTCGCTGATCAACGATGACGAAAATAAGGTCTTCGGGATTACTTTCCGCACTCCGCCGCCCGACTCGACCGGCGTGGCGCATATTCTCGAACACAGCGTCCTGTGCGGCTCCGAGAAATACCCGCTGAAGAAACCGTTTGTCGAATTGCTCAAAGGATCGCTCAAAACGTTTCTCAATGCCATCACCTTTTCGGATAAAACTGTCTATCCGGTTGCGTCCACAAATACAAAAGATTTCTACAACCTGATCGATGTCTATCTCGATGCCGTCTTTCATCCGCGCATCACGCCAGAGGTGTTGCAGCAGGAAGGGTGGCGTTATGAACTGAATGAGGACGGGTCGTTGGGATACCGCGGCGTGGTCTTCAACGAGATGAAGGGCGCCAATGCTTCGCCCGACCGGGTGCTCTATGTTGCAGTGCAACGGTCGCTGTTCCCCGGTCATGTCTACAGCGTCGACTCTGGAGGCGATCCGGCGGTTATTCCAAACCTGACCTACGAACAGTTCAGGGCGTTTCATGAGCGCTACTACCATCCTTCCAATGCCCTGATCTTCTTCTACGGCGATGATGACCCGGAAGAGCGCCTGCGCCTGCTGGAGCGCGTGCTGGCGCCTTTCGAGCGCATTTCTGTCGATGCGACAATCCCGTTGCAACCGCCATTCCGCGAACCGCAACGCCTTGAGGTTCCATATCCTGCCGGTCCGAACAGCGCCGACAAACATATGGTGACGGTCAACTGGCTCCTGCCCGATCCGCCCGATGTTGAAGAAGCGCTGGCGCTCGACATCCTGGAGCATGCGCTGGTCGGCACGCCGGCTTCCCCGCTGCGCAAAGCCCTGATCGATTCCGGGCTGGGAGAGAACCTCACCGGTTCGGGGTTTGCCCGCCTGCGTCAGACGTTCTTTACCGTGGGTCTGAAAGGGGTCAAAGGCGAACACGTGCACGCTGTCGAGAACATGATTATCGATACGCTTGGACGCCTGGTGCACGACGGGATCGATCCGCAAACGATCGAAGCGGCAGTCAACACGGTCGAGTTTCAGTTGCGCGAGAACAACACCGGTTCGTATCCACGCGGTCTGGTCGTGCTGTTCCGTGCGCTCGACACCTGGCTCTACGGCGAGGATCCACTGGCGCCGTTGATGTTCGAGGCGCCGCTACGCGCAGTCAAGCAGCGTCTGCACAACGGAGGGCGCTTCTTCGAGCGCCTGATCGAAGAGCGGCTCCTGCGCAATCCGCACCGCACAACAGTCGTGCTCGTGCCTGATCTTGAATTGACCAATCGCCAGAACGCTGCCGAGCGTGAGCGCCTCGCGGCGATCCGCGCCACCCTCGATGATGCACAGATCGAACAGATCGCCACAACCGCTGCGCGTCTCAAGCAGATCCAGGAGACGCCCGATCCGCCGGAGGCGCTTGCGTTGCTCCCCAGTCTGACGATTGCCGATCTCGACCGGAAGATCAAAACAACGCCTACCGAAGAGATGCACATCGGTGCAACACGTGTGCTGCTGCACGACCTTTTTACCAACGGGATCGTGTATATCGACGTTGGCATGAACCTGCACACGCTGCCGCAGGATTTGCTCCCATATGTCACTATTTTCGGGCGTGCGCTCCTCGAAACCGGCACGCAGCACGACGACATCATCCAGTTGACGCAGCGGATCGGGCGCGATACCGGCGGCATCTTTCCCCAAACGTTCACGTCCGCGATGCGTGGGCAGAGTGATGGCGCCGCCTGGCTGTTCCTGCGCGGGAAGGCAATTCTGGAGAAAAGCGATGCGCTGCTCGACATCCTGCACGACGTTGTTCACTCCGCCCGTCTCGACAATCGCGACCGTATTCGCCAGATTGTGCGCGAAGAACGTGCGTCGCGCGAAGCCAGTCTGATCCCGGCTGGTCATACAGCCGTCAACACACGCCTGCGCGCACGGTTCAACGAAGCCGACTGGGCAGCGGAACAGATCGGCGGGGTCAGCTACCTCCTCTTCCTGCGGCGTGTCGAGCGGGCTATCGATGAGGAATGGGATACAGTATACACTGTACTGGAGCGGATGCGCACCCTGCTGGTCAATCGGAGCGCCCTGCTGGTTAACGTGACTGTGGACGCTGCCGGTTGGGATCGGTTCCGCCCCCGTCTCGAAGCATTTCTTGACCGGCTGCCCGCTGGCGAATCTGTGCTGGCGGCGTGGAACCCGCAGCCCGGCGCACCATCAGAAGGGCTGATCATTCCCGCAAACGTGAACTACGTTGCCAAAGGCGCCAGCCTGTATCGCCTGGGATACCGGCTGCACGGCTCGGCGCTGGTGGTGACGCGCTACCTGATGACCACCTGGCTATGGGAACAGATCCGCGAGCAGGGTGGCGCTTACGGCGGCTTCTGCTCGTTCGACCCGCGATCCGGCATGTTCAGTTACACGTCGTACCGCGACCCCAACCTGCTGCGCACCATCGAGGTCTACGACCGTTCCGCCGCGTTTTTGCGCCAGCTCGAATTGAGCGAGAAGGAGTTGACCCGCGCCATCATCGGCGTCATCGCCGAACTCGACGCATACCAGCTCCCCGACGCACGCGGTTTTACTGCAATGGCGCGCCATATCGTCGGTGATGATGACGCCTATCGCCAGCAGGTGCGCGACGAGGTGCTGGGCACGACGCCCGCCGACTTCCGTGCGTTTGCTGATGTGCTCGACATGCTGCACGAAAACGCTGCGCTCGTTGTGATGGGAAATGAAGACGCCATAACCGCCGCCAACCAGGAACGTGCGTTGTTTGCCGCCATCACACGCGTGCTGTAACATCGGCGATCTGCCCGTCACGCATATGAATGATCCGTTCGGCGTGACGGGCAACATCTTGCTCGTGAGTCACCAGGATCACGGTAATGCCACGCTCGCGGTTCAACCGCTCGAAAATCCCCATGATCTCCTCGCCGGTCTTCGTGTCCAGCGCACCGGTCGGCTCATCCGCCAGAATAATGCGTGGATTGTTGACCAGCGCGCGCGCAATCGCAACCCGCTGTTGCTGTCCGCCGGAGAGTTCATTCGGCTTGTGGTGCATGCGGTCGCCCATACCGACCGCCTCAAGCGCCGCACGTGCGCGCGCCGTGCGATCAAGCCCGTTGCCGGGGCTGTAGAGCAGCGGCAGTTCGACATTGCGCAACGCAGTGGTTCGCGGCAGCAGCATATACTGCTGGAAGACAAATCCGATCTTCTGGTTGCGGATCGCAGCCAGTTCGTCATCGTTCAGGCTGCCCACATCAACACCGTCGAGCAGGTAGGTTCCGCTCGTCGGTTGATCGAGACATCCCAGGATATTCATCAGGGTGCTTTTGCCGCTGCCGGACGGACCCATGATAGCGACCATCTCGCCTTCATCGATGGCGAGTGACACGCCGCGCAGCGCATGCACCTCTACATCCCCCATCCGATAGATTTTGACGACATCGTGAACTTCAATGAGCGGTTTCATCACGTGAGTTTCTCATCTGGTTATGGATTGGTTATCTCACCTGGTACACTGAGCTTGTGAAGCATCTCAGCGCCAGGACATACGTATGCCAGCACAACGCAACTATGTTCTCATCGACTACGAGAACGTCCAGCCCGACCTCATGCCGCTGCTCAGTGAGACCAACATCTATGTCATCATCTTCGTCGGCGCAGCGCAGAAATCAGTCCCGGTTGACTTCGCAGCGGCGATGCAGCGCCTGGGATCGCGCGCAACCTATATCAAACTGAGCGGAAATGGCTCAAATGCGCTCGATTTCCACATCGCCTTCTACCTCGGTGTGCTGGCAGTCCGCGACTCTGCGGCGTACTTTCACATTATATCGAAAGATACCGGTTTCGACCCGCTGATCCAGCATATGCGGGCAAAACAGGTCAAGGTGCATCGCTTCGAGGACGTGACCGACATACCGATCATCAAAAAGAAACTCGCCCCTCCGCTCCCGTCGGCATCAGCGCACGAACCGGGCGAAAACGAGCATTCCGCTGTACCCGCATTCGTTAACGCAACGATAGAAACTGTTGCCCCGGCGATGAACGGCAACATTGCGCAGGTGCATCCGCCTGAGGCGACGGTTGAGACAAACGCGCAGACATGTTCTTCCCCGGCGTCTCAGAACGCGAGCAACCCCTCCCAACTCTCAAGAAACGAACGCATCGCCTTTGTTGTCGTCCATCTCCAGAAGCACCGCGTCACCAGACCCGCAAAGGTGGCGACTCTTCGCAACCACATCCACGCACTGTTCCGAAAACAGCTCACCGATCTCGAAGTTGATGATATTGTGATCGGTATGAAGCGCAAAAACCTGATTTCAATCGGTGACGATCAACGCATCACCTACCATCTGGCAGTAACCGTTCCGTAGCGGCAGGTGCGCCTCTCCCTCGTATGGTCTTTGAAGAAATAATCCGTCATAGCCCGCGCAGGCGGGCTTCGCCTTGCAGAGCCGAGGGCTTGTCGTAGGCGAGCGGCGAGCGGCGAGCGGCGAGAGGGTCACCGTTGGAGTTCGCGTTCCGCGCAGGCGGGCTTCGCCTTGCAGAGCCGAGGGCGTATGGTCTTTGAGTAATTATTCCGCTCTAGCCCGCGCAGGCGGGCTTCGCCCTGCATAGCCGAGGGCTTGTCGTAGGCGAGAGGCGAGCGGCGAGAGGGTCACCATTGGAGTTCGCGTTCCGCGCAGGCGGGCTTCGCCTTGCAGAGCCGAGGGCTTCAGCCCGACAGCTCGCGCGGGAGAGCGGATATATTTCTCAATCTCCATCAACCCGACGGCACGAGGCGCATACCGGATTATAGCAGTTCTCACAGAGGTTGAACCTGGTGGACGATGTTGAACACTCCTGGAATCGCACGCTCCACGCGGTGACCGAAATGATGGTCTTTGAGGAAATAATCCGCCATAGCCCGCGCAGGCGGGCTTCGCCTTGGCTAGCCGAGGGCTTCAGCCCCACGGCTAGCGCAGTATAGCGGATTTAATTTTCAATCTCCATAATTTCGGTCTACACTCCGCCGGCGGCGGGCGCCCTGTGCGACACGATGGATAGGAAGAATGGTCAATGTATCTGAGAACTGCTATAAATGCTCAATCTCCATGTATGCCCGTTCTTCCAGGGCGCAGCAATACTGCGCCCCTTCTGGATCGTGCGCCAATGTGGTAATATTTTTGAGGATACATCTACGGGAGGGAGCGTGGTCATGCTGCTGGCTCTCTGGATACTTCCGGCGCTCATCACGGCTCTCGCCTGCCTGTTCATCTACCTGGAAATGGTGAAACACGGCGCAGATGCCGCAAGGACGCAACGCTGGCGAGATCGCATCGTGCCAGCGCTATTCTTCGGCATTGCGATCTCACTTGTCTTCTATGCCGTTCTTGCCCGCATCGAAGAAGACATCGCTCCGCTCCAGGCAAACCATACCACATCTGTGCCACTTCCGGGGCGCACACTTTTCGTCCGACATCCGCGCCTGATCCGCGCCGATGCCGTTGCGACCACCCCGCCTGAACTGGTTGTCTGGCTGAAGAGCGATGCTGGCGCCGCACCGCTGACCGTCACGGTTGAATTCTCCAGCAGCAGCGCCCTTGTTTTTACCGACGAGACCGGCGCGCCGGTCGTACCGCAGTTGACACTGGCAGACGACGACACCCTGCGCCTGCAGCGCCTGGGTATGCGCTTCCTGGAGGATGACACCGGCGACTTAACCACAATTGAAGTCGCAGTACGTGACACAACCGGACAGAGTGCATTGGAAACAATCAGGATCGCGCATGAAACCCAGATAGCTTTCTGCTGGCGGACATTCAAGAACCGGTTCTTCGGCGACGCAGGTGTGGGGCTGGCGGTTGCATCGGCTGTGTTCGGCATAGGATGGCAGGTGCGCAATGAGCGACGCAACGAGCGACGCCAGGAGCGATTAGCCCAGCAACAGGAGCGATTGGATCAGCAATCTGAGCGCATTCGCGAAATACGTGATCTCTTTGACCGCGATCTTGTCGAATGGCATCTTGCCGCCGAAACACTCGAGCATGAAGCGAGCCGAAACTGGGAGGATCAGGCACGCAGCGAACTGGATAGGACCCTTAAAGACCAGCGTACACAGTTGACCAGCACTGCTATGAAAGAGAGGGTCATGCATCTTTTGCGTGAGGCCGCCCAGTACCACCATGCAGGAGACAACAGACGATTGAAAGGCATATTCGAGCTGCTTAAGTTGGCGCATCCAGGGGTCTTCCACGACGTTGACGAGCCGTTGCTGCTGCCGCCAGTGCGCAGTACGGATCGACAGAGTGCAGAAGCCATGATTCGGATATGTGCAGTGCTCCTGCACCATTTCCAGATGGACGCCCGTGAACTTGCAGTTGCAATGATGGAGATGCTGGCGTCCCTTCCTGAAGATCAGGAAGGAAGAAAATACCTTGTACAGGTAATCAGCTCGCCCGGCGGTGTCCCCGGCATGCGTGAAATAAGCGACCTGGCGGTTACCGATCTGCGCGTCCGCCGACGCATGGTCGATCATCTGCCCTGGACCTATAAATGGTTCTCGTTCATCCCGCCTTCGGCGAACGTCATTCGCTCCCGAGATGTCACCGAGTGGCTGGAGACCAATGGACTACGGGTAAACCCATTCGATCCGGAAGAATTGCAGGGTTGTGGAGAGTTTTGGGAACGAACTGTGCTACCCGACGATCAGCGACAGGCTATAATACAGGCGCGCGCACCCGTTGTCGGCAGCCAATTCGATTGTTGGATTGCTGCACTCGCACTTTATAATGAACTCTGCAAACCAGACAAGAATGAACTCCGCAAACCAGACAAGAATAAACCCTGCGAATTAGACAAGCACTGCATGCCGGTGCCGGTCGTCCTATCCGATTTCGATCCGGCGGCCCATAGTGGCATCATACATTTCATCGGGCGCGCAGCCGGCGAAAGGCGGTGCGTCGCACTGGCGCAGCAACCGGGGACGCTGCTCTGGCTGTCGGAAGACGAACAGGCGTTGCTGGCGGAGTGGATGCTCTGGATCGGCGGCTCGCTGCCGGCGCTTCGGCGCCGTCTCCGCAACGAGGGTTTGCAAGACGACGTATCCGGGCAAATTGTGCTGCATCGGCTCAACGAATTGTTGTCCCACGCTGCGCCGACGACGCCGGATGCCAGGACGATGCTGGAGTGGTTGACGATCCGCCCGCCGGGTATCGAGCGGACGCACCTGATCGTGATCGATGATGTCGGTGATGACCGCGCCAGACAGTTCGCCCGATTGATTCCCGACCTGCAACGCGCCGGTATTGGATGCACGCTGTTCACGGCATCGGCATATCCAGGCGGGTTCGGGCAGTCCGGCAGCATCAGGTTGCGCTGGTCGGAGCAGGAGTTGCTATCGTTGCTGGATAGCGCGGTTGCCGTCTCGAGAGGACCGGTGCAGCACCTGCTCGATCTGGTCGAACTGAGCGATCCTTCAGCAGACGAAGAAGGGTTCGTGATGGACATCCTGAAGCATGCGCGTGGCTCATTCGCGCGCAGTCTGACCATCTTCCGGCGCGCGCTGGCACATCATCTGGCGGCATACCTCGATCAGAACGACCCGGCGTATCGTTTTCTCAACGAAAACGACTTCATTGCTGCCGTGTTCGACATACGATGATGGAACAAGTGGACGACCACAACACGGTCATCGCCACTGAAGCGCTCGACACCCTGGCGGCGGAGCGCGAACCGCACCTGCAACCGCTTGTGTTCGTCGAGCCGAGCCGTTATACCGCGTATACCGGCATGCGCTCACTGGTGATCGTTGGCGACGGCGGTTCGGGAAAGACGGCGCTGCGCCTGGCGTTGACCCGCCAGGTTGCGCCGGAAAACGCGCTGCCAACGCACCTGGTGGCGACCTGGCAGCCGGAACTGATCGAAGACGTTCGCGGCAGCCCGGCGGTGCGCATCTTTGTGCAACAGGCGCTGCGCACCTGCGCAACAACGTTGCTCACCACCCTTCTTCGCCATCCGGATCTGTTTCACCGCGCGCCGCCGACCGTCCAGATGTCGCTCCACTGGTTTCTTCAGGCGCACATTGTTAGGGACCGGCAGCATCTGCTGGCAGCCATCGAGGAGCAGTCCGCTGCCGAAGAAGGCAAAGCGCTCTGTCGACGTCTGCTGTCCGACCCGGCAGCGCCGGTTCTGTACCCCGACGCCACCGAACAACGCATCATCGCTCACCTGACCGGCACTCTCCAGCGGATCGGCATGCGCGGCGTGTGGGTGATGATCGACGGGTTCGAGCCGTGGCTCAGAGGATCAACCGCTCCATTGTCAGACCTGGTGGTTGCCATGCTCTCAACGCTCGAACTCCTCGATCTGAACGGTTTTGCGATCAAAATGTTCGTACCGCGTTCATTGGAGCCAGACATTACCGGCAGTTGGGGCGTTGTCAAAGGGCGCATTGAGATAGATACCCTCACGTGGACGCCGGAACAGTTGATGGTGATCACCGAACGCCACATCGCAGCAAAGATCGGCAGACCATCGCTGCACCTGAGCGATCTCTGCGTTGCAGATCAGGATGTGCGCAACTGGTTGCAACGCTACGGTGGCGGCACACCGCGCGGCTGGCTCAGGCTCATCCGTCCCCTGGTCGATGCCTTTGCAGCATCTGGTGCATCGCATCCACTTTCAGATAACGACTGGCATACGCTCAAACGCACCCACCCGCCCCGTCTCTCCATCGACCTCACAACCGATCGCGTCTTCATCGGTGATGCCGAGGTCGGCGGGTTGCAGCCGCGCCCCTACCGTCTGCTCCGCTACCTCTACGAGAACCGCTCACGGCGCGTCCCGCGCAGTGAACTCTACTACCGCGCCTATCTGGGTCTAACCGAAGAGCCGCGCACGCGCGACGACCACGGTTGGGAAGATCCCGCCGATTGGACAAACGTGCTCGATAACGCCATCCTGCGCCTGCGCCGGATCATCGAACCCGATCCCCGCCATCCGATCTATATCCTTACCGATCGTGGGTGGGGCGTCAAACTGGAACATGCTATCTGAAACGATCCATTTCTGACCCTGTCCTGCCGGTTGTAAAACATTTGTTTGACGCCGGTGTCTGTCGGAAACCGGTTGGTGAGGTTGCGGTGAGATGACACTGAACATTGTGTGACCGGATTGAAGGGCAGGTGCAAACGTACAGAGAAATCGACGTGATATGCTACGAAACAGCGGCTCATTATCAAGCTGATGAACATACGTTCTATGTTATTCTGATGCGAAAAAGCCATTTCTCGATAGCGCAGCGTCACATGCCGCAACTCTCCTGGCGCGTCGGAAAAAACATTTTACACTTTTGAGTCTCCTGCACAAGGCTCATCTCACTGCAGAGGCGCAGCAGACGCAGCGAGCGAGTGATGGAAAAGGCTGTGCGCCCGGCGTCTCGGCAGGATGTTTTTTTCAAGGGAGTAACTTTTGGATGGTATCATGATTACAGAGAACTATGACTCCGTAGCCCGCACACCTGTATCTGACGACTGGTTCCGGCGCATCGGTCTGCGGTTCGACCCGTATGTTCACCTGGAAGCATCGGGAGACCCGCACCTGCCGGAGTACACGGTTAACCTGGACATCTTCCGGGTGGCGCTGGATGCCGTGCCGACGATCATCGTCGCTCCGCCGGGCGGCGGCAAAACCGCCATGCGCGTTGCCGTCACCCGGACGTGCTGGTTCGATATTGGCGGAACGTATCCGTTCCCGCTGCCCTATAACCTGGGCATGGCGCCGTTGACGGGCAAACCGCCGACCGCTACACAGCATCTGCATCTGCTGCTCGAAGCCGGAACCTGCGCATTACTCACCGGGCTGGCATTTCGTCCAGAGCGGTTGCTCAGATCACCAGACGTGACCATTCAGACAACTGCCGCCATCCTGCGCGCCGGTTTGCCCGGACCGCTCGATTACTACCTGGCCATGCTGCGCGAAACCGGCACTCCCGCCGGATTGACCCCGCTGCTGGAACGAACGTATGCCCTCACCGCGCCGCCGCAGCCTGACGTCTTACACCTGTTCTGTGACGCCTTAGCAGATCCCGGTGTCGATGCCATGCGGGGGCAGGTGGAGGACATATTCCAGGCATTTGTTGAGATAGTGACCGGTGCGCTTGGGTTCAGCCATATTCTTCTCCTGATCGATGGCATCGACGCCATGCACGAGAACCAGGCGGATGCGCGATTTGCGTCAACGTGGGTCTTCGACCTGTTTGATCGTGCTGAAGTGTGGGCCCGGTCGAACGCCTTCATCAAACTGTTCATCCCCGATCTCATGGAACCGGCTGTGACCGGCTATCTTCACCACCATACCATCGCCGCACGCGTAGCGCATATTGTCTGGAATCACGATTTGCTGGTCAGCATGCTGCGGAAGCGCATTTCCGCCGCATCTGAAGAACACTTCGAGTCGCTCGACGCCATCAGCACGCCAGCCCTGACCGATGTCGAACGCCAGATCGTGGCGAACCTGCCGCCCCTGCCGCGCGTCGCGCTCCAGGTGACCCGGCAGGCATTGCTGCATTACGCAGCGCGATTGGACAACGGAGGGCAACTCGATGAGGATGACATTCACCACGCCATCGCATGGTACCGACACCACGCGGCGCAGCACATGCAACCGCCTGCGTCGCGTGCTTAAGGATCGACTGCGACGATCCTGGAGGAAGGCAGGCGCGCGTCGCGCCCGGCGCCCTCCGCTGAGCAAAAGGGAGGACACTATGGCACTGACCGATCCGCCGGCATACCGTTCAGATCTCTTTGTCAACCGTGAGAACGAGATCAAGGCGGTGACCAATGCGCTTCAGAACATTGCACGTGGGGACTCCGAACAGATGCGAACAATCGTGTTCCGTGGCGAACGTGGGTTGGGCAAAAGCTGGCTGGCATTGCATCTCCATCGATTCGTTTTGCGAGAAGCGGCGCCCCGCCTGCTGCCGGGCTATCACATCGTGTCGCTGTTGATCAACCTTACACCGCCGCCTGAAGGGTTGACGGTTGATAAACAAGAGTGGCATATCACCCACGATGATGCGCACAGGATCGCCGGGGAGGATGAGACGCACTATGAAGCGCTGCTCCAGAAATTGGTCGCCTGGGTTGCGGAACAACTCGGCATCGTTCGCGCTCCTTACGCTCCGGTGCGCGATCTCTCTGCGTGGCTGGCGCAGGATGTCAAACATAAGCTGGAATCAGAACCACACCTGGTGATCTGTCTGATTCTGGACTCGGTGTTTGAGACGAACTGGAATTTTCTCGATCAACTGGAACGCTACCTGCTCGCCGCGTTTGCAGCGCTGCCGCGTGTTTTGATTGTCATGACCGGACGTGGGCGCCCATACCTCTGGAAGTCGCCCTATCTGCGCACCGAACGTGAAGAACAATCGCTCACCCCCTTCTCCACCGAACAGGTTGCCGAGCAGATCCGACGATCACTCAGCAACGCGCCCGATCTCTCACCTGCGGTCGCCGGTCTGTCTGATGAGGCGCTCACCCGGCTGGCGCGGCGGGTGATCGATCTGGGTGGCGGGTATCCGCTGACAAATGAGTTGCTTGCCAGCGCATTCGTGCGTCAGGCGCTCGACAGAATGCCGGAGGTTGAAAATCTCGAACAGGCGCTCGACCGTGAGACCATCGATGCCAGCGTGCTGGAAAATGTCGCCAACCGCCTGTTGGAGGTCGTGCCAGGAGACCAGCGTCACAGTCTGGATGAAATATTCAATGCGCTGTGTGTGCTCAAAGATGGGTTCCGCGAAAATGAGATGCCTTATCTGCTGGCAGCGCTGCGTAACACGCAACCGGAAGGCTCAGCATACACGATTGCGGCGATGCGCGAGTTGCGTGATCGCCTCATCGAAACCAACCTGGTGCGCTGGCAGGATAAACGGTACGTTCTCGACGAAGCGGTTCGCACCGTGCTCGAACAATACCTGAAATTGCAACGCCACAATGTCTGGCGACGCCTGCACGAGCATGCGGCAGACCTGTACGCAACATGGGCGCAGAAGTACCCCGGCAGCCGCGGGTACTACGATCAGCGCGCCGCATACCATCGCGGCGTTCTGGAGAAAGACGCCGGTCATTCCGATGAGTGAACGGGGAGGTTCCTATGAACGAGGAAGAACGCTATACCGGCGCGTGGGCGACGCCGGACCTGATCGGGCGCAGGGCAATCCTCGATCAGATCGATACAGCGCTCTCTGACGCTTCAGGACCATCCATTATCGCGCTGTATGGTCCCGGCGGCATTGGCAAAACGCGCATCCTGAACGATACGCTCAGGCGGAGCAGAGGCGGCGTCTTCCTGGCGCAGCAGGCGGTCGATCTGTACGACATGCGGTATCACAGCAGTCTCGCGCTTGCCAGCGCAATCTACGCCTCACTGGGTGTTGCTGACGGCAGTCCCTTCCGCGCCTTCGAGGAAAAACGTGAGCAGCAGTACAGAGCACAGACATCGGGGGATGTGCGTCAGATCGCTGTAGCAACACAGGATGCATTGCAGGCATTCATCGACGACGTGAACCGCCTCTCGCAGTCGCAGCACGTCGTTCTTGCGCTCGACACGCTTGAACGCATCGCCTACGGCGCTACTGAGCAACGTCTGCCGTTTCAGGTCGCCGCAGCCTGGCAGTGGCTGGTCGAGACAGTGCCCGACTGGGGGAACGTCACCGTGCTGGTCGCCGGGCGCAACCAGATCCGCCATCTCTTCCCCGACCTTGAGCGACGTCCGGCAATTCGTCTGACAACCATCGAAGTGGGACCGTTCACCCTGGAGGAAACAGACGACTACCTGGATGCAGTGGCGCGAGCGGCCAAACAGGCGGGTGAGCAGGCAGTTGCGGACACGCTGCGCAGTCTGACGCCGCAGCGCAGGGAGCAGGTGTACCGCTACTCCGGCGGCGCGCCGATTATGCTGGCGCTGCTGGCGGACTACATCAGCATCGCCGGCTTCGGGCAACTGCCCGGCATCCTCGACATCGAAACCGATCCTGCGCGTGCGCGTGAGGAGCTTGAACGGCAGATCGTTGAGCGCATGATGGGCGCTGAAGGCATCCGGGATACGCTCCCTATGCTGGGGCGTGCGCCAAAAGGCGTTGATGACGAACTGCTGGCGCATCTGCTCGACATTCCGGTTGACGAGGCGCGTCGCCGCCTCGAAGCGATCAAGCGTCTGTCGTTCATCAAGGTGCGCGGCAGTCGCTACTTCCTGCACGATGAGATGTACACTATCCTGACACGGCAGATCTACAGTGCGCCGGACGATGCGCCTGAAGCGGAGCGCGTCAACACGGCGATTATTGAATGGTATCAGGGTCAGATCGACGAGCACCACAAACAACTCGACACCCTGTACGCCCCAATTGAGCAGGAGCGCCGCTTCGTCCAGGTGACGCCGCAACTCGATCACGCGCGTATCGCCAGTGTGCAGCAGGAGATTCAGCGCCTGCTGGTTGAACGCATGTATTACACCCTGCGGCTCGATCCGCTCGACGGGTTTCGGGAGTACGTCCGCCTGAGCTTCTACACGACGTTCACCGGCAACACCATGCTCGACATTCAGATCCAGGCGGAGCTGCTGGTCTTCCTCGACGAGCGCGATCCATCAGGACAGCAACTATCCATTGACGGTCTGGAACGTGAGATAGTCCTGGGTGTTGCGACAATTCACCCGGTTGTTCGCCTGTATGCGGAGAACGATTACGCTGGCGTCATTCAGTATGCGCAGCGTTTGCGTCAGGAAGAGCCGCAGACGCTGCAAACCGCCGGTGGATCGACCGAAGCGGCGCTCAATATCTGGGAAGCGCTGGCGCGGCTTGGGCGCGCCAGCAAAGAGGAGCAGGACCTTGAGCGCGCCGATCGCCTGCTGAATGCTGCCGAACAGATCCTGATCCCGATCATGTATGATAAATCAGAAGCGCGGCGCTGGCGCGCCAGAAGTCTGCTGGCGCTGGCGTACCATGCCCGTGGATTCGGGTTGCGGGTGCGCGGGCAGGTACGTCCGGCAATCGACGCCTATCGCCGCGCCGCTGTACTCTGGCGGCGGGTCGATGTGCCGATCTGTCTGGCATGGACCCTGAACAATCTCGGATTTGTCGAGAGTGAGGAGGGAAACTTTGCCGCTGGCCAGGCGCTGGTCGAGGAAAGTCTTGCGATCCGGAGAAAACTGGGGGCGCGCGCGCTTATCGGCGTGAGTTACGCCACACTCTCGCTCGTCCTTGTCTATGCTGGCGATTATGCGCTCGCAAAGGTCAATGCCGAACGCGCGTTGCGGTTATTCCAGGCGGTCGAGTACCGCCTGGGGCAGGGATTGGCGCTGCGGAACCTTGCCGAGGCGCTGCGCCGATCAGTGACGCGCGATGATGATCCTGCCGAACGGGTGCAGATCCTGCGCGAGGCGCGCGACTATGCGCATGCTGCCTATGAACGCTTCGCAGCGATGGGTGATCGTCTGCGCCAGATCGAATCGCTGATCGAAGAAGGATGTGCGCTGCGCGATCTCATCGGGATAAAACACGATCATCCCTCGTTGCTGAAAGAAGACCTCGATACGCTGATGCAGCAGAGTGTGCAGGCGCAGGAACGCGCTGCCGACCTTGCGCGCCAGACCAACAATGTCTTCCGTCAGGTGGACGCCTGTGTCAATATCGCCTACGCCGGTTTTAACGGAGAACGGCTGGACATCATCGAGAAGGGTCTGGTCGCAGCACGTGAAGCGATCCCTGCTGACTATCTCATTACCCGTCGCGGGTTGCCGGATCTCCACAATCCGAACATTCAGAATCGCCAGTTGTTCACCCAACTTGCGCGCATCCATATGTTGATCGGCAGTCGCCTGTTCACACATTATCACCGTCTCGTCCAGTCAGCGGGCAACCTGAAAGATGTCGTCCGGGAGTATGCCCGGATCGCTGAGTCGTTCGTTGATGAAATCCCTGCGGATTTTCAGGAGGTCGATGATTGTTTGCGCTATGCGGTGTATCATTACGCACTGGCGTTTGAATATGATCGGCTGTACAGTCTCAGCGATCCCGGCGGGTTACGGGCACAAAACAGCGTGTATAACCAACTCAAAGACCTGAGCGCAGCGGAACTGGACACGGTTGCGCAGGCGGTGCATACCATCGAGCGCGACTACCCGGTGGGCAGGTCGGCGATGCGCGACCTCCTCGAAAGCCGGGCGCTGCTGATTGAATAACATCACATCTGAGTCGCCTGCAACATGTGCATTTCACCACAACGGACACAGCGGACGCAGCGAGCAATTGATGGAAAACGCAGCGCTCGTTGCGTTGCTGCGGTGCGTGTGTGCGGTACAGGTCTGGTCTGCCAGTATGCCTTGCTCTGCGGGCGCGGCGACCGAAATGAATTTCTGCCGTAACTGCTCAGGCATGCGGTTGAAACCGCGCCTGAGAGGACGCTTCGCGCCGGGCGACCGCCTATGCGGTCGCCGTGGCAGCGTCCACGCAGGTGGACGCCCGGCCCGGCTAAAAGCCTTCCAGAGGCGATTTCAATCGCTGAACTTTCTGCCTGCGAGAGAAGCAATCCGACATCGTCCGTCGTTGGGCGTGATGCGGGCTGATGGAGATTGAGCATTAAATCCGCTATACCGCGCTAGCCGTGGGGCTGAAGCCCTCGGCTATGGAATGCGAAGCCCGCCTGCGCGGGCGAGAGCGGAATAATGACTCAAAGACCATACGCCCTCGGCTAGGCAAGGCGAAGCCCGCCTGCGCGGAACGCGAACTCCAACGGCGACCCTCTCGCCTCTCGCCTATCGGCTATCGGCTATCGCTTATCGGCTATCGCTTATCGGCTATCGCTTATCGGCTATCGCTTATCGGCTATCGCTTATCGGCTATCGGCTATGCAAGGCGAAGCTCCCCCTGCGTACCGCAGCAAACGCAAC
>Ga0197142_1002225_pt1 | contig 17131 bp, 18 predicted proteins | sample GBS60_MetaG_FD_148614 | JGI IMG/M metagenome (GOLD analysis project Ga0197142, IMG submission 148614) | Sediment microbial communities from Great Boiling Springs, Gerlach, Nevada, United States - GBS 60_MetaG | ecosystem: Environmental > Aquatic > Thermal springs > Hot (42-90C) > Sediment...
ACGGTTGCGCGGCCTGCGTTCGCCGCTTATCCGCGAGGTGCGCGGGTTGGGCCTTCTGGTGGGCATTGAACTGAAAGTCAAGGTGACCCCGGTCCTCCAGGCGCTGCAGACACGCGGAGTCCTGGCCCTGCCGGCCGGGGCCACCGTTTTGCGCCTCTTACCGCCTCTTGTGATCGCCCAAGAAGACCTCGATCACGTCATCAGAGCTATTGAGGAAACCCTTGCCGAACTGACCATGCATCCTTTAGGAGGGACATCCGATGCCTCTTGATCGCTACTTTATCATCGAATCCACGCTGCGCGAAGGTGAGCAATTCGTCGGCGCCCAGTTCACCCGCGAGCAAAAAATCCGGATTGCCCGGGCTTTGGATGAATTCGGCGTCGAGTATCTGGAGCTGACCTCTCCCCTGGCCTCGCCGGCCAGCCTGGCCGATCTCAAAGCCATTGTCGGGCTGGGCCTGCGGGCGCGCATCCTCACCCACATCCGCTGCCAAAAGGAGGATGCTGCCATCGCCCTGGAAACCGGGGTGGACGGGATCGATGTCGTTATCGGTACTTCATCCCATTTGCGCCGCTTCAGCCACGGCAAGAGCATTGACGAAATCATCGACCTGGCCTCCGAGGTGCTGACGTGGATCCGCCGTCAGGCACCCACCATCGAGCTGCGCTTCAGCACCGAGGACTCCTTCCGCAGCGAGGAAAAGGACCTGTTACGCGTCTATCTGGCCGTGGACCGGCTGGGTGTGGTCAACCGGCTGGGCATCGCCGATACCGTGGGCATCGCCACCCCTTCGCAGGTGAGTCGGCTTGTGGGTACCTTGCGGCGTCTGACCCACTGCGACATCGAGTTTCACGGCCACAACGACTCCGGTTGCGCCGTGGCCAATGCCTTTATGGCCCTGGAGGCCGGCGCCACCCACATCGATACCTCGGTCCTGGGCATCGGCGAACGCAACGGCATCACGTCCCTGGGTGGATTCATCGCCCGCATGGCGACTTACGATCGCGAGGCAACCCGGGCCAAATACCGGCTGGAACGGCTCCGCGACATCGAATTGATGGTCGCGGACATGGTGGGGGTGGATATCCCCTTCAACAACTGCATTACCGGATTCAGCGCCTTCACCCACAAAGCCGGTATCCACGCCAAAGCCATCCTCAATGCGCCCGAAACCTACGAAGCCCTCGATCCGACCGATTTCGGGCTAACCCGCTACATCTCGATTGCCCATCGGCTGACGGGCTGGAACGCGGTGAAGGCCCGGGTCGAGCAACTGGGCTTGCAGCTTGCCGATGAGCAGGTCAAGGCCATCACCCGGCATATCAAGGCCCTGGCCGATGAAAAACCCCTGGCCCTTGACGACGTCGACGAGCTGCTGCGCATGTGGGCCAACGGCCATCACGCCTGAGGAGGCCAGCATGGGTATGACCTTTGCCGAAAAAGCGCTGGCTCGCGCGGCCGGCCGGGATCGGGCCGTGGCCGGCGAAATCCTCGATGTGCGGCCCGATTGGGTGCTCAGCCACGATAACACCGCCGCCATTGCCCGCCTTTTTGCCCAGTTGGGCCTTGCGCGCGTTCGCCATCCCGAACGGCTGGCCATTACCCTTGACCATGCCGTCCCCGCCCCCACCACCCAGCACGCGGCCAACCATGCCGAGATCCGTCGCTTTGTCGCCGAACAGGGCATCGTCCACTTCTTTGAAGCCGGACGGGGCATCTGTCATCAGGTGCTGAGCGAGGAAGGGCTGGTGTGGCCGGGTCAGGTCATCCTGGGCGCGGATAGCCATACGACCCATTTCGGCTGGCTAGGCGCTTTTGGGGCCGGCGTCGGACGCAGCGAAGTAGCCGCCCTATGGGCCACGGGGGAACTGTGGCTGCGCGTCCCGGAGACCATGCAGATCGCATTGCACGGGAAGCTGCCCCCAGGGGTGATGGCCAAGGACCTGGGCCTGTGGCTGCTCCAGGCCATCGGCGCCGATGGCGGTATCTACCGCGCCATCGAGTTCACCGGCCCCGGCGTGGCCTCGCTGAGCCTGGCAAGCCGGATGGTATTGCCTAACCTGATGGCCGAAGCCGGCGTCAAGAGCGCTTATATGCCGCCGGATGAGGAGGTGTTTTCCTGGTTGGCAGAACGGGTTGTACATCGTGAGGGGGGTGTGGTAGCCGATGTCTATGCGAAAATCGCCGCCTCTGCCCTCTACCCCGACCCGGATGCCGCCTACAGTGCCCGTGTGGTCGTCGAACTCGATACCCTGGAACCGGCCGTGGCCTGCCCCCATCGCCCGGATCACGTCCGACCGCTTTCGGAAGTGGCCGGCACGCCTGTGCATCAGGCCTTTTTGGGCACCTGTACCAACGGCCGTCTCGAGGACCTGGCGGTCGCGGCGGCCGTCCTTGGGCATGGGAACGGACGCATTCACCGCCTGGCCCCCGGCACCCGCCTCCTCGTTATCCCTGCTTCCAGCGAGGTCTATCGCCAGGCCCTGGCCGCCGGTTATATCGAGACCTTCCTCGCGGCCGGAGCCATGATCGGCACCCCCGGCTGCGGGCCCTGTATGGGCAATCACATGGGCATCCCGGCGCCGGGCGAAGTCGTGATCAGCAGCGGCAATCGGAATTTTCGCGGGCGTATGGGCACCGCCGAGAGCGAGGTCTATCTGGCCAATCCGGCCGTTGTGGCTGCCAGCGCCGTCCTCGGCCGCATCGCCGACCCGCGCGAACTGGAGGATGGGCATAAGCCTCCGCGCTTCCGTTCTCCATCGACGGCGGTGCGCGTGATCAACACGACGCCCCACGCGCCGCGACGGGAAATCGCAGCCCCAACCGTCGCCGTCTCGCCATCGGCCGCAGGCCATCGTCTCACCGGGCGGGTCTGGAAGTACGGCGACAACGTCAACACCGATGTCATCTTCCCCGGCAAATACACCTATACCCTCAAAACACCGGCCGAATGGGCGCAGCACGCGCTGGAAGACCTGGACCCGACCTTTGCTACCAACGTGCAACCCGGCGATATCATCGTGGCCGGCCGTAACTGGGGCTGCGGTTCCAGCCGGGAACAGGCCGTAGGCTGTCTGGTGGCGGCGGGGGTGCGGGCTATCGTGGCGGCCAGCTTTGCCCGCATCTACTTCCGTAACGCCGTCAATAGCGGGTTGTTGCCCATCGTCTGTCCGGAAGCGGTAGATGCCATCAGGCCGGGCGAAACCATCACCGTTGACCTCGACCAGCATCTCGTCATCTGTCAGGCCGGCGCCTTTCCCTTCCCGCCGCTATCCCCCTCGCTGCGCGCCATCATCAACGCCGGCGGCCTTCTCCCCATGCTGCGGGCCCAGATGGCCGGTTCCGGTTTCGTCGTCTAATTCGGCCTTTGTCATAGCCCTATGTCTATACGAAATATCAACCACTTAAACGGCTTTGAACTCCTCTACTCGCTGGTCGGCATCCCCTCCGTTTCCGGACAAGAAGCCGGAGCGGCCCATTTTTTGGCCAATTGGATGGCGACCCACGGCTTCGACGAGGCCTTTGTCGATGCCTCGGGCAGCGCCGTGGGCATTCGTGATGGGGGTCCCGATGCGGCCGGACGCCGTCGCGAGCTTATCCTGCTGGGCCATATCGACACGGTGCCCGGCCTGGTGCCGGTGCGCATCGAAAACGGCCGGCTCTACGGCCGGGGCGCCGTCGATGCGAAGGGACCGTTGGCCGCCTTTGCCGTTGCCGCCAGCCGGGTGCCCATGCGGCCCGGTTGGCGGCTTCTTGTCATCGGCGCCACCGAGGAGGAAACGATTACCTCGAAGGGAGCCCGTCATGCCCTCGGGCAATACCGGCCCGATCTGGTGATCATCGGCGAACCCAGCGGTTGGGACCGGGTGACCCTGGGCTACAAGGGTCGGATGCTGGTGGATGTCTGGGCCCGCCGCACGGTAGCGCACACGGCCAGTCCGATGCCGACCGCCTGCGAAGTGGCCGTGGACTACTGGCAGCGGGTGCGCCAGCAGCTGGCACAGGTGAACCATAACCGCACGCGGCCCTGGGACCAGGTGCTGGCGGCTTTGCGCAGTTTCGACTCGGCAACCGACGGGCTGGAACAATCGGCCCATCTCCTGTTGGGCTTTCGCCTGCCGCCGGATTTCGGTCCCGATGCCTTGAAAGCCCTGCTCCGAAGCGCCGGCGAGGATTTGCCGGGCATCGAATTACACTTCTGGGGGGAGGAAGTCGCTTATCAGAGCGATAAGAACAACCCCTTGGTACGGGCTTTTTTGGCCGCCATCCGTCATCACGGTGGTCGTCCCGGTTTCGTGCTGAAAACGGGGACCTCCGATATGAACATCGTCGGCCCGGTATGGCAATGCCCCATCATCGCCTATGGTCCCGGCGACAGCACCCTCGACCATACCCCGGATGAATACATCGAGCTGGCCGAGTGGCAACAAGGGGTCGCAGTCTTGACCACCGCGCTGGACCTGTTGATGACAGGGACCTGAACGAAGGCCGGAACGAACCGGGACAGGGCCATCCTGTTATAATCGCCGTATGACGGCCAGCATCCCCGCACCGATTTGGATCCTCGGTATCCCGGTCCATCCCGTTACGTATGCCTCTTTTTTGGAGCTGGTGGCTGCCTTTATCGCCGAGGGGACGCCGCGGCAGATCTGCACGGCCAACCCGGAGTTCGTCATGACGGCGCGACGCCGGCCCGATTTCGCCGCCGTGTTGCAAAAGGCCGACCTGGTCCTGCCCGACGGGGTGGGGTTGTTATGGGCGGCGCGGCGTCAGGGCACCCCCTTACCGGAGCGCGTCACCGGCTCCGACGGGATCTACCATCTGGCCGCCCGGGCCGCCATGGCAGGCTGGCGGCTCTTTCTGCTGGGAGCCGAGCCCGGCGTCGCCGCCAAAGCAGCGGCTTTGCTGCAGGCCCGTTATCCGGGCTTGATCGTGGCCGGGACGTATCCCGGTTCGCCGGCCGATGCGGAGTATCCGGCCATTGCCGGGCGCATCCGTGCGGCCCGTCCGCACATCCTGCTCGTGGCCTACGGCGCGCCGGCCCAGGACCTGTGGATCGCCCGCCACAAGGACGAGCTGGGAGTGCCTGTGAGCATGGGGGTAGGCGGCGCTTTTGACCATGTGGCCGGTCGGCGGCGACGGGCGCCGGCCTGGCTGATCCGGCTTCATCTGGAGTGGCTCTGGCGCCTGGTGACGCAGCCCTGGCGCTGGCGACGCCAGCTCGACCTGCCCCGTTTTGTGTGGGCGGTGCTGCGCGAGGGTTGACCCTCCTGCCCCAAAGCAAGACCTGGCCAGGCGAAATGATACATCTTTTTCACATAGATAACGATATTTTTATATAAGCCTTTTCGTTACATTTTCTCAAATACAGATATTATTCGATTTGTTTTCTCGTCTTTGATAGCAGATACTCTTTCAATGCAATCGCATGGTTATGTTCGACATCGCGGGTCGAAAACAACAATGTCACGGTGCCTTTTGCCGCTGTTTCAAGAAGAAAGTGCACGTTATCAGGATTTCTATCAAGTTCCGAAAAGTAGCGCCTCTTGAATTCTTCCCACTTTGAGGGGTCGTGGGCAAACCACTTTCGCAAAGCCGTACTCGGTGCTACGTCCTGTAGCCACAGGTCCGCTCGGACCTGCGCCTTTGTCATTCCGCGCGGCCAGATACGATCCACAAGCACACGAAGCCCATCATGGGCATCGGGAGGTTCATAGACGCGTTTCGTGCGTATGTCCAGGATCATGCTGGTATCCGGCGAACGGTTGGAGTTCGGCCGCCCCTGGGGCCTGGCGCCGGCGGCCACAGCCCGAGACCGGACCACGCCGGCTACCGGCGCCGAACGCGGCAAGGGCCGGGTGGGATGGTACGATTCTCACGCAAGAACTCTCCTTTTGGCAAACGAGGCAAGGAGAGGGCGATGGCCGGTGAGCGGCCTGCGGCTGAGCCGCTGCGACCGAGCACAGCGAGCGGAGCGTGTCGGTTGAAGCGAATTGTTAACTGCTATTACTGCAAAAAGAGCGTCATCAACCTTCTCTTAACTCTCTTTCCTCTACTTTTGATATCCTGATGGGATTCCCGAAGAGACGATGTATATCTTTGTCTAAGAGTCTCAGCAGTTCTGGTGATGCCTCCCGTAGACCTTCTATATTTTTAAGAATTTCTATTCTATTACGAAAAATTTCCAGTTTTTGCTTTTCTTGCTCATATTGCCAATTATGTATGATATGGAGGATTTCGGCGAATGTTTTAGCAGCAAGGAAAATACTACCGATAGTCGCAACAATGAGTTCGATTTCTATAGGAGATCGCCTTGATAATTTGCCAAATCTTAATTCGAAATCTGCAGGCAAGCGTCTCCATCTCCGATAAAAATCAGTACTATACAAGATATAATCAGAAGGACTATGAAAAAATATGAACAGGCGGTCATGAAGCATTGTCATGTCCCATAGAAACGATGATAGATCTCGCACCGCAGGTTGATATTCTTCATCACAAGTCAGCAAGATACTTAGTGGCATAACCCTGTCTCCTTACAGCAGAAAAGCATTTGCGTTCCTGAGTCAGAATGAAAATCTTGAATAATCTTGCAATAAGCAGGCTAACGCCGAAGTTCAGCCGCCCCTGACAGGCCTGGCGCCGGCGGCCACAGCCCGAGACCGGACCACGCCGGCTACCGGCGCTGAACGCGGCAAGGGCCGGGTGGGATGGTACGATTCTCACGCAAGAACTCTCCTTTTGGCAAACGAGGCAAGGAGAGGGCGATGGCCGGTGAGCGGCCTGCGGCTGAGCCGCTGCCAGGATAGACCCTGTCCCCGCGCTGAAACGATAAGAGACCCGTCAGTCTGTGCGCTACAGCCTCCTGCGCTCACGCCTGGGCCATGACCTGACCGGCTTCCGCTACGGCGATCAGCCACGCGGCCTGCCCCGTGGCCGCGATCCTGGCACGCTTCCCGGAACTGGCCGCCCAGGCCTGAGCCGGTAGCGGTCTCCACGACGGCGTAACCATCCTTCTGGGTGCCTGCGCAACACGACGGCGCAGGGCAGGCGGACCTTTGCTTATCGCCAGACCGGTCAGCGAGAGCCGGCGGCATAACAATAAGGTCCGGGGGCTTGACCAGGGCAACTCATCGGTGGGCAGCGCTCGCTAACTAAAGCAACTCCAAGAATTCCTCCACGCTGATGTCAGCATCACGAAGAATCGCACGCAATGTCCCTTGCGGCACGGTCTTGCCCTTGTGAACAGGCACAGTGACACGCTTCTTGTCGGCCTCTCGCCACATATGCAAGTGACTGCCCTTTTGCCGCTTCCTCACGAAGCCAGCCTGTTCCAAGGCTCGAATTAACTTCTGGCAATCTATGCGCGGAAGTTTCTCGCTCATACAGCCACCGGCACAGAGAGCCGAGTGATCAACACCGGTTCACGCTCCACCGGTACCGGTTCACCATCCTCAAGCATGCATTGAAGATGGAGTTCCAGTGCCTCCAGGATATTCGCGCGCGCCTCATCAATGGTATCGCCGAAGGTGTGACAGCCGGGCAAAGCGGGCACGTAGGCATGAAATCCTTGCTCATCCGGTTCAATCACGACTGTAAAGTGATATACTTTCATTTCACACCACCATGCAAAAGAGATAAATACCGTAATTATTATAGCACTTGTCGCGCCCTTTGCGCACATGAGGCGAATGAAACGATTTGGAACGAAAGTGACAGGCGAGGCGTTTTTCTGGACGCCGCCCAACGGCTGGAGTTCGGCCGCCCCTGGGGGGCCTGTCGCCGGCGGCCATGGCCCGAGATCGGACCACGCCGGCTACCGGCGCCGAGTTGGATAGCCGCGTGCGCTTCAAAGACCTACACGAATCAAATTCGCCAAGGCTCGAAACTTACCGGAAGCTTCCTCGAGCTGAGCCAGGTAACTTTCCTTGTCGGTCGACTGAGCAATCCTCATGGCGAGCTGCTCGACAGCGTACGCCGAGTGCAGCATGTCTCCTAGTTCCCTGGCTCGCGCCTCACCGACCTCTTGATAGATGACGCCTGGGAGTGCCTGCGCATAGGTAATGAGCTCAGCACACCGACCATGCGGAATGGCCCCTGCACGAATCCCGCCCGAGGTAGCCGTGAGGCAGTTGCTGATATCCTCGAACAAAGCAGCCATGTCCGCCCGGCGTTGCCTTTCCGTGGCTTTCAACTGATCGTTGAGGCCGAATAGAAATCTGGCTACGTCCAAAATGTTCTTCGTTATATCGAGCATAGCGTACCCTAGCTCGTACAATGGCTTGGTCTGGTCACTTCATCAACTGCCCAACGGCACACGCTTCGGCCGCCGTGAAGCGATCGCCCGGAAGCGCCTGAACTTGGGCAGACGTTGGCAATGCATTTACCTTGATTCGGGCTTGACCTCAATGAATCGGTGGAACCTATCGGTGCTCCTTGCGGAGGGAATTCTCCTCAAATGGAGATGGCCGATAACGGCATCGCACAAGACCGGAATGCCATATAGCATAGAGAGACAACAATGTCAACGTTGAGCGGAAAGCGGGTATCCGTCATATTTTTCCCCATGTCATGCCGAGGAGCGAAGGCCGCAAAGCGGCCGCAGCGACCCTGAGCGCCGTCGCAGGGAATCCCGTTTTTTTCACCGGAACTGCCCGGCGAAGCTGCGCCTCCAACCGACCGGGGAAGAGGACACGGATAAACACAGGCTGCGCCCACCGAATTTTTGTCCGTTCCTGTCCGTGGGATCGGTGTCATCCGTGTCCAACATTTGGCTCTGTCTGTGCAGGGCAAGCGTAGCGGTCTACCGTTACCCCTGCCACCTGCCGCTTGGCGATTCGCACAACCCTCTTTACAATGAACGCCATGGCTTCTCCTCATCCTGCCGCCGTACTCCGCGCCCTGGTCGTCGAAGACGACCGTTCCTGGCAGCAAATCCTAACGGAGTTGCTCACCGACGCCGGGCTGACGACCGATGTGGCTGCAAGCCACGAAACAGCACTGGCGCTAATACGAGCGGTGCCCCATCGGGTGGCCGTTGTCGACCTGGCCCTGGCCGCCGGTGACCACCGCAACGAAGACGGCCTGCGCGTCCTGACGGCCATCCGCCGCCATGACCCCGGCTGCACGCCCATTCTCCTCACCGGCTTTGCCACGGTCGAGCTGGCGGTGAGCGCGCTCAAGGAGTACGGCGCCTATACCTGTCTGCGCAAAGAGCGCTTTCGCCGCGCCGAATTCCGGGCCCTGATGCGCGAAGTCCTCGCCATGCCCCCCCTGAGCGCAAGCCCGGCCCGGCCTCTACCCGCGACGCCGACATCGGTCGAAACCGACGCCACCCCCGGCGGGGCGTTCGTGCTCGTGGTTGATGACGATGCCGGTTGGCGTCATCTGCTCGGGGAGCTGTTGACCGAAGCCGGCCATCGGGTGCGGCTGTGCAGCAGCTATAGCGAAGCCTGGGGTTGGCTCCGTCGCGAGACCTATCATCTGGCCGTACTCGATCTGGCCCTGGTACCCACGCCTACACCCGCAGGCCATGTCGATGGCTTTCGCCTGCTGGCAGCCGTGCGCCAGGCCGAGATCCCTGCCATCATCATCAGCGGTGTGGCCACGGCGGCTGATGCCGAACGGGCGCTGGGCGAGTACGATGCCTTTGCCTTCCTCGAAAAACGCGCTTTCAGCCGCAGCCTTTTCGGTCAAATCGTCGCCGCGGCTCTGGCGTCGGCAACCAGGACGGCCACCGGTCGTTTTGGCCTTACCCCGCGCGAAGCCGAGGTCCTCGATCTGCTGGTCGAAGGCCTGACCAATCGCGCCATCGCCGACCGTCTGGTCATCTCCCCGAACACGGTCAAGCGCCATCTCAAGGCCATTTTTGCCAAAATGGGCGTGACCACGCGGGCCGCTGCCGTTGCCAAAGCCATGTCCGAACATCCACCATCATGAAGACCCTTTTCCTCTTACGCCACGCCAAATCGTCCTGGGATGACCCGACCGCCGACGACATCGATCGCCCGCTGGCGCCACGCGGGGAAAAAGACGCGCCGCGCCTGGGCGCATTCCTGGCCGCGACCAAAAATCGGCCCGATCTCATCCTCAGCTCGCCGGCCGAACGGGCCAAAGCCACGGCCAAACGCGTGGCGCGCGCGGCCGATTACCCAGGCGAGATCCGGCTGGAGCCGGCCATCTACCTGGCCGATGCGCCGACCCTCCTCGGGGTGGTGCATCGGCTCCCTGACGAAGCGGATTGCGTCATGCTGGTGGGGCATAATCCCGGTTTGGAGACCCTGGTGACGATGTTGTGCGGGGCTTCGGCGCGCCTGCCCACGGCCGCTTTGGCCTGTATCGCCTTCGATACCGACCGCTGGGCCGCCGTTCAAGCCGGCACCGGTACTTTGCTGTGGCTGGTCAATCCGAAAGTCCTTCCCTAACCGAATGACCATGAATGCCCCCATTCTCACCCTGGAAGAGGCTATCGCGCAAGTGGCGGAATGGCGTCGCCAGGGCAAGGTGATTGTGTTTACCAACGGCCATTTCGATCTCCTCCATCTGGGCCACATTCGCTATCTACAGGCCGCCCGCCGTCACGGGGATTGCCTGATCGTCGGCCTCAATTCCGATGCCAGTACGCGGTTGCGCAAGGGGCCACAACGTCCCATCGTCCCCCAGGAAGAACGGGCGGCGCTGCTGGCAGCGCTCCGTTGTGTGGATGCCATCGTTCCTTTCGACGGCGAGGACTGTCGCGAATTGGTGGCCGCCCTGCAGCCGGATGTGTATGTCAAAGGTTCGGACTGGAATCGGCCGGACGGCCCGCGGCCGCCCGAAGCCGCCGTTGTCGCCGCTTATGGCGGCCGCGTCACCTACATCGACCTGGAGCCGGGCAAATCCACCACGGCGTTGATCAACACGGTGTTGACCCGGTATCGCGAAACCGCAAACGAACGGCCATGAAAAGCACCGGGGAAAGCGACACCGCTGCCACCGGTCACCCTTCCGTGCGTCGCAGTGCCGCCATCCTCAGCCTGGGCAACGTCCTGAGCCGTGGGTTGGGCATGGTGCGGGAGATCGTCATCCCCCATTTCTACGGCGCTTCGGGGTCTGTTTCGGCCTTTGCCGTGGCCGAATTCACGGTGCGTACCCTCTATGACCTGCTCATAGGCGGCATGCTTACGGCGGCGCTGGTGCCGGTACTGAGCGATTATGCCCGTCCCGAACGCCGACGCGAATTCGCCGAGGTGGCCGGCGCCTTTTTCACCGTGCTCACGGGCCTGACTGCCGTGGTCGTCCTGGTCTTGGAGTTGCTGGCGCCGCACGTCGTGGCTTTGATCGGGGGTGGTCTCAGCGCCGAACATCAGGCCGAAGCCGTGGCCCTGATGCGGTTGATGGCGCCGGCGCTCTGGCTCTTTGCGGCCAGCGGCGTCCTGGCCGGCATCCTCTTTGCCCATCGGCGCTTTACCCTGGTGGCTTTGGGCGATGCCCTCTACAACCTGGGCATCGTCATCGCCGTGCCTTTGCTCTATCGGCATCTCGATATCCGGGCGCTGGCGATAGGCGTCCTCCTGGGCAGCCTTATCCAGCTCGGCCTGCGTCTGCCCGATTTGCGAGGTCTGGGCCTGCGTTTGTATCGGCGTCTCCGCCATCCGGCGTTGCGGCGGATGCTGCTCCTGTATATGCCCATTCTGTTCTCCATCCTGGTGGGAATGGTCCAGGGCGGGATCGATCGACGCCTGGCCAGCGGCACCGGTCCCAACAGCCTGGCCTACATGCGCACGGCCACGACCCTCTACCAGCTTCCCCACGGTCTGGTGGCGGTGGCCGTGGCCATGGCCGCCCTGCCCACCCTTTCGCAATGGGCCGCTGCGGGGAACTGGCCGGCCTATCGCCGTACCCTGGCCGCCGGATTACGGGCCGTCCTCGTCCTTTGCGTGCCGGCCACCATCGGCCTGTGGGTCCTGGCCGAACCGGTTATCCGCCTGCTGGCCGAGCATGGCGCCTTTACCGCCACCGACACAGCCTGGGCCGCCGCGGCTCTGCGCTTTTACCTCTTCGGCCTCATCTTCGCCTGCATCGATTGGCCGCTCAACTTCGCTTTCTACGCCCGCGGGGATAGCCTGACCCCGGCCCTGGTCGGGGTTGTCTCGGTTTTCGTCTATCTGGCCGTCGCCCTGACCTTGCTGGGCAGCCTCGGCTTTTTGGGTCTGGCCCTGGCCGACGGCGCCAAACATGCCGCCCACGCCGTGATCATGCTCTGGTTGTTCCATCGTCGACAGGGTCCCCTGGGCGAGGGCGTAGCCCGTACGGCGGGCCTGAGCCTGCTGGCAGGCGCGGTGATGGGCGTGGTCGTTTACGGTCTGAGCAGCTTGCTGTTGCTCGAACTGGGTACGGTCGGTCTCATGGCGCGGCTGACGGTCATTCTAATCCCGGCTCTGGTCGGCGGCCTGCTCTACTTTGTCCTTTTGCGCTGGCTGCGCCTGCCCGAAGCGGCCCTGGTCATGACCCTGGCCCGACGCCTGATCGCTTTCTGAGTTGCGCCAGCCATCCCAACCAGCCCCGCTGCCAATCGGGGCGGCGGCGCAGCTCGCGGCGGTGTTTCCAGACCAGCAAACCCGCGTTGCCCAGCCAGATGACCAACCACGGCAAGCCGCTCCCGCTTGCCAGCAGGACCACGAACAGGGTCACCATTCCCAACAGCACCGTCCATCCCTCATTGCGCAGGGTGAACAACCAGAAAGCAAAGGCCAGCCCCAGGACCATCGGCCCCAACCACAGACTCACACCGGTCCAGGCACCGAAGGTGACGGCCAAAGCTTTGCCGCCGCGCCCGCGCAGAAAGGGCGTATAGGCATGGCCAAAAACAGGTGCTAAAGCCACCGGCACCAACGCCCACCCCCCCAGACCGTACCCCAAATGGGCCCATGCCACCGGTAGCGCGGCCTTGGCATAATCGAGCAGGATCCCGATCAGTCCCCAGCCGGCACCGCCGGCCCGCCACAAATTGGCCCCACCGGGGTTGCCGTCGCCGTAACGACGGATATCGGTGCGCAACGCCCATCGTCCCAACCAGACGGAAAAGGGCAAAGCGCCGCTGCCAAACGCGATCAGGGTCCAGAGCAAGGTCATCATGATGACGAGGCATCGACGCGAGAGCGACGGCGGTAGTCATGAAGCCATCGTCGGAGCCGTTGAAAACGCGCATGCGACTCGGTGGCCATGACCAAAACGATGCCGAAAACAAGGAGCACGCAGGTCAGCAAAAAGAAGACAAACTCCTCTACCGGCAAAACCCCACCGAGGAGTACGGGCAGCGATTGGGCCGGGTCAATGGTCCAGGTGCCGGCGCGAATGGCCAGGGCATCGGCCGCGGCCAGGTAGCACACCAGGGAGAGCAGGGCCGTCAGCACCAGGCGACCGTAGCGGGCCAGGATATCGCCGCCGAACACGATTTGGAGCATGATGGGGGGCAAGGCCCAGACAAGTTCCAGGGCCAGATACGTGCCCGGTCGCCATCTTGCGACCAACATGGCCACGGCGACCACCCACAAAAGGCCCAAAGCGACCGCGGGCGCCCGGCGCCAGAACGGTTGCAACGGCCCGGCGGCCGGCAACGGCAACCGTCGCATCAGAAACAGCAACCATAACCCGACCAGGATGGGTTGCAGGGCAAAGAAAGTGTACTCCTCAATGGGTACCCACCCCAAGACGATGCCGGTGACTTTGGTCGGGTCATACCACCACACCCTGGTTGCCACCAGGTAGTTATCCCAGGGCGTTGTGTAAATCACGGCAATGGCGACATGAAGCAGAATGGCGGCCCAGGCAGGGAAGGCACGCAAAGCCACCGGAAGCGCGCGCCGACGACGTCCATCCCACCATGCCGCCAGCATAAGCAGAAGAATGGGTAAAACGAGAAAACGGGCCAGAAAACCGAAATAGGTCATAATCACCTGCTCTAGACTTTTCGTCCTTTCCAGACAAGACCGCGGCCCACTACACGCGCCATCAGGCCCCAAAGGCTGGCCATTTGCACTCCCAGGGCGCCGAAAGGCGCCAACAACGCCCACCGGCGGTTTTGCAGCCGACTCGTCCAGGGGAAAACGGCCATCGCGGCGGCCGGCCAGGCCCATAGCGACCACCACCAGCGCAGGTTACCGGTCAGCACTCCCATAACCGTCACCAGCGGCGAGACCAGGGCGGTAATGAACAGAAAGGGCAGCAAAGACCGCCATCCCGATCGCCGCAACGATTCGGCGCCGAGACGGGTAAGGCCATGCCAGAGCTGCGGAGCACTCCGGTACATGGTCACCCGGGCCACCTGCTCACCCACCATAAAGGCGACACGATAGCCGCAACGCCGCAGATAGCGACCCAACGCCAGATCCTCCAGGGCCTCCTGGCGCACGGCAGCAAAACCCCCGCTCTCCCGATAAACCCGCCGCTGGATGAGGACGAACTGACCGTTGAAGAGATGATGAGCGGCCGCCGGCATGGACCACAACCCGGTAAAGGCCACGGCCAGCACCAGAGCATCGAGCCGGCCATGAGGTTCCTGGCGCAACCACAAGCTCAAGGCGTCGAGCTGCTGTTGGCAGGCATAGGCGACGGCCCAGGCCGGTCCCGATGGGGCATGGACCGTATCCGCATCGGTGAAGAGCAGCCATTCGCCCCCGGCGACCTGAGCGCCATAATGGCAGGCATGGGCTTTGCCCTGCCAACCCGGTGGTAACGGCGGCGCGGCCACCACACGGGCGCCATGGGCAGCCGCTACGGCCGCCGTACCGTCGCCGGAGTCGTCGTCAACCACAATGAGCTCATAGCGGCCGGGATAAACCAGCGCCTGCAACGAGGGTAACAACCGTTGGAGATTGTCGGCTTCGTCCCGGGCCGGGACGATGATGGAGAGGGCAGGTAATGCCTCCGGCAGCGGCCCTTGCGGCAGCCGCGGCATGACGGCATAGTGGCGCTCGGCCAACCAGGCCAACGGCACGGCCAGCCAGGAGAACCACGCCGAGCGTTGCCAGCTAAAAAGAGCCGGTCGCCATCTCGCCATGAGCCGGTTTCCGACGATGAACACGGACGAACACACCGGGCCGGGGTTCCAGCGTGGCGCCCATATAGGGGCGGATGCGATCGGCATTGAGCAGTTCGAAGTCAAAACGCTGGAACAGCCGCGCCAACACCACCCTGGCCTCAATCTGAGCGAAAGCGGCGCCGATGCAATTGCGGGGTCCACCGCCAAAGGGCACGTAACGCAGCCCGGCTTCGGCGCCCTCCTCACCTGTGCCCACCTTGCGGCCCACTGACCCGAAGCGTTCGGGGCAGAAGGCCTCGGCTTCGGGCCATTCCGCCGGATCGCGGTGGGTCAGATAAATCGAGTACATGACGCGCGTGCCGGCCGGCACGTGATACCCTTGCAGCTCCAGGTCCTCGGCCGCCCGGCGATTGCCCACGTGGATGGGCGGATAGAGCCGCAGGGTCTCCTTGATCACCTGATCGAGGAAAGGAAGCCTGGCCAGGACCTCGGCACTCGGGGGGTCATCGCTATCCCCTAACACGGCATCCACTTCGGCGTGGACGCGTGCCCGGGCCTCAGGATGGGTGCCCAACAGATAGAACGTCCAGGCCAATAAGGCCGTGCTGGTATCATGGCCGGCAATAAGCATGGTCAAAAGCTGATCGCGGATCAGGTCATCGTCCATCGTGGCGGCCAGGATAAGCCGATCGAGCAGATCGGCGTCATCGGGAGGGCGACCTGCGGCCAATTCCTGACGACGCCGACGGATGAGGTCGTAGAGATACGCATCCATCACCTGCCGGGCCCGACCGTAACCGGGCCGGGGTACGCCCGGCCATAGCAGCCACAGTCCCGGCGAGATGTACTTGAGCAGTTTGAGGATAGGTTCCCACAAGCGCGGCAGATCGGCGGTGAGATCGACCCCAAAAAGCGGCTCAAAAAGCAAAAACAGGGCCAGTCGCCGCATTTCGACGAGCATGTCATAGACCTCGCCATCCCGCCACTGCCGGCTCAGTCGGTCGGTCAGCCGCCAAAAGGTGGGAATATGGCCAAGGACATGGCGGCGCCGGAGCGGCGGCTCCATCAAAGTCCGGATGGCATCGTGATAGGCGCCGTCAATGACGAGCACGCCTTCCCGCAGGAGCTTGACCACGGGATCGGTTTCGTTGCGCCAGAGCAGACGATGGCGCTCCGTCACCAGGATCTGGCGATTGGCCGCCGGGCCGACGAAGACGGCCGGCCGAAAAGCCGGCAAGGTGATCTGAAAAACAGGACCTACCCGCCGGTGCATACAGGCCAGCGCTGCTAAAAGCGAACGTTCGCGCCACAACCCTTTGAGGACTTCCAGACCGACAGGAGCGTCGGCGACGGGAAGAGCGTTGCTACCCATGACTTGCTTACCTGAGAAAGGCCTCCAGCGCCCACAGAACGGCCATGCCCACGGCCACCGTCAGCAGGACGCGATGGTATCGCCAGGCCACCACTCCCGCCACCAGCCCGGCCCACAACCGGCCGTTGGTCGGCGTCAGCGCCAAAACGCCCTCCTGGAGGACCAGTTCGGGCAAGATGATGGCCGCCAACACGGCCACGGGGATGTAGCGCATGGCGCGATAGAGCCATCGCGGCAATCGCCACCGCTGAAACAGAAGCAGCGGTAGCAAACGGGTGAGATAGGTCACCAGGCCCATGCCGGCAATCGTCAACCAGAGGGCCGTCTCCGCGCTCATGACCGCCGCTCCCATACGAAACCGACGAGGATGCCGGCCAGCGTGGCCAGGATAAGGCCCAGCTTGTAGGGCAGCGAAAAGGCGAGCACCGCCATCCAGCCGGCAGCCAGAGCGGCGGCCTGGGTAGGCCGTTCTTTGAGGACCGGGACCAGGATGCCGATGAAGGTGAGAGGCAGGGCGAAATCGAGCTGCCACGAAGCCGGGACCTCTGCGCCGAGCACCACCCCGGCCACCGTGCTGAGCTGCCAGACCAGCCACAAGGTCAGCCCGCTGCCCAGCCAGAACCAATGACGAAGCCCGGCTGCGGTCTCTTCCTGCCGGTAGTGGAGAATGGTGACGGCATAGGCTTCATCGGTCAGGAGATAGGCCAATACCCAGCGCCAGCCTCGCATCCGCTCC
>Ga0197142_1002226_pt1 | contig 17121 bp, 10 predicted proteins | sample GBS60_MetaG_FD_148614 | JGI IMG/M metagenome (GOLD analysis project Ga0197142, IMG submission 148614) | Sediment microbial communities from Great Boiling Springs, Gerlach, Nevada, United States - GBS 60_MetaG | ecosystem: Environmental > Aquatic > Thermal springs > Hot (42-90C) > Sediment...
GCCTCCAAATACAAATTGTCAAACCCAAGCGTCTGAGGACGCTTTTTTAAAATATACAAATGCAAGCAATATTTTAATTAGTGAAATTTTATTTAATCCAGAAGACTCTGACAGCGGAAAAGAATTTATTGAGCTTTATAATCCTACTCCAAACGAAATAAATTTAGCAGATTATTCTTTAAAAATTATAAAAACAAATGGGACCTCAACAATATCATTAACCTCTTTTAATTCTAACCACAAAATCTATCCCAAAAGTTTTTTTCTTATAGGTTTTTCAAATTATAATTCAACATCAACTCCAGCTGATATAGTTCGCTCTCAATCTTTACCAAATGATTTTTCAAAAATAATTCTTTATCATAATGATGTAATTATTGATGAATTTAATTATGATGATTTTAAAGAGCAAAAAGGAATAGTTCAGGAAGGATATTCTATAGAAAGATTAGCTTATGATGGAGAATGTCTATCCTCACAAAACGAAGGTGAATTTATTGGAAATGGCTGTGATAATAATGAAGCAGATGATTTTGAAATAAGACAATTTCCAAAACCTCAAAACACCCAAAGTCTTCCAGAACCAAGAAATAAACCGGAAATTAGAGAGTTAAGCTCTCAATACGATTTAAACGCGCAATTAATAAAAATATCTTTTAAGCTTGCAAAAGACGCAAAACAAGAAACTTCAACATTAATTTATAAGCTTGAAGATAAAAATAATTCTTCAACGCCAACTTCAACCCCAATAATTCTTTTTGAATCAGAAGTAAAAGATTTAGACAAAGTAAATAATTTAATATTTAACACAGAAACAGAAGAATTTGTTTATAGCATTCCCATATTTGAATTAAATAAAAATTATAATTATGAATTTAGTATAAAAGATAGAGATGGCCTTGAATCAACTTCTTCAATTTCGCAATTTATGCCAAGCTTTATTGAAGAAGGATATTTTTTCAAAGATTCGAATACAGAAAAATATTATTTTACAATTAAATTTAGAGACGATTATCATTTTTGGGATAAAGATGATATATCTGAAACAAGCCCGCTTGGTTTTCACGGTATTGTTTTTTATTTAAATCAAAACACTATTGGTTCGGATATTTCGACTCAAAATGGAATGATGATTCCTGACTCAAATCAAATTAAAATAAATTATTTTTCTTGTGGTTTTGGGCCTTCTAATGTTTTAATTTTCCCCCAAAACAAAAGATCTTGTATAAAAGGAGGAGGGCCTAATACTTGGCTTGGAAGATGGGCTTACGATTTTAATTCTTTAGAAGATAATATTATTACAGTTGAGCTTTTAATAGATAAAGTATTGGATAATAATGATTATTTAACATTGGGTTTTTATAATAAGTGGTGGGGGAATTTAGCAGACACTCAATTTATGGGTTTTTCTGCAAGTGATTCTAAAAAATATTATTTATCTTTTGATTCTCCTGTTTTGCCTCCGGAAAAGCCAGAAATAAAGCTTTCTTTTGATTCTTCAAATCAAAAATTAAATATTTTAGGTTCAACTACAACAGATCCAGATTCATTAGATGAAAGCTTAATTTATGAAATTAACTACTCAACCTCAACTGAGCTTGATTCAAATAATTGGATAAAAATAAATTATTTTCCATATTCTATAGATGTTATATATCCTAATTCTTATACAATCGGTTTGCGCGCCAAAGATGAATTTCAAAATATTTCAGAGCCGGACATAATTAATTGGTCTTTTCCAGATGATTATGTTGTGATTGCAAGCCAAACCGAAATAGAAGAAAAATGGCAAAATCCAGTTTTTGGTTCAGTAACTCATCAATTTATTGCTCAAAACAGTGGCAGAGCTCAAGCCATAAAAATTTGGATTTATGATTTTTCTGGAGGTCTTGGTTGGCCAAACCCCTGGGGGAGTATAAAAGCAATACTATACGATGATTCAGGTAATCAAATATCTGAATCAAATCTACTTCCAGTTGATAGTTCTATAAAAAACAAAATTTTATCTCTTGATTTTCCTGATAAACCATTTTTAGAATCTTCAAAAACCTACTCTTTCACTATTATTTTCAACTCTTTTTCAGCTAATGTTAAAAGGTCTCAAAACAATGAACCATATTTTATAATTATAGGTTCAAAAAATAATTAGGCGTAATTAAGTTTTAAGTTATTAATAGTTATTAATAAATGTGATATAATAAAATTATTAATTTTATAAATTTATAAATTTTATTTATCAATATGAAAAATTTAATAGACTTAAAAATTGAAATAAAAGAAAAAATAAAGAAAAATAAGGATTTATTGATTTTTATTTTATTTATTACAATGATTGTTTCAGTATATTTTTATCAAAAAAATAAAGAAATAAAAGAATATTGTGCTAATTTAGCTTTGAGAAAAGGAAATAATTATTATTCATCTTATAAAGATTGTGTGCGATTTATTAAAGAGATAGGAGGAATTGATAATTTAGAAAAAATAAGAAATAAATAAATTTATAATGGATGAAGAATTTGAAAATTATTATGAAATTTTAAATATATCTAATTTTTGTTCAGATGAGAAAGAGATTAAAAAAGCTTATAGAAAATTAGCTCACATTTATCATCCAGATAAAGTTAGTGGGGATGAAAATAAATTTAAAAAAATTAACAAAGCATATCAAATTTTAATTAACCCTAAAGAGAAAGCGTTATTTGATTTTAAATTGTATTTATTTTTAAAAGCAAATACTAATACTAAAAAAGAGGATGAATTTCAATATAATTATACAAATCAAAATTTTAATTCTTCAAAATATTATTCTTATAACATAATTAAATCTATTAAAAATTTTTTGTATAATTTTTTTGCGGATGCGTTAGCTTTTATATACATTCTTTTATTAGCATCTATTCCTTTGGGAATTATATTTTGGATATATGAAACAATATTTAATTCAAAAATTGATTATGATAATATGCCTATTTTTTTCCAAATTATTATACTTTTATTTTTTTTAATAATTTTTATTATTTTTTTCCCAGCACAAAAAGAAAATATTTTTAAAAAATTACATAAAATAAAAATAGAAAAAGATGATATTTTTGCTATTATTATAGTTGTTATTGCAATTCTAATTCTTTATTCTATTAATTTTTAATAATATTAAAAATTTATATGAATAAAGGCAAATAGATTGTTAAATTTTATTTAAAAGAATTACATATAAAAGTAGATAAAAAAGAGAAATAAGTTTTAAATTTAATTACTAATATAGCGTAATCCGATTACGCTATATTGTAATTTTATTGTTTTTTGTTTTAAAATTAATTAATGCTTATTCCTAAAATTATTTTAGAAATTGCTCAAAAATTGATAAAAGCTAATTATAAAGCTTATTTGGTTGGTGGTTGTGTTAGGGATTTACTTTTGGGCGCGGAGCCAAAAGATTGGGATATGGCAACCGATGCTTTGCCAAATAAAATTTTGGCTATTTTTCCTGATGCTTTATATGAAAATGAATTTGGCACAGTTGGGATTAAAACTGGTCTTGAGGATGAAAAATTAAAAATTATTGAAATTACAACTTTTAGAATTGAAGGTAAATACAGTGACAGTCGTCATCCTGATGAAGTTAAATTTGCAAAAACAATTGAAGAAGATTTAGCGCGCAGAGATTTTACAGTAAATGCTTTAGCAATGGATTTAAATTTTAAAAAATCTCCGGAAAAATTAAATTTTAAAAAATATATAATTGACCCTTTTGAAGGGCAAAAAGATTTAAAAGATAAAATTATCCGAGCGGTTTTAGATCCTCAAAAAAGATTTGAAGAAGATGCTTTGCGACTTCTTAGAGCTGTAAGATTTGTTGTTGAACTTGAAGATAAAACAAATTCTTTATGGAAAATTGAAACTAAAACACGTGAAGCAATTATAAAACACGCGCGCTTAATTCAAAATATTTCAAAAGAAAGAATAAGAGATGAATTGATTAAAATTATGCAAACACGAGAAGCTGCAAGAGGAATTTTAATGCTTGAAGAATTGGGGCTTTTGGAATTTATTATTCCTGAATTGCGTGAAGGTATTGGAGTAAATCAAAATAAACATCATATTTATACTGTTTTTGAGCATAGTGTTAGGGCATTAGATTATACTGCTAAAAATAATTATTCTTTAGAAGTAAGATTTGCAGCATTGTTTCATGACATTGCAAAGCCAAGAACTAAAGCCGGAGAAGGCGAGAATGCTACTTTTTTTGCTCATGAATATTTAGGCGCAAAAATGGCAAAAAATATTTTAGAGCGTCTTCATTTTGAAAAAGATTTTATAAAAAAAGTTTCGCACTTAGTGAGATATCATATGTTTTATTATAATGTTGGAGAAGTAAGCGAAGCAGGAGTAAGGCGTTTTATAAAAAGAGTTGGATTAGAAAATATTGATGATTTAATAAAAGTACGTGAAGCGGATAGAATTGGATCAGGAGTTCCAAAAGCTCGAGTTTATAAAATAAGACATTTGCTTTATATGATTGAGCGTGTTAGGCGCGATCCAATAAGTTCTAAAATGCTTAAAATTAATGGTAATGATGTTATGAATATTTTAAATATTTCTCCTGGGCCAAAAGTTGGAATGATTTTAGAAATTTTATTAGAAGAGGTTTTGGATGATCCTAAAAAAAATACAAAAGAATATTTAGATATACGAGTTAAAGAATTAGGCAAATTATCAGAAAAAGAATTAAAGGATTTGGCAATAAGAGCAAAACAAAAAAAAGAAGAATTTGAATCTGATATTGAAAAAGAAATAAAAAAGAAATATTATGTTTAAGATGTGGCAAAAAATTTATAAATTTTTTGATAAATTAGAAGACAAGGTTCGCGGTAAATTAAGTCATAAGCCTATTATTTATGGTTTTTTTGGAGGTGTTGGTATAGTTTTATTTTGGAGAGGGGTTTGGCATACAGCCGATTATTTATCTGAATTAATTTATTATTCAGCTTCTTATGGCCCGGGCTCTATTGTTTCTATAGAAGTGCGATGGTGGGATGGACCACTTTCATTATTAATTGGTTCAATTTTGCTTTTAATAACAGGTCTTTTTGTATCAAGTTTTATTGGGAATGAAATTATTATTTCAGGATTAAAAGGCGAACGTAAAACAACAGAAAAAACAGAAGAAGAAATAAAGCAAGAATCAGAATTAATGAAAAAAACAATTTCTCAAATAAAAGAAATTCGTGAACGTATAGAAGAAATTGATAAAATTATAAAAGAAATTAAGCATAAATAGTTTTGAATAATTGCGGAGCGTAGTATAATGGTAGTACACGCGCCTTGCCCGCCAAAATTTTTTTAACGGGGCATAGTATATTGGTAGTACGCACGCTTCGGGTGCGTGTAGGCTGGGTTCGAATCCCAGTGCCCCGACTGGTAAAAATTTAGGCGGGTGAAGGTGCGCGAGGTCCGAGTTCGATTCTCGGCGCTCCGACAATATAAAATTTATCTACAATTTCTCTTTTAAAATTATTAAATTCTGGTAAAATATAAACAAGGTCGCAAATAAATAATTAAATAAATATTAATACTAAGCTATGAATAAAATTTTTAGAAAATTTTATCCATTTCTCTTTTAAAATTATTAAATTCTGGTAAAATATAAACAAGGTCGCAAATAAATAATTAAATAAATATTAATACTAAGCTATGAATAAAATTTTTAGAAAATTTTATCCATTAATTTTATTGTTATTATTCGTTTTGTTCATTTTTATCAGTGCGGCTATTTCATATGCAGATTCTAGTGGTGTAGAGGTTGTGGTAGATGAAGTCGGTTTAAAGGATATAAGGTATAATGGTCAGAGTTATTGGTTTGCCGGTTCTGCGGCATCTATTGGCGGAACTTTAGTTTCAAGAGTTAGATACAAAACTCCTTCAGGAGATATAAAACTTTATGGTTGGTACGAGAATTCATTACAACCTCAACTTAGTGTTGGCAGCGCCTCAAGATCTGTCTTGTCTAATCCTTTAGGCTTCCAACATATATATAGAAACGGATTAGAAGACAGCTTTACTGTAAAAGTTACTTATACCCCGCTTGATAATAGAACTCTTCAAATAGATACATATGTGACAAATAATGATGCCACAAATACATTAGAGTTTATAAATTTATATTCGGGCTTTTTACCCATAAAAACTCCCGGACCAGCAAGAGAATATAATAAAAATATACCCATAAGCATTGGTCCGATGAATCAATGGTTTAGAACTCCTGTTGCGTTTTTAAGTGGGGATTGGGGAAGTATTGCCTATTGGATGCAAGATTATTCAACAAATTGGAATACCTTTGCTTATTATGACAATAGCGCCCAAACTCAATTTCCTTTTTATCTTCAAAATGGTTCTTTTAACACTAAACAAGCTTATTATGATCCGATACCGCCAAGACAAACAAAAAAATTTACTACATTTTTGAGATTTGGTTCTTCTTCTGATACTGCTCAAACATTGGCTCCAGAGGCCTTTGTCTCTTTAAGAAATGCTTATCCTCAAATAACAAATTGGAATAAAAGAACTCCCATCGCAAGATGGTTTATTTCAGAAGGAACAAAAAGGAGCCAGACTAATCCCCGAGGTTATCTTTGGGACCCAAATTTAGATGTTTCAAACCAAGAAAATTTTAGAAGTCGAGTTCTCAGTTTAGCTGATAAGATGATAAACTTATTAAACTCAATGAATCCAAGACCGCAGGGAATATTAGTTTGGGATTTAGAAGGACAGGAATTTAATCATGCTTTTACTTATGTGGGATATCCAAATAAACTTCCAGATATAGCTCCTGAAATGGATAAGGTTGCAGATGAGCTTTTTGCCAAATTTAGGAATGCTGGTTATGAGATTGGAATGACAATAAGACCTCAAAAATTTCAAACAGGATATACTTTGCCCAGTACTTGCGATTCGCGATCAGGAGGAACTACGCGAGATGTATTTGTTAAAATTGACGGACCATATTTAAGTAGAAATTATGTATGCGTTTCTCCGAATACATGGCAAGTTACAATTTTTAGTCCCGGACATCAAACAGATGTTAATGACGATAATGAGATATATGAACTTTTAAAATCAAAAATATCCTATGCAAAAAACAGATGGGGCGCGAAAATATTTTATGTTGACAGCAGTGTATATACAAGTGGAGAACCTTTAAACTTTAAAATTTTTAGAAAGCTTCAACAGGATTTTCCAGACGTGGTTCTTTTCCCTGAGATTTGGAATAATATGTATTGGAGCAGCGTTTCTACTTATTTGCATGGGGCTTTTGGATTTAGAGATGTACCACAAGTAGTAAAAGCAATATATCCTAATGCCTTTTCTGTTTTACAAGTCATAGACGGAGTTAATTTAGATGATGCGCAAACAAATAATACTTTAATTGATTCGGTTAGAAGAGGAAATATATTGTTTGTTGATGGATGGTATAATCCTCCATCAAATGATAAAATATTAAAAATATATAGAGATGCAGGCGTAACCAGTACAAGTACGACAAATATTACAACATCTTCTAATACTACAATACCCTCTAATACAGGGCAAACATGTCCTTCGGCCTCTGTTTCTTTAAACAATAATTCTCTTAAAGTAGGACAAAGTATTATAGTTTCTGCTCCTTCTGGTTGGAGTGGAGGGAGGTTTATTTCCTCTAATACTTCTATAGCAACAGTTTCAAATTCTACTGTTACTGCTCAATCTCAAGGAACTGTTTCTATAACAGGTTCTGGCTGGACAGCTCCTAACGGAGCAACAAATTGTAGCTTATCTGGTGCCACATTGAATGTTGTGGCTTCTGTTTCTACGCCAACAGTTGATCTTAAAGTCAACAATCAAGATGGTCCTATAACCGTAGATCAAGGTTCTTCTGTAACTCTATCCTGGACTTCTCAAAACGCTAATACTTGCCAAGCTTCTGGTTCTTGGTCTGGAAGTAAAAATACCGAAGGAAGTGAAACTATAGGACGAATTAATTCATCTCAGACATTTATTTTAACTTGTAAAGGAAATGGCGGAGAAAGTTCTGATCGCGCAATAGTAAATACAAAACAACAACCAGTCATTATTACATCTCCGCAAACTCCGCCATCTGGTTCTGGTTCGGGAAAATCAACAATTTCAGGAAGTACAACGCAAAAAATAAGCACATCATCTTTAACAACAATTAATTTAGATGTTCAAAAAGTGCAACAATCAATTACGGATTTATTATCTTTTATAAAGTCTAATCCAAAAGATCCAACTATTGAAAATAAGTTATCTCAAATCAAACAAGAAATTCAAAATATTATTTTAAGGCTTCAACAATTAATTAGTGCAACTAACACGACAGGTGGTATTAATAAATATATCTTTACAAGAAATCTTTATTTTGGATTACGAGGCGATGATGTTAAAAAACTTCAAGAATTTTTATCTAAAAATAAAGAAATTTATCCCGAAGGTATAATATCTGGATATTATGGATATTTAACCCAAAAAGCTGTTCAAAGATTCCAATGTAAATATAATATTGTTTGTTACGGAAATTCTTATGGTTCTGGTTATGGAGTAGTTGATGAAAAAACAAGATTGAAATTAAATGAATTAATTAATTTATAGTTAATTGGATTATTATTTAATATGATTTATTAAATTTATTAATAATAACCTTTTTTAAATAAATTAATATTATTAATATTGTAAAAATATAACATTTTTATTTTAAAATAATAAAATTTAAAAATATAAAAAATGTGCATTGTATATTTTTAAAAATTATTAAATACTGTTAAAATATAAATAAGGTTAAAAATAAATTTTAAAAATATGATTACTTCCGATTTGCTTGATTATATCAAGCAGCAATTAGAACAAGGTTTTAGTAAAGAACAAATTAAAAACGTTCTTTTAAATAGCGGCTGGGAGGAGAAAGATATTGATGAAGCTTTTTATTCAATATTAAATACACAGCTGTCATCTGGAATGCTGCAGGTGCCAATACCACAAGCGCAAACAATTCAAATTATTTTAAATCCTGATAATAAAATTAAAGAGAGTAATTACGATAACAATATTTTTATTCAAAAAATAGAAGTTTATAGTAATTGATGCTACAAATTTTTATTTTTATGATATAATTTAAATTTAAAATGTCACAAAAAAAAATAAATTTAAAAAATAAATCAAAAAACAAAAAACTTTCATTAAAAGTTAAAAAAATACGTGTCGTTAAACAATCCCAAAATAAAAAAAGTAAAAATTTAAAAATTAAAAAGAATTTAAAATTAAAAATTAAAAAATCTCAAAATAAAAAAATAAAAATTTTAAAAAAACCTAAAAAAAGATCTTTAAAGCCCCCCAAAAAATCTTTAAAAGAAATTCAACAAGTAAAATTGCTTCAAAAATTTGATTTGCCTATTATTGCGCCAAATCCTATAAATTATTGGGAAGCTTGGCAAACTTTTAATCCGGGAGTAATTCTTTTAGATGATAAAATTCACTTTCTTTATAGAGCTATTGGAACTGATGGGGTTTCGCGTCTTGGATACGCTTTTTCAAATGATGGATTTTCTATTGAAGAAAGGTTGCCTTATCCTGTTTATGAGCATAGGGTTAATAATACTTTGGGATTTAGCATTTATTCTTTGTCTTCTGGAGGAAGTTTTTTTGGAGCAGAAGATCCGCGACTCACAAGAGTAGAAGATGAAGATAAAATTTATATGACTTATACTGCTTGCGATAATGGATTAAGAATTGGATTAACTTCTATTTCTGTTTCTGATTTTTTGGATAAAAAATGGAATTGGAAAAAACCTTGTTTAATTTCTCCATCAGGAGAAGTTCATAAAAATTGGGTTATTTTTCCAGAAAAAATAAACGGGAAATACGCAATTTTACATAGTTTAAGTCCGAATATTTTAATTGAATACAGAGACTCTTTAGATTTTTCAGAAAATGAATGTATTAAAAGTTATTATAATTCTAATTTTAAGAAAAATAATAGCAGTTGGGATAATTGGATTCGCGGGGCAGGAGCTCCTCCGATAAAAACAGAATTAGGATGGCTTTTGTTTTATCATGCAATGACAAATGGTGAATTTCATAAATATAAGGTTGGAGCAATGATTTTAGATTATAAAAATCCTGAAAAAATTCTTTATAAATTAAATTATCCAGTTTTAGAGCCACAAGAAGAATATGAAAATAATGGTTTTAAACCCGGAGTTGTTTACGTTACCGGAGCTGTTGTAAAAGATGAAATGCTTTTAGTTTATTATGGAGCTGCTGATAGTTATATTAATGTTGCATATGCTCCACTTTTTAAATTTTTAGAAGCATTTAAGGGCGGTAAGCAAATTACATTTAAATCTAAAAAATTAAAAACAAAACAATAATGTTTATTAAAAGATTTGAACATAATCCTATTTTATGGCCTGATAAAAATCATTCTTGGGAAGCAGAAGCAGTTTTCAATCCAAGCCCAACAAAATTTAAAAACAAAATTTTAATTTTATACAGAGCCTTGTCAGCTCCTCATTATCATGAATCAGTTAAATTAAATATTTCTATTTCGGATATTGGTATTGCTGAAAGTAAAGATGGAATAATTTTTTCAAATCGTAGAAAATTTATTATGCCAGAATATGAATGGGAAAAATTTGGATGCGAAGATCCTCGTGTTAATAAATTTGGAAATAATTATTATATTTTTTATACTGCCTTATCTAATTTTCCCCCAAGACCAGATGATATAAAAATTGGTTTAGCTACAACATCTGATTTTAAAAAATTTTCAAAATATCAAGTAACTAATTTTAACTCAAAAGCAATGGCTCTTTTTCCGGAAAAAATCAATGGAAAGATTTGGGCAATTTTAACAGTTAATACAGATAAACCGCCTTCATCAATTTGTTTGGCTGAATTTAATTCAGAAAAAGAAATTTATTCAAAAGATTATTGGGATTCTTGGTATAAAAATCATTATAATTTTGCTTTAGATATTAGACGTACAAGCGGTGATCACATTGAAGTTGGATCAGCGCCAATCAAAACACAATATGGATGGATTGTTTTTTATTCTCATATTCAAAATTATTTTTCAAATTCAAAAATTTTTGGCATTGAGGCTATTCTTTTAGATTTAAAAAATCCTAAAAAAATTTTAGGCAAAACAGATTTTCCTATTTTATGGCCAGAAGAATATTATGAAAAATATGGCATAACTTTTAATACTATTTTTCCGTCAGGAGCAATGCTTCATAAAGACAAAATTTATTTATATTATGGCGCTGCTGATACCAATTGTGCGGTTGCTTTTGTAGACTTAAAAATTTTAATTAACAAATTTCTTAAAAAAGAAATTAACTTTGTAAAATTTAGCCGTTATAAAAACAATCCAATTTTGACTCCAAATGAAAATAATTGGGAGTCAAAAGCTGTTTTTAATCCCGGAGCAATTTATTTAAAAGGAAAAGTTCATATTGTTTATCGCGCAATGTCAAAAGATAATACCTCTACAATTGGCTACGCCACAAGCTCTGATGGTTATAATATTGATTTTAAAAGTAAAAAACCTATTTATGAGCCACGCGAATCTTTTGAGCAAAAATTAATTCCAGAAGCTAATTCAGGAGCAGAAGATCCAAGAATTGTAAAAATAGGAGATAAAATTTATATGTTTTATACAGCTTATGATTCAAAAAATCCTCCAAGAGTTGCTTTAACTTCTATTAAAGTTAAAGATTTTTTAGCTCAAAATTGGAATTGGTCTCGATCAGTTTTAATTTCTCCGCCGGGAATTGATGATAAAGATGCCGCAATATTTCCTGAAAAAATTAAAGGACATTATATTATTATTCATCGCGTTGGCAAAGATATTGATTTGTCTTTTCATAAAAATTTAAATTTTGATGGAAAAACTTGGCTTGAAGAATATCGTTGGCTAAAACCTCGTCCTGGATCTTGGGATTCTGAAAAGGTCGGATTGGCTGGTCCTCCTCTTAAAACAAAGCAGGGCTGGATTGTTTTTTATCATGGATTTTCTTTTGATAAAATTTATAGAGTAGGCGCTGTACTTGCAGATTTAAAAGATCCTACAAAAATTATTAGCAGAACAGATTATCCATTATTTGAACCAGAAGAACTTTATGAAAAACAAGGAGAAGTTTCAAATGTTGTTTTTCCTTGTAGTAATGTTTTAATAAAAGATACTATATTTTTTTATTATGGCGGAGCTGATAAAGTTATTGGAGTTGCAACTGTTAAATTAAAAGATTTGCTTGATGCTTTAAAGATTTGTAAAATTTAGTTATTATTTTTTTGCTATGGTTTTTAATAAAAAGAAATCTTTAAATGTTTTAATTAAAAATAGCTTAAGTTCAAGTTTTTTTCGTTCAATTTATTTTGATATTAATGGAAAATCAAAAGATATTTTAGAAAATGGTAATTTAAGTTGTGCTTTTTATGTTAGTATTATTTTAAAAATTTTGGGATTAATTTCGGAAATACATACAACGGTAAAATCAACAATTTTAGATTTGGAAAAATCAGGATGGCAAAAAACTAAAAAAGCAGTTTTCGGCGCAGTAATTGTATGGGAGCCGACTTCTAAAAATAAACATTATCACATTGGATTCTGTTTAAGTTCAAAAAAAGCAGTTTCAAATTCTTCTAAAAAAAGAGGTCCAATCATTCAATGATATTAATTATCAAAAAAGGAAGATAAAAGAGATTTACATACACAGAGAGATTAATTCAAAATTCAAAATGCAAAATTCAAAATGACAATTTAAAATTAAAAATTAATAAATTTAAGTACTTGTCATTGCGAGGAGTGGAGCGACGAAGCAATCCTAAAGATTAATTTTGAATTATGAATAAATTTTCAATTTTCAAATAATTTTCAATTTTAGAATTTCCAAAAATTTAATAAGTTGTCATTGCGGGTCCTCCCGAAGTATCGGGATGGTGAAGCAATCTCTTTGAATGAATTAAATAATAAATAATTCAAATCTAATAATTCAAACTCCAAAATTTATGAAGCCACGCCCCTTTGTTAAAATAAACTTTGAATTTATAAAAACAAAATTTTGTGGTGTTTAAAAAATTAATTTGCTATTTAATGTAATTATTAATAAAAGGGCGGGATTACAATTATTTTGAATTTTGCATTTTGAGATTTGAATTTGTATGATGTACTTACGGGCTCTTAGCTCAGTGGTAGAGCGTCCGCTTCGCATGCGGAAGGCCGCGGGTTCAAATCCCGCAGAGTCCACAGGAATCGCACAATTCTCCGTAGTGGAAGATAGGAGCGAATGAAACGAGCGACGTAAGAAACTGAGGGATTTCTTAGGGGTGTAACAACGTGAAAATCCCGCAGAGTCCAAAATAAAATTAATATAAATTATGAAGCGTGAATTATAAATTAAGATTAAAACTCAAAATTTAAAATTTAAAATTTAATTATTTAGAGTTTTGCGACTCCCGGGTTTTCGGGGCTACTTAAGAAACCCGAAGGCGCCTTAAGCGCGGTTTGGAGGGAAGGTAATATTTGTAGTTTGACTTGATTTATTTTAATATTTATTTTTAATATAAATTATGTCCGAGAATGAAGTTTTTAAAAAATTTGGCGAAAAAAATTTTTCGGAAAAAGAAAAAGAACCAAAAGATTTTTTTGAAGCTATTGGCCGTCAGGATATTAGAGATAAATTAACAATTCAAAATCCATGGGTTTATTTAACAATGGAGCTTTATGGTGAAGGCCTGCAAGGAGGCGGCGGTCTCGGGATTTTGGCTGGTGATACTTTTGAAACTTTTAAAAAATTAAATATTCCATCAGTTTTTATTACTCCGTTTTATCCTAAAAGAAGAAAAAGATTTTTTAATGGATTTAAACAGGAGACTGAATTTATAGATGCAAATCCACAGGAAGCTGGTTTTGAGCCGTTTGATTTTGATATTAAAATTAAAACTATTTTTAATGGCGTGCCAACAGAAACAAAATTAAAAGCTTATAAAAAAGATTTAGGCAATTCAAAAATTTTTACTTTAACCGAAGAAAATTTTGGTTATTTATATCAGGGTGAAAACGGAAGCGACCACCGTCTTTATCAAGAAGTAGTTTTGGGCTTTGGGTGTTTTTATTTATTAAAAAGATTAGGAATAAAACCTTCGGTTTTACAACTTAATGAATCGCCAACTGTTTTTGGAGCTTTGGCTTATTTGGATGATCTAATAACGCGGGGTTTTAATTTAGAAGAAGCAATAGCTGAAGTTAAAAAAAGAACAATTTATACAAATCATACATTAGTTCAGGCAGCTGAAGCATCTTTTAGTCAAGATCAATTTGAAAAATATGTTTTTACTAATATTTTAAATCAAGAAGTTAAAAATTGGATTTTAGAATTATTTGAAAATGGTTTTATCAAATTAAGTTCTTTGGCTATGGCTTTATCTTCTAAAAGGAACGGTGTTAGTTTGATACACGCTCAAGAAGCAAATAAAAATTTTAAAGGACCAAAAGGAGAAAATCCGGAATTTATAGGATTAACTAATGGTATAAGTATTGAAAGATGGATGACTGAAGAATTGTTAAATTATTATAGAAACATTGGCATTTTGGGGAGTTTTGATTTAATAGCGGAGGATTTTCAGGACAAAATAGAAAATTTAGATGAAAATTTTTTGAATGAAATTAAAAATAAAAATCGTAGAAATTTGCGCAAAAAATTAAAAGAAACTCAAAATCAATATGGCGAATTAATCAATATTCCAGAAGACGCGCATATCTTTGTTTGGAAAAGAAGGATAGCTGGTTATAAAAGACCAGGGTTGATTTTTAAAAACCCAGAGAAATTAGCTCAAGTTTTGGAGTCTTCTAATTCTTATTTAATAATGGCGGGTGAAACGCATCCAAATGACGAACCAATGAAGCAGGAGCTTGAAAGAATTTTGAAAATTGTTGACAGTAATGAAATTTTAAGAAAAAGAGTTCATTTTCTTAGTAATTATAATGAAGAAATTGCGAGATATTTATCAGAAGGGGCGGATGTTTCTATAAACACTCCAAGGATAAAAGATGAAAATGGCAGGCGCATAAGCACAGAAGCGTGCGGCACTTCTTGGGAAAAAGATGTTATTAATAACACTCTTTTAATTTCTGTTTCCGACGGCGGTGTTGCTGATTGGGAAATTTTAAACCCAAATAATCCCGATAAACCATTTTTGGAAATTAAAGGAGAAAACGAAGATGAAGAAGCGAATTCATTATATGATCAAATGTCTAAATCGATTCAAATTTTAAGTATTCCTAAAGAAAAAATAATTCAAATAAAAAAACAACTTAAAGCATATTTGCCGATTATTTCAGATTCAAGAATGGCGCGCGATTATTTGGGATTCGGTTTTAATTCTTAATTTCACAACCCGACAAGTTTAAAGCTATGATTTATAATAAAATATTTGATATTATAAGCGGTTATTATTTATTTGCATTTTGAAAAATGGTTTTATAAAATTAATTTGAAACCCCATTTTATTGCATTTGATTTTTAAATTAATTATTATTAAAATATAATTATCAATGGCCGAAAATTTAAAGCAATTTTTAAAATGAATTATATAAAAAAAATATTTTTTATTTTTTTCTTGACGTCTATTTTTTTTATTCCCCAAATACAAAATAGTTTTTTTAAAAAAGCTATTTTGAAATCTTTAAATTTTGTTAATGCTAGCAACTCCCCTCAATTACCAGATCCTAATAAAATAGCAGAAGTAGAAAGACATTTAGATTATGTTCATAATAATAATAATTGCACCGTTACATTAAAACAGGGCGATAATTTACAGACAGCCTTAAATAATTCAATACCTGGAGATATTATTTGTTTACAAGCCGGCGCTGTTTTTGATGGTAATTACATTTTGCCAGTTAAAAATAATCCGAATAATAAATTTATTACAATTGTTAGTACCCGCGCTAATGAACTACCAGTTGGTTTAAGAGTTAATCCATCTGATAAATTAAAGATGGCTAAAATTACATATACCGGCAGTAGTAATAATCCAACAATAAAAGCTCCTCCAAGATCTTCTTATTATCGTTTTGTGGGTTTAGAATTAGCAAATGAAACAGGGAGGAATTATTCAGCTGTTGTTGTGTTGGGAGAAAGTAGTAGCGCCCAATCTACAATTTCTGATATTCCGCATCACTTTATTTTTGATAGGGTTTATATTCATGGCGTTCCGCCGCTTAAAAGTCCAACCGTTGTTTCTAATCCTCCAATGACTAGTGCCGGCATTTTTGCTAATGCTAATTATGTTGGCGTTGCAAATTCTTATATTACAGATATTCACGATGCAGATGGTGATAATTATACATTTGTCTCCATAAATTCAGAAGGAGGATTTTTAATCCAAAATAATTTTTTACACGCTTCCGGAGAAAATATTATGATTGGGGGAAGCGATCCTGCAATTGTTGGATTGGTTCCCGCTGATATGGTTTTTAGGGGAAATCATTTTTATAAAGATCCTCAATTTCGCAATTTGCCTACAGATGAAAAAAATGGTTATGCCAAAAAGAATCTTTTTGAGTTAAAATTTGGAAGAAGAATTTTAGTGCAGGATAATATTTTTGAAAATCATTGGGAATCTTTAAATCAAAACTATGCCATTGTTTTAAAAACATCCAATCAATATGGTGGAGAAAAAGGAAATTGGGTACAAACTTCTGATGTAATTTTTGAATATAATTTAATTAAAAACGTTGATAATGGTTTTAATATAGGCGCTCTTTGTGAGTCTCCAGGTTTGCATAGTAAAAATATTTTAATTAGACACAATATTATTGAAAATGTTGGGATTTATACTCCAAGCAGTGATAATAGAGACAAAACAGCATTTCAGATTGTTTGTGGACATAATGAAAGGGGGGTGGATAATTTAACAATAGAGCACAATACAGTAGTAAAACCCCTTCGTTATATGAGGTTGGTTCAGTATTATTTTAATTCAAGCCTTACCTCTAAAGTTGTTAGTAATAATTTTATATTTAGAGATAATATAGTTTCCGGGATGTTTTTTTTAAGTAATGGTTTT
>Ga0197142_1002228_pt1 | contig 17097 bp, 16 predicted proteins | sample GBS60_MetaG_FD_148614 | JGI IMG/M metagenome (GOLD analysis project Ga0197142, IMG submission 148614) | Sediment microbial communities from Great Boiling Springs, Gerlach, Nevada, United States - GBS 60_MetaG | ecosystem: Environmental > Aquatic > Thermal springs > Hot (42-90C) > Sediment...
GGCTTGTAGGTGTAGGGGCCGCGGCTGGTCCTGGGGAGGGTTTCCAGCCCCATCAGCATCTGGAAGGCCTCGGCCTCGCTGCCGTACACCCTCAGTATGTATACGGACTCCTCCATCTCTATGCTTTTGACGAATACGAAGGGTAGATGTAGGCGGTCAAGTACGCTTTGCGGAAGTATTTTTGAAATCTTTTCGATGTCTTGCCTGTCAAAGCGGTGAAGCCATCCGCCTACAGTATCAACCCCGTCAACACCTTTCTCAACGATGTCACGGTACCTAACTACTTTTTTCGGCAGAGAGTCGTTGACCGTTTTCAGGATGTTGGAGAGAAGGCTTTCGAAGCGGTCTTCGTTTTGACTCGCCACCTAAACCCTCACCCCCGACTCCTCTGTTTTCACAGACTTAAGGGTTAAGAACATACGCTCTATGCTCACCTTTTTCAACACCTCGATGCTTGTGAAGGTTATCAGGGCGGCCGAGATTATCCAAGCAAGATCTTCTGCGGTGGGGATTAAGATGTGTAACGCCTCCCGTGTGACGGGTATGACTGTCAGAACAACAATCAGGACAAGCTCCCAGAGTATGGCCAGTACGAGAAGCTTGTGGGGTCTTGCTTTGAATACGGAGTGTATGAGTGAGCGGCAGTTCAAGGCTATGACGAGCTCGATGGCTATGAACATGAGGAAGAGACGGCTTCTCGCCGCCTCAATACCGTAGGGCAGAGCTGTGAGGAAACCAAGCAGATACAGAGGTGTCTCAATTATCAAAGCTCTGATGAGGAATTGCTTTACTTCGGCGGTGAAGACAGACTCCCCGCGGGGCCTCGGAGGCCTTTTCATGATATCGTGGTCCGGCGGGCTGAAGCCTAGGGCTATTGCTGGGAGACCGTCTGTGGCTAGGTTGATGTAGAGTATCTGAACGGGTAGAAGTGGCAGCAGCTCCTCTCCTGTGTAGCCGAGGAGTGGTAGAAAGAGAAGCGTTGTGAGGCCTATGACCGCTATTTCCACAAAGTTTGCTTCAAGAAGGTAAGCAAGATATTTTTTGATGTTGTCGTATATCCACCTTCCAAGCTCGACGGCTTTAACTATCGTGGCGAAGTTGTCGTCAAGCAGGATGAGGTCTGAGGCCTCCTTGGCGACCTCCGTCCCCTTAACCCCCATGGCCACACCTATGTCCGCCTTCTTCAGGGCCGGCGCATCGTTTATACCGTCGCCTGTCATGGCAACGGTTTTAGACCTCCTTCGCCACGCGTCAACTATCCTGAGCTTGTGATACGGTGTCACACGTGCGTAGACAGAGATTTTCTCAACTTTTTTGTCAAGCTCTTCGTCGGATAATTTTTCAAGCTCCGCTCCACTGACCGCTAAGTCGCCTTCACGGTATATTCCGACTTCCCGGGCGATGGCGACCGCTGTCGAGAGATGGTCTCCGGTCACCATGACCGGTTTCATCCCGGCTTCAACACACATGGCTACTGCTTCAGAGGCCTCAGGCCGCGGGGGGTCAGCTATCCCGACGAAGCCTAGAAAAGTGAAGCCTCTCTCGACAGCTTCTTCATCCTGCTCTACCCTGTTGGTGTCTAAAACTCTCCTGCCCGCGGCCAAGACCCTAAAACCTTGAGCCGCCATCATCTCACCGGCCCTCAAAACAGTCTCCCGCCACCCGGGTGTCAAGTCATGCTCAACGCCTTCAACAAGTATTTTGTCCGAGAGCTCGATAACCACTTCGAGGGCCCCTTTCAGATGTGCTTCGTACATTCCGTCGTAGTGGGTGACTGTTGTCATACGTTTCCGCTCACTACTAAACGGTATCTCCCAAACTCTACGTCTAACAGCACGCAGCTCCGACGTGTTCACCCCCACCTGTTCAGCGAAAGAGATTAGGGCGGCCTCGGTGGGGTCGCCGTAGACAACCATCCTACCTCCCTCTTTCTTAGCTACGGCGTCGGACGCCAGCACAAATGTTTCAACAAGCCTGCGGAAGTCGGTTTCTAACGGATTTGAAAAAACCAACTGCTTTTCAACGGGTTGGACGACGCCTCCAGATCCAACCTCGAGGAAGGACCCGCTAACATAGACTCGCCGCACAACCATTTCCCCAAGCGTTATCGTACCTGTCTTGTCGGAGCAGATTACCTCTGTAGAGCCGAGTGTTTCGACGGCCGCCATGCTTCTAACAACTGCGTTCCTTTTGGCGAGTATCCACATGCCGACGGCTAGAGTGCTTGTCACAATAGCTGGAAGGGCCTCCGGAACCGCCGCAACAGCAAGGGAGACGGCGAACATGAAGATCTTAATTAAAACCTCGGCCGTAATTGGCTGTCCGAGAAGAGCAAACTCACCCAAATCGATTACGACGATGACGGCAATCAGGGCTATGACTATTTTCCCGAGGTTTTTGGCCACCTCGTTCATCCTCCGCTCTAGTGGAGGACGTTCTTCCTCGATCTGCGTGACCTCTTTCGCTATTTTCCCAAACTCCGTATTCATGCCGGTGGCCACGACGATGGCCCTGCCTTTCCCACGTGCAACTGTTGTCCCTGAGTAAACCATGTTGGCCCTATCCGGTAGGGGGGTGTCGGCGGGCATCGGGTTTGGCCGCTTCTGCACGGGTGTGGATTCGCCTGTCAGAGCGGCCTCATATGTCTCCAAGCTAAATGCCTCAACTATTCTGCCATCTGCTACAATACGGTCCCCTTCCTCAATTACCAGAATATCTCCCGGCACGACATCCTCCGAACTGATCTTAACCACAACCCCATCCCTCAAAACACTGCAGCTCGGAACCATCATCTTCCTCAAAGCAGACACAATTTTATCTGACCTAAACTCCTGCCAGAAACCAAGAACCGAAGCCAGAAGAACTATCACAAATATCACAAGGGCGTCCACTATCTCGCCCAACAGGGCTGAAATAGTCGTAGCTATCAGAAGAATAACTATCATTAAGTTCGCAAACTGACGGGCGAAAATTTTCAGCGGAGAGACACGTCTTTCTACAACAATCCTGTTAGGCCCGTAAACCTCCTTTCTGCGGAGGGCCTCCTCTGAGGAAAGCCCGTGTTCGACATCTGTTTTAAGGGCCTCGGCCACGGATGATGGCTCGAGGCTGTGCCACTTTAGAGCCTCTTCGGACATTATCCTTGTTGGTTACAGGGACACCATTACAAATAGTTTAAGTAGCCTAACACTCGTACTCAAGTAGGCAGATGCCGTGGATTTACCCCTACATGTGTTTCCCGCCCTGTCGGCGCACAGCTGCTGCGTGAGAACACGACTAACTTTAATTCCTGCCTCTTCGCATGTGTACTGGAATGACTGTGGAGCAGTTCATCGATATGCTTTATGGCTGGTCCTACTGGCTTATCGCAGCAGGCTTTGTTGCGGTGGCCTTGTACGCGGTCTATGCGCGTATGAGGGGCTAGCGGCTGCATGGGGTTTAGGACGGCTGCCGAAACCTACTTTGTCCAAACTCTGTTTAGAAGATTTTATGAAAACAGGTATGTGGATGTTTACGTGCCGACTGAGATAGCGCGGCGTGAGTTCGGCTACATGCCTTTTGGGCATAAGGTCATGGTTAGACACCTCTCCTTCAAGAGCTTCGACGAGCTGCGTAGGACGCTTGCCAGGGAGGCACCCCTCCACGTTTACAGGTCCGCCGCCCTATACCAGTATCCACAGGCGCCCATGGAGGAGAAGGGATGGGAGGGCGCTGAGCTTGTCTTCGACATCGACGCCGACCACCTCGGGACTTCGTGTCTAAAAACCCATGACTACATCCTCTGCCTCGGATGCGGAAATGTGTTGGAGGCGAAGCAGACGTCATGCTCTTCATGCGGCTCAGCTGAAATATTGGATGTGAAGATGGTTTGCGATACATGCCTCCAAGCCGCTAAAACGGAGATGGCCAAGTTGATAGGCTTCATGGAGGAAGACTTCGGTTTCAGCGCTTCGTCGTTTATCCTCAACTACTCGGGCAACAGAGGATACCACCTGGCGGTTACGGCGGATGAGGTCATGGACCTCGATAGATATGCACGGCAGGAGATAGTCGACTACGTGTCAGGCTCTCACATAGACCTGCGGTTTTTCGGCCTACCTGTCACGAAACACGGAGAATCAGGGCCAGGCTACACGGATAGGGGATGGGCGGGACGGTTCGCGCGGGAAGCGTACACGGTGTTGAAAAGGCTGGCCGGCGGGGATGAGTTTCTGAGGTCAAAGGCTTTGCTGCGCATGAGTGAAACTGCCTTAAAAGGTCTGTCGGAAGTCGCCAGATACTGGTCTGAAGCCCCTCGCTGGGATTTGCTGAAAACGGGGAAGCGTTCTCCTCAACTGGAAACTGTTTTCGAACTGGCGGTTGAGAACGCGGGCGTCCACGTTGACACAGTAGTGACTACAGATGTCCACAGAATTCTTAGGCTTGCGGACAGTTTAAACGGTAAAACCGGTCTAAAAGCCTGCCGGATTGACGTCAACAGCTTCGAAGATTTCGACCCATTAAACCAAGCCGTAGCGCTCGACCAGGAACCTGTGGTCACCGTCAAGATTGTCCGCTGCCCCGAGTTCCGTCTAGGCGGCGGTAAATATGGCCCCTACAAGGATGAGAGGGCTAGGCTTCCGGCCTATGCTGCGGCATATTTGTTGTGCAGGGGTTTGGCAAAGCTTGTTAAGGATTAAAGGGTAATTACGGTGGGGGTGTGGTGTGGAGGAAGTTTACGAGAGGTTGTTGGATGCCTGGAATAAGGAGAGGTCGACTTCGGAGGTTGTTAAGATATCGGAGGAGCTGTTGGAATCCCTTGCCGAATACCTCGCCCAGGTGAGAAGGCAGCTGAAGCTCAGCGACAGAGACTCCGTCAACGCACAGCTTAAAACAGCCGAAATTGAGATGCTCCAGAAACTACTACAATCGTTGCTGAGGAGAAGAATGGATAAGATTGTTCACGCGGTTTTCCAGAAGACCCCGTTGGATAACCTGCTTCCCGCCGAGAGGAAAACCTACAACGCTCTGCTGCGAGCGGTTTCACAGCATGAAGCCGTTATCAAAAGCGGCCTTGTCAACCCCAGGGACCTTCTGAAGGAATCTGAGCACGAGCATGAGGTTGTCGTTTTTTTGAAGGATTTCCCGAAGTTTGTCGGCGAGGACTTGAACAGCTATGGGCCTTTCAAGGCGGGTGATGTTGCCGCAATCTGCTCAGGCAACGTACCCTCTCTTGTTAGACGCAACATCGTTAGGCTGGTTAAGTCAGTCTAGTGTGAACAGCTCCTCACCCTCAGCGGTCAGGAAAACCCGGCCCACCAATATCCTCTTAACCCCCTGACAGTTCTGGCATAATACCTTAACGGCGTCCCTCTCTCTGTCAAAGCCGCAGAACAAGCCGAGGGACGTGTATTTGTTATGTGAATCGTATAGATAGCAAACAAGACCTCCTCTTTTTCTATGTTTGGCTGCGTTTTCTTCCGACGTCTCACCGAGCTTCCGCTCAGCCTGGCTGTATAACTCCCCCGGCTCCAAGCCCTGAAAGCCTACAGGCTTAAGCTCTACCCATGTTCGTGGAATCATCCGCAGCGAGAGGTCGCCGAGAAACCTCCTGTAAAGCCATTCACGTATCTTCTTCCTCTCCTCGGGAGCTCTCTGCCTAACATGCTTCGAAGCCGGAACATTATACACGGCCACCGCGGCCTCGGATACAGCATCCGACAGAGCGTCTTTTTCCAAGTTTAGGAGGACTGATTTAGTGCATCGAATAGTTTTGAGTAGGGCGGATTTGTGGGCTGCTGCCGCGGAACCCTCAACCCAGCCGTCCATGTCGACCAGAACAGGCCGCACAAGCCTCTCCGCCAGCCCAACAAGCGTCTCCAATATGACAGCCGTCCCATGAGGCGCTGATGTTGTTCCGACAGGAACCTGCCAGAAGGGCTTAAGCTCAGCCAAGTCGTAAACCTGCTTCTCGACCGACGCGGCCCCCACAACGGTGGGCGGCGTAAAATATGTCTGGCCAGGGTCGAGGCTTACGACAGAACATCTGCCATATTTGCTGACGGCGATGTTTGCGGCGAGGGTCGTGTAAGAGGTTTTTCCCGAGTCAGGCCGCCCCAGAACAGCTACGATGTCGTCCCTCTCCATCTTTTCCGCCGCCCAAACCCACGCGGGGTCAACCGTCTCCCCATCAAATATTTCCGCGCAGGAATCCTCTCCCAGCCTCAGCTCTACATCAGCATCCTCATCTGCGTGTAGGGGGTAACGCCTCCACGGCCGTAAGATGTACGTCCTGCGCACGTCAAGCACACAGCCGTAGACACTTATCTTACCCGTAACGACTTTGACGGCCGCGGGTCCGTCGACCAGAAGCGTTTTCCCGGCACGCAGCTCCAGTGCACATCACCCTCGTCCACGCGACCTCCTCAGTAGGTAGGTGGCCGCAAGTTCGTCAACTCCACCCGCATGTTTAGAGGTATTTTCCTCAGATACGGTTATGATATCCTCGGGCCTCAGGAATGGGTTTCTCTCCAAAAGCTTTGAGGTAAGCCGTTCACGGTATTCAGGGGCCCCAGACCCCATTAAAACCAGATGCCTAGACTTTGAATGGTTTCTGAAAAAAGTGTTTACCGCCTCGGCTAGCTCTGTGAAATCTGTGTAAGACTCTGTGCGTAGCAGGATGTTGTCGGCGATAAAGGCGGCTCCAACTTTTTTGCCGGGGTCTATTCCTACAACCGCCTTCTCGACGATAGCGCGGCCAAGGGATATCTCCATGGCCCTGTCAACAGCCGCTACAGCAGAGTTGTAATCTTCGACAGAAACAGGTGCCGCATGCCCGGTGCCAATTCCCTCACCAAGCTTCACCACCGCTGCCTTGACCGACAAAGGTATCTGGGCGGGGTCTACTGCGTGGATGGCTTTCACTCCCCGCCTTTCCGCCTCCTCGATAACAGCGTTAGCGAGCTTCACATCACGGGTGACAACAGCTATCGCAAGCCTCCTGTCCTGAAGCATCCAACAAGCGCCTTCACCCAAGTGCTTATAAACTGTTTCACAAACACTGGAAATCACTTTATATCAATGGATTGTATGGGGTGGTTAAGGCATGGGAAGAAAGAGGAGGAAGATAGTTAAGCGGACGCCGCGTCCCTTTCCGACGGTGTTTACCTGCCCTCTATGCGGGGCCATGGCGGTTACTGTAACCCATGAGAAAAAGTCTTCGACGGCGGTGGTTGCATGCGGTAGCTGCAAGGCCTCCGAGGAGATACCGTGGTATCCGGCATACAGCACAGTGGACGCATACACCAAGTGGTATGACAGGGTTACGGGTGGTGGGAAAACTGTTGAGACTGGGCAGGGTTGAAACACACCTGAGAAGCCGCGTTGAGGCCGGCGAAAAGCTCCACATGACCTTAATCGACCCCATCAGCACCCCCTATGAAAAGGTTGGAAAACTCGCCTCCTTCGCCGAGCAAGCAGGCACCGACGCAGTAATGGTCGGCGGCTCCACCGTCCACACACAGGAACAGCTCGACACCTATATCAAGGAAATAAAAAACAACACAAACAAACCCGTCATCATCTTCCCCAACAACGTCCAGTCAATCTCCAGATACGCTGACGCAATATGGTTCATGAGCCTGCTCAACAGCGTCGACTGGTACTATATCGTCGGAGCCCAGCTACAGGGCGCTTTAACTGTTAAGGCCTTCGGCCTCGAGGCTATACCGATGGGCTACGTTGTCTTCGGAAGCGAGAGCACGGTTGCCGCCATGGGGCGTGTGCTACCCCTCTCACCAAGCCACACCGAGGTGGCGATGTGCTACGGGCTGGCAGCCCAATACCTTGGCATGAGATTTCTCTATCTTGAGGCAGGCTCGGGTGCGGCGGAGCCTCTCCCCCCCAAGACAATCAGGGCGGTCAGGGAAGCTGTACACATACCTGTCATAGTCGGCGGGGGCATAAGGTCTGGGAAGGATGCGGCAAAGGTTGTAGAGGCCGGTGCAGATATAGTTGTCACAGGCACGGCCGCCGAAAAAAACGCGGAAATACTGCCCGAAATAATAGCGGCCGTGAAGAAGAAAGGCACAGCCTAGCGGGGGGTGGACTCGAACCACCGATCTCCGGGTTATGAGCCCGGCGGGTTAACCTGGCTACCCTACCCCGCTATGATGCCCCAAACCATTTTAAATTCGTGCGAGGATATAAGCTTGACCATCTAATATTCCAAACATGAGGCTTTGGTCAATCAGCCCAGAATACCTGGACCCAGTGGGGCTTGTGGCTCTCTGGCGTGAAGGACTTCTGGCGCAGAAAGTTCTACTGGGTCTCACTAAAGGGTACCGCAACCACCCTCAGCTACTCCGGTTCAGGCGGAGCCCAGACCCCGTCCTCTACATCGGCACCTACCTTTACTACGTTTACGAGGAGGCAAGGAGAAGGAGCTACGGTTTCAGCCTGGCCAAGGTCAAGACTTACGACGTCGAAGTGGAGAAGCTGCCAATCAGCGTTGGGCAGCTTGACTATGAGTTCAAACACCTCTTAAGAAAACTTAGGAAGCGAGCCCCGAAAAAGTACAGGGAGTTGGCTGGGGTTACTCAAGCAAGTCCACACCCCCTGTTTAAGCCGGTGCCGGGTGGTGTCGAGGACTGGGAGCGTGTTTAAACGTGTTACTATTGATTTTTTCCGCTTAGGACCGCGCCAAACTGTACCTTATGGTTTGAACCCTAACTATCAGCATGCTTCCTATGAAGGGTAGAGAGGACAAAGCCAGGAACACGGGCCTGTATCCCCAGAGGTCAATAGCCGCACCCACAATTGGCACAGCTAGGTTTGAGAATCCAATCGCGGCGCCATACATGAGGGCTGAGGCCAGCCCGAGGTTGTTTGGTAAAACTTCATGCGTCTCTGCAACCAGTAACGGAATGACTGCTTGGGCGAAGAAGCCCAGAAATGCTACGGGTAGGAAAACGTATTCATTGGGGATGTTCACTATCAGAATAGAGAAGATGCATGAAAGGGCCAGCATAACAGACACTACCTTCAGCCTTCCAAACCTGTCCGCCAAAAAGCCCGCCGGAACCATTCCAGCCGCACCGGTTAGGAGCAGCAGTGTTAGAATAACGCCAGCCCCAGCCACTGTGTAACCCTGCGTAGACAGGTACAGTGGTAGATATGTAATGTAGCTCATTATTAGAACACTGCGAAAAACGGCTGCCGTCAAAAGAAGGAGTAGCCGTGCACTCCAAACCCTGCTTGCAGATGTGGCGACTTTGGCTCTTTTGTCTTCCTGGTTTTCTCTGAGCAGAATTAGAGCTGTGAAGGCCGCAGCCATGGTGATAGGTATGTATATGATTGTGGCTTTCAAACCCACATGCCCCGCTATCTGTGAGCTAAGAAGGGCCCCCAGCGTTAGACCTATGCCGCCTCCTGCAATGAAAAATGAAACGGAGACCGACCTGTTCGTTGACGAGGAGCTTAAAGAGGTGGCTGTTGGGTGAAAAAACGCCGAGCCCAATCCGCCGATAACCGCACAGGCCACTAACAGGAAATAGTTATCCAAGTAACCGATCAAGGCGATGGAGGCGCCGCCTATCAAAAGTCCAAGCGGAACGTAGTTAACGGTTGGCCGTCTATCGTACAGCAGGCCTACACCTATCTGTAGGAAGGATGCGACAGTCATGTAGGCGGCTGGTATGACACCCAGTGCGGCGGCTGAGAGGCCTCTCTGTGCAGCCAACAAGGGCAGGAGGGGCGGTAGGCTGGTGTATATCATGTCGTTCGCCACATGGCTCATGAACAACACTACGTTCCGCCTAAGCAACGGAACCAACCGCCCAAACCTGTATTTTAGTCTCCCCACATTTCCTCGGAGCAACACCAACTACATGTGTGCAGCGCAATGGTTTGGATTGTGTATTGGTGTAAAGAATAAGAGTTGGTTCGGGTCGGGGTGGATGGTATGGTGTTGTTTTTCGGCGCCGTCCTACCCCGCTACAACGTGGAGTTCAAGGATGTCGTCGACCTCGCGGTTGAGCTCGAGGGCCTGGGATACAGGTCGCTGTGGGTGACTGACCATCTTCAGCCAGGCAGGGCATCCAGAGTTCTCGAGTCATGGACGCTTCTCACAGCCCTCGCCCCCGCAACAGACGTACGGCTCGGCACATCAGTGCTCTGCACATGCTACAGGCACCCCGCCCTCCTCGCCAAGATGGCCGCAACCCTCGACGTTGTCAGCTATGGGCGGCTGGAGCTGGGTGTTGGGGCTGGTTCGGAGCCCCAGGAAAACGAGTTAAAGTCTCTGGGTATGGCCTCTGTCGACCCTGGTAGCAGGGTTGAACATCTCAGGGAGTATGTGGAGGTCTTGAGGCTGTTACTCACCGGCGTCGGCCAAGTAAACTATAGCGGGAAGTTCTACAGGCTTTCCTCTGCAATACCTAACACACCACCCTACCAGAAACCCACATTCCCTATATGGGTGGGGGCGCGGAAGCCTATGATGGTTAGTCTGGCCGCGGAAATAGGTGACGGCTGGAACTTCTACGGAGAAACCGTCGAGGAATACTTGAACGTCCTGAAAGTCTTTGAGGAGCGGTGCCGCGCTTTGGGCCGAAGTCCCTCCAGATCAGTTTTCACAAACGTCGTTGTCTACCGGAACGCCGAGGAACAGAGGGAAAGGCTTGAAAAACTCGGAAGTTACCCGACTGTGGGGGAGGCGTTACGTAAAACATTCACACTGCTGCACGGAAGCCCAGACCAGGTGGTTAAACAGGTCGAGAGCTTGGCCAGAAACGGCGTAGGCCTCATCATACTACGCGACATGGATGTTAAGGCCTCCAGCCTCAGGCTTTTCGCCGAGGAGGTTATGCCGTCATTCAACCCTTAAAAACGTCCATGCCTAATACTTCCACGTGAAAGTCCACTCAGAGACTGTTGTTTTAGAGACCCGTTCGAGGGTTGAGCTCCACGATGTCACGCAAACAGTTGAGAAGGTTGTTTCGAAATCAGGTGTCTCGAAAGGTGTTGTCAACGTTTTCTCAATGCATACAACCCTCGGCCTCTACCTTAACGAGAACGAGTCAAACCTGAAGCGGGATGTCATCGAGTTCCTAGAAAAGCTTGCACCGGTTGGTAGGGGCTACCACCACGACAGCATCGACCCAACAGCCAACACCTTCTCACACCTCCGCTCAATTCTCCTATCACCCGTCGTCACGCTCCCCATAGAGGACGGGAAATTAATCAGGGGTACGTGGCAGTCAGTGATAGCTGCTGAATTCGACGGCCCACGGACCAGGAAGCTCTACATACAGATAATAGGTGTTTAACCTATTCCACGTATTCGCGGCCTATGACTTCGCGGGCAACAATAAGTTTAAGGATGTTTTCAGCACCCTCTGCACCTATTACGTAGCTGAAGGCCGCCAGCCACGCCCTGAAAATCGGCGTCTCCTTATAGTAGGCCGCGCCGCCGTAGATCTTCATCACCTCCTCCCCGAGGTCGACTGCAAGCTTGGCGCACTTCAGCTTGGCCATGGCACCTAGGCGTGCAACCTCGTTAAGCGACCCATTCTTCTCACGGTAATATCTGTCGGCGGCCATCGCGGCCCTATAGCTGAGAAGTCTCGCAGCCTCAAGTTCTGTGGCGAACTCGGCTAGCTTGAAGCTTACACCCTGGTATGCTGCGATGGGTTTTCCGAAAACAACTCTTGTCCTCACCCATTCGACCGCTCGTTCCATCAACCACCGGGCGCAGCCAACGCATACAGAGCCTATGGTTGTCCTCGCCAGGTTGAACCCCTCCATCGCTATTTTGAAACCGGAGTTGACAGGGCCGATCCTGTACTTGTCCTCCACCTCAACGTTGTCGAGTGTAAGTACGGATGTGTCTAAGCCTTTTCGCGCAAACTCTGTCCACGGCCTGTAGGAAATCCCATTAACTCTGACTCCGTCTTTTTTCATGAGAAGTAGGAAGTCGGTTATTGTTCGGTGTTTTAACCCTGGGTCGCCAGTCCTAGCTATCAGGAACCATCCCCCACCCCAGGGCATTCTTTCAATTATCGAGGGGAGAGAGACCATCGCTTTCTCTCCGCTGACAGACCAGGTCCTTTCGTCAATCTTTTTTGCAGCAACTTTTACGGCTGAGACGTCGCTGCCGCCGTGAGCCTCTGTGCTGGCTATCCCGACTGCGGCCTCACCTCTCGCAACCCTCGGTAGTATCTCCGCCTTGGCTTCCTCGGAGCCGTAGAGCTGCAGCATGTAGGGCCATGAGCATTGAAGCAGGTACATCACAGCCAGGGCTAGTGAGGGGCTGTGGTATGCTAGTTCTTCAGCCGCAATCGAAGCCTCGAGAAATGAGCCGTCCTGACCCCCGTAATCCGCTGACAAAGTCATCCCCATCAACCCTGCTTCAGCCATCCTCTCAATGATGTCCCGCCCTATCTCCCCCTTTTCATCTATCTCAATCCATTTCGGCTCTATGTACCGTTTGCAGAGCTCCGAAACCTTGTCACGCAGAAGCTGCTGCTCGGGTGATAGCTCAAATTCCATGAATGGTTGTGTTGTGGACCATGATTTTAAAGTTACAGAAACACATAACCAGTACACACTACTGTGGCCCCGTGGATGTTCATGCACGATTAGTTGTCGTTGTGAAGTGCTTTGACCCGTGTGTGTTTCCAGGTTTAGGATTCAGACGACAGGGCCGAGGATGTGCTACCAGCGATTTCTCGATTAGACTTTCTCAACGATGATTTTTATGTAGCTTATTCTACGGGGTTTGCCGTTTTGAGTGAACTCCTCACTCCATATCGACACATCTTTTACTTTAACATCTTTGCGGAAAGATTTCCTGAGAAGCTCGACCGCGTCAACACATAAGGGTATGTTTTTCCCACGGGCTACGAACTCAACCTCCCTAAAACCTCTGTTAAGCAATGTTATTGAGGCGGTCACATACCTGAAGACTGGTTTTTTCCCCACTATGACGAGCCGCGCCTCCTGCGTGTTTTCAGCCATGCGCTATATCTTTGCGTTTGGGGGTATATCTATTTTAGGGGTCTATGTTTGGATTTCTTTCGCCTACTAAACGCTTATTAAAAAGCAGCTCATCCATAGGCGAACTAAATGGTTGAAGAAAGGCGGCTGTCCAAGAAGGGCTATGTTAGCCAGACTCCGGAAGGCGAGTTGTTGCTTGTGAACGAGAACGGTGAAGCATACATGGTGAACGAGGCTGTTGTGGCGGTTTGGGATTTGTTCAATGATAAGACTGTTTCAGACGTGGTATCGGAGATTGCGTCGCAGATAAGTCGAGACCCATCGGAGATAAGGGATTCAATTGAGCAGCTCGCGGGTAAGCTTCTGGAGGCTGGGCTTATAGCGTAGCTCTCTTGACCCGGGCAAGGGCTGCGTGTGCCTAGAGTATCAGGGCGAGGGCGAGGGAGGAAACGGAGGCCGCCAGACCAGCGGCTGCATATGTTTTTATCCCGTAAGGCACTATTCCAGCTATTGTTTCAAGCAAGTCTGCGAAAACCCTGACATCCTTTACGACCACGGTTTTGTGTGCCGCTGCGGCCGGTGCGAGACTGCCGACGGCCTGCTTAAACACTTCGTCAAACAACCGTTCAAGCTCCACACGTCCAACTACCTCCCCTAGGGGATGGTAACCCCTTCCACCAAGCTGGACGGCGTTAACCATATGCGTATCGGTCGTACAAAGCTCCACATCCACACAGCCGTATTTACCACCTATCTCCAAAACCATGTCTCTCACCCATGGCATGGCGTTGTTGGCATCGACGGCTACCACCGCATACCTCGCCCCCGCTACCTCGAAAACAACACATGATACGCCTCCCGCCCCCATCCCCTCGGAAAGCCCTATATCGGCTGGGACTAAACGTGAAAAACCAACCATCGCTTTTTTGGATGTCTGTCCCCGCACGTCCTTCAACCGCTCGACAAGCTGCCGTAGCTTCTCAAGGGAGCTGTTTTCCAGGGCTTTGAACCCGTCGTAAAAGCTGTTGTGTGCGTCCACAACCAAGATGTCGTCTGGAATAGTGTCGGGAAGGGCCTCCGATGAAAGGTCTTCCATAGGATGGGGGTGCAGTGTCAGTATCATGATGCGTTTTCCAGCAATGCCTACAGTAAGCGCGCTGGCGCCGTTCAACGTATTTCGCATAGGCATGATGAAAGAGCTCTCAAACACGTTACTTTCTAGCAAGGCGTGGGCCTCAGCGGCAAGCCTCTCCGCAAGCTGCTCCGTTGTCTTCCTACTGGCTATATTTTTTTCATGGCTTGACGGGCCTTTTAAAACCGCTGCTTCAAACCCTTTTTCGCCCAGCTTCTGCTGTATGATGGACGGCATCATGCTTGAACCAACCGTCCTAAAGGGCCCCGGATGGATGTCTGAGACAACTAAAGCCAGAGGTCTCTGCCCCTCCCGCCTGATAACGAAAAGCTCGCATCTCACCTCGTCGTCGCGCCCAAGACTCGACATCAAATCCTCGAGGTCATGGGTTAAACCTGAAAGCAGGCTTGTGAGAAAAGCCTGGAGTAACTTGAAGGGCTTAACACCCCCCACACGTTTAGAATCTATAACTTCTCTTGAAGCCTCCATTAAGACAACTCCGAGCAAATACGCCGACGCTGAAAGCAGCAAAGCTTTCGCAATATCTCTGACGTAGGCATGGATTGTAAAGGTGCCTAAAAGCACGGGCGTTAACGTAAGAGTGGCTGGTGTTAGGGGGCTTAAGTTAACTCCTAAAGCTCTGCGGACAGAGTAGCCTACGAATGATGCGGCGGCTATGAACAAAGAGTAGGCAGCCTCCCCCAGCTTTGGGTGGACGAGGTTTGCGAGGGCTGAGACAGGCAGCCCCACGGCGAGGATGAAAAGCTCTACTACGGAGAGCGAGTTAAGCCTTCGGGCGGTGTAGTTAGGCGTTTTGGAGACAAGTAGAAGCTCCGCCGCCATGTTTAAACCCATTGTTGTAGTAAGACCCGCTGCAGCAACAGCTGCTGCTAGCAATGTGTCCGAAGTCGTAAGATATGTGAACACTGTGAACATGGCTGTAAAGATTGATATGTAGGCGGCCAGCCTCCAACGACCGCCGCGCAGGCCCTTCAACAACCTGTACCTGTCAGCTATGGCTCCAGCCGCCGCGCTAACCATTATTCTCAGCCGCAAGTCCAAACATCCACTTTAAAAAGATGTCATAAGATAGATGAGAGTTGGAAACGGATGAGGGCTACGTTCACGTTTGTGGTTTACGGATGCTTGGCTGCAGCGGTCCTGTTGGCTGCCTTTCCACCCCTTCAGCATAACAGGTCTCATGAGTTGCAGGGGTATATCGTCAAGTATGGCTCAGAACTGGATGTAGAGGAGCTAAGGCCGCATGGGTTCGTAGACACAGCCCATGGTGGATACACTACAGTGAGGACAACCCACACAGCCGTCGAAAGGCTACGTGAAAATGGATACGCCGTCTACAGACCCAGAGTATTCAGACCTTTGCTTGACATCAGCATGATTGACATAGGCGTCAACGTCTTAAATAATGTGACAGGCGTGAACGCCGAGTCGGTGGACGGGAGGGGTGTGCTCATAGCGGTAGTTGACACCGGGGTCGACTTATCCCATCCAGCCTTTAAAACAGCCGAAGGCGGGAACAGAGTGCTTTACGTATGGGACCAAACCATTAACGGAAAGCCTCCGAAGGGATTTAGCTACGGATACGAATGCGGCCCCGAGGAGATACGGCAGGGGACCTGTCCCCAGAGAGATGTCGTTGGACATGGGACGGTGGTTGCCTCAATAGCGGCGGGCGGTGTTGGGGATGGCTGGAGGCTTAGGGGCGTCGCTCCCGGCGCAGAGCTCATAGTCGTCAAGAGCGGAGGGCCGGCATGCGGAGGAAGTAGATGGTTTTTCGACGAAAAGGGGCTCATTGATGGAATATCCTACGCCGTCGAGAAGGCACGAAGTTTGGGGCGGAGGCTTGTCGTGGTCCTAAGCCTTGGTACAAACTTGGGAGGCCATGACGGAGGTGAGCCGTTGGAGAGGATGCTTGAAGCCTGGGCCGAGGAGGGCGTCGTCTTCGCTGTCGCTGCAGGCAACTCGGCGGATGAATCCAGACACGCAACAGGCTTTCTAGCACCGAACCAGAGAACAACCCTTTCATGGAAAATTCCGGGCGAGACAAAGCAGGCCGGACTCTCCATAACTATTCCAAACAACATGGATGTGAATCTCAGACTTATCACACCGGGAGATACGGCTGTGAAAATATTGTTTAACAGAACAGTTTACACAGGCTCTTTGAGGGTTGAGGCATCGCTGGATGTCCGTGAAAGAATTAGGGCGGTTACACTCGACCTCAGTGATGAATCCGATTTGTCTGGGTTGTGGAGCCTTGAGATTGAGGCTGTTAATACTTCTGGTGAGTGGCATGCGTGGGTTGAGAGCGATACATGCAGCGACGACAGCGAGTTCTTTCTAGCGGGGCTTGGATACAGCATTCAGCAGAGCCACACTGTTACCATACCGGGGACCGCGCGAAACATATTGACGGTCGGCGCTTACACGACAAGGACAAAGTGGAGGGCTGGCGGAAATGAGTGGGGTGTTGCAGGCTCCGTGGGGGAGTTGGAGAGCTACAGCGGACACGGCCCAACAGTCGACAACAGGACGAAACCAGAGATAACCGCACCGGGTGGCGTGATATTTGCGGCAGGGCCCTCAAACCTTCCGCGACAGGCCTTTAGCCCAAGTGAGCTGGTCAGGGTTAGCCGCGGGACAAGCATGGCAGCACCCCACGCGGCAGGGGTAGCCGCACTAATACTACAGCTCGCCCCCGAACTCACCCCCCGCCAAGTCATAGAGCTTATGATAAAAAACGCAAGGCAAGATAGTTTCACGGGACCGATAGGTTTTAACGGGTCAAACAAGTGGGGCTGGGGTAAGCTCAACGCCGACATCACCTATGTTGCGGAACTGGTTTTCACGGGGCGTTATACGGAGGCGAGGCCTTCGGTCTATTTTGGGGGCGCGGTTTACGACGCCTCGGGTGGAGCAATAAAGCTGGCGGCGCTCAAAGGTCTAGACTACACCATAACTCCTATGAT
>Ga0197142_1002229_pt1 | contig 17096 bp, 20 predicted proteins | sample GBS60_MetaG_FD_148614 | JGI IMG/M metagenome (GOLD analysis project Ga0197142, IMG submission 148614) | Sediment microbial communities from Great Boiling Springs, Gerlach, Nevada, United States - GBS 60_MetaG | ecosystem: Environmental > Aquatic > Thermal springs > Hot (42-90C) > Sediment...
CAGGCGGTTGTGGGGGAAACGCTTTACATTTACACTCTTGGTGTATAAATAATAGCGTTAGTCACGGCGTCCGCACCGACGGCGGTGACGCGGTGCACCTCCCGACCCCCTGCACGTTCAAGGGCGGACAGAAAATATGTGAGATGCACATTTCCAGCAGCATCAGAACGTCATGATAGGCAGGTTTGGAACCTGCCCCTGCCGGTGCAGTGCGTAGGGGCGGACAGAATAGCAGATTGCGCATTGCAATGCCAGAAAACGTATCTTTGCTCAAACGTTCTGTCCGCCCTTAAATCCCCACACACGGGGGGACTGGGGTTTCTCGATCTGTTTTTCAGCGCGTTCGATTTCTAAATCCCCACACACGGGGGGACTGGGGAGTGGCGACGGCGGCGCAGAGTGGTGAGCGTGGCGACGGCGGCGCCATGGCGCCGCCGTCGCCCGCATGCTAGACGCCGACCATGATCCTGCACCCTGTGGAGAGCGACGACCGCGCTGCGGTGCGGACCCCGTGCGCCCGGTCACAGGTCCAGCGCGTGCTGCGCTGGCGTCGGGCGGCGTATGGACTGCGCCAACCGCGCAATTTCCCCCCAACTCTGCACCAGCGCATTATACGAAAAGGCGTCATCCGTAAGCTTCTTGCGCTCGCAGATGGTGTAGAGCCGGTACGCCAGCTCGCGGGCTACATCGGCCCGACTGCCCAGCTTTGCGGCCATCTCCGCCGCCTGCATTTCACCGCCGGTTTCCAGCACCCGGATCAGGTGATGGACGGCTTCCCAATGCGTGAAGCGGGTATCCCTGGCGGGGTCCTAGTCGGCGGTGAGTTCGGCAGGCTTCAGCAGACGCACCCTGCCTCATTTCGCCTCCAGAATCCCGGCCGCAGCCAGCCCCTCGATACTGTTGTTCTTGGCTTTCGAGAGCGTTTCCGCCACGCCGAACTCCCCTTCGGCAAAGCCATGCTGCTCGAACCAGGCCAGCGCCCAGCGGGTGTCAGCATCGAAATCGCCTTCCTGTTCAGATACAGCAGTTCTCACAGAGGTTGAACCCGATGGCTGGGGACGAACATTCCTGGAGTCGCCCGCCCTAAGCAGTAACCGAAAGGCGATTGAGAAATAAATCCGCTATCCCGTGCGAGCCATCGAGCTAAAGCCCTCGGCTATCCAGGGCGGATTACTCGAAGACCATCATTTTGGTCTACACTTCGCTGCAAGCGAGCGTCTCGCGCGACGCGGCAGACCGGGACAGGAGTCAATGTATCTAAGAACTGCTATGATTTCGGTCTACGCTCTGCCAGAAACGGGTGCCTCGCGCAACGCAGCAGACCTGGGCAAGGGTCAACGTATCTGAGAACTGCTATAACATCTCGTCGAGCGCCTGGTTGATCAACGCCAGCGCCTCGTGCACCCGTACCGGGTTCCCCTGCGCGTCCACCACGCGGGCATAGCGGGTATAGACCGCCATGCCCGGCCCGATCGCCGTCTGTGCCAGGTCGACCGGCGCAATGTTGGCGCGTTGCAACGCCGCCAGCGCCGCCAGCAGTTCGGCTTTGAGCGCGGCGACAAACGCACGGCGGGTGGCGATGGGGGCATCTGCCGGACGTGGTCGGCAGACCAGTACGATGCTAGAGGCGAGGGCGTTGGTATCAATGCTGTTTGATAGTGCTCCTCGCTCGGTGCGCATGGGCCAGGTGCCGGTGACGGCGAAGCCCACATGGATGACCGCGTCCAGGAAGGTTTCCCAGCTGGTGGAGGAGTGAGTGGCGAGGAGTGAGGAGTGAGAGTCGAAATCGAGCGGCTCTCTCTCCCCTCTCTTCTCTCTGCTCTCCCCGCTCTTCTCTTCCCTCACTTCTTGCTATTTGAAGGCGTAGGAGATGGTGACCGGAAAGGCGGAGTGGGCCTGCATGGCTAGATTGTGCAAGGCCCGTTTCATGCCCTCCATAAAGAAGCGCTCGGCGGCCTGTTTGCTGCCGTGGCGGTAGGCGGTGGCAACCAGCTCCTCAGCCTTGGGAGTGGACAGCGTGGCGTAGAGGTCGGGAAAGATCGGTCTGAGCGTGCGGAGCAGCCAGACGTAGAAGAAGTCGGACAGATCGGCATAGCCGATGTTGTCGTAGTAGGTTGGGTCGGTGGAGATAACCTTTCCTGTACTAATCTTTTGAAATTGCGCATCGACTTGTTCTGAGAGGGCGATCAGAAACCCGGATGTGCGGTATCGTGATGGCGACCATGCCGTTCTGATGTGGAGCACTCTGGTATGCCGCACCGTGCGCTTCGATCCTATCCAACGAACGATGCGACCGATCTGACCGATGCGCAATGGGCCGCCATCGCGCCGCTCGTCGCCACCCCGTCGCCAAACAGCGGCTGCCCGACCTAAATCGATTGCCGCGCGATCGTCAACGCGCTACTCTACAAAAATCGCACCGGCTGCCAATGGCGCATGCTTCCGAAAGATTTTCCGCCGATGCGTTCGGTTCGATACTATTTTGACAAATGGAATCGTGATGGAACCGTGATCACCATCACTGCTCCGCGGCGCACACTGGCGCGACCCGCGCTGCATCGCGCCCCGGCGTCGTCCATCAGCGTCCTGGACTCCCAATCCGTCACAACAACCGAAGCAGGCGGCGAGCGCGGCGATGATGGGGGAACAAAAGGTCAATGGGCGCACACGGCTATGGTGGGGTGATCCGCATGGGTTCTTGGTGTGTGGGCTCGTCCATCCGGCAGACATGGCAGATACTGACGGTGCCGCGTGGCTTTGAGCCGCGCAGCATCACGCATTTCCCCGGATGCAAGAGACTCGCGTGGATGAGGGGTACAAACAAGGGTTAGAGGGCGATCAGAAAACCGGATTTGTGGTATTATGATAGAAACCATGCCGTTCTGATGTGGAGCACTCTGGTATGCCACGACGTGCGCTTCGATCCTATTCAACGAACGATGCGACCGATCTGACCGATGCGCAATGGGCTGCCATCGCGCCGTTGGTCGTCACCTCGTCGCCACACGGCGGCCGCCCGACCGAAATCGATCGCCGCGCGATCGTCAACGCCCTGCTGTACAAACATCGCACCGCCCGCCAATGGCGCATGCTTCCGAAAGATTTTCCGCCGATGCGTTCGGTTCGATACTATTTCGACAAATGGAATCGTGATGGAACCTTTATCAAAATCAATGATACGCTGCGGAAACTGGCGCGACACGCGCTGGACTGCGATCCGGAGCCGTCCATCAGCTTCCTGGACTCCCAATCCGTCAAAACAACCGAAGCAGGCGGCGAACGCGGCTATGACGGGGAAAAAAGGTCAATGGGCGCAAACGGCAATGTTGGGTTGATACGAATGGATTCTTGTTGCTCGTGCTCGTCCATCCGGCGGACATTTCAGATACCGAGGGCGCAGCATGGCTTCTCGCCGCACATCATCACGCATTTCCGAGAATGCACGAGATTCGGGTGGATGAGGGGTACAAAAAAGGGTTAGACGAATGGCTGCAAAAGAACACGGCGATACGCCTGAATGTCATTGAAAAAACCGCCTGGACAAACGGGATGTGCCGTCATCCCGAAGCGATGGGTGGTGGAACGCTCGATTGCGTGGGCGGGACGCAACCGTTTGGCGAGTAAGGAATACAACCGCAATCCAGAATCAAGCGAAGCCTTTCTTTATCTTGGTTCAATCGCAATGCTCCTGAATCGGCTCTATCCGAGATGTTAGTTTTTGATCACGCTCTGACAATCACATCAAACCTTGATGAAGTCTACCCTATTAAGCGGTATTGAATCATCCATGAGGTCATACGTTCGAGTTGTTCCGAATTTCGGGATAAGGTGATGGAACCGCAGTGTGGACTGCATAACTTCCGATTGAAACGAAAGTAGTATTTTTTAACCTTGATGAGATCTACTGATCTGGCAAGGTGTAGTTCTTTCAGCTGTTACGTACATGGTGGATACAATGTCCATTCGTCAACGATTCCTCTTTGATGAGGATCTTTATCGCGTGGATCCGTTCATTGCGGACATAATAAGATTGGAAGAAACCCGCCAAACCAACAGAATTTCTCTGATGGCAGCATCCAGTATCTGCCCCAGAGCTGTACTCATTGCACAGGCTTCAGTTTTTTCTAATATTGATGCGGAAGGTTACCCTCCGAAGCGTATGTCGTCTACTTCTATCGATCTCTTAATGCAGGTAGACGAACAGATTGCATATCATCGGCGCTACGGGGATAGCCGGTCGAACAAGGGGACTGAACTAGCGAATATAGTTGAAGTTCTTGCACAAAAGAGAATTGCCGCCCTCTTTGCAACGGATTGGGCAAGCCACAGTGATTTGAGTATATCTGCGGAACAAATTTACGCGAATGTGCAATGCCCCACCGGATCCATAGCAAACAACGCTGTTTACAATGCACTTCTGCGTCCAGGGGATGCAATTCTCAGCTTGAGGCTAACTCATGGCGGACACCTTACTCATGGAAGCGAATTACATACATCTGGAAAAATGTACAAGAGTTTCTTCTACGAAGTAGACCCCGAGACGGGACGGTTAGATTACGAAAAGATACACCGTCTCGCAATGACACACAAACCCCGTCTAATCATTGGAGGTGCAAGCTCATACCCGTGGGACATCGAATGGCGGAAATTAAGGGAAATCGCTGACAGTTTGTCTGGTCGCACGTATGTATTGGCCGATATCTCACACCCTGCAGGATTGGTAGCTGCTGGGCTCTTCCCCAACCCAATTGGTTATGCTGATGTGGTCACTTTTACTACCTACAAAACTCTGTGCGGGCCCCGTGGGGCTGTTATTCTGACCACAGATCCAGAAATTGCTAATGCTATTGACCGAGTGGTTTTTCCTGGCCAGCAAGGTGCACCAATCTTGCAGCAAATTGTAGGTATAGCCGTAGCTGCTAAACTTGCTCGAACTCCCGAGTTCAAGAGACTTCAGAGGACAATTCTTGATAATGCTCGCTATTTGGCAGACACGTTCTCGAATCTTGGCGTGAAAGTTGCTTTTGGGGGGACAAACTCTCATATCGTCATCTTGGATCTGAAAGGCGTTCACCCGTATTTGAAATCAAGTTTGTCTGTTCGTATCCTTGACACCGTTGGTATTGTATGTAACAGTAATATCATTCCGGGCGATACCATACCTGCTTTGGCCAGAGGACTACGCTTGGGTACCACTTGGATCTCACAAATGGGGTTTACGAAACCAGAAATCAGGGAATGTGCAGAGATTATTCGCGACGTCTTGTTCAGTATTAAACCCTTCTATTATCAAGGATTGACCAGAGAGATACCTGGAGGGAAGATTCCCGCCGATGTACTTCGATCTGCGAGGTCACGTGTTGTAAGAGTCCTAGAGAGTGTCGGGAACCAGACCGGGTGCACCTCTACTGTAGTTCAAAACCCAGCAGTGATTAGTAAACCTAACGATCAGGGCGAAGTCTTCAAAACGCTCGTTCCACTCGCACCAGATCAAGTTTATTTAGAAGATCTTAGTGAGAAGCTAATTTTCCTCGAGATTGTGGGTGAACGCGACCGAGTTACGGCCTTTTTGCAGGAAGTTACTTCTGTCCATGTAAATGATTTGCCAATTGACCAGGCTAGACCCAGTTTGATCTTGTATCCGAATGGTAAAGTCATGAGTGAAGTTATTGTGCTTAACGAAGGAATTAATGATCTGATTCGCCAAAATTACCTGTTGATTTGCAATAAAGAGCAGGGATATCAGCTTGCTGAGTGGATGAAGTTTCTATCTGACGGATACGTAGAATTTGATTCGTTTGATATTTTTAAAAAGATAGAAGGACCCGTTGTAGTACATGGACCTGTATTATTCTGTGATCTAACTGATATGGAGCTGCATAGGAATGGCCACTTAGCTTTTGCTATGTTCGGCAGAAATGCTCGTGACCTCTTGGAGAGGCATTTATCCTGCAAACTGCGAGATGGACCTTTTGCAGTGACCCGCGTAGATACCCTAAATGGTTGGGTTCGCGTATTGTACACGGATTACTCTAACGGAACATCAGCATTTGAAATCTTGGGAACGGGTCACGAAATTGAGACACTTTGGAATGTACTGACTACTGAATCCAGTGTGTCCTTGCTCAAGAACAATTCGTTCGGAAGTCAATCACAACAACTCGAAAAAGATGGAATTGTTTGTGAAGTACGATACCACCATGAGCACCTGCTTTCACCGTCAAAGCCCTATTTTTTAGGACGTCCCCGTGTAATCAATCACTTTTCAAAGAAAGAAAAGCCACACTTTATTTTTTCAGACCCGCGCAGTGAGGGGGACGACCGGCCAGCACTTTATGATTGGCATGTAAGTCAGGGAGCCCGACTCGCTCGCTTTGCTGGCTGGCTGATGCCGCTTTGGTATTCATCTGCGAGAACCGAGCATCGGGCAGTTCGGACAACAGCTGGACTGTCTGACCTTTCTCATATGGGGATTCTGCGATTTACAGGAGCTAGAGCCTGCCGTTTTCTCGATTTGGTGCTGACTAATTACGTGCCCCGGCTGGAAAGTGGAAGAAGTCATTATACTTTCGTACTCAAACCAGATGGAAGTGTGTTAGATGACTGTATTCTCTATCGTTTGGGGACTGACGATTTCATGTTAGTCCTTAATGCGGCCAACTCGCAGCGTGTGAAGGACTGGTTTGAGGGAGTTGCATCGAAGCGATATGCAATTGATCCGTACGACCCGGCTATTGAAGTCGATGCCGATTGCCAAATAGTGGACCTGAAGACGAATGATGATGGAGGACAGAAGCGAATCATTCTGGCTTTACAGGGGCCAGCCTCGTTAAGCATCTTGAAAGGTGTTGCCGGTGATCCTGACGAGGCAAAATATCTAGGTGCGCTAAAGAGAGGAGAAATCCGACCGTTCATACTTGGAGGAATTGATACGCTTGTGGCTAGGACGGGATATACTGGTGAACCATTCGGATATGAGATTTTTGTCCACCCAAATTCTGCACTCCACCTGTGGGAGTCGCTTCTCCAAGTAGGGAAACAGTTCGATCTGGTGCCCGTAGGGCTTGCTGCCAGGGATTCCCTCAGAACGGAGGCTGGTTTCGCTCTATTTGGACATGAACTCGCAGGACCTCATCGAATTACCCCAATCGAAGCTGGATATGGAGCTTTCGTCAAAATGCACAAACCTTTCTTCATTGGTCGACAGGGTCTTCTCAAAAGTATGAGAGAGTCAAATCGCTGGATCATACGTTTTGGAGTCGAAACAAAGTTCCGCAGACCTATCAGAACAGGAGACATAGTAGCTAGCAAGGACGGGACACACATCGGATACGTAACAAGTTGCGCGTATTTGGACAATCATCAAATTGGTCTTGCCATTGTAGATCGAGATTTAGAGATTGGAACTCGGTTTGATATCTTTTTGCACGGAAGACAAAACGTTTCAACCATTGAAGCTTATGTGATGCCAAGGTTTTTCTCAGGCGAGAAGGTTTAAACGCTACTGACAAAAGAAACGGCGACCAAAAACCTGAATTTGTGGGAAGGTGAACATACCTTTCTGATATTCTGTCATTCCAAAAAAATTAAGCGTCGATTCTATCTAAGAGCTCGATCAAAAACTAACACCTCGAATAGAGCCGATTCAGGAGTGTTTTGATAAATGGACTGTGGTTGTATGCTTTCCTTGCCAAACAATTGTATCTCGACTACGCAATCGAGCTTTTTATCACCCATTGCTTTGGAATGACGGTACATCCCGTTTGGTTAGGCAGTTTTTCAATGAACTTCAGTCGTATCGCCGTGTCATTTTGCATTTATTCATGAACTGGCATATGGACTGCCCGTCGGGGCGCGGTTTCTGGGGGATAAGAACGTGATCAAAAACTAACATTCGGATAGAGCCGAATCAGGAGCAGGGCGAGAGAACCAAGATAAAGAAAGGCTTCACTCGATTTTTGAGTGCGATTGTATGCTTTCCTCGCCAAACGATTGCGTCACGCCCACGCAATCGAGCGTTCACCACTTATCGCTTCGGAATGACCGCACATCCCTTTTGTTCGGGCGGTTTTTCGATAGCATTCAGGCGTATCGCTGTGTTCTGTTGCAGCCATGCATCTACGAGGGCGATCAGAAACCCGGATGTGTGGTAGCATAATCGCAACCATGCCATTCTGATGAGGAGCAATCGATGATGCCGCATCGTGAGCGTCGCTCCTCTCCAACGAACGATACGCCCATTGAACCGATACGCACTGGACCGCGAGCGCGCCGCTGGGCATCACCTCATCGCCCACAGGCAGGCGTCCAACTGACATCGATATCTGCACGATCGTCAACACGCTGCGCTCCAACCATCGCACCGGTGGCCCAATGGCGTCCGCTTCCGGCCGATGTTCCGCCGATGCGGTCGGTTCGGCCCTCTTGCGACCCATGGAATCGTGACGGACCATGCGTCAAGATCAATGATCCGCGGCGCACGCTGGCGCGACCCGCGCTGGATCGCAACCCGGAGCCGTCCATCAGCGTCCTGGACTTCCACTCTGTCACCACGACCGATGCAGGCGGAGAACGCGGCGACGATGGGGGAACACACGGTCAACGGACGCAAACCGCAATGCTGGGGTGATCCGCATGGGTTCTTGGGGCGCGTGCTCGTGCATCCAACAGACCTCTCGGATACCGAAGGAGCAGCATGGCGTTTGGCGGCACATCATCTCATGTCCTCGGATGCACGCGATTCGGGGGGACGAGGGGGAGAAACCAGGGTGCAATGCATAGATGCAACAGACCACGGCGATCCGCCGGCATGTTATGGAACAACCACCGGGACACACGGGATGTGCTGTCATTCCGCAGCGGTGGGTGGTGGAACGCGCGATGGCGGGGGCGGGACGCCATCGTTTGACGAGGAAAGCATACCATCGCAATCCAGAATCGAGCGACGCCTTTCGTTCTCTTGGTTCTCTAGCACTGCTCCTGAATCGGCGCTCTCCGAGATATTCGTTTTTGATCACGCTCTTAACGATGGTGATATGGAATAGGGTCTTCTATTCCAAGCTCTTGAAAAGCACGTAGACGATCTCTACAGTTGCTACAATCCCCACAAGCTATGTCCCCATAGTTGTGGCAGGACCATGTCAGATGGAAAGGAACGTCCATATGGATCCCCATTTGAACAACATCGCGCTTCTTGCTCTGACAGAACGGAGCCCGGATCATTATATCTTTCTTTTTTGTTCCGATCCGAACAACCTCCTGGAAAGCCTGGAAGTACTCCGGGCTGTTGTCTGGGGTGTGCCAGGGCGGACCTGTTGAACCAATGAATACTGCCTCCGCTTCGATAGCTTCCGCCCATGCAACTGCAGCTGCGAGTAGAATTGTATTTCGGAAGGGAACATATTCCAGATCAGCATTCTCTGGTGACAGATAGATTTCGGGGCTTGTCAGGCCGGATCTGCCCATGTCCCGCAACCAGCCAAGGTCAATTACCCGAATCTGGCGCGCCTGGAAGTGGCCTGCTAGAGCTCGGGCACAAGCCACCTCCTTCGTGTTAGTTACTTGACCGTAGTCTCCCACAAGAAAGTAGAGATCATAACTTTCCTTGGCCGCTAATGCAGCAGCTACTGCGCTATCCAAGCCGCCGCTAACCAAGCACACTGCTTTATTAGTCTCCATAAAATTCCTCTTCCTTTGTAGACTCCGTGAGTAGGATACGGTTATTCCTGACAATGTAGATCAGTGGAATGCTAAAAAGTGTAATTATCGCTTTCGAGATCGTCTGCCACCAGATAACTTCTAACATTGAGGAAAGGGGCATTGTTCCTGCGAATGCCAGCCCAATGAAAATAAGGCTATCTAGCGGTAAACTCACAGCATTTGAGCCCACAACACCTAACCAGCGCGGAAGTTTGAATAGTCGGTGATATACTTCGGTATCTACCAATTGGCTGATGACTTCAGCAATAATGCTGGCGATGGTAATACGCGGGACAATCCCCAAAACTGTCGCAAATGCCTGCTGATCAGACCAAAACGGAGCACTGGGCAGAGCAATGACCAAGATCAAATACGCGGCCATTGTCATATTGGCAGCACTAGCCATCACAACGGCGGCACGAGCCCATTCGCGTCCTAAACGTCGATGTAGTGCATCGCGCCAGGTGAATGCGATAGCAAAGACGAAAGTACCTGCTGGAACGGCTATGTCTCCAATGGACACTATCTTAGCAGCTGCCACATCTGCCGTTAACTGCAAGGTGATATATCCACCAACGAGTACAACAGTGGCCCAGATTGTAGTCTTTTTCATATGAAAGTTTATCTAAATTAGGAGAGCACGACTGCTACTGGAGATATTGTTTCAGAAGCTACCAATGTAATTTCAAACCGGTTGATTTATTCATTTGGACCTGTTTATGATCTAGTTATGGTTTCCCCTATGTTTTCGATAGCTTGCTTAACATCACCACGTAGTTTTGGATCTAATAAAGCCCATGAGCAGAATTGAATCCCTTCCACAATCCGGTAAAGAGCCAAACGTTGATAAAAATCCTCAGGGACAGAATTATCTTGAAAGTAACCAGTTAAGAATGACCTCTCAACCCCCGGAATCTGAAAGAATGTTCTTTGAATCTGAGCGAACTCCCAATACGGGTCTGCTGAAGAAGCCCATTCGAAATCGTAAATACCTGCCGTAAGTTTTCCTTTTTTATTAAGAGTTAATAAAACATTTACTGGCACCAAGTCACCATGTACAAGAGACGGTCCGGTAGGTTCTAACAATTTGAGTCTTTCCATGACGTAGCTTCTGCATCGTGTTGCATAAGACAAATCTATCACATTTTGCCTCTGGCAGAATGCCAATCTTTCGTCAAGGTCATGCAATAAGAAGTCGAGCCAGGTTGCAAATCTCGGTTCTGATGAAGACAAACTACCGTATTGTTGAAACTTTATCGAATGTATAAGGTAGGTTATTTGGCCTACTAGATGCCCCACAGTATTGCGGAGCTCTTGCGTACTCGTTTGCAACACGACATCGGCGCGATAACCAGGAATCCAGGTTTGTAGCGTGTAAGGAGCACCGAAAGCACTTGGTAAACTCTCACTATAGCTTAGCAAACGTGGTGTCAAGATAGGCTCTGATTCGAGAGAAAGTAAAGCAGATGATTCAGCATTCGCGCGCGAGAAGGCGTCTTCACCGTGATACAACTTGAGTACAACGACGGATCGGGGTGAATCAAGAACAACCCGATAAACCTCATTAGAATGGCGCCCCGGCAATTTTGTTATTTCCTCTACCTCATGACCGGGTAGTATTGACAATAAAGATGCCACCAGTTTTGAAGTTAAGGTCTGTCTCATATAGTGTACCGGAAGATCATTTAGTGATGAGGTACTTGCCAATAACCAAAGCATCTAAGCCACTGACGTAGAAAGAACGCAGTGCATCGCCAGGAGTGCAAACAATTGGCTCCCCTGCTAAATTTAAGGATGTATTCAAAATGAGACCGACTCCGGTAATATTCTCAAACGCTTCAATAAGCCGAAAACATAGCGGGTTGTCTTCCTTCGTTATCGTCTGTGGTCGCGTAGTGCCATCAACATGAACAGCACCAGGTACAACTGGACGTTTGTCTGGCTGTACCTCGAAACTTAGTAGCATATGTGGGGATGGATAATCAACGCTTAGATAGATATGCCTCCTGTGATCCAATATACTGGGCGCAAGTGGCCGCCATCTTTCACGCCCTTTGATCTGATTCAGGCGATCGGCAATCTTCTTGTCGCGAGGATCAGCCAATATACTGCGATTTCCAAGCGCGCGTGGTCCGATTTCCATCCGTCCTTGGAACCATCCTACAATTTGCCCTTTCGCTAAAAGGTCTGCCACAACTTCGGCAATATCTTCCGGTTTCTGATACCTGATGCCATTGCTTTGCAACACCGATTCAATCTTATCGTCGGAGAACTGGGGACCCCAATACGCATGCTTCATATGATTACGCAGAAGATTCCCCTCTCTCTCTGCCACTACTAATGCTGCCCCAAGGCAAGCTCCGGCATCATTGGCTGCTGGTTGAATGTATATCTGATCCACAATACCTTTAGAGACAAGTTTACCATTGGCAATACAATTCAGGCCGACACCACCCGCTATGCAAAGGTTTCTAGTACCGCACTCTTGCAATAGAATAGTAGCCAGATGCTCAACAACTTGCTCCACAACGGCCTGGGCTAGTGCGGCAAGATTCCTGTCTTGCGTACGGATCGTGTGCACGGTCCGAAATCCCCCTTGAATTCGTGTATAAGCATAGGCTACCTGGTTGGGCTCACCTGCTACTCGCCGCAAGATAGGACGCCATAGGTCTGTGACAAATGCCTGTTCGTCAATCCGGCTAGGATAAGGCCAGCGTTTCATCTCTGGAAGGTGAAAATGATACCCATGCTCATTAAGTTCCAGAAAGTCAATCTCAGGAACAGTATCGCCATACGCGGCCAGCCCCATAGTTTTCCCTGAGTCGTGGGAGCGAAATCCCACATGTTTGGAAACCGCTTCATAAAAATAGCCAAGTGACTGAACAATGGGAAACTCGCGGATAAGATTTATACGTGTTCCTTCTCCATAAGCCAGCGTGGTTGAGGAAGTTTCGCCCTGTCCGTCTATAACTAGAATAGCTGCTTTTTCAAAGGGAGACATGTAAAAGGTGCTAGCTGCATGGGCTAGGTGGTGAGGAATCATTTCCAGTCTTGGCAGACGTGTCCAATGAAAATATTGCTTTGGAAATAGAATTTCCATTATTTCCAAATCAGAATATGACCATGCCAAGCCACTCGAAATATAATGGGTCTTATAGTCCCATCCCCAAGCGACCACATCTACGTCGTCCAGTGTAATGCCAGCTTCACTCAGGCAGTAGGCACTAGCACGAATTGGGATGGTGTCATAGGCATATTTGCGCCGGATGAAACGCTCTTCCTCTGCCATACAGATTAGTACCCCATCTTCAATCAGGCACGCTGCAGCATCATGACTGCGTTCTTTCCAACCGTGGATCCCAAGTATTCGCATTTCATCTACCCTTTACTAGTTTGATTTAGCTTGCTTTACGAGCTTTGCCAAGCAAAGGTGCCTCTTCATTGTCATTCGACGGTTCTTGATTTTGAGAGCTAAAATTGGCTGTTGACAAGTCAATCCCACCCAAATCAGCGCTAATACTCCCTTTTACGGAATCGCAACCTTCCAATACTTTACCCTTTAGATTTGTGCGAAGAAGCTTCACACCGCCAGGTTGCGCAAGTAGCATGCCGGCTCCCGATAAGTCTGCATCAGTGAGGTTTGTTGCCTTCAAGTTAGCACCAAAGAGTCATCCCCCCTAAGCACGTGATCAAAAACATTGCCCGGATCAAAAAATCGAAGAGTTCGAGGAGCATGTCCCAATCATGATATTGCAGACTGCAGTTTATAAATCTTGAAGACTTCTACGTATTGACCCACCCCTGCCATCACAGCGCGGTATCTATTCAGTCCTCGAATTGCCTCATCGTATGCTCTTTCCCGAATCTGTGAGTGATATGCTCTGAGTGCAGTAATCTTTCTGTCCATGTATGAAGTGATGTCCTGAACTAGCTGGTATGTGGGCATGGGATTCCAAACTTCGTAGCCCAAAACTGCCTGCACTGGTGGCATCACAGGACCACATTCCTCGAAGTGAGGAGAACTAGCCATCCAGATAGCTTCGCGTCCTATTTCGTGTACCAACCGGTGTTCCCGATCACCTTCATGCTCATGTGGAATGTACACGACTTCTGGTTGAAAAGAACGAATTTCCTTAACGAGTTTCCGTAAGAGTCCGCTTTCGAATTGCAAGGAGCGAGAGTTGCACTCAAGTGCAATTCGTCGTGTGACACCAAGTATGCTACATGAATTGATACTTTCTTGTGCATAGTCATAGTCTTTAGTAATCCCCAGCATAGGTTCGCGCCTAACAACATAAATGACACATGTCTCTGCTCCATTCTCTGAATGCATAACAAGGCTGCCGCCACAACCAATTACCTCATCGTCCATATGAGGTGAAATGCATAATATCCTCTTCCGATTCACAAACATGGATCAATATTTCCCCCAAGATAGATACACTATCGGTTCTGTTGATGGACGACTAAGACGTTCGGTTTATGAATGCGAAACAGCTTTTGTGATAAATAACCAACAGAGAATGCAAAGAGCCAAGGTCCGTGTACATAAAGAGCCACAGCAAGACCCTTATCCCTTGCTACATCGCTAATTGCCTTCATGACTTTTCTGGGATAGGGGCGAAAGGGCGGATATGTGCCCACTAATCTTTTCTCTTCTGCGATGCGTCTCCCTATTCCATATCGCACAGCACTGCGCAAATCTTCTTGCAAGCTTAATGGTGGATGATACACAATGGCATCTGGAAGAAACGCGATTGGAATACCGGCTGCCTTGACTCGGCGGCTGAAGTCTGCATCCTCAGTCCAATGAATATCTGAGTCGAAGTAATAACCTCCTATTAGTCCAATTATTTCTTTGCGGAAAGCAAGTGCAGGCTGATATGCCCTATCAGGTCTCGTATGTGCGTATTCTCGAGCTTTTGCGATGATTCGGCTAATTGGATCGCGAATTCCAAAAATCACTCGACCTCTAGCTACCATGTTGTGATCCAGTGCTTCAGCTAGGCGCTTAATCGTTCCTCGAGCGAATGTGCAATCAGAATTCATCAATAACACAGAAGAGGTTTTGGCTGCTCTAACTCCTATGTCACAAGCTGCACCCAAATTCTTTTCTGGCAATTCGCAATAATTTACGTGTCGCTCAATCACTAGCTGTCGAACGGCATCTGTAGCTCCGTTCAAAGCGACAATAATCTCAACTTCTTCATCAATGCTATCCAAACACCGTGTTAGAAGTAGATCGTCAGCACAAGGAATAACGATCGTCAAATCCAAAGAATTTTTTGTTTTTCCTGAGACTACTTGGTTTTTGCCCATAATTCAAGACTCCGAAAAAGATTACTAATTTGCCGATTATTAAGGTTTTCTAAGTAAGCAGACAGAATAGTTTCGTCCGTGACAAAATTTGCAATGATAGCATGAGCTTCGTTCTTCGTCATGCTCCCACCAATAGCCTGAGAATACCTGATCAGCCCCTCACGTAGTGCATTCTTCACCAGCTTGTCCCTCTGCTCCAAGATCTCGCGCATGACATATAGCTCGGGTACTGATACCAATTGTGTCTTGTTCACTGGTACCATCACTATGATTGAGGACTTGACACGTGGCTTGGGACGAAACGCTGCTCGGTCAATTGTTTGTACTACTTCTACTTGGAAGTAGCACTGGGTAAGCAAAGATATCTTGCCAAATTCCTTACCACCTGGTCGAGCTCTTGCCGCACGCGCGAAACGAGCGCTGGTCACTAATACGGCTCTTTCAAACTCCAGTCCCTTTAATTTCTCAATCAACGGCTCGATAATACTGTAGGGCAAATTGGCTACCAATTTGTCGAAATTTGGAAACTCAAGCTCGAGAACGTTTCCCCAGATTATCCTGACATTGCCCAACTGTTGCGCAACTTTCTCGAGATGCTTATGAAGTCGGTAATCCAGCTCTACAGCAACTACTTCGCGTGCCCTACTTGCCAACTGACTTGTTAAAGTACCTAGTCCCGGACCGATTTCCAGCACAGTTTCACTGGGATGAAGCTCTGCTGCACTGATTAGAGCATCCTTGGCCTCCTGAGAAATTAGAAAATGCTGATCTAATTTATCCAAATCTGGCCAGACTGTAGCATGAGTTGCCTTCCCTGTATACAGGGGCTCATCATAGCGATAGGTTATGAGCGGCTTAGTCATACCGGTGGTAGTGCAAACGTATAAAGAGCCGCAGCTTACAATTGATTCGGGTCTGTAATAGCGATTGCAATAAGGAAATTTGGTGTTGATCACCAAACCACTCTCAGTTAGAATTTTTTGTATTTTGAGTGCCATTTCAGTACTTATCATGCTATGACCACAGCTTAAATACAGTACATGCCCCAAACCGCTCTTCAAAGCCTGAATTGCTCGCGAAACAAACAATTTAACGCCATTTTCTGTGCACGGAGGATTTGTGAAACACAGATCAAAAGAATTGCGCAGACGTGATTGGAGGTTATCGCGCAGATCTTGCCAGACTGTTTCGATAATCAGTCCATCCATATTCGCGATTAGTTCTACAGTCTCCAGAACTCGCACGTCGATGTCAATAACAGCTATTCTTGTACATACTCCCATACATGCGACAGCGACTGAGGTCAGGTCGTTGTCTCCAACGAACAGGACACTTTTTCCTTGTATATGACCTGCATTTAGCATAAGTTCGGCCCGCACGACCAGCATATCAACCGTCGCTGTAAACTGATCCAAGTCGCAATTAGGACTGGTCCTGAACACAGAGACCTTTTCCAACACCGCACGGATCCTAGCCTCGTCTTCAGAGGTAAAAGATCTCATCTGATACCTTGATTGCTCGTTGATGTCCACCGACATCTTTAGTGCCTTGTTTTATAACTGGATACAGCCGCCTGAGTTTGATGCGAGCATCGGCAGTGGTGAAGTGCCATACGACATTCCTGCACGCTTTGTTGCGGCGCTCCTCCCAGGCTGTGACCTCACGTTTAAGCGTGCTCATATCCGGGATCGGTCGGTCCAAGCACTGCCTTTGCAGAACTGCGAGTTCGCATTCGGCGATATTGAGCCAGCTGACGTGTTCGGGCATGAAATGCCATTCGAAACGCGCTGTCAGGCGATGAGCTTCTTCCGGGGCGAAAGCTGCATCCAGCGCCCCAGGTCCATGCGTGTTCAAATTGTCAACAACCAGCACGATGCGTTCGGACTGCGGGTCATCTTCATCCGACAGCAGGCGCCGCGTTTCGGCGCAGTCACGCCTGGTGCGCTGAACCGTGACCCGGACTTCACGCCAACCTCGCAGCGGTTCAATCGCCAGAAACCGATTGGCGCCCCGTGCCGTTCGTCGTCGTCCTGCCGCAGCGGCTGACCCGGCTCGACCGGCAGGCTGCCCCGAGGAAG